>Ga0209056_10002454_pt1 | contig 19955 bp, 17 predicted proteins | sample GraSoiAngelo_114_FD_185876 | JGI IMG/M metagenome (GOLD analysis project Ga0209056, IMG submission 185876) | Grasslands soil microbial communities from the Angelo Coastal Reserve, California, USA - 14_0903_13_40cm (SPAdes) (version 2) | ecosystem: Environmental > Terrestrial > Soil > Grasslands...
TCGCCATGCACACCGACAAGAAGACGGCCGCGGGGCGCATCCGCTTCGTGTGCGTCGAGGCGATCGGGCGGACGCGGCTGGTGGAGCTTTCGGCTGAGCAGGTGGCTGATCAACTCTGACGCGTGCAGGCGTCGGGGCTGGAGGGGCGGGAGGAGAGTCATGAGGATCACGAGATGGAGGCCGGCGGGCAGGACCGCCGTGGCGACGCTGATCGTCCTCGGGCTGGCGGTGCCGGCCCGGGCAGACAACAACCCCAACGGCATGTCGTTCCGGGCCGTCGGGTGGTTCAAGGGGAAGGCGGAGATCTCGGCCGGGGACATCAAGTGCGATATCCCGAACGTCAGCGGGGCCATCTCCGAGGGCGCCTTCGCGATGGGGATATGGAACACGTACGGCTTCCAGACCCTCATGTTCCCCGACACGTCGAACCCGTTCGCCAACCCGTGCGGGGTCTGGATCCAGCTCCAGAACAACCTGATCGACCAGGCGGTCCTCCTCGAACGCATCGAGCTCAGGTTCCGCATTGCCGGCGCCCGGCGCTTCCGGTCGTCCGTCGACACGGTGCGGCAGTTCCCACGCGCCTGCCGGCAGTTCCGCCGAGACACGCTCTTCATCGGGGCCCGGCTGAACCCGATCAACAGCACCCAGGACACCTCGAGCAGCGGCGCGCCCAACGTCGCCTTCATCGAGATGCTGCCGTTCATCTCGAATCAGCTGATCCAGTGCCTGCGGGCGGAGTACGCTCCTCTCCCAACGACGACCTTCGCGTCGCTGCCCCTGGTCGTGAAGGCCACCGCCGTCGGCGTGAGCGATAGCGGCGACACCTTCCGGGCGAACCCGATCGCCTACACGCTGAACCTGCGCCATACGTGCGGCAACGGCCGCACCGACGACGGCGAGAGCTGCGATGCGTCGGCGCCGGGCAACGCCTGTGCCGGTACGTGCAGCGGCACACCCAGTGCCCCCGGAAAGTGCAGTCAGAACGCGAGCGTGGGCTGCACGAGCGACGCAGATTGCCTCGGCTTCTGCCTCCCGCCGGGCTCGACCGCGGAATGCACCTGCCTCTACTGACCCTGATCGGCCTCGTCGTCGCCCTCGCCGGCATGCCGGCGCGGGCGGCCGACGGGCCCGAGCTCGTGATCGAGGAGCCGGTATTCGACTTCGGGACGGTGGAGCAGGGGACGAGCGTCGAGCACACGTTCCGGGTGCGCAACACGGGCCGCGCCGAGCTGCGCATCGATCACGTGAAGACCTCCTGCGGCTGTCTTGCGGGCCTGGCGTCGGCACCCGACATCCCCCCGGGGGGCGAGGGGCGGGTGAACGTCGTCCTGGACACGGCCCGGATCGTCGGCCACACGACCAAGGTCGTGACGGTCTACACGAACGACCCTGCGGCGCCGAGCGCGGGCCTCGCGCTCGACGGTACGGTGATGACCGATATCGTCGCCAGTCCGTCGCCGCTCTACCTCGGGAAGCTTCGCCGCGGCGACGCCGCCGAGCGGGAGATCCGCGTGACGTCCGGACGGCCCGGCGCCGCCTACGAGGTGACGGCGGTCGAGCACACGAACCCCGCGCTCGGCACGCGCCTCGAGCGTCTGCCCGACGGCTCCGGACAGCGGATCGTGGTCACGCTCGAGCCGCACATGCCGCTCGGGCGCTTCAACGACCAGCTCGTGCTGCGCACGACGAGCCTGCGGCAGTCCTCCCTCACCGTGTCGGTCTTCGGCAGCGTCGAGGGCGACGTGGTGGTGCTGCCGCCGCAGGTCACGTTCGGGCTGGCGCGCCCCGGGATGACCACCGAGCGTGACCTCTACATCCGCAACCGCGGCACGCACCCGCTCGCGGTGACCGCCGTCTCGGTGCCGCAACGGATCGTCAGCTACCGGCTGGACACGGTGCAGGAGGGGCAGGAGTACCGTCTCACGCTGCGGCTCCGGGACGGCCTCCCGCCCGGCAAGGTCGAGGGTGCCGTCGAGATCTTCACCGACCATCCCGACGAGGGACGGCTGGTCGTGCCGCTGTACGCGATCGTGCGCGACGGCGGGCGGCGCGGCTAGCGGGCATGCGCATCCCGGTTGCCGTGCCGGCAGGCCGGGAGATCGACGTCGTCGGCCTCGGGCAGAACACGGTCGACCACCTGTGCGTGGTCGAGCGCTTCCCGGCGCCCGACACGAAGCAGCGCCTGCAGGCGCTGGCCGTCGAGCCCGGCGGACAGATCGCCACCGCGCTGGTGGCGCTCCGGCGCTGGGGCGCGCGCGCCACGTACCTCGGCACGTTCGGCGACGACGAGGCCGGCGCCGTCTCGCGCGCGTCGCTCGCATCGGAGGGGGTCGACGTCGCCCATGCCCCGGTGCGGAGCGGCCACCCGAACCAGCTCTCCGTGATCCTCGTGGATGCGCGCACCGGCGAGCGGACCGTCCTCTGGCACCGGCCGCCGGCGCTCGCCCTCGCCCCCGGCGAGGTGCCGCGCGCGCTCATCGCCGGCGCGCGCGTGCTTCACCTCGACGGCGCCGACGGGGAGGCCGCGCTGGCCGCGGCCGCCATGGCGCGCGCCACCGGGGTCGCGACCGTGGCCGACATCGACATGGCCTGTGCGGAGCTCGACCGGCTACTCCGTCTGGTCGACGTCCTCATCGTGTCGTGGGAGTTCGCGCGCGCCCTGACCGGGGCCGCGGCGCCCGAGGCCGCGCTCGAGAGCCTGGAGCGCTACGGGGCGGCCGTGGTCGGCGTGACGCTCGGCTCCGCCGGCGCGCTGCTCGCCGCGCGTGGTCGGGTGCTCGGCGTCGCCGGCCATGTGGTCGCGACCGTCGACACGACGGGCGCGGGCGATCTCTTCCACGCCGGCTTCATCTGGGCGATGCTCGCCGGGCTCGAGCTCGAGCCGGCCCTTCGGCTCGCCAACGCGGCCGCGGCGCTTCAGTGCACGCGTCTCGGCGGTCGCCGGGCGATTCCGACGCTCGCGGAGGCGCGCGCCCTTGCCGGTCTCTGAGGCCACCGCTATGGATCCTTCGCGGCGCGCCGCGCCGCGCGCCGCCCCGCCGAGCCCCATGTCGTCTCGAGGCGGCCGCATCCGTCCGCGTCGCCGGGCTGCGCGGCAGCGGACCGGCCCTCTGCCTGGCGCGGCTGCTCGCTCGCCGGCCGCGCGCCGCGCTGGTCGTGGCCGCGACCGCAGCCGAGGCCGAGGCGTTCGCGGCCGACCTGCGCTTCCTCCTGGGCGACGAGGCGGCAGCCACGCCCCTCGCCCGGCGGGTGCACTATCTTCCCGGCTGGGAGGTGCCGCCCTTCGAGCCGCTGTCGCCGCCGCGCGAGACGGTGGCCGCCCGGGCCGAGGGCCTCTACCACCTCGTCCACACCACGGCGCCCGTCGTGGTCACGACCGCCGAGGCGTGGGGGCTGCGCTGCCTGCCGCGCGCCGAGCTCGCCGCGGCGGTCACCTACGTGGTCGCGGGGGAGACGGTCACCCCGGACGCGCTCGCCGCGCGGCTCGTCGAGTGGGGCTACCACCGCGTCCCGCTGGTGCAGGATCCCGGCGACCTCGCCCTGCGGGGCGGCATCCTGGACGTCTTCCCGGTCGGCTACGGGGAGCCGGCCCGCCTGGAGTTCATGGGGGACGCGATCGAGAGCATGCGTGCCTTCGACCCGACCTCGCAACGCTCGCTCGGGGCGGTCGACGAGCTGCTGCTGCTGCCGCTCGCGGAATTCGGGCGCGCGCGGCTCGGGCCGGAGTCGGCGCGGGCGATCGACGAGCGGGCGGCCGAGCTCGGGCTTGCACGGCGCGAACGGCGCGACCTCGTCGAGGCCGTGCGCACCGGCCTCGTGCTGCCGGGAACGGAGTTTCTCCTCCCCTACTTCTACGCCGACCTCGGGCGCATGGCGGATTACCTGCCGCCCGATACCGTGCTCTGGCTCCAGGCGCCGGCCGAGGTCGAGGCCGCCGCCGAGGCGGGCTGGGTGCAGGTGGAAGCGCATGCGGCGGACGCCGCGCGCGAGGGACGCTTCCACCCACCACCCGAGCGCCTCTACCTGCCGCCCGCCGCCTGGCGCGAGGGGCTTGCCGGCCGTCCGCGGGTCGAGGCCGAAGCGATCGACGTGCTCGACGACGCGGCGCTGGTTGCGACCTCCTACTCGACCGACGGCCTGGCACTCCGTGACCCTGCTGCCCGCGACGGCCCGCTCGCCGCCGTCGCGGCCGAGCTGGCCGGGTGGCAGCGGCAGGGCGCCCGCCTCGTCGTGGTGGCCACCGGCGCCGCGCAGCGCGAGCGGATCCGCGAGCTGCTCGCCGGGCACGACGTCGACGCGGTGCCGAGCGCCGAGCCGTTTCCCCAGTCGGTCGCGACGCCGGGGCGAAAGCCCCTCGCGCTCGTGGGTGGGCTCACGCGCGGCGTCTGGCTGCCCGCCGACGCGCTCGCGCTGGTCACCGAGGCCGAGATCTTCGGCGAGCGGCGCCAGATCCGGCGCGGGCGCCGCGCGCGCCCGGCCGACTTCCTCTCGACCCTCGCGGAGCTCAAGCCCGACGACTACGTCGTCCACGTCGATCACGGCATCGGCGTCTACCGCGGCCTCCGTCACATGCAGGTCGCAGACACCGAGGGCGACTACCTCCACCTCGAGTACGCCGGCGGCGATCGGCTCTACGTCCCGGTCGACCGCATCAACCTGGTGCAGCGCTACCTGAGCGCCGACGGGGCGGCGCCGCCGCTCGACAAGCTCGGGGGCGGCTCCTGGGAGCGCGTCAAGGCGAAGACGCGCGAGTCGATCCTGGCGATGGCCAAGGAGCTGCTCGAGGTCTATGCGGCGCGCGAGGCGCACGGGCGGCCGGCGTACGGCACGGTGGACGGTCTCTACCGGGAGTTCGCGGCACGCTTCCCGTTCGAGGAGACGCCGGACCAGCAGCGGGCGATCGACGACGTGCTCGCCGACCTCGCGCGCGACAAGCCGATGGACCGGCTGGTGTGCGGCGACGTCGGCTTCGGCAAGACCGAGGTGGCCATGCGGGCCGCCTTTCTCGCCGTGCTCGAGGGGAAGCAGGTGGCGGTGCTGGTGCCGACGACGGTGCTCGCGCAGCAGCACCTGGAGACCTTCCAGGCCCGCCTCGAGGGCTATCCGGTGACCGTCGACGTCCTCTCCCGCTTCCAGTCGCCCGCCGAGAACAGACGGACGATCGAGCGCCTGCGGACGGGCCGCCTCGACGTCGTGATCGGGACGCACCGGCTCCTCCAGAAGGACGTCGCCTTCCAGCGGCTCGGCCTCCTGATCGTCGACGAGGAGCATCGCTTCGGGGTGCGCCACAAGGAGCGCATCCGCCAGCTGCGCGCGACGGTCGACGTGCTGACCCTGACGGCCACCCCCATCCCCCGCACGCTCAACATGGCGCTCTCCGGCATCCGCGATCTCAGCGTGATCGAGACGCCGCCGCTCGACCGGCTGGCGATCCGCACCTACGTCACGCGCTACGACGAGGCCGTCGTCCGCGACGCGATCCTGCGCGAGCTCGCGCGCGGCGGGCAGGTCTTCCTCGTGCACAACCGGGTCGAGAACATCGACGCGGTCGCGCGCCGGCTCTCGGAGCTCGTCCCCGAAGCCACGATCGCCGTCGCGCACGGGCAGATGGAGGAAGGCGCCCTCGAGCGCACCATGCTCGCCTTCATGCACGGCCAGACGAAGGTGCTCGTCACCTCGGCGATCATCGAGTCCGGGCTCGACATCCCGACCGCCAACACGATCATCATCAACCGCGCCGACACCTTCGGCCTGGCCCAGCTCTACCAGCTGCGCGGGCGCGTTGGCCGCTCACACCAGCGCGCCTACGCCTACCTCCTCATCCCGGGAGAGCACCTGATCACGCCCGATGCCCAGAAGCGGCTGCGCGTCCTCCAGGAGCTCGACGACCTGGGGGGCGGCTTCCGCCTGGCAGCGCACGACCTCGAGATCCGCGGCGGCGGCAACCTGCTCGGCAAGCAGCAGTCCGGCCACATCACGGCCGTCGGGCTCGAGCTCTACACGACCATGATGGAGCAAGCGGTCCGCGAGCTGCGCGGCGAGCCGGCCGAGGCCGAGGTCGAGCCCGAGATCCAGCTCGGCATCCCCGCCTTCATCCCCGAGGGCTACATTCCGGACGTCAGCCAGCGGCTCGTCTTCTACAAGCGGCTGGCGGCGATCCGCGGCGTCCCGGACCTGGACGAGATCACCGCGGAGCTCGTCGACCGCTACGGCCCGGTGCCGCCTCTCGTCGACACGCTCATGCGGTTGATGGAGCTCCGGCGCTGGCTGAAGGATCTGCGGATCGTGGCCGCGCGCCGGCGGGGCGAGCGGATCGTCCTGGAGTTCGCCCCGCATACGCCGGTCCGTACCGACACGCTGCTCGAGACGGTGCGGCGGAGCCGCGGCAGCCTGCGGCTCCTCGACGGCTCGACGCTCGCGGTCGCCCCCGAGGCGACGGACCACGACGGGACCATCGCGGAGGTGCGCGCGCTATTGCAGAGGCTCTCGACCGCATGATACCCAGCCGCGCCATGTCACCACGCCGCGCGCGCGTGGCGGCTCTGCTCCTTCCGCTCCTCGTCGCCGGCCCCGGTCGCGGAGAGATCGTCGACCGCATCGTGGCCACCATCGACGGGGAGCCGATCACGGCCTTCGAGCTCAAGCGGTACGCGGGGGAGCGCGGCGCGGATCGGCTGCAGGAGGGCAGGCTGCTCGATGCGCTCATCACCGACAAGCTTCTCGACAAGGAAGTCGCCGTTCTCGGCATCGCGGCGCGCGACGAGGAGATCGACCGCTACATCGAGGAGATCAAGCTGCGGAACGGCATGGACGGCGAGCGTTTCCGCGAGGCGCTCGGGGCACAGGGGTTGACCGTCACGACGTACCGCGCCCGCGTCAAGGCCGAGATCGAGAAGTCGCAGCTGGTGAACCGCGAGATCCGCCAGCGCGTCAACGTCTCACCGCAGGAGATCGAGCGCTATTACAAGGCCCACCTGGCCGACTACGCGACCAGCGAGCGAGTGCGCGTGCGCGACATCTTCTTCTCGGTCGGTTCGGGCGCCGACGAGGCGGAGATCGCCCACATTCGCGCCAAGGCGGAGGAGGTGCGTCAGCTCGCGCGCGACGGCCGCGACTTCGCGTCGCTCGCCCGGCAGTTCTCGGAGGGCCCGGGCGCCGAGAAAGGGGGCGAGATCGGCACCTTCGCCCGCGGCCAGATGGAGCAGGCGCTCGAGGACGCGGCCTTTCGGCTGAAGGCGGGCGAGGTGAGCGAGCCGATCCAGACCGTGGCCGGCTTCCATCTGCTGCGCGCCGAGGAGGACATCGCCGCCGGCCACAAGTCGCTCGACGAGGTGCGCGACACCATCCGCGACGCGCTCTACAACGAGGCGCTCGAGGCACGTTTCCAGCAGTGGCTGTCGCGTGACCTTCGCGAGCGGCACCACGTGGAGGTCCTCGAGTGAATCCGGCGATCTTTCGCGAGTACGACATCCGGGGTGTGGCGGAGCGCGACTTCGACGCCGGCTTCGCCGCCTCGCTGGGCCGGGCCTTCGGCACGCTCGCCGGCGAGGCGGGCAAGCGGCGGGTGAGCGTCGGCCGCGACTGCCGGCTCACCTCCGATCGCTACGCGGCGGCGGTCGCCGACGGTATCCGCTCGACCGGGCTCACCGTCGTCGACATCGGCGTCTGCCCGACGCCCCTCCTTTACTTCTCGCTCTTCCACTGGGACCTGGACGGTGGCATCCAGGTGACGGGCAGCCACAACGCCGCGGACTACAACGGCTTCAAGGTCTGCCTCGGCCAGGACGCGCTCTACGGCGAGCAGATCCAGGACCTCCGGCGCCGGATCGAGGCGGGGCGCTTCCGGCAGGGCGCCGGTGCGACCGAGATCCGGCCGGTGGGGCCGGTCTATCAGGACTTCGTGGTCGAGAACGTCGGCCGGCTCGCGCGCCCGATCGACGTCGTCGTCGACGCCGGCAACGGTACCGCCGGACCGGTGGCGCCCGCGATCTACCGGCGGCTCGGCGCCCGGGTGACCGAGCTGTTCACCGAGATGGACGGCCGCTTCCCGAACCACCATCCCGACCCGACCGTGGCGGAGAACATGCGGCACCTGATCCGCAGGGTCGGCGAGACGAGGGCCGAGCTCGGCATCGCGTTCGACGGCGACGCCGATCGGATCGGGGCGGTGGACGCGGGCGGCCGCATCATCTGGGGCGACGAGCTTCTCGTCGTCTATGCGCGCGACGTGCTTGCGCGCAACCCGAACGCCGTCATCGTCTCGGAGGTCAAGGGCTCGCAGCGACTGTACGACGACATTGCCGCGCACCGCGGCCGGGGCATCATGTGGAAGGCGGGCCACTCGCTCCTGAAGGCCAAGATGCGCGAGACCGGGGCGCTCCTGGGTGGCGAGATGAGCGGTCACATGTTCTTCAAGGAGCGCTACTTCGGGTACGACGACGGCATCTACGCCGGCGCCCGGCTCCTCGAGATCCTCGGTCGCAGCGGTCGCACGGTCGCGCAACTCCTGGCCGACCTCCCTCCGGCGTGCAGCACGCCCGAGATCCGCGTCGACTGCCCCGACGACCGCAAGTTCGCGGTCGCCGACCGCGTGCGCGACCGCTTCCGTGCCGAGGGGCGCGACATCGTCGACGTCGACGGGGTCCGCATCCGCTTCCCGCACGGCTGGGGCCTCGTGCGCGCCTCGAACACGCAGCCCGTCCTGGTGATGCGCTTCGAGGCCCAGACGCCGGAGGAGCTCGCCGAGTACCAGCGGGTCGTCGAGCAGGCGGTCGCCGCGGCCCGTGGCGAGCTCGGCGGCTAGCGGCGGTCCGATGGCGGGCAGCATCGTCGTCCGCGGCGCCCGCGCGCACAACCTCAAGAACATCGACGTCGAGATCCCGCGCGACCGCTTCGTGGTCATCACGGGCCTCTCGGGCTCCGGCAAGTCCTCGCTCGCCTTCGACACGCTCTACGCCGAGGGGCAGCGCCGCTACGTCGAGTCGCTCTCCGCGTACGCCCGTCAGTTCCTCGAGCAGATGGAGAAACCGGACTGCGACGGCATCGAGGGTCTCTCGCCGGCGATCGCCATCGAGCAGAAGGGCGTGGGACGGAACCCGCGCTCGACGGTCGGCACGGTGACGGAGATCGCCGACTACCTGCGGCTCCTGTTCGCGCGGGTGGGGCACCCGGTCTGCTACCAGTGCGGCCGCGAGATCGCGGCGCAGACGGTGCAGCAGGTCGTCGATCGCCTGATGGCGCTCGCCGCCGACACACGGCTGTTTCTCTATGCGCCGGTGGTTCGCGACCGCAAGGGAGAGCACCGGGCCGAGCTCGACGCGCTCCGCCGCGGCGGCTTCGTCCGCGTGCGCGTCGACGGGACACTGCACGAGCTCGGCGAGGAGATCGCGCTCGCCAAGGGCCAGCGCCACACGATCGAGGTCCTGGTCGACCGGCTCGTCGTCCGGCCCGGGACCGAGCGGCGCCTCGCCGACTCGCTGGCGGTGGCGTTCCGCGAGGGCGGCGGCATCGTGGTCGCCGAGGCGAGCGAGCCCGGGGCGGCCGAGCCGCGCGCGCTCCTCTTCAGCGAGCGCCACGCCTGCCCCGTGTGCGGGGTCTCCTACCCCGAGCTCTCCCCGCGCTTCTTCTCCTTCAACAGCCCGCACGGCGCCTGCCCCGCGTGCGGGGGGCTCGGGGTCCAGCGCCGCTTCGATCCGGCGCTCGTCGTCGCGCGCCCCGAGAAGCCGCTGCCCGCGGCGCTCGCCCCGGCGGCCCTCCGCGCGCTGCCCGGCTTCGAGGCGACCCTCGCCGCGCTCGCCGAGCAGTACCGTTTCCGGCCCGAGACGCCCTTCGCGGAGCTTCCCGCACCGGTGCGATCGCTCGTGCTCGACGGCTCGGGCGAGCAGGAGGTCGAGATCGTGCGTCGACGGAACGGGCGGCGACAGGTCGTGCGCCGCCCGTTCCCCGGGATTCTCGCGTTGCTCGAGCGGCGCGCGCGGCAGACGCACTCCTCCTGGCTGCGCGACGAGCTCGAGGGGCTGGTGACCGACCGTCCCTGCCCGGCGTGCGAGGGCACGCGGCTCCGCCGCGAGACGCGGTTCGTCCGCGTCGGCGGGCGGAACATCGTCGAGGTCTCGGCTCTCCCGATCGCCGCCGCGGCAGCCTTCTTCCGCGACCTCGAGCTCTCGCCTGCCGAGACCGAGATCGCCCGGCCGATCCTGAAGGAGGTCATCGCGCGTCTCGGGTTCCTGGTCGACGTCGGTCTCGATTACCTCGCGCTCGATCGGGGTGCCGCGACACTGTCGGGCGGCGAGGGGCAGCGTATCCGACTGGCGACGCAGATCGGCTCGCGCCTGGTCGGCGTCCTCTACATCCTCGACGAGCCATCGATCGGCCTCCACCCGCGCGACAACGCGCGACTCCTCGCCATGCTCCGCGAGCTGCGCGACCTCGGCAACAGCGTGATCGTCGTCGAGCACGACCGGGAGACGATCCTCGCCGCGGACCACGTCGTCGACATGGGCCCCGGCGCGGGCGTCGGTGGCGGGCACGTCGTGGCGACGGGCCCGCCCGCGGCGGTGATGGCGAATCCGGCCTCGCTCACCGGCCGCTATCTGTCGGGCGCCGAGGAGATCCCAGTCCCCGCGCAGCGGCGCCGCGGCAGCGGGTGGAGCGTCGGGATCCGCGGGGCACGCGCCAACAACCTCTGCGACGTCGACGCCGACTTCCCGCTCGGTACCATGATCTGCGTCACCGGCGTGTCGGGCTCCGGCAAGAGCACGCTGGTCATCGACACCCTCCACCGCGCGCTCGCGCGCCGGCTCGGGGGCGGCCGGGAGGAGCCCGGGGCGCACCGCGAGCTCGTCGGCTGGCAGCTGGTCGACAAGGTGATCGAGATCAGCCAGGCGCCGATCGGACGGAGCCCGCGCTCGAACCCGGCCACATACACGGGCGCCTTCGCCCCCCTCCGCGATCTCTTCGCACAGCTCCCGGAGGCCCGCGTCCGAGGCTACGGGCCGGGCCGCTTCTCGTTCAACGTGAAGGGCGGTCGCTGCGAGGCGTGCGCCGGTGAAGGCATGATCCCGATCGAGATGCATTTCCTGCCCGACGTGTTCGTCACCTGCGAGGTCTGCGGCGGCCGGCGTTACAATCGCGAGACGCTCGAGGTGCAGTTCAAGGGCCTCAGCATCGCCGACGTGCTCGACCTGACGGTGGCCGAGGCGCTCGACGTCCTCGGCAACGTGCCCGCGGCGCGCGTGCGGCTGGAGGCGCTGCGCGAGGTGGGCCTCGAATACATCCGCCTCGGCCAGCCGGGCACGACGCTGTCAGGAGGGGAGGCGCAACGCGTCAAGCTGGCGCGCGAGCTCGCCCGCCGCGCGACAGGCCGCACGCTCTACGTGCTCGACGAGCCGACCACGGGCCTGCACTTCGACGACGTCCGGCGGCTCCTCGATGTGCTCGGACATCTCGTGGATGTAGGAAACACGGTTTTGCTGATCGAGCACAACGTCGACGTGATCAAGAGTGCGGACCACGTCATCGATCTCGGCCCCGAAGGCGGCGAGCGGGGCGGGCGCCTGGTGGCGGCTGGCACGCCGGAAGAGATCGCGGCGTGCGAGCCTTCCTCCACCGGACGATTTCTCCGCGCGGCGCTCGGTCGCGCGGGGGCGTTTTCATCTGTTCAAAACGGCGTATCTTAGCTTGTCTGGACTCGTGCAGGCCTTGACAGGTCCTGGGTATCCCCTATAGTCGACTTATCAGGTCCGAATGCTCCGGTTTGGAGGCAAGTGCGCATGACGAGCAAGGCCGTCTACCTGGACAACCACGCGACGACGCCCGTAGACCCGCGGGTCCTGGAAGCGATGCTGCCGTATTTCACCCAGACGTTCGGCAACGCGGCGAGCCGGAGCCACGGGTTCGGCTGGGAAGCCGAGAAGGCGGCCGAGCAGGGGCGGGAGCAGATCGCCCGGCTGATCAACGCCAAGGCGAAGGACATCGTCTTCACGAGCGGTGCGACCGAGTCGGACAACCTGGCCATCAAGGGAGTCGTCGAGTTCTACAAGGACAAGGGTAACCACGTCGTCACCGCGGTGACCGAGCACAAGGCCGTGCTCGACACCTGTCGCGCGCTCGAGCGCAAGGGCCTCGCGACCGTGACCTACCTGCCCGTCGACCACTATGGCATGGTCGACCCCGACGACGTGCGGCGGGCGATCACCGACAAGACCGTGCTCGTCTCGATCATGTATGCGAACAACGAGGTGGGCACGATCCACCCGATCGCCGCAATCGGCAAGATCGCACGCGAGAAGGGCGTGCTCTTTCATACCGACGCCACGCAGGGTGTCGGCAAGCTGCCGGTCGACGTCGAGGCGATGCACATCGACCTGCTCTCGATGTCCGCCCACAAGATCTACGGTCCGAAGGGCATCGGCGCGCTCTACGTCCGCTCGAAGAACCCGCGCGTGCGCCTGACCGCCATCATCGACGGCGGCGGGCACGAGCGCGGCATGCGGTCCGGCACGCTCAACGTCCCGGCGATCGTCGGCTTCGGCAAGGCGTGCGAGCTCTGCCGGGAGAGCATGGCTGACGAGGCGCAGCGAGTGCTCCGTCTGCGCGAGCGTCTGAAGGACCTGATCTTCACACAGCTCGACGAGGTGTACCTGAACGGTCACCCGGTGCACCGCCTCCCGGGCAACCTGAACCTGAGCTTCGCGTACGTCGAAGGTGAGTCGCTGCTGATGGGACTCAACGGCTCCGTGCACCCGATCGCCGCCTCCGCCTCGCTTCCGCCGATCGCGGTGTCGTCCGGGTCGGCGTGCACCTCGGCCACCTTGGAGCCGTCGTACGTGCTGAAGGCGCTCGGCGTGGGGGACGAGCTGGCGCACACCTCGATCCGCTTCGGGATCGGCCGCTTCAACACGGACGAGGAGATCGACTACGTCGCCGAGCGCGTCGTCGCCGAGGTGCGCCGGCTGCGGGAGCTCTCGCCGCTCTACGAGATGGCGAAGGAAGGCATCGATCTCAAGTCGGTTGCATGGCAACGCGAGTGAGCAGAGAGAACGACTAGCGCGGAGGGCGTGATGGCGTACAGCGAGAAGGTCCTGGATCACTATTCGAATCCCCGCAACGTCGGCTCCTTTGCGAAGGACGAGCCGGATGTCGGCACGGGCGTCGTGGGGGCGCCGGAGTGCGGCGACGTCATGAAGCTGCAGCTGAAGATCAGCGACGACGGCGTCGTGCAGGACGCCCGTTTCAAGACCTTCGGATGCGGGAGCGCGATCGCGAGCTCGAGCTATGTGACGGAGCTCGTCAAGGGCAAGACGATCGACGAGGTGATGAAGATCAAGAACACCCAGATCGTGCAGGAGCTCTCGCTTCCGCCCGTCAAGATCCACTGCTCGGTGCTGGCGGAGGACGGGATCAAGGCGGCGATCGCGGATTGGAAGCGGCGCCGCGAGACGGCCGCGGGCGACGCGAAGGCGGTGAGTTGAGGGCGACGCGGGAGGCAGGCAGCGATGATCTCGATGACCGAAGGAGCCGCGCGCAAGATACAGGCCTTGGTCGTGGACAAGGGCGTTCCCGACGGGGGCGGCCTGCGCGTCAAGGTGGTCGGCGGCGGCTGCTCGGGTCTGACGTACAAGATGGACCTGGACCGCCCGCGCGAGGGCGATCGGGTCTTCGAGCGCGACGGCGCCAAGCTCGTCGTCGACCGCAAGAGCTTCCTCTACCTGAACGGGACCGAGCTCGATTACACCGACGAGCTCATGTCCTCGGGCTTCAACCTGCGCAATCCGAACGTGAAGCGCACCTGCGGGTGCGGCTCCTCGTTCGTGGTCTGACCGGGAGATGCCGAGGCAGACGACGCATGCACGAGAGCGAACGGCAGGAACGGCAATGCTGGCGGTGCGGCACCGGCACCGGCATCGGTGCCGGACTCGTCTGCCCCGGCTGTGAGGCGCCGCAGCCGCTGCCGCCCGGCAGCGACCTGTTCGCGGTGCTGGGCCTGCGCCGGCAACTGATGCTCGACGGCGACGACCTCGAGGGCCGCTACCATGCGCTGTCGCGGGCGCTGCATCCCGACCGCCATCAGGCGGCCGACCCCCGGGCCCGTGAGCTGAGCGAGGTGGCGAGCGCCGCCCTCAACCGCGCCTACCGCACGCTGCGAGACCCGGTGGCGCGCGGGCGGTACTGGCTCGAGCTGCACGGCAACCCTCTCCACGTCGACAACAACGAGGTGCCGGCGGCGCTCGCGGCGGACGTTTTCGAGACGCAGGAGCGGCTCGGGGAGCTGCGCACGAGCCCGACGCCGGAGCTGCGGGACGAGGTGAGGCGGATGCGGGATGCGCTCGCGGCCCGCCTGCGGGTGCTCAAGAACGACCTCTCGGGCCTGTACGCGGGGTGGAACGGCGGCGGCTTGCTCGGCGAGCTCAAGCGGCGACTCTCCGAGATCGCATACCTGCGGACGCTGCTCGGTGACGTCGAGTCGGCGCTGGGAGACGTGAGTGGACCGGATAGTCGGCATTGATCTCGGGACCACCAACAGCCTCGTGGCCGTCCTCGAGGAGGACGGCCCGCGGGTGCTGGCTGAGCCGGAGACCGGCGCACGGCTCCTGCCTTCGGCCGTCGCCTTCCTGCCCGGCGGCGAGGTGGTCGTCGGGCGGCGGGCGCGCGAGCTCGCACCCGATCATCCCTTCGACACGATCCTCTCGGTCAAAAGGTTCATGGGCCTCGGCTTCGAGCACGTGAGCGACGAGGATCGCCGCCGGTATCGCTTCGCGGAGGGGCGCGAGGGCGTGGTCCGCTTCGTGGTCGGGAGCCGCGAGGTGACGCCGCCCGAGGTGTCGGCGTACGTCCTGCGCGAGCTCAAGCGCTGGGCCGAGCACGCGCTCGGCCGGCCCGTCACCAAGGCCGTCGTGACGGTGCCCGCCTACTTCAACGACAGCCAGCGCCAGGCGAGCAAGGACGCCGGGCGGCTCGCCGGCCTCGAGGTGCTGCGTCTCGTGAACGAGCCGACCGCGGCGGCGCTCGCCTACGGGCTCGACAAGGGCGAGGAGGGGACGATCGCGGTCTACGACCTCGGGGGCGGCACCTTCGACATCTCCATCCTGAAGCTCCGCGGTGGAATCTTCGAGGTGCTGGCCACGAACGGCGACACCCGTCTCGGCGGCGACGACCTCGACGCGCGGCTGGCCGAGCTGGTCCTCGCCGAGCTGCCGCCCGAGCTCGCCGCGCGGCCATCCGTGCGGGCGCGGGCGCGCGCCGCCGCCGAGCGCGCCAAGCAGGAGCTCTCCGGGGTCGTGCGGACCGAGGTCGTGCTCGAGCTACCCGAAATCGGCCGTCAGGCCCGCGCCCCCATCGGCCGGGAAGACTTCGAGCGTTTGATCCGCGATATCGTCGCGCGCACCGTCGGACCCTGCCGACAGGCGCTCAAGGACGCAGGCGTCGAGGCGCGCGAGGTCCGCGAGGTCGTCGCGGTGGGCGGCTCGACCCGGGTGCCGCTCGTCCGCCGCCAGGTCGAGGAGGTCTTCGACCGTCCGCCGCTCGTCGACATCGACCCGGACGAGGTTGTGGCGCTGGGCGCCGGTATCCAGGCCGGCATCCTCTCGGGCGGCCGGCGGGATATGCTGCTCCTCGACGTCGTACCGCTTTCCCTGGGCATCGAGACCATGGGCGGCGTGTTCACGCGCCTCATCGACCGCAACACGACGATCCCGGCGAGTGTCAAGGAGACGTTCACCACGGCGGTCGACAGCCAGACCTCGGTGGACATCCACGTGCTCCAGGGCGAGCGGGAGCTGGTGGCCGACAACCGCAGCCTCGCGCGCTTCAAGATCCCCATCACGCCGATGCCTGCCGGCGTACCGCGGCTCGAGGTGACGTTCCTGGTCGACGCCAACGGGATTCTGAGCGTCACCGCAGCCGACATGCGGACCGGAGTCGAGCGCTCCGTCGAGGTGAAGCCGTCGTACGGCCTCACCGAGCAGGAGATGGAGCGCATGCTCGAGGAGTCGATCGACCACGCCGAGGACGACGTGCGCCAGCGGCAGCTCCGCGAGGCGCGCGTCGAGGCGGATGTCATCCTGGCCGCGACGCGCCAGTCGCTCGCCGCGCACGGGTCACTCCTCGCGCCCGGCGAAACGGACGAGATCGGCGTCACGGTGGCCGTGCTCGAGGCAGCCAGGGCAGGCGAGGACTACGTTCGCATCCGCGATGCGGTCGACGCGCTCAGTCGCACGACCGAGCCCTTCGCCCGCCGCGTCATGGACGAGTCGCTGAGGGAGGCGCTCGCGAGCCGGCGCCTCGAGGAGCTCTGAGTCGACATGGCGCTCAGATGGGAAGACGCAGAGGACATCGCGGAGCGGCTGGCGGCGGCGCATCCCGACGTCGACCCGCTGACCGTCCGCTTCACCGATCTCCACCGCTGGGTGTGCGCGTTGCCCGACTTCGCCGACGATCCGAAGGCGTCCAGCGAGGGAAAGCTCGAGCGCATCCAGATGGCGTGGGTGGACCAGCAGGAATCGTAGGAGGGCTCGGCCAATGGCGATCATGCAGGTGAGCCGGAAGATCGACTACGCGCTGCGCGCGGTCATTCACCTCGCCAACGAGGAGACTAGCGATCGTGCATGCTCGGTCGCCGAGATCGCGGCCCGGGAGCGGGTTCCGCGCCAGTTTCTCGAGAAGATCGTCCGCGAGCTGATCCACAAGGGGCTCGTCCGCTCGCGGCGCGGACCGCACGGCGGATACGTGCTCGCCCGTCCCGCCGATCAGGTCACGTTCCGGGACGTGATCGAGGCGGTCGAGGGTCCGATCTCGCTCAACGTCTGTGTGGGAGAGCACCCGGACTGCTTCCTGCTCGGCGCCTGCGGCATGAACCGGGTGTGGCGCGAGGGCCAACGGCGCGTGATGGATCTCTTCGAAAACACGACGATCGCCGACGTCAGGCAGCCTCCGATGCCCGCGGATGCCGCGCCGACACCGTTGTTGAATACCGCATCGGCGGCACCGTCTAACTCACGGTTGTAGGAACGCGCGGTCACGACCATTCGCCAATATCGGTGTTAGAATTGGCTCGGAAACCCATGAAAGAACGTGAATACACAGCCGAGGAGCGGCTCGGCGGGCTGTTCCAGCCCGATACGCTGTTGCCGTCCCAGTTCTTCGATCGCGTCCGCCGCCGGGTAGAGCACGACGGCGAACGGCGCCTGATGATCGCCGTCCTGGAGGATGCGGTGGACGTGTACCGGAAGCAGGCCGGGGCGCAGGAGGCGCGCGGGCAGCAGCTCTTCCGCGAAGCGGAGGAGTGGATCGAGGATCGCGATCGCACCTGGCTCTTCTCGTTCGAGAACATCTGCGACGTGCTCGACATCGACTCGGAGTACGTGCGGCGCGGCTTGCACGCGTGGAAGGAGCGTGCACGGCGCGGCCAGGGCGTGAAGCGCGTCGTCGCCTTGCGCACGGACGACGACCGCGGCGAGCTGCGGCAGGCGAGCGGCGACGACTGAGGGGTGGCGGTCCGTAGGGCGAGAGCTGGTGCTTTAGCTCCCGCCCTTTTTGTTTTTCCGGGCCGAGATGCGCTAGAGTGCCGGCGTGCCCCTGCGTCTGAAGATCGTCTGTCCGGGCTGCGGGGCGCCGCTCGTCCGCAAGCCCGGGGGACGCTGTCCGGCATGCGGCGCCGACGTCGCGCGGCATGTGGAAGCGGCGCGGGCCCGGGAGGAGCACATCGAGCGGACCGTGGCCGTGATCGGAACGGCGCTCGTCGCCCTGGTCTTCGCCCTCACCACGGGGCTCGGCCTCGTCGAGGGCGTCCTCGCCTATGCCGGCGCCGGCGCGGCGATGTTCTACCTCGCCAAGAAGACCTTCAAGTCATGATCGCCATCCAGATCCGGCGCGGCGGCCCCGACGTGGGCGCCGCCGACCTGCTCGTTCTCCCCGCCGCCGAAGGCGAGATCGGGCGCGCGCTCACGGGGCTCGGCCGCGGTCTGGCCAGGGTCCTTCGGCGGCGCGCGGCCGCGGTCGACTTCCGCGGACGACCCGACGACGCCTTGGTGCATCAGGGCGACGGAGCACGGAACCGGGCGATCGCGCTCATGGGGCTCGGACGCGGACCCGCGGGCGGCGACGCGTGGCGCCGGCTCGGGGCGCGGGCCCGCCGGGAAGCCGAGCGGCAAGGTGCCCGGCGGGTGGCGATCCACCTCGGCTGGTCCGCCGGCGACTCCGAGGTGATCACGGCGGCTGCGGAAGGGTTCCTGCTCGCCGGTTATCGCTTCGACCGCTACAAGTCGGAGCGGAACGACCGCAGACGTGTCGACCGTCTCCTGCTCGTCGGCGATCCGATCCCGCCGGCCTCCGCGGCCCGCGCCGCTCTGCGGACCGTCGAGACGGTGGTGCCGCATGTGTTCCGCGTGCGCGACCTGGTGAACGAGCCCGCGTCGGTCGCCACGCCCCGCTACCTCGCCGCCCAGGCGGAGGAGCTCGCCAACGGGGTTTCGCGGCTCGAGGTCGAAGTCTGGGACGAGAAGCGCATCGCACGCGAGAACCTGGCGGGCCTGCTCGCCGTGGCGCGCGGCAGCCGCGAGGAGCCGCGCTTCGTGAAGCTGCACTACGCCGGGGCCGACGCGCGCGCGCGCATCGCGCTCGTCGGCAAGGCCATCACCTTCGATTCCGGGGGACTCTCGCTCAAACCCGCGAAGGCGATGGAGACGATGAAATACGACATGGCGGGCGGCGCGACGGTCATCGGCACCGTGGCAGCCGCGGCCGCGCTCGAGCTTCCGGTCGACGTGACCGGCTACGTCCCCGCCAGCGAGAACCTGCCAGGCGGCCGCGCCCAGAAGCCGGGCGACGTGATCCGGTACGCGAACGGCAAGACGGTGGAAGTCCTCAACACCGACGCCGAGGGCCGCCTGGTGCTCGCCGATGCGCTGGCGCTCGCATGCCGCGCGCAGCCCGACGCCGTCATCGACCTCGCGACGCTGACGGGAGCGGCGCGCGTGGCGCTCGGCACACTCTACGCTGGCGTGCTGGGCAACGACCAGCGGCTCGTCGACGAGCTCGTCGCCGCCGGCCGGGCCGCCGGCGAACCGCTCTGGCAGCTGCCTCTGGTGCCCGAGTACCGCGAGGACCTGAAGAGCCCGGTGGCCGATCTCCGGAACGTGGGGGGCGGCGACGCCGGTACGATCATCGGCGCGCTCTTCCTGGCGGAGTTCGTCGAAGGGGTGCGCTGGGTCCATCTCGACATCGCCGGGCCGGCCTTCACCGACAAGGACCTGCCGCTCGCTCCTCGCGGCGGCACGGGGTTCGGCGTCCGGCTGCTGCTCCGTTACCTTCGGAGCCTCGGATAGGCGCGCGGCTCACGGCGGGAAGCGGCTGCGGACGAACTGCTCCGCCTCGACCCGGTTCGTGACCTCGCCTTCGAGCTGCGCCTCCTCGAGCGCACGCAGGATATCCCCGAGGCGTGGCCCGGGCTGATGGCCGAGGGCGATCAGGTCGTCCCCGCCGAGCAGCCGGGGCGGCCGGATCTCCTCGCGTGCCAGCTCGGCGCGCCGCTGCTCGCAGAACTCGACGTAGCGGAGATCCCGGTTGGACGCGAGCGCGTCCATGCGGGCGAGCGCGAGCAGCTCGTCGAACCCCTCGTGCCGCAGCATCCGCTTCAACGTGGAGAGCCGCATCTCGGGGGCGTCGACGAGGCGCAGGTGGTTGCTCACCAGATAGGCGACGCGTTCCCAAGTCGCCCGGCTGCGCCGCAGGCGCTGGCAGATCGCGACTGCCAGGTCGGCGCCCACCGTGGCGTGGCCGTAGAAGGTGATGCGGTCGCCGCGACGGGCGGCGGTGACCGGCTTGCCGACGTCGTGGAGGAGAAGGCCGAGCGCGAGCGTCTCGCTCGCGCCGGCGGGGAGCTGCTCGATCGCGAGCAACGTATGGCGGAACACATCGCCTTCGGGGTGGTAGTCCGGCGACTGCTCGATCCCCTCCAT
>Ga0209056_10002456_pt1 | contig 19950 bp, 20 predicted proteins | sample GraSoiAngelo_114_FD_185876 | JGI IMG/M metagenome (GOLD analysis project Ga0209056, IMG submission 185876) | Grasslands soil microbial communities from the Angelo Coastal Reserve, California, USA - 14_0903_13_40cm (SPAdes) (version 2) | ecosystem: Environmental > Terrestrial > Soil > Grasslands...
TGGACCAGCTTGTGCTCACCCGCGCCGTCTATCGACGGCGATATGGGACAGACATGCCAGAGGCCAGCGTGCCTTCAAGATTTCTGGAAGAAATTCCGGCGGAATTGATGGAGGAGTTGGGCCGTGTGGGGCGGGCGCCCGCGCCCGCCAGAGAAAGGTCATATAGCGGAGCTCAACGATCTAGGGAGTCCGATCGAAGGCAAGATTGGCGGGCGGGGGCACCCGTCGCACACAGATCCGAAACGCACTATGCCTATGAAGACGAAGACCAGTCGGCAGCCTGGAAACAAGCGCCGGCTCAGGCGAAGGCGGGCTCCGGCACAAGATACAACTCCATTGACAACATTGCCGAGTTTTTTGCCTCACGCGGCAAGAAGTTCAGCATCGCCAAGCTGCCGGTCGAGGAGGCCAAAGGCCGCCGCGGATTTCGCCCCGGACAGAAAGTGAAGCATCCTAAATATGGTGAGGGGACTGTCTATCAGCGCGAAGGAGAAGGCGAAGACGCCAAGATTACGGTACAATTCCCTCGCTTCGGATTGAAGAAACTGGTGGAGAAGTACGCTCAGCTGGAAAAAGTCAGCTCTTAAGCCATCAGCTGTCAGCTTGTAGATCTCACTACCGACAACTGCTCTCTGGTCCTAGCCTGTGGGATCTGAAGACTTTGGAACTCGAGCAGAATTGATGGGGTGAGCACGGACTTGAGCAGTTCCACAACCTCAGCCCCGAAGGGGCGGAATATTGATAGCCCAGGGCGTAAGCCCTGGGTGGGCTTGGTATATTGACAGAGTCCCATAGGGACGGCACAGGGATCGTCTGATAATTTTGTACGTGGGTAGTTACCAACTCCCCAATTCACCAAATTACTTAATCAAGAAAACACTCATGGCAAATACAGCAACGCTCAGCAAAGACGAACGCAAAAAACTCAAACGCGCTGCCCGCAAAAAGCGCAAAACCGAGCATCCCCTTAAGCCCCGCGAGTACGCACGCGGATCTAAGAAAAGCAAAGTGAAAAAGCTTGTGCGTGGACAGGCGAAGCGGTAAGCACTGGAACGGGAGGGCATGACTTTAGTCGTGCCGCTATCCGACACGACACTTTGGCTTTAGCCCCAAGACGGGCGGCTAAAGCCGCTGTAGGCGGCTGCGCTGTTTCGGCACGGCTCAAGCCGTGCCCTCCCGGCCAGCGAATAGGACAAGAAGCGCACTTTGGCAGAAACATCCACTACCGAGCCAGCCAGAAGGATCGCTGGCACGAACCAGCTTCTCTGCTGCAAATCCATCGACAAGCTGATCTCCGAGGCCGACCGGCCGGAGCATCGTCTTCGCAAGACTTTGGGACCGTGGTCTCTGACTGCTCTCGGTATCGGCGCGATCATTGGCTCCGGAATTTTCGTGCTGACGGGAACGGCCGCTGCGGGCGAACACTTTGAAGCGCCGTCGGTTCTGCACGCGCAGGTCCTTGATCTAGTTCTCAATTTTTTGCGCACGGGTAGCACAGCAGGCGCGCTCATGCATGGCCGCCCTGCCGCCGGCCCCTCTATCGCCATATCTTTCATTTTGGTTGCGATTGCGTGCAGCTTTGCCGGCCTGTGCTATGCGGAACTGGCGTCGATGATTCCGATCGCCGGCAGCGCCTATACGTACTCTTACGCCACGCTTGGCGAAATTTTTGCCTGGATCATTGGCTGGGACTTGATCTTGGAATACGTGGTTAGCAACGTCGCTGTAGCTGTCGGGTTCAGCGGTTACTCCAAAGCCCAGCTCGCTGCTTTTGGCATTCACCTCCCCGACAAGTGGTCGAGCCCGGTTTGGGCGGCGGGCAGTTGGACCGGCGCGTATTTCAATCTCCCCGGGTTCCTCATTGTTTTCGTTTTAACCCTGCTTTTGGTTCGCGGGGTCCGCGAATCCGCTGAAGCCAACAACGTAATGGTGACAATCAAGATCGGCGCGATCCTTACATTTCTGGTCGTCGGCGGAATGTTGGTGAACAAAGCCAACTGGGTCCCATTTGCTCCATCGGGCTTTGCAGGAATCGTCACCGGTGGCGCGATCGTGTTTTTCACCTACATCGGTTTTGATTCCGTCTCCACAGCTGCTGAAGAATGCGAGAAGCCGCAGCGTGACCTGCCCTTCGGGATCATTGCTTCGCTTGTGGTCTGCACTCTCTTGTATGTAGGTGTCGCAGTTGTTCTGCTGGGGATGCTCAAGTACACAACCTTCGTTTCCGGCGAGGCCGCCGAAGCACCGGTGGCTTATGCGTTAAAGGTGCTGGGCGCTCATCCCATCTTTCGTTCCATCATCATCCTTGGCGCGCTCATGGGGATGATTTCCTCGATCCTGGTCTTTCAATATGGCCAGGCACGCATCTGGTACGCCATGTCGCGAGACGGCCTTTTGCCGAAACTTTTCTCTGCGGTCCATCCGAAATTCAAAACCCCGCATTGGTCCACGTGGATTGCTTGCTTCGCCGTAGGAATTCCAGCCGGCCTGGTGGACATCGGCGACGCGGCTGATCTCTCCAACATCGGTACGCTCTTTGCATTCGTGCTGGTCTCGTTGGGAGTAATTCTCCTGCGCCGCAAGCAGCCGGACCGGCCACGGGCGTTCCGGGTCCCGTTGGTGCCATGGTTCCCCTTGATATCGGTTGTGCTATGCGGCGGACTGATGACGGGGCTGACTCTGATCACGTGGGTGCGCTTCGTTGTATGGCTTGCGATCGGACTAGCGATTTATTTCCTCTACAGCCGAAGGCACAGCGAGTTTGCCAGAAGCTGAGCTGAGCTGCTGTTGTGCTCAGTTGCTTCTCTCCATCTTGAAGTGTCCGGCAGTTCTATCGAATGACGATCAACAAGACATAAAGCAAGCTGATAATCGCCAAGAACTCGAAAAACTCTTCGCCAATCATGCACGTTTGATGTTCTTGCGAACGGCAAGCTGGATCGGGTTGTTTACTGATGTTTGTGTCCGAAATCATTTACGAGACAATGAGGCAGGACAATCGCGTGGACGCGCCAAAACACGATTTTGAGTGTAACGGGATGTTACGACAGTGATCGTCAGTTGGCGGTCGGGCAATGCGCTCCACGGTGTATACCCGCAAGATGTCCTCTTGCCGATTCAGTTCGAGGTCGAGTTTGCTGAGGACCGCGAAAATTTGTTGGGAGGCCGGCGAAGTGGTTCACATCCGGGGTAGCGTTCGGTGGCGGAGGGGCAGACGCATGGGGAACCAACCTTGCGTGTTTACGGTGAAGAGCCCGCTCAGCGACGTGCGGCTTCAGACAGGCAGCTCCGTCCAGTTCGCAATGTAATGGGCAAGGTCGTCCATATCTATGGCTTTCGCGTTCAAGGGATGGCCGAAGCCGGGAACAAAGTTATGGCAACCTTTCGGATCGGAATCGAAGGTGCAGTCTTTATCGGTGATGGCTGACTTCTGAAGCTTCGCACCACTGCTGGCAACGGTGAGAGCATAAACTGACACCGTTTTATTCTCGACCCGCGTCGCGAGTCTGAAACGATCCGCGAGCAATCCGCGGATCTTTTGCTGAAGTCGGCTTCGCGAATCACTGTTCTGAAGACCCGGGATGATGGTACTGGCGGTCGCTTTCCCTTCAATATCGTACCTATCACGAATGGTCCAGTCAGGATGAGGGGAAAGACGCGGCGACGGGCTGACCGGCACGTCGTAAGCGTAACTCAAGAGCATGATCACAGGGACCGCCCTCGCAACCAAGTCGCCTTTGGGCAGCAGCCTCATGCGAAACCAGGGATTTTGCGCCAATTGAGACGATTGCACCCTTCCGAACATGCCGCGCCTTACTTTGGCTCTCCGAAAGATGGGTCCTTAGGACGAGGGAAGGAGTTCTTGGGGTGGTTCTGCTGTCTAATGTAGGTGAGCCATTCTCGTGCAAGAGATTCAGCAGGAAAGAAACCCGCTGGCATTTCCTGCGACGGCAGATCCTTCTCTGCACGTTCAATGTGCGCGTCGCAGACATTCCACAGAGGCAACCCCCAATGGTCGGAGTAGACAGCCTCGCACGGTCGAATTGAGCCATACCACCCGGTATTCGAATTCATTGGTGAGAGCGGCTCATTCGGGTCGGGGCGTCGAACGACGATCACCTGTTGAAGCCAGTCGAGGATAAAAGACTTGGTATCGATGATGCAGCAGTGAGGAATATTGTTCTGCACCAGGTAAACCCAAGGCGCGCCCTGCGCATGATAACGCTTATAAAAGTTGTATGGCTTTACCGTCCCTCCCACGGTGTCTCTTCCGCCCACAATGATTAGTTCCGGTACGGCAACAGCTTTTTCATCGAGCGTTATCTTGTCAACATTCTCTGGGTCCGCCTGTCCGGGATTAGTAAGAATTGCCGCCACTACACGGTCCGGGGCATAAGCCACAAAATGACCAAAGTACGCGCCCGTTCCTGAGAACCCCAGAACGATCAACTTTGCGTCCCGCAATTCTGGATGCCCGCTTTCCGTTCCGAGTGTGTTGAGGGCAGAGAACAGAGATCGACCCAAGCCGTGTTTGGGATTCATATCCATCTCACCCTTTTCCCCGGTTTCGGGCTGGCTCGCGGGGCACTGGATCGCCAATACCATCGCTACGTCATTGCGCTTCGCAAAGGCAAGGACATCAGGGTCGGAATAATAGCGTGTGATGTCGGGGCCTCTGTCGTAGGTAACCCAGGCTGCCTTCACTGCTCTGTGGCCTGCTGGAAATGAGGCTTGGTAATCGCAAGGCTGAGCGATATTCTCGCCCGCTCGGGGGATTTCGGTCGCTTTGTACTGGTGGAGTTGCGCCACGGCAGACGCAGAGCCCAGTAGCAACCCTACAGGCAAGAATCTTTTCATGAGTGGCCCTCCATCATAGAAGAACGTCGCCATAGACGAAATGTTTGTCTTTTTTGTTGGGCTGTGGTCGGCGACAACCGCAATTGACGCTATCAGGCTGGTTGCAGCAATCATGTCCCCAAAGTAGCGGGTTCGGTGTCTAATTGTCAGAGAATCCGCCGGGAGGTGCCCTCTTGAGAGTCCATCCTAATCTCCTTCTGTTGGGTCTTGTTCCGCTGCTTGTCGCGTTTCCGTTCGGACTGAGCGCAGGAAAGTGATTGTCCCAAAGTCCCACCCTCCCTTTCTCCATCGAAGCCGGCTTACTCCGACGCTATGCGATTGAAACAAACTCTGGAAAGCCACGGTTTCGAGGCCCGCTGTGTGTTTCCGACTAAGCTCGGCAGCATATTCCGAGTAGATGAAGGCGGTGTCCTCCGTAGCACTGTTGAAGGGGAGGCAAATTTTCGGACAAATCACGGTGAGGTGGACGCGGTCTTCATGCCGAAGCCCCAAACCTTCGCTGATTTCAAAATCACGGAACGTCGTGAGGGTGCGGGGTACCTGTACACATTTGGCGGCACACCCCGAGTATGGGAGACCAATCGTTTCGGAAGCGCTCGTCGGATGCATTTCCTTGACCAAGACAATCTGTTGTTCTTCATCAACGAGCCAGCCCTGATGCGTCGTCTTGAGCAAGTGCTACCAGTTCGACACTGAAGGCTCTAGGAGGCGAGGGAGCGACTGTTGAAACACCCCATTTCACTCACGTGGATCGTAAGAGGGTTGTCCTTCGGACTAAGATGAAGGAGGGGTGACGGCGCGGGTTTTTATCGTTTCCCCGCTTGGGCCCGTATGAAGTCCAACGATGTCAATACTGGGCTACGACATCCCCAGCGAACGCCACGCGACAAGTTTATCTAGGAATGAGGCTGATGTAGCCCTTAGGCTCCGTAGTTGGCGCAACATCGCGGCTACAATTTATCGTCCGCTGGCTATTTCTTTTCGGCTTTCAGCTTTTTTGCGATCTGTTCCATCAGCCTGGGCTTGAGTTCGGCGAGAACGCTGTCCACGATGCTGGCGAGAGATTCGCCTTCAAGCGAAGAGTCGGCCGCCAGTTCAACCGAACCTTCGGACAAGTCAACAGACCCACCCTGTCCTTCGGACAAGGGTGGGGCAACCGCTTCTGAGGAGGGTCGGGACTCGGATGATGGGCGTGGTTCTGAGAAATCCTGCGCGGACTCGACAACTGGGACCGGCAGACTCGTTTGAGCAATTTCAGCAACTGAGGCGGTGAGTGCGGCTGTAACGTGTGGGCTCATCACTGTGTCGCGTATCTGCTGCCAGTTTTCCCATGCCGCCGCCGCTTCAGACGGAATTGGCGGTTCGGGTGTAGTTTCTGGGCTGACGGAAGTGGATTCAGCAATCGCGGGAGTGCCTGCCGATGCGGCTGCCGCGAATGCCGATGTAGCAGGCTCATCCGACGAGAATTGCTCGCCGGCAGATCCGGGATTCGGACTCGACTCGGGTGCAACGGATTCTTGTGCGGCTGCAACCGGCTCATCATCTGTCATTGATCTGACTGAAATCTCAGCCGGAGGAGCCGCTGCCTGCGACGCTTGCATTTCGCGCTCGAGTTCGAGCGAAGCTTCTTCAGTGGTCAACGCAACGTTCTCGGCCACCCAGCGCGATTTGCTGGCCGCCGCTTCACCAACTGACGTGGAGACTGCATCTGTTACTGTCGGCTCAAGCGGTGTCGGCTCGATCGTGGATGCGGGCTCGGCCTGAAACTCTACCGGGAATTCTTTCTCCACCAGAAATTCGGGCGTGGGCTCCGCGACAATAGCGGAAGCCTCGACTGTCGCCGGCGCAGTAGCCAGTGTTGCTCCCTCTGAGGCGTCCGAGAATTCTTGTTCCGAAACTGCAGGAGCACTGGCCGTAAGTTGCTCAGCCGCGTTCGAAGCTTCGGCGGCAATGGGTTCCGTGTGCACTTGCCGTTTCTTGACTTCGGCAAGATATGCGATCTGGTCAGTGTTTGAATCGTCGAAATTTTTGGCAGGATCTTCGCTATGCCAGATGCGCGCTTTTTTGGGCTTTTCGTTCCCACGCCCGTCGGCAGGCACGATTCTGTCTTCCAGCCGGGTCAGCGCCGCCAGCAGTTCACCGGCATCGAAGGGTTTCACGATGTGAGCATCAGCCCGCACCCGCTTAGCTTCGTCGGCCTTGAACGGTTCCATTTTGCCGACCGTTAAGAGCACGGGAATCTTCATGGTCTCGGTCGATTCCTTCAACCGTTGGCAGACTTCCAGGCCACCATATCCGGGCATATAGACATCGAGCACGATGAGATCGGGTTTGCTTTCGTGGATCTTTTTCAGCGCCGCCGAACCATTATTGACGGTGATGACTTCGTAGCCCGCATCCATGAGGATGCGGCGGCCCATATTCTGGGCAGTTACGCTGTCATCGGCAAGCAGTATAGTGCGCGCCAAGGTTTGTCCTTTGGTAGCAAAGGGGAGATATCACCGAAGGTAACCGGGATGGCTACCTAAGTCAATGAATGCAGGCGGTTAAGCAGGTTACGAGCGGTCAGTGCTGGTAGTGCACTTTCCCGCTCTTTACGGAAGCTTCGGGACTGGAATGATCTTGCCTAGACCCTTCTTTTTCTTGCGTTTGCTGGAAGCAATGGCATTGTCATCGGCGAGGTCCTGGTTCGATGATGCCGCCGCTCCCTGATTACCATTGGTGCCAGCCTGAGCGTCGCCGCCTCCGTTGCCGGTGCTCGAGGACGTAGCGCCCGCCAAATCGTTGACCTGCGCCGGAGCCGGAGCGGGCTGAGGATCTGGAGTTGTATTCGGCTGAAGCTCATTCGGATCCGGTGCAGCCGCTTTCGGATCGTTGGCGACTTTTGGGTCGGCTTGGGTTGCGTTGGGGTTCAGCTCGTTCGGATCAGCAGGCGTTTCGGCATTGGCAGCGCCGGAAGAAACTTTGTCGGCGACGGGTGCGTCCGAGGTCGGCGCCGGTTCGTTTGGCCCTGGCTCTCCCTTTCCTGTGGTCTGTACCGAAACGGAATGCTCTCCGCCTTTCGCGCCACCGGCCGTGCGATTCGCCGCCTCAACGATCGCCCTCCCGTCAATGGGAGTTGGGTCGATTAGGGTAGGATCCCCAACTTTCGTCGCGATGCTTACGTCCGGATGCCTTGAAACCATTCCCATTGCGCGGGCCAACATTGTCTGTTCGCCGCGACTGTCCTCTTCGGCTTTGTTTAGAGCGAGTGCAGCTTTGGTTGGACGCGGTACCGGCTGGTGCAAGGCAATCAGCCGCGCCTTGGCCTCATCGGACCGTGCCATGACCGGATAGCGAGTAAGAATCTTGGAATAAGCCTCAACTGCTTTCGCCGCGAAGTCGTCAGACATGCGCTCACGAGCCAACTGGTCCGCCTTCAGCCGCGCTTCATTCACTTTGCCCTGATGGTGTAACTGCTGCTCGGTAGTGTCCATCTTGCGCAGCGCCGCAATTTCGCCTTCATACGATTGTCCGAGCAAGAACAGAGTGTCATCGGCCCCGCTGTACAGGGGATAGCGGTCCTCGAGCGACTGCAGCCGCGCAATCGCCGCGGGAAAAGCCTGTCGCAGATAATAAAAGCGGCCAATGCGGAATTCGCGCTCGGCGATCACTTCCTGCACCTGCAAGAGTTTCTTTCTTGCCTCCGCAACCATTTTTGGGTTGTCGGGATATTGCGTGATCACTTCGCGATATTTTTGTTCGGCCCGCACTGCATGGGTGAAGTCGCGGTCGGGCTTCTCCATCTGCTGATAATGGATGTTGGCGATTTTGACCGACGCTTCTGCGGCCTCCGGCATATTGGGGAAGAAGGTCCTGAAGTCTTCGTATTCCTGCTCGGCCTGTGCAAGCGAGGCGGTGCCTCCCTCGGCGTACCAGGAATCGGCCAGCGCCAGTTTGGCGCGCGCGATGAACTCCGAGTCCGGATAGGTATTGATCAGCGTCTGCATCTCAAGCCGGGCCATGTCGAAACGGTTATGCTTCATCGCGTCCATGCCGCGGTCAAACAAAACTTTGTCTGGCTGCTTGGAGTCAACCTTGGCCAGCGGATTGTCAACCTTCTTGTTGGTGCAGGCGGTGGTGATCGCCAGCGTCGCGGCCAGAGCAATCACGGAAGATCGGAGAGAAAGCATGAATACCTCAGACTTTTAGTTTCGCGTGCCAGGTTTCAAGGTTCGAATGTTTCAAGGTTTCCGATGTCTCCGCGAAACTTTGAAAACCTTGAAACTCTGAAACCTGGAATTACACCTTCTGCAGCGTAGCTTCCAACGCCACCTTCAATAATGTTTGAGCATTAGTCATAGGATCACCATGGCTGAACACGGCGTTGCCTGCCACCAAAATTTCTGCTCCTGCTTGCACTACTCGCGCGACGGTATCCAGGCCGACGCCGCCATCCACTTCAATTTTGTAGTTCAGGTTCCTTTGCTCTCGTAACTCCCTTAACTTGCGCAACTTGTGCAGCGAATTGGGGATAAACGGCTGGGCTCCAAAACCCGGGTTTACCGACATGACGAGCACATAATCCACTATATCGAGTACCTCACTCAATAGCTCGACCGGAGTCGCCGGATTGATCACCACGCCTGCGTGGCAATCATGGTTCTTAATCAAATTCAGTGTGCGGTCGAGGTGGGGGCAAGCCTCATGATGCACCGAAATCCAGTCCGCTCCGGAATCTGCAAAAGCCGGAATGTACCGGTCCGGATTTTCGATCATCAGGTGGCAATCGAGCGGCAGCTTGGTGGCCTTGCGCAACGACTTAACCAGCTGCGGGCCGAGAGTGATGTTGGGGACAAAATGCCCATCCATCACGTCCACGTGGATGATGGTGCCTCCACCTTCAGCCGCCCGCGAAACCTGGTCGGCTAAATGGGCAAAATCCGCCGAAAGAATGGATGGCGCTAGCTCAATCAAAATCAATCAACCTGGGTAAAGAGCAAGAGTGCTCAGGAGAACGCGCATTGAAATTCTAACATGCCGCGACTGGCGGACTGAGATGGCGGACGGGGAATATGGGCATTCGGCAATGCTAATTCTCCGTGCTACCCTCGATGATTACTTATGCCCATTTCGGCCCAATACGCTTCAGCGACGTACGCTCTCGGCGCGGTTTGCTGTTGGGGCATCAGTGATTTTCTGGGCGGATACACGGCGCGCAAATTCAATTCCTTTTTCCTAGCAATGCTTGGTCATGCCGGGGGATTCAGCATGGTGTTCGCGATCGCGGCGGGAAATCACTTGCCGTTGCCTTCAACTCGCGGCATAGTTTGGGCGATGCTCGCAGGCGCCTCGGGCGGTACCGCCCTGGCGCTGTTCTATCGCGCACTGGCGCAAGGCAACATGGGACTGGCAGCGCCGGTTTCGACCGTAATCGGCGCCGCGATTCCGGCGGTGTTCGCGATCTGGGCTGAAGGTTTTCCCCGGCCACTAACGTTCGCTGGGTTCACGCTGGCTGTTGTCGGTATCTGGCTGATTTCGCGCTGCCCAGAAGAATCGGGACGACCTCAAGGTCTCGGACTCGCGGTGATATCGGGACTAGGTTTCGCTGGTTTCTACATATGCATGAAGCAGGCGGGCAACGGGACGGCATGGTGGCTGGCCGCGTGCTCCCGCGGCGCGTCGCTGGTTGCTACAGCGGTCATCACATTTGCGGGTAGGAAGTTTCGCCCATTTTATCCGGCAGGAGCAGTTATAGGCGTGCTGGCGGGATGCCTCGACGTCACTGGGACAGTGCTGTTTGTCCGCGCGGCACAAAGCGGCAGGCTCGACACGGCAGTCGTGCTCACTTCTTTGTATCCGGTGATCACGATTCTGCTGGCCCGCGCGATTCTAAAGGAACGGTTCACAGCCTGGAAGACCGCAGGCATGGCAGCGGCACTGGCGGCGGTGCCGATGATTGCGAGAGGGTGAGAGCCGATGGCAGTTCGAATGCAGGTTCCTGTTCGACGCCTTCCTTCGGTCAGTCGCTCAGGGCAGACTCTCGACTGCGAAGAAGATCATTCACAAGTGAATGATCTTCTTCGCTCGGAATAACAGACTTGGTTTTGTTACCATCCTTTTCGTGCCGCTCATCGAAGTACGCAATCTGACAAAAGTTTTCCCCCTGGGCGAGTCTGCGTTTGGCGGCGGATCGAAAGGGGAGGTCCGCGCGGTGGACGACGTTTCGCTCGACGTACATTCCGGCGAAACACTTGGACTAGTAGGAGAATCCGGGTCTGGCAAGAGCACGCTGGGGCGGCTTATTCTGCGGCTGATCGAGCCGACGTCCGGCAGCGTTTCGTTCGAGGGTCGCGATCTGTTGAAAGCCGGGCACGGCGAGATGCGTCGCCTGCGCAGCGATATGCAGATAATCTTTCAGGACCCGTTCAGTTCGCTCGATCCGCGAATGCCGGTGGAGGACCTGATTGCGGAACCCATGGTAATACACCGGAGTCCGACTTCTCGCAAAGGCGGCGAGAAGTGGGGCACCCCCGCCAATTTTTCTTCCGGAAAAAATGGAATACGGACCGAAGTCGAAGACCTGCTGAAAGCGGTCGGTCTCGACTCTTCCGTCATGCGGCGTTATCCGCACGAATTCAGTGGTGGCCAGCGGCAGCGCATCGTGATTGCCCGCGCTTTGGCTCTCAGGCCTAAGTTCATTGTCTGCGATGAGCCAGTTTCGGCGCTCGATGTCAGTGTCGGCGCACAGATTGTGAATCTGCTGGCGCAGTTGCAGCGGGATTTTGGCCTGACTTATCTCTTCATTTCGCACTCGATGCCGGTGGTTCGATATCTATCAACCAGAATCGCGGTGATGTATCGCGGCAAGATCGTCGAGATCAATTCAACCGATCAAATCACCGCGAACCCGCAGCACCCTTATACAAAGGCCCTGCTCGAAGCCACGCCTGAAATCGCCGTCTAGGAATTCGACACGTACAATGCTTCCGGTTTATCCTTCCATCGCACCGGAGGACTTTATGAAATTGGCGATCCTGATTTTGTCTCTTGGCGCCATCGCTGCGGCGCAGTCCAAGTCGCCCGTGTCTGATTTTTTGAAGGAACGAATCAACGGGGTCGAAAAGAACACTGTCGGCGCATTCGAGGAAATGCCTGCCGACAAGTACGAGTTCAAGCCAACCGCCGACCAGATGACATTTGGCCATCTCGCGGCGCACATTGTGGAGGCGAACAATTATCTTTGCGCGAATGTCGGCTCGGTTCCAGCACCGAAAGTTGACGAGTTGAAAGGAACCGAGGGCAAAGACAAGCTTGTAGCGGCAATGAAGGCATCGTTCGAGTTTTGCCATACCGCCTTGGCGAAGGCCGACGATTCCACGATGAACCAGAGCATCACATGGTTCGACGGCAAACCAAAGCCGCGCGTATTCGCATTCATGGGACTCGCCAGCAGTTGGGCCGACCATTATGGCGCCGCTGCGATGTATCTGCGGTTGAATGGCCTTCTGCCGCCATCGGCAAAGAAATAAGCCAGTGACCGTTCTCCCACCCTTTGAAAATCGCAAAGGGTGGGGCATCCTCAATTAAATGACCCTTTTGAGACTTGTTACTTGTCCGCTGCACTCTCGCAGCACAGCATAAAAATAGCCCGGACTTCGTTATGCCGATCGGAATTCGCACGCAAGACCTTCGTAAAGTTTTCAACTCTGCGCCGCCGCTGGGCGCTGCGGGCGGCATGATCGCCCGCTCCAATGCGCGGAGATCGAAGCAGCCCAAGCTGCAAATCACAGCGCTCGACGGGATCTCCCTCGAGGTAATGCCAGGCGAAATCTTTTGCCTGCTGGGCCCCAATGGGGCGGGCAAGTCGACCACAGTGGGTGTCTTGACGACGCGAGTGCGCCCGACCAGCGGACAGGTATGGATCGGCGAACACGAGGTCTGGAAAAATCAGGTCGCGGTGAAGCTGCTGATTGGAGTGGTACCGCAGCGGCCAAATCTCGATTTTTCTTTGACCGCGCGTGAGATTCTCATTTTTCATGGCGCGTATTTTGGGCTCGGATCGAAAGAGCGAAACTCGCGGGCTGACGGCCTGCTCGAAAAATTCAAGCTCACCGTTCGCGGCAATCAGATGGTGCGCGGATTTTCCGGCGGAATGATGCAACGGCTCTCGATCGCACGCGCCATGATGCATGATCCGCAGGTCCTGTTTCTCGATGAGCCCAGCGCAGGACTCGATCCGCAAACGCGCATTCTGCTTTGGGAGATCATTCGCGAGTACAACCAGGCGGGGAAAACTATTCTGCTGACGACCCATAACATGGAAGAGGCCGACGCGCTTTGTCATCGCCTGGCAATTATTGATCACGGGAAAGTGATTGCGTTGGGCACGCCTTCGTCGCTGAAGGCTTCCATTCCGGGCGGATTCTTGCTGCGGCTGCGCTTCGGAAATCAGACATCCGATCTGCTGCAACGTTTGCAGTCGCTGGCTGGAGTGCGCGAGGTGCGTTCGAATGACGGCAGTGGCGCCGATGTGTACGCGGATCGTGGCGGGTCACTGATTCCCGAAATCGCCGCGCTCGCGGTATCCACAGGAGCTGAGCTTTCGGACGTAAATATCTCCGAACCGAGTCTTGAGAACCTATTTCTCCATCACACCGGAAGGAGTCTGCGCGATTGAACTGGAAAACTTTTTTGGCGATGCTGGCCCGCGATGCACACGTCGCGCGGCGTAATGCGATTCAGTTGACATTGCAGACGTTTCTGCAGCCGCTGCTTTTCGTCTTCATCTTCGGCCGAGTGATGGTTGGCAGCGGCTACATGCCGGCGTTTTACAAGAGCCTGCTGTTGCCAGGAATCATCGCGATCAGCATGGTATTCACGGGAATTTGGGCAGTCGCGATGCCGCTGATTGCCGAGTTCCAGTGGACACGCGAAATCGAAGATCGCCTGCTGGCGCCGATTGACATGACCTGGATTGCAATCGAGAAAGTCATTGCCGGCGCGATTCAGGCCGCGATTGCCGGACTCGTAGTCATTCCGCTGGCTTGGCTTGTGCTGCGGCCAGGAATCGAGCTCCATATGGGCTCGCCGGTGAGCTTTGTGCTCATCGTGCTATTGGTCGCAGGATTTTCCGCCTGCGGAGGACTGGCGCTCGGCTGCAGCATCAATCAGCAGCACATTGGACTGATGTTTGGCATGGTGATCACGCCAATGATCTTCTTCGGATGCACGTACTATCCGTGGAGCGCGCTGACCAAGTTTCCCATCCTACAGAAAGTTGTGCTGATCAATCCGCTGGTCTATGCCAGCGAAGGCATGCGTGCCATGCTGGTGCCTAGCTTTCCGCATCTGTCTATCATCGCGGTGTTTGGGGCTTTGCTGTTTTTTGATTTGTTGCTGCTAGTGGTCGGACTGAAGCAGTTCGAGAAGAAGGCGATCAGCTAGGGCGGTTTTCTCTGCGACCTTTGCGGCGTTTCTCTGCGGCCTCTGCGGTCAAAGGCTTTTAAAGATTTTAACCGCAGAGAACGCAGAGGTTTCGCCGAGAGCGCGGGGAAAGGCACGTTTGAATAGTTAGCCCATGAGTCGCGTCCTTCTTGTTCATTGGAATGCCGAAGAAGCAAAGGCGAAGGCGAGAGCGCTGAAGGAACTGGGTCACACAGCTGAAGTTCTCTGCGACAGCGAGAAGCCAAATCTCCGCCGGGTCCGAGAGTCGCCACCAGACTTATTCCTCATTGATCTGAATCGCCTTCCCTCCCATGGCCGCGAAATTGCCGGACACTTCCGCCGCGGGAAATCAACACGTCAGATCCCCATTCTATTCGTGGATGGCGATGCTGATCGCGTCAACCATGCTCGCCAGTTGATTCCAGATGCCGAATTTGGAAGATGGGAAGAAATCAACCGCAAGCTGGAAAAAGCAATGCGACGCGCGCAAGGCAAGCCCGTCGTGCCGGGCGCAATGGCGGGATATTCCGGCACACCGCTGCCGAAGAAGCTGGGCATTCGAGAGAAGCACTCAGTCGTTTTGGTTAACGCTCCGGATCGCTTCGAGCGCAAGCTGGAGCCGCTGCCGGCGGGAGCGGCATTGATAGAAGACGCTCGAAGCGCGAATGTGGCCATCTTGTTTGCGAACTCGCAAGCGGAATTGATCCGCGATTTTCGCCCGCTGGCGAAAGCTCTTCCGCAGAAGCCTGCGCTCTGGATTGCGTGGCCGAAAAAGGCATCGGGAGTGGCGACCGATCTTACCGACAATGTCGTCCGCGAATTCGGCCTAGGCCAAGGCTGGGTAGACTACAAAGTCTGCGCGATTGATGAGACGTGGTCAGGGTTGTGCTTCGCCAAGAAGCAGCGCCCTTAACAGCTATATTCCTTCCAGGTTATATTCATTATATGGAATGATATCCGGTGCAATGGTCTGTAGAGTACACCGATGAATTCGAAGGGATGGTGGGCGTCGCTCTCTGAAGATGAGCAAGTCGTCGTCGCTGCAAAAGTCTAGCTTCTGGAAAGTTTGGCCCAACGCTTCCTAGACCGCATTCAGACGTGATCGTCACCTCCAGGCATTCCAATATGAAGGAACTTCGCGGCAAGGCGGGCGAAAGCTTGTTGCGCGTTCTCTACGCATTCGACCCGCGCCGCACGGCAATCTTGCTGATTGGCGGAGATAAATCTGGAAACCACGATTGGTATGAAGAATTCGTTCCCACTGCTGACCGGCTATTTGAGGAACACCTGGCCGCACTGAAGAAAGAGCACCAGAGGAGAAAGTAAGATGCCCAAGAATTTCAAGACTCTTCGCAACAAGCTCTCACCCGAATCCCGCGAACGTGCGCATCGTCTGGCATTGAAATATGAGGCGGAGATGGCCCTGGATGAATTGCGCGTCGCCCGCGACTTCACTCAGGAGCACCTGGCCAAATTACTAGGTGTGAAACAGGCAGCCGTTTCGAAAATGGAGCGCCGCACCGACATGTACATCAGCACCCTCCAATCCATCATTCGCGCAATGGGCGGAGAGCTGAAGATTCAGGTTGTTTTTCCCGAGGGGAAGGTGGAAATCAATCAGTTTCGGAAGCTCAAGGCCGCGGCAGGGAAATGATATTTCCGGATAGATAAGACCAGGTCAGCGCTGTGCTTTGAACGGAAGAAGAAGTAGCATCAACCGTGTGGGTCGGAAATTCTTGTCCGACCAAGCTGCTTATCAATGTCTCGACTAAGAAAAATCGTTGTGGCGGTATTCGCAATCGTCCTGCTCGGGGCGGGAGTTCTATTTCTTAAGGACCTTCGGTGGAAAGCAGCGCAACGGCGACGGGACACCGAATACACGAAGATCCTCTCGGGTTATGAGCGAAATCTCCGCCCCGGCATGTCGCGGGCCAAGGTAGCCGATTATCTACATTCAAATAACGTGAATTACTCATTGATCGGCTGGGGCGGAGATGCACTGGCCTACGCTATCAAAATTGGCGAGGATCCCAGTAATGTCTGGTATTGCGACCACTGGACGGTATACGTTGGGCTCGAATTCTATCCTTCTACAGCAGAAAGGGCTGAAGTGGATCCTATGCCAACAGATACGCTGCGGGAACTCCATATTCGAAAGCTTGGAACTTGCTTGTAAGATTTCTGGTCGGACAGGAATGTCCGACCCACACGTTCTACTCGATCTGCACTAACTCGCTCGCTCTCGACTCTGGCGAAGCCACCGGGGCCGGCTTTTGCGGCGCACGCCACGCATCGAAGATCGAAACCTGGTGGACACACGACACCGTGCAGTGCGGGGCACAGGATTTCTCGGTCAGATATTCGCGGCGGATGTCTTCGATGGTGTATTTCTCCAGCGGAATTCCTGGGTAGCCGCGCTGCTGCGAACAGTAGTGCACCAGGCCGTCCTCGCAAATGTAGAGATACCGCGCACCAGCCCGGCAACGCCATTGGTTTGGCTTTCCTAGTGCGATATTGTCCTGGAAAGAATTGATGCGCGTGAAGCTGCGCCTTTCGAGATTCTTCATCTGGTGATAGACGCGACGCTCTTCGTCACCAAGCGGCTGTAGCTGGCCGTCGCCGTCGTGAATGATGCCGATGGTCGAGCTAAACCCCAATTCCAGCGCGCGCTTGCCAATGGTTAGAGCATCCTGCGGATTATGCACGCCGCCGCCGACCACGGAATTGATATTCACGTGGAAGTCAGCGTAGTCGGCCAGCATCTGCAGCTTTTTGTCGAGGACCTTCAGGCTCTTCTTCGAAACTTCGTCAGGATTGACGTTATCAATCGAAATCTGTAGCCACTCAAGGCCGACGCGATTCAGCCGCTCGATCCGATCCGGCATGAGCAGGTAGCCATTGGTGATCATTCCGGCGACGATGCCATTCTTGCGGATGCGCCCGATGATCTCATCCAGCTCCGGATGTAGCAGAGGCTCGCCGCCACTGATGGTTACGACCGACGTGCCAAGTGCGCCGAGCTTGTCCACGCGCTGGAACATGAGATCGGTCGGCACCGGCTTCGAAAAATCGTCGTACTCGTTGCAGTATTTGCAGGCGAGATTGCAGCGGCGAATGGGGATCAGATGGGCCAGCAGCGGATGATCGGTCGCAAGGAATCCCCAGGCGATCTTGCTCCAGCCGTGGATGCCGCGGGAAAGCGCGACCATACTGCGGCGGATTCTTTTCCGAGTGGAGGGCATGCTGAGTTCTTATTATTTAAGCATAACGGTGGGGTAAGTGTATCATTCTGAACAGCGTATGGTGAGTTTGACGATGCAGAACGCGCTAAGTGAGCGAACGATAGGGCAACTACTCTGCGGCCTTGAGGCCTTCGACTTTCAAGCTGGGCGCCTTCACGGCATTCAGTGACTGGTCCGCTTCCTGCTGAGCCCGGGCCCTCACGGCATCGAGGTCCGCCCGTGAAAAATAGGTGCCGCGCAGGACCACTGCAGCAATTGTTTCGGTGTTGCGAATGTCGTCGAGCGGGTTCTTCTCAAGCAAGACCATGTCGGCAATGTGTGCGCGCTCGATAACTCCGTACTTATCGAGCTTTGCCATATAGAGCGCCGCATTGTACGTCACGGCCTGCAGCGCCTGGAGCGGAGTCAGGCCGCCCTTGACGAGCGCTTGCAACTCCAAATGCAACCACGCACCCGGGCCCCCCGCGACATCGGACTCATTGACTCCTCCAATTGCTTCATACTCGACAGTCCCTAGGTCTGCGTGCAGTGTTGGGCCTGGTTTAGCGATTTCGGGAGACGGCCAATCTAATTGTGTGGCTGCGCATTTTTCTTCCACGCCATCAGGATCAAGCAAACCGGTGACTCCGTTGACCAGGTAGAGAGCTAACGGCGATCTCCCCTTCGAAGTCGCATCCCGCACGAGTCGTGCATGCAACACCCACAGGCCTGGGATTAGATACTTGCCTTCAGCATTGATGACGCGCACCTGCGGTCCCGAGTTGATGAGAGCGAACTTAGCCACGGCGTCGATCACGCTGTCTTTCACGATGACAGTCACGTTCGGCTCAATGCCGCCGTAGCGAATGTCAACTACATTTACGTTGGTGATGACCAGTTCCGAAGGTGTTTGAGGAGAACCGGCCCAAAGAAAGGAACTGCAAAATAAAATCCCGACGGCGGCAGATTTCATGGCCCGAATCCCCACGCGTACAAAATTGGAACGAGACTAGGCCCGTATGGCTGCGGAGTCAAGTAAATTCAGAAATTTCAGCTTCTTTTCCGCCGGAAGGAATGAGGCTTCAAAGGCGTTCCTCGCCAGCTCTCTCAGATGCTCGTCGGTGAAACTGAATTCGGTTTGCGCCAGTTCGTACTCGCGGTTGAGGGTGGTACCGAACATGGATGGGTCGTCAGTGTTTAAGGTGACCATGAGTCCCTGGTCAAAATATTTGCGCACGGGATGATCAGCAATTTTGGCGCAGCAGACGGTGCGGAGATTACTGGTGAGGCAGATTTCGATGGGCACCTGCCGCTGCGCCAATTCTTCAATGAGTTCCTGGTCCTGGTATGCGGTCAAGCCGTGGCCGATGCGCTCAGCACCAAGATTCAACGCACCCCAAATGGATTCCGGGCCGGCACTCTCCCCGGCGTGGGCGGTCAGCCTCAGCCCCTGGTCTTTGGCATAGACATATTGGTCGCGAAAGAGCTCGGGCGGCGCTTTCTGTTCGTCACCGCCGATGCCAACGGCAACGACGTTTCTGTCGCGAAACTTTGCCGCGAGCTCGAACACGTTCTGCGCCGGCTCGGCACCAAACTGGCGGACGGCGTCGAAGATCCAAAGCAGCGAAACGCCGAAATCTTCCTCGCCACGTTCCCGGCCATGCTCCAAGCCCTCGAAGATGGCTTCACAATCCAGCTTCCGCCACAGGCACACGCCGACAGAGACATAAACTTCGGCATGCAACACGTTCTCGGATTTCAGCTGCTCCATCAGCCGGTAGGTGATCAGTTCGTAGTCGTCCGGAGTCTGCAGATCATCGGTGAGCGTTTTGAAAGCCATCAGGAAGCCAGAAAAATCTCGGTATTGATAAAGCGCCTCGGCTTCGGCCACCGTGCTTTGTTTCCCATGCCTCTGGCGCAGTTCGACAAGCGTCTGCGGCGCAACCGAGCCTTCGAGATGCAGGTGCAGCTCGGCTTTAGGAAGCGCGCGGATGAAGCCGGACGGCATGATTCAGATTGTAGAGTTCAGAGTGGGGATTGGCGAGGTGGGCGACCTTGGCATAACGAGTGCAATGTTATCGACAGTCTGAACTGGGGACTATAATCCACTCGACTGCATATGAAGACTTGGCTGCGTTTAACGCTCGTAGTGGTCTCTGTTGGTGGCAGTTTCGCCGGAGTTATCGGTGTCGCAAACCTCTTGTTTAGCCTTGGTGGACATCAGCCCCTGTACGTAGCGATGGTCGCATTCAGTAATCACGACACTCAATCGAATCATGATTGGGTGGGCGAATTATTTCTGTTTGGGGCCAGTCAGTCATGCCTATCGAGCTGTCGAACGACATGCTCGCAAGAGGTTGCGCCAGTGGCTGTGTGCCAAGCACCAGCTGCGATGGCCCGCAACCAAGCAATATCCGGCGGGTGCCGCCATGCATCAGGTGCTGGG
>Ga0209056_10002460_pt1 | contig 19931 bp, 16 predicted proteins | sample GraSoiAngelo_114_FD_185876 | JGI IMG/M metagenome (GOLD analysis project Ga0209056, IMG submission 185876) | Grasslands soil microbial communities from the Angelo Coastal Reserve, California, USA - 14_0903_13_40cm (SPAdes) (version 2) | ecosystem: Environmental > Terrestrial > Soil > Grasslands...
GTCCAAGACATTGCTCGCGCCGCGGGCATGAATATCTATCTCACCGGCGGCGCGGTGCGCGACATCATTAGCGGTTTTTCCATCCGCGACTTGGATTTTACGGTACAGGGCAACCCACTCAAATTGCAGAAGGAGTTGGAACGCGCCGGGGCGGTGATTTCTTCTGCCGATGAAGACTTCAAGACGGTATACCTCAGATTGCCGGGCAGCGTCCGTGCCGAAATCAGTATGGCCAGGACGGAGCAGTACGAGAAAGCGGGCAAGCCACCTAGCATATCGCCGGCAACGATCATAGAAGATCTGCGCCGCCGGGATTTCACGTTCAACGCCATGGCCTTATCGCTGAACCCAGGCTCGCGCGGTCTGCTGATGGATCCTTTCAACGGGGCGGCTGATATTGAAGCTAAGCTGATCCGGGTGCTGCACAACTATGCCTTTGTCGAAGATCCCTCGCGCCTGATCCGCGCCAGCCGCTTTGCCGCTCGCTTCCATTGGCCCCTTGAGGAGCGTACGCAAGCCCGCTTCACGTCGGCGGTAGAAAACAAATACATGGAATACATCACTAACCGCGCGATCGGTTACGAGATCGAGCAGTTGGCTTACGAAGATGATCCGCTGCACATCCTGCGCGTGCTGGAAAAGGAAGACTGGCTCAAAGTGCTGAACCCGCGTTGGACTACCGCCAAGGTGGACGCCGCCGGGCTTGGCCAGCTACTGAAAACGCGACAGCAAATGAACGAATTGGGATATTCCCCGGATCCCGCTCCAGCGGTGTTGTATTTCTTGACCGCCAGGCTCGGCGAGAAGGACATTGCCGACATGCGCAAGCTCATTCCCCGAAAAGACCTGGTGGAGGCTTGGCGGGATCTTGAACAAAACGCGAAAAGCCTGGCAAAGAGGCTCACGAGTAAGGAAGCCGCGACGCCATCACGCACCTGGAAATTATTGTCCGAAGCTCGTCCGGAAATGATCTTGTTTCTCGCCGTTACCGCGCGGCAGCAAGCGGTCGTGCAGAAGATCAGGAACTTCTTCACCAAGTGGCGGCAGTTGCAGCAGAAGATTCCGTTGCCGGAGATGACCGAACTGCGCATCACGCCCCAGTTGCCAGAGTATCCAAAGATTGCGCAAGACGTTTTCATGCTCTTGCTTGACGGAAAGCTGCGTTCGCGCACGGAGATCTTGAGATTCTTGAAGCCGCTGGCACCTCCCCCGCCGCCGCCACCGCCACCTCCGCCCGCGAAAAGGGGACGGGCTGCCAAAGCCGCGGCCGTTGCTGTCCTTCCCGCAGCTGCAGCACCGCTCACCGGCAAGAAAAAGGGGAAAGGTGTGGTTGCGCCCGCAACGCCGCCGCCCGCGAAAGCCGGGGCGAAGGTAGAACCCCCCAAGCCTCCCGCTTCACCTAGGCCAGCGAAGCAAAAAGAGAAAAAGGTCATTCGCGCTACGCCGAAGAAAGTGAAAGGTAAGAAACGCCGCTAAAGAAGGAATTGCCCGGTTACGCGGCTTTCCTCAGTTTCCTATATTGGCGCTCAAGCTGTGGATAAGTTGGCGGCTTTTCGAGGGCTTCTTCCACTTAGAATGGCCTCGACGTAAAATCCTAAACAGAGCCTCTGATGTCCCAATTCGTCCACCTGCACCTCCATACCGATTACTCCATGCTTGATGGCGCCTGCGATGTGGAAAAGCTTGTCCACCGCGTAAAGGAGCTCGGCATGCCCGCGGTTGCCATGACCGATCATGGCAACATTTTTGGTGCAGTGCACTTTGTGAATGCGGCTAACAAAGCTGGGGTGAAGCCGATCGTGGGTTGCGAGCTTTATGTATGCAAGAAGGAAGATCACGTTATCGAACGTACTCCGCCCGACGGTGACACGTATAACCATCTCCTGGTCCTGGCCGAAAACGAAGTGGGCTATCGCAATCTGGTGAAGATCACCTCTGAAGCTTCTCTTCGTGGCTTTTACTACAAACCTCGAGTCAGCAAGAAATTTCTTGCCGAGCACTCCCAGGGTTTGATCGGCCTTTCCGGTTGCCTGAAGGGTGAAGTTGCAGAGTACCTGATGGAAGACAAGTACGAGGCGGCGCGCAATGCTGCCACAACGTATCGCGATATCTTCGGCAAAGAAAATTTCTATCTTGAACTTCAGGATCAGGGCTTGGAGATGGAGCATCGCATCCGTCCCCATCTGTTTAAGCTCGAAAAAGATTTGGGTTTGCCCTTGGTGGCGACCAACGACAGCCACTACCTTTGCGAAGACGATGCTCACGCCCAGGATGTGATGCTTTGCATCCAGACCGGCAAATCCATCCAGGACACGAATCGCATGAAGTTTCAGGGCTCCGGCTTCTACGTCAAAAGCCACGACGAGATGTACCGGGTTTTCAAAGATTCGCCCGAAGTTCTCGCTCGAACATTGGCCATTGCGGAACGCTGCAGCATGCGGCTGGAAAAAGTCAGCAATCCATTTCCCCACTTCGATGTCCCCGATGGCTACACACTAGACAGTTATTTCGAAGATGTCACAAGGAAAGGCTTCGCTCGGCGGCTGGAGACGTTGCGACAACTAGAAAGTCAGGGCCGACTGAAGCACAGCCTCATGGAATATGAACAGCGTCTTAAGCAAGAGTTGTCCATCATCCAACAGATGAGGTTTTCTGGATATTTCCTTATAGTTTGGGATTTTATCCGCTATGCGCGTGAGCATGATATTCCTGTGGGACCGGGACGGGGGTCGGCGGCGGGATCGCTAGTGTCTTACTCGATGGGCATCACCGACCTCGATCCTCTCCAACACGAATTGCTGTTCGAACGTTTTTTGAACCCTGAACGAGTCTCCATGCCGGACATCGACATCGATTTCTGCATGAACCGGCGAGGCGAGGTCATCGATTACGTCACCGCGAAGTATGGACGCGAGAACGTGGCACAGATCATCACGTTCGGCACCATGGCCGCTAAGGCAGCGATCAAGGATGTGGGTCGCGCCATGGATATGCCCTACAGCGATGTCGACCGCATCGCCAAGATGGTGCCCAACCAGCTCAATATCAAACTGGAAAATGCCATCAAGGATTCTCCGGCAATGCAGCAGGCCTACGACGCCGATGCCCAGGTGAGGGAACTGCTCGATACGGCCAAGAAGCTTGAGGGCATGGTGCGCAATGCAGGCGTACATGCCGCTGGCGTAGTGATTTCTCCTCGGCCTCTGATTGAACTAGTTCCACTGCACAAGACAAAGAACGACGAAATTGTCACTGCTTTCGACATGGTAGCCATCGAGAAGATGGGTCTGCTCAAGATGGATTTTCTCGGGCTGACCACGCTTACCATCTTGGATGACGCGGTGAAACTGATCGCGACGACGCGTGGGGACAGCATTACGCTCGAGGGGATTCCGCTCGAAGACCACGAGACCTACGAAAAAGTATTCCATCGGGGACTCACATCGGGCGTGTTTCAGTTCGAATCACATGGCATGCGAGATGTACTCCGGCGTTATCAACCCAACTCCATCGAAGACCTCACCGCTCTCAATGCGCTTTACCGCCCCGGCCCGATCCAAGGTGGCATGATCGACGATTTCATTGATCGCAAACATGGCCGAAAGAAAATCGAATACGAGTTGCCGGAACTGCAAGAGATATTGCAAGAGACATTGGGTGTGATCGTCTATCAGGAACAGGTAATGCAGATTGCCCACCGGCTGGCCGGTTATTCTCTGGGTGAAGCCGACTTGCTGCGGCGAGCTATGGGCAAAAAGATTGCCGAGGAAATGGCGGCACAGCGCGAAAGGTTTGTCAGCGGTGCCACCCAGCGGGGTTATCCGCCAAAGAAGATTGAAAAGATTTTCGATCTCATGGCGCAGTTTGCCGGATACGGTTTCAACAAATCCCATTCGGCTGCCTACGCGCTGCTGGCCTATCACACCGCGTATTTGAAGACGGTCGAGTTCATGGCAGCATTACTGACTTCCGTGACCGGCAGCACCGATGATGTGGTCAAGTACATCAACGAATGCCGCGAGATGAGCATTGCCGTCGAGGCTCCTGACATCAATGTGTCCGATGCCAACTTCACCCCGCATGGCAGCGCCATTCGGTTCGGTCTCGCCGCGGTGAAGAATGTGGGACACAACGCCATTGAATCGATTATTGCCGCAAGAACGAAGCTTGGCCGTTTTACGTCTATCTATGAGTTCTGCGAGAAGGTTGACCTGAGATTGCTTAACAAGCGTGTATTGGAGTCTCTGATCAAAAGTGGCGCAATGGATTCGCTCGGCCGCCGCGGCCAGTTGATGGCAGTGTTGGACAAGGCAATCGAGGGCGCGCAGAAAACCCAGCGCGATGCGGAATCCGGACAGCATGGATTGTTCGGTGTGTTTCAGGATGAGGTACACACGCACGATGACAAACTGCCCGATACGCCCGACTGGGACGAACACGTTCGCCTTGCCAACGAGAAAGAAATTCTAGGGTTTTTCATCTCCGGGCACCCTTTGGAGAAATATCGCGACAAACTAGATGACCTGCGGGCTCTCAGTACGGAAGACATCTCAGCGATGAAGTCTTCCACGGGCAAAGATGAAACTATCGCCACTGCCGGCATCATTACGAATCTCCGCGTTCTAAAGTCAAAAAAAGGGGACTTCTATGCCCAAGCCAATCTGGAAGACATGGCTGGCTCGGTGGAGATGCTCGTCTTCCCCGACGCTTTCCGGCGATTGCAGGAAAAAGTCAAGATGGAGGTGCCAGTATTAGTGCGTGGCGGGGTGCGCATTGAAGAAGGCGCCAATCCCAAGCTGACGGTGAGCGACATTATGGCGCTCGAAGACGCCAAGGTCCCCTTGCCACGCTCCTTGCGCATTCGCATTCCCGTCGAGAGCGCGAGTGAACTCACCGTGGACGCGCTTCACACGCTATGCGCACAGCGCAGGGGGGAAGCGAGAGTCTTATTCGACGTGGAACGCCAGGGCGATTTCATGGTGGTCATGGAGGCGGAAGGCTATAATGTTCAGCCAGACCGCAGCTTTATTGCACGCGTCGAAGAGCTGTGCGGCCGCGGTGCGGTGCGCATTATTAACTAAAATTGAAATGTGCGGCGGATGAGGGCTTCCATTCCCAGAAGTTTCAGCGCGCAAACAGCAGTGGCCCCGGCCGTAGGCAATGCCACTCTGGTAATGACCGGTGCTGAGCTACTCCTGTCTATGGTGGAGGCACGATGGACCGCCAGGAACGGTGACGGCAGCAAGATGGATTCCGGACTCAAAGCGCAGCAGGAACTGGGAAAAATCGAACAGCAGCTTGCCAAATTGCAGTCCGTCGCCGGGCAGACCGACGATACCCGGCGCCAGATCCAGCAGCTCAATGAGCGAATCAATACCTTGCGCAAACAGGTGTCAGCCCATCTCAGCGCATGGGAAAAAACAGAACTGGCACGGCATCCGCAGCGTCCCTATACCCTGGATTACATCGAGCGTATCTTCACCGACTGGAGCGAAATCCACGGTGATCGCGGTTACGCCGATGATCCTGCCATCATTTGCGGCATGGCACGTTTTCATGGCGATGACGTAATGGTGATTGGCCATCAGAAAGCCCGCGACACCAAGCAAAAGGTTTACCGCAACTTCGGCATGCCCAATCCCGAAGGGTATCGCAAGGCGTTGCGCGCGATGAAGATTGCGGAGAAATTCCATCGCCCCATATTTACCTTTGTGGATACTCCCGGCGCATATCCCGGCTTGGGAGCGGAAGAGCGCGGACAAGCTGAAGCGATAGCTCGCAATTTGCGTGAGATGGCGAGACTGCACGTACCGGTAATCACAACCATCACCGGAGAAGGAGGCAGCGGCGGAGCATTGGCCATTGCGGTTGCTGATCGTGTCCTGATGATGGAAAACACTATTTATTCCGTAATTTCCCCGGAAGGTTGTGCCTCCATCATGTGGCGTGACTCCAGCAAAAAAGATCTGGCGGCGCAGGCTCTGCGCATCACGCCCACAGATTTGAATCAGTTGGGATGTATTGACGGTATCGTTCCTGAACCGGAAGGCGGCGCCCACCTGGATCACGAAGCTGCCGCGGCTTTTCTGGATGCCGCGCTGGCCAAGCACATGCAAGAAGTCAGCCGTCTCTCTATTCCGCAATTGCTCGAGTCACGATATGAGAAGTTCCGTCACATGGCGCAGTTTCTCCGTGTAGAAGCCTAGTTCTAAACCAGGCACCTCGTTACCTAAACTCCGCTATCCGCGCCTGTTCGCGATCACTTCGTTCCCGTATAATTAAGTGTTTCACATCATCATCATTCCATCGCACTCGGGATGACCCGCTCGAAGGAAGGAAAGTAATGGCTACTACGGATGTAGCGCTTCACCAGGCCGTTGGGCAGGTGGGGCCAAAACGCGTCGTCAACGACATGAGTATCCAGGTGGCGACGGTCAACGGCTCAGGCTCGCAGAGTTCCAACACCGTGCTGTTGCGCAGTATTTTCCAGATGGGCGTACCGGTTTCCGGCAAAAATCTATTTCCCTCGAACATTGCAGGTCTGCCCACTTGGTACACCATTCGCGCCAACAAAGACGGCTATATCGCCCGTAAGAAAGAGATCGACTTCGTGGTCGCGATGAATTCCGAGACGGCGCAGGAAGACGTCATGTCGCTCGCTTCGGGCGCTGCTGTGTTGTATGACGAGCCGCTCAACCTTAGCAGCCTACGCCAGGATCTGGTTTTCTATTCGGTGCCTTACGACAAGCTGGTTGCTCCCGTCTGTCCGGAAGCCAAGCTGCGCAAGCTGGTCAAGAACATGATTTACGTGGGCGTGGTCGCCAAGTTGCTCGAAATTGATATGGCCGAAGTGGAAAAGGCGATCCGCAAACAGTTTGCCAAGAAAGTAAAGGCAGCCAATCTGAACCTGGCTGCGGTTCAGGCCGGTTTCGACTACGCTGCCGCGAACTTGCCCAAGCGCGATCCTTATGTCATCCAGCGCATGGACAAGACCACCGGCAAGATCATTATTGATGGCAACGCGGCTGCCGCGCTGGGCTGCATGTTCGCTGGCGTAACCATGGTGAGCTGGTATCCGATTACACCATCCTCTTCGTTGCCCGAAAGCCTGATTGAGTACATGAAGCGGTTCCGGATTGGTGCGGATGGGAAGGCAACGTTTGCCATTGTGCAAGCGGAAGACGAACTGGCTGCAGTCGGCATGGTGGTAGGCGCTGGTTGGGCTGGAGCCCGAGCCATGACTGCAACTGCGGGCCCCGGAATTTCACTGATGGCAGAGTTCGCGGGCTTGGCTTACTACGCCGAAGTCCCGGGCGTGATCTGGGACATCCAGCGGGTCGGCCCTTCAACCGGTTTGCCCACCCGCACTTCGCAGGGCGACATACTTTTCAATGCTTTTCTTTCACATGGCGACACGAAACACATATTCCTGATTCCATGTTCCGCAGAAGAATGCTTCACCATGGCGCAGGACGCTTTCGATTTAGCGGAGCGTTTCCAGACCCTCATATTCGTGATGTCCGACCTTGATCTGGGGATGAATAATTGGATGGCCGATCCGTTTAAATACCCGGAAAAGCCAATTGAGCGCGGCAAAGTCCTCGACAAGGAAGACCTGGATCGTCTGGGAAATTTTGCTCGTTACAAAGACGTGGACGGGGATGGTGTCGGCTACCGAACCCTTCCGGGCACAGACCATCCGGCCGCCGCCTATTTTGCCCGGGGCAGCGGGCACAACGAAAAGTCTCAATACAGCGAGCGTCCTGACGATTTTGAAAAAAATATGGAACGGCTCAACCGGAAGTTCGAGACGGCGCGCTCTTTTGTGCCGCGCCCCGAGGTGGTCTCCAATGGAAAGTCGAAGGTCGGCTTCATTGCCTACGGCACTTCCCACTGGGCGCTGGTAGAGAGCCGGGATCAGTTGCGTAGGGAATACAACATCGAAACGGATTACCTGCGGCTTCGCGCCTATCCGTTCACACGCGAAGTACACGAGTTCGTAAAACAACACGATCGGGTTTACGTTGTAGAGCAGAATCGCGACGCGCAGATGCTCAGCCTGTTAAAGCTGGACTTGGAAGCAACGCTGGTGCCGCGGTTGCGCAGCATCGCGCATATCCACGGCCTGCCGCTCGATGCGCGCTCGGTGACGGACGAACTCATGACCATGGAGGGTAAGTAAATGGCGACTACGACCAGCACACCGGGACCAAAGACGAATCGCATCGGCTTGGCCGTGCTCGATTACAAGGGCGGGCGCACGACGCTCTGCGCGGGCTGCGGACACAATGCCATTTCTGAGCGAATTATCGATGCCATGTTTGAGATGGGCGTTCCTCCTGAACGAGTGGCCAAGTTGAGTGGCATTGGTTGCTCTTCGAAGAGTCCGGCTTATTTCATGGGACGGTCGCACAGTTTCAACGCGGTTCACGGCCGTATGCCTTCCGTCGCTACCGGAGCCATGCTAGCCAATCGTAATCTGCTCGCGTTGGGGGTTAGCGGAGACGGCGATACCGCATCCATTGGGGTTGGACAGTTCGTCCACCTCATGCGCCGCAATCTGCCGATCATTTACATAATCGAAGACAACGGCGTTTACGGACTCACCAAGGGACAATTTTCCGCAACGGCGGATTTGGGATCCAAGTTGAAGACGGGCGTCATTAACGATCTGCCCCCCATCGATACTTGTGCCATGGCAATCACTTTGGGCGCGACCTTTGTGGGACGCTCTTTCTCTGGCGACAAGAAACAATTGCACAGCATGATGAAGGCGGCGATCGCTCACCGTGGCACTGTCATGCTCGATATCGTTTCCCCCTGCGTAACCTTCAACGATCACGAAGGTTCGACGAAATCCTATAAATACATGAAGGACCACGACGAGCCACTTCAGGAAATTAGTTTTGTGCCTGCATTCGAGGAGATCGACGTAGAGTATGACCCGGGCACGTCCATCGAAGTGACTATGCACGACGGCTCCAAGTTGCGATTACGAAAATTGGAAGAGGATTACGACCCCACGGATCGGATCAAAGCCATCACCCGCCTTCACGAGGCCCATGAAAAAGGTGAGGCTTTGACGGGAGTGTTCTACGTCAACACGAAGGCCCCGAATTTTATTGAGATGCTCAATATGACCGATGAACCGCTAGCCACGTTGCCGGAGTCTGTGGTTCGCCCCGGAAGGGAAGTGCTGGAGCAGGTGATGGAAGAGTTGCGGTAGAGCAGTGGCTAGTGGTCAGTGGGCATTACCGTGTTCGGCTTCCCTCAAGACTCGTCCCGTCTGAAAGGTCTCGGACCGAGATGTCGACGCCGTGGCACTTAACAGCCTGGAAGTCGAGCGTCCGACGTCCTTTGTAGGTCAGCTCAAGATGTTTCGGCGATAGCCAGTTCATCCCTACGTTCATACTGCCGGGTTCGCCTGGCCCCTCCGCGAATGACAAAATTATAGTCGGAGATTGTGAACCTGTAGTCCAGTTGAGATACACACTGGTGCCGGGATCCCCTGTTCCGATCCCACTCGTCTGGATTGTGTAGGCAGTCGCAATCATCTTCCCATCAGGGATCGGCTCTCGGCAGACCAAGTCGTCTTCGGACCGTCACAGCTGGATATCGACACACATAGTCCAAAGATTAAAAGCAAAATGCACAGGCGAGTCGGAGCGGCATCAGCTCCAACCCCATTAATTCGTCCTGTCGCGGCTCTCTGCAGAATTACTTGCCCCACTTTGAAACCGATTGATTTCGTGCGGAGTGATGGGCCAGTTGCCAGTGAATTCTTTCGCTTGGGCACCGATTAACTGACCACTGATGACTGGCACCTGACCACTTTTTCAAGCCACGTCGTCTAAAGACTTCTTGCCATCTTTTTGTGGTTCCCCGGTATGTTCAGGGCTTTCCCCCGGCTCCGGAAAGTCCGTATCGGCGGATTTCAACATAGAATCCTGGTCCCGATGTCCAAGTTGACCTTGCATGGAGGTGTTGCCTCCGGTTTGTGTCTTCTCGTCCTGTTCGACTGCGCCTTTGCCGCAATCCTGATCTCTGGTCATATATGAGTGCTCCATAGGCGGAATGAGCCTACCCGCTTGGACTTTAGGGTACTCCCAAACTTCGCCGTACGGAAGTATTTCCGCCGATGACTCTTAGGAGTGTTCCGTCTGGACAGTCACCTTCGTTTGTTTTGCGGAAGGGAAGGTACGCTCCAGTTCTTTGAGCATGGCCGCACCCACCACTCTCTTCCGCCCATTTACCCGCTTGGTAAAGATCACGATTCTAGGAAAAGAATTCGAGGTTCCAGAGAATAATCCCCTGTTACGTTGTTTCCAATACCTCGCCCCGGAAGCGATCTCCTACGGCCGCTTCTGTTGGAACGGGGAGTGTCAGTCTTGCCGCATCAGTTTCGATTTGGGTGACGAATCCGCGAGCCGCGCTGCAATCTCTTGCAAACTGATGGTTCAGGACGGTATGCGGATTAATGGCCTAACATCAGAGATCCGATATGGTCTGAGGACGCTGGACCTTCCGAAGGCGGATGAATGAAGATGACGATTGAGAACCGACTGGCGCAGAGTCCAACGGCAATCGTACTTCGTAAATCGTATTTCGAAAATGTTTCTACTGCATCTTGCGGGCAGTAGTGCCGGTGGCGGGAACGCCTAGCTTACGCAGCCGGTCCCGAGCTTGCAGCGCCTCGTTAGAACGCGGATAACGCTGTATGAGGCGGCGAAGTTCCGCAATACCGCTGTCCTTTTGTCCCAGCTCCAGCAGCGCAAATCCCTTCTTCAGTTGAGCTGCGGGAGCTTTGTTTCCGGTAGGGAAGTTCTGTAGCACTTGGTCGTAATCTTTGACTGCCTGTTGATAGTTTCCCTGCCGGAATTCGAGATCCGCTAGATAGAAATAGGCATTCCCTGCAAGATCAGTGTTGGGGTAGTACTTGACGTAATCGGCGAACTCCTGGGCCGCGAGATCATTCTTGGCCGCGTTGTAATCGCGTAACGCGTTGTTGTAAAGCACGTCGGGCGGAGGAGCTTGCGTTTGCTGCTGTTGTTGCTGGGTTTGCTGAGACTGTTGTGCAGCAACATTCTGTTGGGCCGCTTGCATGTCCTCTAGTTGCTTGCTGACTTTCGCCAGGCGGGCCTTCAGCTCATCGAGAGTGTCATTGAGCGCCTGAATTTGTCCCGAGAGTTGGTCCACGTGAGAGCCACTGTCGGTTTGCTGTTTCTGCAGTGTGCCCTGAAGATCGGTCACCGACGCGGCGACTTTGTTCATGCTGTCAGTGCTCTGCTCGACCAGGTTTTTCATGACCCCCATGCGCTCGTCGAAGGACTGCTGCATGTGCGTCATCTGGTCTTGAAGAGCTTGTACCTGAGTCTGCAACTGGACGATCTCCCGGCTAACGCCCCATGCGGACGGCGTCGCCAGCCACAGCGATGAAAGCAAAACAAGAATGGTCAAGAGGCGTTGGATTCTCATAGTCTATTTCCTAGGATGCAAAAAGTATGTTGCGAGTCCGGGCCAGAACGTTCACGGACTGAGAAAGATTCTATTGTGCAGGATAGCGCGTTCCGAAAGCAGTTGTCTTGCTTGCAAAAGGCTTCCCGGGCCAGAGGGATATAGGGAAGCGGAGCGCCGGCAAACGCCCCGCTTCCTGCTGATCTCTTATTTTTGATAAACGAAGTGCCCACGCCGGTTCTGCTGCCAGCATTGTTCATTCGACTGGGTGCAGAAGGGCTTCTCTTTGCCATAGCTGATGGTCTTAATTCGATCGGCGCTGACGCCACCTTGCACCAAAGCGTTCTTCACACTATTGGCACGGTTATCCCCAAGCGCGAGGTTGTATTCAGTTGAGCCGCGCTCATCGCAGTGTCCCTCGATGGTGAACCGTACATTGGCATGCTGTTTCAAGAAATCGATGTCTCCTCGCAGAGCGGCTTGCTGGTCGGGGCTGATGTCGAATTTATCGTACTCGAAAAAGATATCCTTCACAGTCTGAGAAAACAGCTCTTCCTCCGTGGCGGAGGCTGTCGGAGCGGGCGGCGCAGCAGGTGCGTTCACAGTGACCCGCGCTGTAGCCTCCTGCGTCCCTCCGGGACCCTTCGCGGTGAGATGGTAGGTTGTTGACTCGGCCGGCGTCACTTGCTGCGAACCATTGGGTTGCACCGCGCCGATGCCGTCAATGCTGATGTCAGTGGCATTCGTGGTTTGCCATGTCAGCGTGGTTGCCCCGCCCTTATCGACCGTATTCGGACTTGCGCTAAGCGAAGCGGTAGGTGCTGCCGCAGGCGGTGGTGGGGGCGGCGGTGGCGGCGCCACCTTCTTCTTGCAGGCCCCCAACGTCATGATGGCGCTCAAGGCGAACACAAGCATGATCCAGTTCAAACTTTTTTGCTTCAATTTTTCCTCCCTGCGTAATTGCGCCCCCCGGCTTTCGAGCCGCGTTTCGAGTTCAGGCCAGGCGGATTTAAATCTGACGTCTTGCTCCGGAGATGAATGGACAAGAATTCGATCATTATGGCCAAAATTATTTCCAGCTCCAGTTAGGTTGCATATTACTGCCGGCTGTGGTTAACCGTTTTTGATTGGTTCCGTCGGCCAACATGGTCCAGATTTGGTCGCCTCCCGCCCGGCTCGATTGAAAAACGATGTGGCGTCCATCGGGCGACCATGATGGAAAATCATTTCGCCCACCATCGTGGGTCAATTGCACCCACTGTTTGCTGACGATGTCCATGATGTAAATATCCTGGGCACCGGGCGCCCCTGGCCCGTAATGGCGGATCCAGGAAAATACCAGAAATTGTCCATTAGGGGACCATGCCGGAGAGACGGCATAGCCCTCGTCCGTTAGCCGCTGAACGTTCGTGCCATCGGCCTCCATGGTGTAAATCTGCGGCAGCCCACTGCGGCCGCTCACCCAGGCAATCTGCGCCCCGGTCTTTCGGTTCCAAACTGGCGAAACGTCAGGACCTTTGAATGACGTGATGCGTTTCAGATTGGCTCCCGAGGAATCCATTACGTAGATCTCGGAATCACCGCTCCGCGAAGATGAAAAAGCCAGCTTGGTTCCATCAGCCGACCATGCCGGAGAAAGATTCGTGCCCCCAAATTTTGGAAATGTCACCACCCGGTCCAGGTCCAGCGAATACATCAGGATTTCCCATCCGGTTTTAGTCAGTGAACTGAAGGCCAATCGTGAACCCTCCGGGGAGATACGTGGCGATAGTGAAATCGAACCGAGATGGGTCAGTTCACGTTGATTCGCTCCATCGTAATCCATCGCCCAAATTTCTTTGTGACCGCTGCGGCTGCTGACGAAAAAGATCTTGCTCTCTGCGATGCCCTGAATGCCGCCGCCCAAACGAAAGATGATCTCGTCGGCAAACTTGTGGGCAATGGTTCGAACCGCATCGCTAGTTGCCGCATCCTGATACTGTTTGCCCAACACTTGTGGGGAAGTGACGTTCTTGACGTCATAGAGCCAGCCTTGCACCGTAGCGTTCGCGCCGGAAATCCCCAGGTTGCCAAATGCCAGCATGGAAGCGTTCGGAGGGGGGCTGCTCCAGGCCTCGAACTTAACGTCAGCCGCAGTGCCGGGAACTTCGAGGGGATAGAAGCTCTTGGAGACCATGTCGAAGATGCCGGCATTGTCCAGATCATTCCACAGCGTGTCGTTGAAAACTTTCAGCAGGTCGGAATTTTTCGGATCTTGAGTGGACGCTTTGAAATCGGGAACCGCCAACCGGACCTTTTCCACTCCCAGCCCCGTGCCGGTTCGGATCCAATCCTGTTGACCCCAGGTTGGAATGCTCAGCAGCAGAACGAACGCAATGATCCAACTATGAAATCGCTTCATGAATTTTTTCTTTGAACTTGCACGCCCCGAGCGTTAGCAAGTTGTATCTATCTCTTGTAATCGAACCAGAACTCTACGGAAACCTTATTTCCCGAATAATCCGGGGGCAGTGGACCAAAAGTATCAATGCGCTGGATGGCTCGCACTGCTGATTGATCCAGCGAAGGAACGCCGCTCGACTGCTCGACTTGCACGCTGGCAGGTCTCCCGTCTCGCAAAACGTCGAAGGTGATGTAGACCCGTTGCGCCTGGCCGATGCGAGGGTCTACTTCGTACTTCAACCAGTTTTCTGAGACTTTTTGCTGGACCACGCGCACGTACCAGGCATAACGGCTGCCGAAGTCGCCTCCACCGCCGGTAACGCCGAAGCCTCCCTTGGCCCCGCCTGCACTGAATACCCCGTAAGGCCCGCTGACTGGGCCGCCCTGGCCGAAGGGCACAACATTGTTTGCCTCTTCCTTCGGTTCCGGTTGCGGCTGCGGTTTCTGATGAGTCGGCGTGGTCTCTGCTTTCGACTTCTTCTTCGCGTTGGCCTCCGGAATCGGTATTGCCTCGGGTTCCTTCACCTCCGGTTTGGGCTGCGATTGTGAAAGTCCCTTGGACTCATTCGCCAAAACATTTTGGGTTTGCACTGGATTGGCAGGCAGCGGGACCGTGCTTACCAGAGTGACTCCGATGGCGTCGCCCCCTCCGCCCGCGCCCCATCCCTCGCCTCGACTTCCGGGTGCGATCACCGTGTACGCCAGGATGGAAGCTGCGACGGCAACGTGAAATCCGGCAGACCAGGCCAGGTTTCGGCCCCAGCGTTCGTGTTCGAAAAAGATCTCAGCGGCTGCCATGCGTATCGAGCGGTTGGGTGACGATGCTTACGTTGCTGATGCCCGATTGCTTTACTGCATCCATCACCGTGGCGAAAGCGCCGAAAGGTACATCTTCATCGGCGCGGATAAAAATGGACTGATGCTGCGGGTCCCGAATCTTCTGACGCAGCTTTGCGCCAATCTGATTAATGTTAATGGGATCGTTTCCCAGATAAACCCGCTGCTGCTTGTTGATGCTGATAACCAGCCGCTCATCTGTGATTTCTTTTACGCTACGAGTTTTGGGGACGTTTACCTCAATGCCGGATTGGAGCACCGGCGCCGTCACCATGAAAATAATCAAGAGCACCAGCACAACGTCCACCAAAGGCGTGATGTTGATGTCGGAAAGGGACGTTTGTGTCCGTCCATTGGTTGCGGTAAACGCCATTACCGCCTCGCTCCAGGGACTTCAGCGGCGCTGTAAGCGGCTTGTGGCTGCTGACGTTCCACTGCATTCAGCATCTCCATGGCAAAGTCGTCTCCACGAGCGGCGAATTCTCGAATCGAGGCGCCGATGAGGTTGTAGGCAATCACTGCGGGAATAGCGGCAGCCAGACCTGCAGCGGTGGTGATGAGCGCCTCGGAGATGCCCGGCGCAACTGCTTTCAGCGTGGCACCAGTACCAGCAGTCCCCAGACCGTGAAACGCATCAATAATGCCCCACACCGTTCCAAAAAGGCCGATGAACGGCGTGGCGGCGCCCGTAATCGCCAGCCAAGGCAGATTGCGCTCAAAGCGTGTCAACTCTTCGGAGTTGGCGATTTGCATGGCTCGCTGGATCGCGGTGGGGTTCTTTATCATTCCGGGCGAAACTCCGCCCTGGCGGCGATATTCTTCGAACCCTCCCTCGAACACCCCAACCAGCGGGCTAGGACGGAATTGTTCCGCTACCGCGCCCACGTCCTGCAAGCGCTGTGCCTTGCGGAAAGCACGCACGAAACGGCCACTCTGGACCCTGGCCCGCGTGAGCAGACTCCATTTGGAAAGGATGATCGCCCACGAAACCAAGCTGAACGCGAGGAGCAGAAGCAGTACGAACTTGGCCACAACTCCGGTTTGGCCCACGAGGTCAACGATTTCCCCGCCGACCACGATTGTCAGCAACAAAAAAACATGCATTGATTTGAATTTTTCCTTGGTTCGAATTATAGACCATCGTTGCCGAATGACTCCGCTCGGGCATCCTCTTTATCAACCTTTTCTTGTGCAAAACAGGAATCCGCTCACAGACCAAGACTACCCTTCATGCTATTCTTCGTCTAAATTCCTGCAATCCGGAACTGCTTAGTGCTCGTCGAACTGCGCCTCGAAAATTACGCGGTCATTGATAATTTCGCGATCGAGTTTGCGCCCGGTCTGAACCTGCTGACCGGCGAAACCGGCGCCGGAAAATCCATCCTGATCGACGCGCTCGCCCTTCTTCTCGGGGACAAAGCTTCTCCCGATGTGATTCGCACCGGCGCGGATCGGGCTCTCATCTCAGCAGTCTTTGAGGTTGAGAGTGGAGGAGAGAAGATCGTGGCCCAGGTGCTCGAGAGTAACGGCATCGACTCTGACCATGAATCCATTATTTTAAGACGCGAGATTTCGGCGAGTGGCAAGGGCCGAGTTTTTGTCAACAACCAGCCGGCGACCGTCACCGTGTTGCGACAGCTTGCGCCGTATCTGGCCACCATCCACGCTCAGAACCAATCCCTTGTTTCGTTCGACGCAGCAGCCCGCCTGGAATTGCTGGATGCTTTTGCTGGTACTCAGCTTGAGAGCGTCAGCGAATGTTTCTCGTCTTGGAAAAATATCGTCAGTCGCATTCAAGAGCTTGAACGCGACGAGCAAGACCGCCTGCGATTGCTGGATCTCTGGACTTTTCAAAAGCGGGAGATCGAAGAAGCCAAGCTGCAACCGGGAGAAGATGAACGTCTGGAAACCGAAAAGCGCGTCTTGGCCAATGCGGAAAAAATCTACAGTTCTGCCATGAATGCTTTCGATTTACTTTATGAAGGAAATACTTCTACTTCTGCATCCGTACGGGCCGCGCAGAAGCATCTTGAAGAATTGTGCCGTTACGAGCCTAATTTTCAGGAATCGCTGGCAGCGTTGGAAACTGCCCGCATCAGCATCGAGGACGTCGGCGTCACGTTACGAGATTACGCTGGCGGCATTGAGGCCTCGCCCGAACACCTCGCCGAAGTGGAAGACAGGCTTGTGGCTATCGATCGGCTCAAACGGAAGTGCGGTCCCGCGCTTGTGGACGTCATTAATTTCGGAGCGGACGTCAGTCGCAAGATTTCAGAGATGGAGAACAAAGACGAAGTTCTCCGCCAACTCCGCGCAAAATTAGTCGCGGCGGCAAAGGAATATCTGCTCGCGGCGCAAGCAGTTTCGAGGAAACGCCATGAGTCTGCCAGGAAATTAGAGAAGCTGGTCGAGGCCGAAATCAACGATCTCGCCATGAAAGCGGCTTTCCATATCGAGGTCAGCGGTAGCGATGAGGAAGGGAACTGGACCGCCTCAGGTTTCGACCAGGTCGTTTACATGATCTCCACCAATCCTGGCGAACCATTGCGGCCGCTGGAGCAGATTGCTTCGGGTGGCGAACTGTCGCGTGTCTTGCTGGCATTAAAGGCCAGCGTGGAAGCAGGCGCTACCTCAGGACGCAAGAAGAACAGCGGTGCGCAACGCACTCTGGTTTTCGACGAAATTGATACCGGCATTGGCGGGCGAGCCGCCGAAGCGGTCGGCAAGAAGCTCAAGAATCTCTCTCGCGGCAACCAGGTGCTTTGCGTCACCCATCTTCCTCAGATCGCAACCTTCGCCGATCACCATTATCTGATCGAACAGAAGGATTCGTCTGGGCGCACCCGAACCTCGGTTCGGCTTATCAACGGGCAGGAGCGCACCGAGGAAATTGCCCGCATGCTGAGCGGCGCAAAGCTGACCGAGACTTCCAGAAAGCACGCGGAACAAATGCTCAAGACCAACGCCTAACTCGCAACTTGCAATTAGGCATCTAATTAGCTAAGATAAATTAGCTAACATGGAAACTATTACTATCCACAAGGCGAAGACCCAACTGTCGCGCCTTATCGAAAAAGCCTGTCGCGGGGAAGAGATCGTCATAGCCCGTGGTTCCGAGCCAGTGGTGCGGCTCGTCCCAATCGCGGACAAACATGGCGGTCGCAAACCCGGATCTCTGCGGGGAAAGCTACACGTGGGACCGGAATTCTTCGAGCCGCTGCCGCCTGAAGAACTTGAGGGATGGCAATAGGCCCGGTGCGCCTGCTACTGGATACACATGCCCTGCTTTGGTGGTTGAGCGACGATCCTGCCCTCGCCCGTGAAACCAACCACATTGTCGTAAGCGCTGCCTCGGCTTGGGAGATCGCCACTAAAGTCCGTTTAGGAAAACTGGACAGCGCAACGGAGTTGGCGCACGATTTTACGGCCTATCTCGCGCGTGAAAGCTTCGAGAGTCTAAGCGTGTCCGTCGAGCACGGAATCCGCGCCGGGCTACTGCCGGGGCCGCACCAGGATCCTTTCGATCGCATGCTGATCGCACAGGCTCAGGCTGAGAAGTTACCGATCGTGAGCAACGAAAAGGCTTTCGACTACTACGGCATCCGTCGAATATGGTGAGAGTTCATCGCCGGTTCTCCAAGCTAACTTCCCATTCCCTGCCCACATTCCCCAATCCCTGCTAATCCTCGACGTTTCTATGGCTTACGTTGACCAAAATGGCACCTTCAGATAGTCTAATAGTTAACTCCCAGCAGGGAAATGTGTACCCTAAAAGGCAGGCTATGGCTGCGTTGGAAGATGGTAAAACTCTGCTCTTGTTGAAGCCTCGCGGCTTCTGTGCAGGGGTGGTGCGGGCAATCGACATTGTCCGAATCGCCCTCGAAGCGTTTGGTCCCCCCATCTATGTTCGCAAAGAAATTGTCCACAATCGGTTTGTAGTGGAAGAACTACAAGGCAAGGGTGCGATTTTTGTGGACAGCGTAGAAGAGGTGCCCAATGGCGAGCGCGTTATCTACAGCGCCCATGGAGTCTCTCCTGAGGTTCGGGAAGCCAGTGAACATCGCAAACTGCGGGTAATTGACGCGACCTGCCCGCTTGTGACCAAGGTTCACGTAGAAGCGGTAAAGTTCGCAAAGGAAGGCTACTCGCTCATCCTGATCGGACATCGTGATCATGATGAAGTTATTGGCACCCTTGGCGAAGCGCCAATCGTCACACAGGTAGTGGGTTCCCCGGAAGAGGTTGCATCCCTCACTCTGCCGGATCCCACGCGGGTCGCGTATCTGACCCAGACTACCCTCAGCCTGGACGAAACCAAGGACATCATCGCCGCCCTGCGGGAACGTTTCCCTCACATCAAGGGACCGGCGGCTCAGGATATCTGCTATGCCACCGAGAATCGCCAGGTGGCAGTAAAGCAGGTTGCCTCGGACGCAGACTTGCTCCTGGTGGTGGGTTCGGACAACAGTTCAAATTCCAATCGCCTGGTCGAAGTAGCTCGCAATCTTGGTACGAGCTCACATCTGATCGACAGTTTCCAAAATATCAAGGCGGAATGGCTTGTTGGGGTAAAGACGATCGCATTGACAGCGGGAGCCTCAGCGCCGGAATGCCTGGTGGAAGAAGTAGTGGAGTTTCTCGGCACTCGGGGTTTTAAAAATGTGAAGGAAGTTGAAGTCATGCCCGAAAACGTCCGCTTCGGTCTGCCTCCCGAAATTGTCGAGGCAATTGCCAGCGCTCCGACAGCAGTGAGCGCGGAGTAAACGCTAGTTATGGACAATACCTCCTCTTCGCCGTATGCGTCTGCTGCGCCTCAGATGCGTTTCGGCAAAATTGATGACCTCACCAGCCGGGTTGCTGCCGCCGTCGATGGTGCTCGCAAGTTCCTTTTTTCGGATCAACACGAAGAGGGCTACTGGTGCGGCGAATTGGAAGCCGATACCACACTGGAATCTGATTACATCCTTTTGCACACGCTGCTCGGCACGGGCGATCGTGAGCGATTCCAGAAAGCGGCGCGTTATATTCTGCAGCATCAGAATGAGGACGGCGGATGGGGTATTTACGCCGCTGGACCCTCGAATGTCAGCGCCTCGGTTAAGGCTTATTTCGGGTTGAAGCTGGCTGGATACAAGTTCGACCATCCCGCTATGGTTCGCGCGCGCAACAAGATTCTGGAAATGGGTGGAGCGACCGAA
>Ga0209056_10002463_pt1 | contig 19926 bp, 12 predicted proteins | sample GraSoiAngelo_114_FD_185876 | JGI IMG/M metagenome (GOLD analysis project Ga0209056, IMG submission 185876) | Grasslands soil microbial communities from the Angelo Coastal Reserve, California, USA - 14_0903_13_40cm (SPAdes) (version 2) | ecosystem: Environmental > Terrestrial > Soil > Grasslands...
CTTCCGGATCGTCCGTTGGTTTGGCGGCGATGACTTGCTCTTCCTTGCCGGTAAGTTTCGCTCGCAACTGATCGGCGATCGCTTTGGCCACCTCACTCTCAACTGAAAAGATGTCGGTCAGTTTGCGGTCGAAGGTATCGCCCCAAAGATGGGAGTCATTGGCTGCTTTGATCAGCTTCACGTTCACCCGCACCGAGTTGCCGCTCTTCTGCACACTTCCTTCCAGGATGTGGGCGACCCCAAGTTGCTTCGCAATCTCACGCAGGTTTTCAGGCGCGCTTTTGTAACGCTGCGTCGAAGTACGCGAGATGACTTTCAGATCGGCGATCTTTGATAAGCGCGTCAGAATCTCGTCCTGAATGCCCTCGGCAAAGTAGGCGTTCGCTTTGTCTTCGCTGCGGTTTTCGAATGGAAGCACCGCAATACTTTTTTCCGGTGCAGCCAACACTGATTGCTCGCGATCAGCCGACACTGATCGCTCGCGATAACCGAAAAACAATGTGATAACGGCGACAATTGCCGCAACAGCGAGCAACACTGCCGCGATTGTGGCCCAGTGGAGATGCGTCCAACGCCTGTGTACGGTCTCGAATTTCCGCGGCAGCTTCGCATTGCCGAATCGATCGTCATAGAGGTTGACGACCGAGACGCGCACACCATGCTTCACTTCGTACGAACCAAGGTCGTGCAAGAGCGGCCGCCACCTCTGGTATCCTTCCAGATCCTCGGCGACGTGTTTGGAAACAAGAATATGCCCGGCGTCGCCGCAATCCATCACTCGCTGCGCCACGTTGATTCCAGCGCCCGCGAGATTGGCCCGTTCGTTTACATCGACCAGCCCGCCAACTGGCCCGCTGTGGATCCCCATCCGAAGTTGAAGACGCGGATGTTCCTTGAGCGCACGACTGATCTCCACCGCGCATTGCACAGGCGCTTCCGGACTGGTATAAAATGCCAACGCCATGCCGTCGCCGGTTGGGATCCTAGTCAAGCGGTCCACAGCTTCGGCTCGTTGAAATTGCTCCGACGCGCGAACAATCCGGGTTAGTTCGTTGAGGGCCGCGTGCTGGTCGTTAATTGAAAGCTTTGAATAACCTACAACGTCGATGAACAAAACATGCGCGATCTCCAGCTGAATTTCTTTCTTAATCTCGGCAGCCATGCGAGGCAGTTTACTTCGGTGCGAGCGAGGCGACGATTTTTTCGAAGCGCGGATCGCCGCGCAGCGGGTCCCAGAATGGATGGAGCTTTAAGACGCCGTAGCTCAGCGCAAACGACGCGACTGGAGCGCGGAGTCCGAGTTCTAGTTGCTGCATGGCAAGGTCCTTCTCGCCCGTCCATGCCGCGATCAGCGCGAAATACTGGAGCATACGGCTGCCAATGAAGACGTCCTTTTCCATGGGAAGAAGCTCGATCGCGCGCCGTCCTTGCTTCAAGGCTGCCTCTTTGCGTCCTAAAGCAGCGTCGATCAAGCTCAGAACGCAGAGCGCCGGTCCGTAGTCCGGCTGCGCCTGCACGATCTTCTCCTGTTGCGCGCGCGCGGCTTCAAATGCAGCCCTTGCTCTTGGCTCGTCTTTCATCATTCGCGCGAGCAGACCTTCGCCGAAGCTGCGGCTCAGAACGATGTTGTCTTCGTCCCAGCAGGGATTGTCGCTGAGCGCGACCAGGGCCCGCTCGGCCGCAGCCGGATTGCGCTCGGCCAGCGCGCAAAGAAACCAGCCATCGGCAGCGGTGGCAATGCCGCCAGGGCCTTGCGCTAGGATTGAATCAATTGTCTGGTGGAGCGGACGAGTGTCCGCTTTCCAGAAGAGCTCAACCTGTGCACGAAAGGTCCTCGTCTCCACATTATCAGGAACGATGGTTAACGCGCGATCCAGCACCGTGATCTCCTCGGCAAAGCGGCGCAGGAACTGATAACTGATCGCGAGCTGTTGCAGCGTCTGAAAGTTGCGCGGATCAACTTCAATCGCGCGCTCCAGATTGCGCAGCCCTTCCTCCTGTTGGCCGCGGCGGCGCAAAATGTAGCCGGTCAATTCGAAGATGCGCGGATCATTCGGTAACGCGCGCCGCGCTGTCTCCAGTTCGCCGAGGGCACCGGCGTAGTCGCGCAGTCCGTAATACAGATATTCCGCCCGCGCCAAATGAGTTTCTCCAGCATCTGGCCGCAGCCGTGTCGCGGCTTGGACAGCAGCTTCGGCTCGGGCGAGTCGGGCAGGAGTATGATCCACTCCATAGACCCTTTCGTGCGCATTGGCCAGCTGGCAGTACGCGTCGAAAAATGATGGGTCGCGCTTCACTGCCTCCTCTAGAAGGTCGACTACCTGACGCACGTCTTGCTCGCCAGTGACTCTGAAACCTTTTGTGAGGAGAAGAGTTTTGGCGCGGCTGTAAAGATCGAATGCCGTCACATCCGACGTGGGCGGTTTCTCGATTGCGGCCTTCTCGTTAGGCGAAAGTTTCGCCTGAAGCTGATCGGCAATCGCTTTCGCGATTTCGCTTTGGATCGCGAAAACATCCGCCAGATCACGATCGTAAGTTTGCGCCCAGAGATGCGCGTCATTGTGCGCGTCGATCAACTGCGCATTCACCCGCACGCGATTGGCGACGCGCTGAACGCTGCCCTCGACCAGTTGCGCGACCCCGAGTTGTTGCCCGATCTCGCGCAGATTGCGCGGCGCACCGCTCTTATATTGCATCACGCTCGTCCGGCTGATCACTTTCAGGTCCGCGATCTTCGCCAGGTCCGTCAGAATTTCATCCTGGATGCCGTCGGCAAAGTAGGCGTTGGCTTTTTCTTCGCTTCGATTTTCAAAGGGTAAGACAGCGATCGATTTTTCCGGAATTACTGATGCGGGCGCAGTGAGAGTCGATCCCACGCGATAACGAGGAAACGTTGTGATCTCAGCAACGACTACCGCCAGCGCCAGCAACACTGCCGCGATTGCCGCCCAGCGCAGATGCGTCCGGCGTTTCCGCACGGTCTCGAATTTCCGCGGCAGCTTCGCATTGCCGAATTGATCGTCGTAGAGGTTCACGACCGAGACGCGCACGCCATGCTTCACTTCGCACGAACCAAGGTCGTGCAAGAGCGGTCGCCACCTCTGGTATTCTTCTAGATCTTCAGCGACGTGTTTGGAGAGAAGAATGTGCCCGGCGTCGCCGCAATCCATCACCCGCTGCGCCATGTTAAGGCCAGCGCCCGCGAGATTGGTCCCTTCGTTTACATCGACCATCCCGCCAACTGGCCCGCTGTGGATTCCCATCCGAAGTTGTAGGCGAGAGTGTTCCTTGAGAGCGCGACTGATCTCCACCGCGCATTGCACAGGCGCTTCCGGACTCGTGTAAAATGCCAGCGCCATCCCGTCGCCAGTTGGGATCCTAGTCAAACGGTTCACAGCTTCGGCTCGTTGAAATTGTTCGGACGCGCGAACGATCCGGGTTAGTTCGTTGAGGGCCGCGTGCTGGTCGTTAATCGAAAGCTTTGAATAACCGACGATGTCGGTGAACAAAACATGCGCGATCTTCAGCTGAATTTCCTTTTTAATTTCAGCCGACATGTTCCAATGCAGACTTTGAATCGCCGCAAATCATCTCATTTTTCCCGGCTTCGTCGAGCAGATAAGATTGGCGAGCAACAAAAGGAGCATCGGTGCCGCCGCATGGTTACAAAATCCGGCCGGCAAGACAATATGGACCGCCATCGGATTCGTTTCGATGTTTTTGTTGGCACTCAAGCCGGTTTTTCCGTTAACAGAGAAACGCATTAAGAAAGAACGCTTGCTAATAAGCTATCGAATCCTTGAGCACGATCTCGATTGTATCGCATCGGAATCCGTGAGCGCAGTGCTTATGACGATCAGGCCAAACGTGAATTCCGAAGCGCATTGGCGCGAAAAGCAGAGCTCGTTTTGCATGGCGAGGGCACGTGCCCAAGGAGAATCCGCGCCAAATCTCAGGCGGAAGTACTTCAAGAGTTGCCGGAGTCCGATTTTTACATACCAAATTAGACATGCCGGAGGAACCAGAACGCCCTCCTTCGCCTCCTCCGCGGCCCCCGCCACCGACACGACCCGCACGGAAAAGCGAACCAAGTCCGCTAACTGAACATATTGAGCCGGACCGCCCTTGGCCTCGGCGCTAAATCGGCAAACGGGGCGCTTGCCCTACAATTTCTGATCTTTGAGCAGTGCGCGCAGTTTCAATCGTAGCGCCTTCAGCCGAACGAAGCCCGTAGCGTCACTCTGGTCGAACACGGAAGGCGTCGCCTTCCATTGTGGCGATCGTTGGATCGTAAAGATTCTTCGGACTTTTACGGCCGGCGACGATGATGTTGTCTTTCTGCTCCCCTTGCCTGAATGACTATCTCAACGAGACATCGTCTATGCGGAAGGTTGTTGAGAGCGAATAATCGGTCGTACAGCGGAATTGCAGTCGTATAGTCTGCCCCTTGTAAGCAGCAAGGCTAAACGATTTCTGTGAGTAGTTGCCAGGCGTGGTTTTGTTCTTGTTGCTGTACGTCGCGAGGGTTTGAAGCAATGTGCCACTGGTGTTGCGGACCTCGACGTACAAGAAATCGTACGCCGTTGTGGTACCCTCTTGCGAACTGCAGTTGAACCAGAAAGTCAGACTTCCCGAGGCCGTCGTGGGAATCGTGACTGTTTGGTAAGTCTGTCCAGACACATTGTTATTCACACCGAAATAAATGTAACCGGTCCCGCCGTGAGGATAGTTGCCGTTGTTGGTGTAAAAGGCGCCGGAACCAGACATAACCCAACGCGACACGCTGCCTTCAAATCCACCATTTACGATCAATTCAGTCGGCGTTGCTGTTGGAGTGGCTGTTGGTGTTGCAGTAGCCGTGGCCGTAGCGGTGGGCGTAGCCGTAGCTGTTGGTGTAGCCGTAGGCGTCGCAGTCGGAGTCGCGGCTGGTGTTGCAGTTGGTGTTGCTGTTGCTGTTGCTGTTGCGGTGGCTGTCGGTGTTGGGGTCGGAGTTGCGCTGCCGGTTGCCAGCTTGAAACTGCCAATGCGGGTGCGCCAGTTAAACGAGGTGGTCGAAGAATAGTATTCATTGGTGTACCAGAACGTCGTGTCGTCCACGGGATCGATTGACAACGCGCTGTAATCCCCCCAGCGATTGCCGCTGCCGGTTTGGCTGCCAGCGCCATCATAAAGATGGGCTTCGCCCTGGGCTAAAGTGTTCAGCGGATCTGTCGCCAATCGTCCGGCATAACGAAGCTGGGGATGAATACTCGAGCTTGAAGCGCTGAAGCCGACCGCGAGATTCCCCTGTCCGTCCATGGCCGCGCTTCCCATCCAGCGCCAGGTTGTGTCCGGCTGGTAAGTGCTCTCCTGATAGACAGTAACCGGTCCGGAAGTCACGTTGCGTAGTTCAAACCAGCGCACACCTGCGACACTGCCAGAGCTTACGGTGTAGTTTCCCACGACGGATTCGTGGTCGCCAAAATTGCGATAAGCCAGGCGAAACATCAAACGATCCCCGATCCCGTCGAGATAATTTGAGCTAGTGACTCCATTTTGAGGCACACAGGCGCGAGTCGTACGACAAAGGGCGGTGAAACCAGCCGCCGCCGGAGTGGCAAACGTCGTAAAGGTTGAATTTGCAGGAGTAACAAAATCCACATGGAAATGATATGAAGTGTAGTTTGGGCTACTGGCTTGACCGGGGAATCCTACGAAAGTGTTCGGAGCGCCAGTTGGCGGTAACGTCGGCCCATCGAGATCTGCGGGTAGAAACGGATCGACCGATCCACCGAGGGGTCCGACCGGACTGATAAAGGTAGCAGCTTGCCCGGCCAGCATCTTCGTGCGATCAAAGGCGAAAGGTTGAGGACCGAGATAGGTTGTGCCTGACGAGTTGAACACGTTCATGCTCATGTAATAGGCATCGGGCCACACGCTAAGGTGAGGATAATCAAAGAAATTCGACCCGAGGTGGAATCCGTAGCGGTAATAGCTGCCCGTGGCATCTGAAGTAGTAGAGATGGCCACGCACTCGTCAGTTGTCGTGCTGACACCAGCAAACTGACTTATGAGCCAGCGGTTCGCCAGATGATCGTAGAGCACGACCGGATCACCGCTTCCGTTGTTTTGGCAGACACCACCGAAACCACTCCAAATGGAAGAAATGCTATTGGGTCCCAGAACTGAATTGCCGGTGGCCTTATCAAAGACCTGGTAAGCTTCGTTGACGATTTGCACATACTGCGTTAGCCCGACGGCGCCGTTAGGGTCAGGCGGTGCGCAGCTACAGCCCACGCCCGGAAAGGGAATGCCGTCGAATGTGCGGATGGGAACAGGTATGTTCACCCCCTGAAATCCGAAGGCTGAGACCTGCGCGTTTTGGACCACTGGATCAAAACTGTCCACGTGGCGATAAGGTATTTTCGGGTTTTCATTCGCCTCTCGGTCAGCTCCGCGCCTAAAATCGGACTCGTTCCAGGGAGGCATCTCGCGCAGTGGTGGGGAAACATCGTTGTGATAGGAGGCGCCCACTTGGACAGAATCGGCGTCAGCCTTGCCTGCCCCCTGGGCCAGAGATTTAGTACCGAATGAGCCACTGATCGCGAGCAGCGCCAGAAAAAGGCTGATCAAACACAACAGGCAAGCGAGAAGACGCGAAAGAGAGAACGCAGATTTCCGGGGGGTTACTTTTTTCATATTATTTCCTCCATTTTGTTAGCCGACTTTTGCGGCAATGCTACGGAGGTCCGCCCGCGGTTGCCAAACTTTATTTCATTATTTTTTTGTAATGTTTCGGCACCAGACCGGGGCGTTGAGCCGGATCAACGCAGTCACATCGCTGTGGCCAGATACCAAAGCGCGGCCTCCATCGTCTCGATCCTTGCATCATAAGGGCTCCCCCCGGGCTTTTGCGGCTGGCGACGACGATGTTGCCTTTGTAGAAATTGGGCGCATAAGAAACCAGGCGAAAAATAGGAAGTTTTCAGACATCAGGAGGTGAAGATGTTTCAAGAATCTTCGAAAAACGGTTTCTCGTTCAAGGTTTACCAGGGGGCGCAGATGAGTCTGCTGACGATGGACTTTGCCCAGCAGCCCGCGGCGGGCAGCTTCGCGGGTTTCACGCTGGAGTACACCGGCCCGAACTCGCCCCGAACGCCGATCAAAAATCTGCTCAATTTCGCTGGCACCGACACGATCACGTCATCGGTCGATTCGCCATTTCAGGCATTCAAATGGGTGCACTTCCCAGGCAGCTATTCACAAAATCCAGTGCCCTTCGGCAATTGGGATTACCACGCCACGCCGCGGTTCTTCGATGTCAATCGAAAGCTCCTCCAGCTCGACGCTGGCAGGACCATCACGGTTACGATTCCGGTCGGTGATTTTTCGAAAGGCGGCCTCCAGATTGGTTTTACCCGAGCGTTTCTGAAATCCCAAGCCTACGCCACTCACTACGGCGCCGAGACAAAACTCAAACCCGCGGGCGACTGGCTTTTCGACACGATGAAGAAGGCCGGAGCAAAGAACGGTCGTGATTTCACTTACGAAGACATGTACGTTTGGCTCGGCTACACAGCTCGACGCCAGGTTTACGAAATGCTCGACCAGGCATTGAATGACAACACTGTTGAGGTCGAGATGTTCGCCTACGATTTCAACGATCCCGTCGTCGCCCAGCGATGTCTCGATCTTGCTGCCGCGGGCCGGATCAGAATGATTCTCGATAATGCCGCCCTCCACACGACGCAGGCTGGAAAGCCCACAACGGAAGAAGACGATTTCGAGGCCAGATTCAACGCTGTTGCCGCTGCGGGTGCTGAACTCTTCCGCTGCCGCTTCGGACGCTATTCGCACTGCAAGATTATCATCCTGAAAAAGAACGGCGCTGCATTTCGCGTCCTGACCGGCTCGACCAATTTTGCAATCACCGGTCTCTGCGTGAACGCAAACCATGTCCTGCTTTTCGATCGGCCAAGCGTCGCAAAGTACTACTCCGATGTTTTCAATAACATCTGGCAAGTCGGTAAAGCCGAACCTTTCCGGACCACAGATTTCTCAACCAAGACAAAAAAATTCACGGATGCTGGGTTCCCGCATACCGAGGTCAACTTCTCGCCACACGATGACGCACGCGCAGCCACGATTCTCGACCAGATTACCGAGCAGATACAGAAGCCTTCGACAAAGAGCGTCCTCTTTGCCGTGATGGAAATGGGCGATACCAGTACCGGAACGCTCATCCGGGCGCTCCGCGACCTGCACAAGAACGATTCGATCTACACATACGGCGTCACGGACAATTCGAGCGGTGACATTTCACTCTATAAACCCGGCCGCAAAAACGGCCTGTTGATCGACGCCTCGCAGGCCAAACGCGAACTTCCACCGCCTTTCAAGACTGAGGCCTCGCTGCCCGGGCACGCTATCCATCACAAATTCGTGATCACGAATTTCAATCGCTCGACGGCTCGCGTTTGGTGCGGTTCCTCTAACCTCGCCCTCGGCGGCGAAGAAGATAACGGCGACAACCTGATCTGCATAAAAGATCAGGACGTCGCCACCGCTTTCGCTATCGAAGCGATGCGTCTGACGGACCATTACAACTTCCGGTCGGTCCGTGAAGTTGATATCGGCCCGCCAAACAAAACGCCGAAGAAGCTCGACGACACCGGCACTTGGGTAAACAAATTCTTCGATCAGGACGACATCAGGTGCGTCGAAAGGAAGATATTGGCCTGAACGGATTTGTTACTCTGAGCGACCGCCACCGGTGATTGAACTCAACAAGAAGATATCAACCAGGTAGATTCGTGCCCGACGACGAGAGGCAGCAACGCGTGCTTGCAGCACCCCGCGTTCCGGCGAAAGCCAGAAGCCATTGTAAACTAACTCGCTGCATTTCCGAAATGAGCGTGTCGCTCGAACTGGATTCACAGAGCGCCGTCACAATCGCGGTGGCAGGTGAATGGTCGCGATCATGCAGCGCGCGCTCCCACCGCCAAGTTCAATGGTAGGGAGTTCAAGCGGTACGAGTCGCGCGTAGCGGCTCAATGTTTCGCGTTGGTCCTCAGCCAAGGCTCGATCGGCGCGGCTGGAAAGCACCAGCATTTTCGCTCCATCCTTATTGTGTAGTTCAATGGCATTGCCGGCGAAATTCGCGATCTGACCTGCCGATAACTCCACGATCTCCTTTCCGGTCTTCTCCAAGCGCGCTCGCACCTGTTGCCGCTCGGCTTTGTTCCGAATCATCTCCCAACCAACCATCGCGAAGGCCGTGCCGATACACATCATCACATTGGTGTGATAGACCGGCTGGCCATTAGATCCGATGCTAGTGAAAGTGACTGGCTCGTAGGCGAAATCGTCGGCAAAACGCTGGATCACCTTCGGGTTGGAGCGATTTGAGAGCGAGACGTACGCAATCTTGTTCAGGTGATCGAGCACAAGACTGCCTGTGCCTTCGAGGCAACAGCCTTCATCCTCGAACGCCGAGTAATCGATCACTTCAGTGACCCGATAGTGCTTACGCAGTTCCTCGACGATATCCTGCCGGCGCTCGCGTCGCCGCAGGGCTGAATACATCGGAAAAAGGGCGATGCGCCCATCGTGATGCGTCGAGATCCAGTTGTTGGGGAAAACCGCGTCTGGTTTTTCCGGCTCAGCTGTGTCTTCAAAGACATGCACGTTTACCCCGGCAGCGCGCAGCATCTGCACGGCTGCGTCGAATTCTTTTCTCGCCGCCAGCGTCAACGCATCTGGGCCGCGACCGGCATCACGCTGGAATGCATTGTCTGCCGCCGTTTCCGGATTGGGATAAAACCGGCCGGGGCGGATCATCAGCACCGAGTCGGTGCTTTGCGTGTGCGCGGCAGTTTGTGTCATTGAGCAGCTGCATACTAGCCCACTTGCCCGGATGTCGCATGAGCCAGCAGAGAACTTATCGATGTGTCGGGGCCCCGCCGGAATATGCGAGAACAATTTTCATTGGAGTCGGCGGTCACAGCCCGCCGCTACACAAGCTGCACGAATGATTTTCACAGATGTTTGATGGTCGATTGCAATCCCTCACGTCAATCCTCTCCCTTGGCCAAGGGAGAGGCGGATGCGTAGTCTAATGCGCGCTGGTGCGCACGTTTCCTCTCCTTCTCGAACGAGGAGAGGACGAAGGTGAGGAGTCGATGGTGGACAAGTCAGTCGCCGAAAGAAACGTCCACGTCACGCGCGGTAAACTTACCAAAATAGTTCCATTAATTTTTCTATGATTGGAGAAATCTCAGCGTCGCGGCGATTGCTCAGCACGATCACGCTCAGTTTCTTTTGCGGAAAACGTTCGACTCTTGTCGAAAATCCGCAGGTGCTGCCGTAATGCCAGATGCGTTCCGTATCGCGGAATTTTCCAACATACCAGCCATAACCATAACCGCTTCCTTCAAAGTCCGACTCGCGCGAATGCGCCGTAAACCCCTCGGCGAGCATCTTTGAGATGATCAGTTTTTCACTGTAAAGCGCCTCGTCCCATTTAAAAAGATCGGCAATCGAAGAATAAATACCGCCGTCGCCCAACACCGCGCTGGTGACACTTTGATCGCTCAATTCCCAGCCGCGTTTTCCATTAGTGTAACCATAGGCGCGATTCGGCACGAACGAGAGTCCTGCCACATACGCGACTGAGTTGGTCATGCCCAGCGGATCAAAAATCTTTTCCTTTACAAACGCTGGAAAAGTTTTCCCGGAAACATTCTCAATCACCAGCGCAAGCAAGGCATAGCCGGAATTGCTGTAATGAAATTGTGAGCCGGGCGGAAAATCAGCCTTGTTCTGCTGTCGCAAAATAAAAAGTACATCGCGATCGCTCAACGGAATCGTCGTCCCTTTGGGTATGTGATTTTCATAATCCGGGAGACCGGAAGTGTGGGTCAGCAAATGGCGGACGGTGATCGCCTTCCCGTACTTCGGAAACTCTGGAAAAAATTTCGGCAGATGATCTTCTAAAGAAAGCTTCCCCTGCTCCACCAGGATGACCACAGCCATGGCCGTGAATTGCTTCGTTAGCGAAGCGAGCCGGAAATTGGTGTTCGTCGTGCACGGGATTTTCTTTTCTAAATCGGCCATGCCATACCCTTTGGCGAAGACAGGTTTGCTCTCCTTGATCACGATGACAGCAGCACCGGGCGCATCCGCTTGGTCAAAGTCGTGAAACAATCCATCAATGATTTTTTCACTTGGCTGGATCATCTCCGGAATACGCGAGAACGATTTTCATTGGTAGGGATCCCGCAGTTGCGGGAGGCCGTCCGCTTCAAAACTTCGGCGCGCCCGGCGGTCGCGCCCTACCATCGCAAATTGCGCAATCAATCGCCAAAGGAAATGTCCACGTCACGCGCAGTCTGCACCAGCTCGCCGTTGGGCGGGACCAGCTTCAGGCGATTCACCGCTTCGGCGATCGGTACATGACGGACCTGGTAATTTTGATAACTCACCATTGATCCGAAGTGTCCTTCGTTAGCCAGCTGCACGGCTTTCACGCCGAAGCGCGTCGCCAGAATTCGATCCAGTGTGGTCGGTGCGCCGCCGCGCTGCAAATGGCCGAGTACGCAGCAACGCGTTTCTTTCCCGGTGCGTTGCCCGATCTCGCGCGCCATGATCTGGCCGATCCCACCCAAGCGAAATTCGCCGGCATCCACTTCACGTTTCACCTGTTCGCCGTGTTGTGGCCGCGCGCCTTCGGCAACCACCACCACAGTGCCGAGGTAGCCGGCTGCCTCGCGCGCTTTGATGACGCCCGCGATTTTGTCGTAATCGAACGGAATTTCTGGAATCAAAATAATATCCGCGCCGCCAGCCAGTCCTCCGTGCAATGCAATCCACCCGGCATGCCGTCCCATGACTTCGACGACCATGACGCGCCGATGACTGGTCGCGGTTGTGTGCAACCGGTCGAGCGCATCGACCACTACGTCAACGGCGGAATCAAATCCGAAGGTCGTCGCTGTGGCTTCGAGGTCGTTGTCGATTGTTTTCGGAACGCCGATGCAATTGATGCCAGCCTCCTGTAACTGCTGCGCCGTCACCATTGAGCCGTCGCCACCAACGATGATCAAGGTGTTTACCTGAAGCTCGCCCAGTATTTTTTTTGCATCTGCAATTACCCGCGCGGGCACAACGGTGCGATCGCCCGCACCGACTTTGGCGACGAAATGGCCGCGATTGGTTGTGCCGATGATCGTGCCCCCGAGCGCCATGATTCCGCTAACGGTCGGCCGATCAAGAAGGACGTGATTGCCGGGCGGAAGAAGGCCTTCAAATCCGTCGCGAAAACCAATGACTTCCCAGCCAAGTTTGTCGGCCGCCAGCACCACGCCGCGCAAGACCGCGTTGAGCCCTGGACAGTCGCCACCGCTGGTCAGCACACCAATGCGCGGCTTCATTTTCGGAATCGAGGGATCAGAGCATTTTCTTTGAATCGGCCACACGACCGCCGGCGGCCCATTGATCGTATAACTGCCAGCCACGTTGCAACAGGGCCAGACCTTCGTCGAATCGGTTCGTGCTGCCCAGGATCACCACCATTAAATGACGCGGATACACGGTTTCCATTTGACCCTGGCGAACAACTTCCGCTTCCCTGTTGGCATACAGGATCAAACAATCGCCAGCTCGCGCTGAGCGACCGGTCTTGACTCCGTCGATGCCCATTTTGCCCAGAAGTTCATTCGTATTGCGCAGCATGTAATTAAGTCGATGCCCGGCTCGGTCGAATGAAATCTGACGTTCCTTTTGTGATACATAGAAACGGAAGCTCGGTTTGTTCATGGCGTATCGAGTGAGACGCGCCATGTCTTCCGCTGTTGAGTACGGCACCGGCTTCACTTTCCAATCGATCCCGTGTGGATTAACAAAACGAGTGCGCTCCATTCTCAACTGCTTGGCCAGCGCATTCATCTGGGCGACAAACGCATCGACTGGCGTCAGCTTCGAATTCGTCTCAACGGGTAGCAGCGATTCCACTTGTGAGCCAACGTGGTGCGCCAGCGTGTAGGCCGCGATGTTGTCCGATTGCACAAGCGCGGCGTAAAGAAGATCGCGCAATGTGATGCTGTCGCCCGGTTGAAAACTGATTGGATTTTCGGTTATTCCCTGAAACGCCGATTGCGGAATAGTCACGACCTGATTCAGATCGCCGGACTTTCGCTCCGCCCAATCGAGCACAACGCTCGCCGTGGCGATCTTGGTCAGGCTGCCGACTTGCAGTTTTTTCCTGGCGTCTTGTTCATCCAAAATGTAGCCGGTTTGGGCGTCGGCAATAAGATACGCCCGCGCCGCAAACGCCGAGCGAACGACGGACGCGCTCGCAAGAAGCGTTAGAAAAACGATGAGAAATCGACGTGACGAATGCATAAAATACCCTGGAACGGCAGCACCTTAATCGGCGCGACTTGATTCGCAAACGTTTCCCAACGCGTTGAGCCGCCTCCGCATCGCTACGGCGTGCCAGGGGGATAACGCGTTCCACCTCATCAGCTTTGCCGCGAAGTGCGAGCGCGACTGATCAGCACTCGCATCAGAAAGTAAATGATTATCGCGGAAGGAATCGCTAGGAAGAGCGAGCCGACAAAGGCGGGCCAAAACGTGGGCCAAACGACCCGTGAAAATACGTGCCACTGCACATAATCGCGCAATCCAAATTGGCGAAAATGCACACGCTGGGCCGGCGGGCGATGCAGAGTCCAGCACCCCAGATGGTATTCAGCAAGATAGATCGCCGGCATCGCCCAGATCACCACGTCGTGCACCGTGACCGCGATCGCGGCCGCGATCTTATTACAGCGAGAAATCCACGCCACAGCAATTGAAAGCAATGTCTTCAGCGGATACAGCGGCGTGAACCCGAAAAAAATTCCAATGGCCGACCCGAGGGCGATCGAGTGCGGTGTGTCCGCGATCGCGATCAACGTCATGTGATGTGCGACCAGCCAGCGCTTCCACCGCGCCAATGGCCCCGGCAATCGTGATTCGTAAGCCGGCTCGGCTGTCACCTGTGGGTCCTCTGCTTTCAACGTTCACCAACTTGGCAGAAAAACGCCGAACGCCCAACGTCGAACGCCCAATATTCGAATTACGGAGCTGTCTCCGGTCTGGAGCAGCAAGAATGATCCTACTTCAGCATTGGACGTTGGACGTTGAGCGTTGGACGTTTCTTTGCTGACCGCTCAGCACACGCAGTAACGAGGTTGAGACATCTAAAATAATTCCAGTGTCTCAGCCGGAGCCCTGACGATCTGGCCCAGCGCTTTGCGCAGACGAAGCGCAGCACGCGGCGCGTAATCAAGATTGTTGTTGTTGAAAATCACATGAAGCTCGCGCGCTTTCTGCGCCAGTTTCTTGCTGCGCTCCGCCACCTCTGCGATTTCGTCGTCGCTGTAATCATAATCGAAACGCGCGGCCACCGTTTTCCCGGTGATGTAAGCTTTCGCGTTGCGCCCATGCAGCCGAAGATACGCAGCCTTTGGGTTCGTCACTTCGTCTATCTCCGACGGCATCATGGTGAAATGATCCGATGCCGGCGCGTCAACGTTCACAAAAATTGCGCGCTGCTCTCCCATGAAATCAAGCGTCGATTCCAATTGATCGCCGATTGCCCAATTGCGGTTTCGAAACTCAATCGCCAGATCGTAATCGCTCAGCATCCTGATGAGCGGCTCGAGCTCGCTAAGCTCATGTTTCCGCGGTGAAAATGCCGGGGAAAGTTGCAGAAGCAATACGCCTAGCTTTCCGACGTCGGCAAAAATCGACATCGAACGCAGAAAATTTTTCAGGAGCGCTTCCTGCACAACCGGCGTCGGTTTGACCCTCCCTTTCGCGTCCGTCTCTGCGCGCCTTTGCAAATCCGGTGGCAACAATTTTGCCGGCGTGGAGTGAAACGAAAACAGTTGATGCATTTTCACATCAAACGTGAAAGCATCCGGCGTCGCTGCGCACCAGCGCTCGACCAATCGCGGTTCCGGCACGGAATAAAACGTCGAGTTTACCTCGACCAAATCGAAATGCTGCGCGTACCAACCGAGCCGCTCGCCCGCCAGCATCTTCTTCGGGTACCAACGCTCGACAAAACCAGGATCCGACCAGCTCGCCGTGCCGACAAGAATTTTTCCGCTCACACCTCAACGAAGTCGTCGCGGCGGCGAAAAGCAAACGCAGCGCGAAATAAGAGAAAGCGACGCCGAGGACGCCCGCACACGGGCGGGCAGGCTGTACGCCCTCGCAAAACTTCGCGAAACAGAAAAGCGATCTGGTGTGGATTTCGCGCGAAGTGCTTTGGAGTGCGATGCGTCTTCGCATCGCTTTCAACCGTCCTACTTTGCCACGAGTATGCGCTCGTAGGCAGGTTGGTGTGCGACGGCAGAAAATTAAACAGCGATCAACCGTGCCAAGAAGCAGAAAATTGGTTGCGGGGGCTGGATTTGAACCAGCGACCTTCAGGTTATGAGCCTGACGAGCTACCAGGCTGCTCCACCCCGCGTCTTGAGTATGTCAATAAAGATGGCGAAATCAAATCCAAAGTGCGAAGGTTGGCATTTCATTTGCCGAACATTCCCGCAAACCACCCTTTTCTCTGGGACTTCAAAGCTTTCTGGAACTCCTCCTTCACAAAATTGGGGTCCCTCGCGTGAGCCATAGCGTCCATTAGAGTGATGCGGTCAGCCAGAAGCAACTCGATAAGACTATCGTCCACAGTATGCATGCCGTCCTTAGCGCCGATTTGGATCAGTCCCGGTATCTGCGAAAGCCGTCCGGCCCGGATACACGCCTCGATTCCCGAGTTCACCGTCAATAATTCCGTGGCCAACACTAGGCCTGACTGGCCGCTCCGCGGCAGGAGATACTGACACACCACTCCTTTCAACGACCACGCAAGTTGCGCACTGACGAACTGCTGACCCTCTTTTGGAACGGCATCAACAATTCGCCCAATGGCGGTTGGCGCGTCGTTGGTGTGCATGGTTCCAAGGACGAGGTGCCCCGTTTCGGCCGCCGTAATCGCAGTTTGGATCGTGTCCAAGTCGCGCAACTCTCCGACAAGAATGACATCCGCATCCTGTCTCAACGCGTTCTTGAGCCCTGAAGCGAAACTGTGCACGTCGGAACCAACTTCGCGCTGATTCACCAGGCTCCGCCCCTGCGAGTGAACAAATTCGATCGGGTCCTCAATACTGACGATATTGACAGAACGCCGTCCGGCTATCGTTTGAGCCATGCTCGCCAGGGTTGTGCTTTTGCCTTCACCGCTCGCGCCAGTCACCAGTACCAGGCCCGCGCGCTCGTCGCACCAGCGATCCACCACAGGAGAGTGTCCCAACGATTGTAGATCGGGGATCTCGGCAGGGATCTGTCGGAAATTGGCCTCAATCGCACCTGACACGTAGCAGGCATTTCCGCGAAACCGACCGATATCATGGACCTGCAACGCGAAGTCAAGCTGCCATTCGTTTTCCAGCTTCGCCCGTTGTGCCTCTTTCAAAGCATCGATAACCAATCTCCTCGTATCCTCCGCAGACAGCGACTCTTCCGTCAGTGGCTTGAGCACACGAGCGACCCGCATCATCGGTGGCGCCCCTGCTGTCAAATGAAGATCAGAAGCGCCCTGCTCGGCGGCAAGGACCAGAAAATCGATCAAGTCATGTTCCTTCATAAGTATTCAAATGGTGCGGAGATCTCGTCTAACCGATTCCCCTCATGGCGCGACGAAGCTCGGATTCGTTGCTCACTGAAGCCATGGCGGTCGCTTCCGTGATGACTTTGGCCTGCAGAGCTTTGATCGTCGATTGCAAAAAGGAAACGGCGGCAGGGTCCGATCCGCGGGAGATATACTGGTCGATGTTCTGCAACTCTCGTCTGGCGATCCAGTCGCGCATGGCGCCCGCATTTTCGACATGTTCCACCAGCAAATGCAGGCCTCCGTCAGCAGATTGAACCAGCTTCTGGCACAGCACGCCAGAAAGCTGGTTTGCCAGAAGATTCACACCATGCTTCTCGTCCTGGGCCGTGAAAAGATTCAGATAGCGCTCCATCGTGTCGGCAACCTTCTCCGAATGCAGGGTCGAAACAACCAGATGCCCGGTCTCCGAAGCCTGGAGGGCCGTCAACGCCGTCTCGTAATCGCGGATCTCACCGACAAAAATGACATCCGGCGCCTGACGAAGCGCGCTCCGCAATCCGATCGCAAAAGTGTCGGTGTCGCGTCCGACCTGTCGCTGGGTGAAATGACAGCGCTTGCTGGTGAACTGGTACTCGACGGGATCCTCGATCGTCACTATATGTCGCACCAGGTTCTCGTTCATCCATTGAAGGAGGGAGGCGATGGTGGTGGATTTCCCGGAGCCGGTTGGTCCCGTTATAAGAATCAGGCCGTGCTCGCGAGCGCCCCATCGGGTCAGGAGCCAGTCGGGCGCTCCGAGCGCTTTCAAGCTCGGCACGCTAGTCTTGATGCGGCGCAAGACCGCACCGAGGCGGCCCATGGTGCGGTGCAGGCTCACGCGGTAGCGGGTATGCGTGCGCGAGACGAAGCCGGTGTCGCGATCCCTGTCGCCGTCGCCTTGCGCGTTCGCGCCACACGCCTGCCAGAATGCGGTCATGTGCGCGAGCGACATGGGTTCCTCGCCGAACACGATGATTTGTTCATTGATCTTCAGCCGCGGTACCTCTTCCTCCTGAAGGAAGACGTCGCTCGCCTCCCGCTGCTCCGCGGCGTCGAGAATGCTGTCAATATTTTGCTGCATGGCTAGCGCAACTTCTACCACGCGCGGAGCACGTGGCAAACGTTGCTGACTGATTCGCAGTCGGTACTTAACGGATTCGCAGTTGCCTGAAGAGAATCGCCGGGCAAGATATACGTCCACGATCTTCATCCACCGATCCAGCGTAGCTCAGTGGTAGAGCGGTCGGCTGTTAACCGATTGGTCGTAGGTTCGAATCCTACCGCTGGAGCGATTTTGAATCAGCTTCGCAGATCGCACTCGTAGTTACGAACCACGCTCTGTTTTGCCGCGCTGAATACGACCATTCACGACGACCGGATAAACGCGCGAGGCACCTCAGCAACGATATCATAAGTACAATGAAAAGGTTGTTTTCAGTCATTCTCGCCTTTGCCATTTCCGCTGCGAGCGTTCAGGCTGGGCCTGTTCGCACGGCGCGACACGTGGCGAAGAACACTGCGATTACGGCGAAGAATGTCGCGCATAGCGCTGTGAAGGGCACAAGACGAGCCGTGCACACGGTGGTCGATTTCTTCACCCCATAAGGCGAAGCCATCGACACCAATTTTTTGCGAATAATTCGCCGTCTGATACGACTATTGCTGAATTCAGCAGCGAATAGAGGGGACGTAGTTCGAACAGAAGCTGCCCTAAGCTGTCGAATCGAGCTTCTGTCTTTTCACATTTCAACCAGTGACCATCCCATCACTCTTCCAGCAAAGAATGGTTTCGGAGTCTGCTGGAAGATTTGCCGGAGGCGTCCTCAGTGTGCTTTTGATCGTCACGATCTTGCTGGGCGGGATCGCGCTGCGTCAATGGACGTGGCAGAAGACCAAGCACGTCCGCTTCCAGCATGATATCGTTAACGGGTTCTACTGGGGCAGCGAGACTTTGGCCGAAGGACGCGAACTGTCGCCGGAGGCGCCCGATTCCTGGCCCGCGCTCTTCCGAGGTTACTTCGCATTGTACGATCGCGTAAAACGCGAAGCCTATGAGAACGACTATCAGCTCGATTATCCGCCACTGCGACTTCTGGCAATGTCGATCTGGACAAAGGAGGTGCGGACTGAATTTCCAACAATGGATGACGGACATCCAGAGCGAGTCAAACCATTGCTGCACGTCAATCTCCTCTGCGAACTCGTCTCGGCAGTCGCGTTTTTTTTTCTGGTCCGCCTTTGGGTGCAACGCGCATCGGGCTCGACAGGGTCGCGTTTTTGGCGTCACGTCTCTACGGAACGGCGCGCCTGGATCTGCGGTTTGACGGCGGCAAGCGTTGCCTGGCTGGAGCCATCGATGATCCTCGATGCACACGGCTGGCCGCAATGGGATGCTTGGATCCTGCCGTTTTATTTGTTTGCGGCGCTCGCCGCGTCCACCAAACGCTGGTTCTGGTGTGGCGCGCTGTTGGCGGCGGGCGCGATGTTCAAAGGCCAACTGCTATTCGTGGCGCCGTTTTTTGTTCTCTGGCCGGTTTGGCAAAACAGATGGACACACGCGTTGCGATTGCTCGCCGGTTTTGCCACCACGGCCGCCCTGCTGGTTTGGCCATGGATTGTCCGCACGCCTGCGGCGTGGATCAGTGTCCTAATTGTCGCCTCTGTTAGCTCCTTCGTCATTTTGAAACGCAGATTGCCACACGCTGGAGTGTGGATCGCCGGGCTAACTGCATTGACCGCGTTCCTCGCCGGTGCGTTCGCAGGCGGCGACTTTGCCTGGTTACAAATCGGCTTTCTCTATGGCAGCGAGCATTACCCGTTTCTCTTCATCAGCTCCTGCTATAATCTGCCCTCTTTGCTTGACCACATCGGATGGTCGCTGACATCGCCGCTGTGGTCTCATGAATTGGGATCGCGCGACATTGCCATCACGCCGAAATGGACATTGCGCCTGCTGTATCTGGTCCTGCTGGCATTAGCCGCGCTGGGAGCCGCGCGGCACGCGCGGAACCGCGACACCCGGGGCCTGATTGCGATTGCCATGCCGTGGCTGGTGATGTTCGCGGTGCTGGGCCAAATGCATGAGCGCTATTTGATGTGGGGCGCGGTGCTTAGCTCCGTAGCTCTCGGCGTAAGCGTAAGGCTTAGCGCGATTCACTTTGTCATTTCCGTCGCGAGCACGGCGATGATCGCGCACGTAATGCTTATCGATAAGAAGCTCGATGCCACCCTGGGCGTAATCAATTTTC
>Ga0209056_10002465_pt1 | contig 19922 bp, 10 predicted proteins | sample GraSoiAngelo_114_FD_185876 | JGI IMG/M metagenome (GOLD analysis project Ga0209056, IMG submission 185876) | Grasslands soil microbial communities from the Angelo Coastal Reserve, California, USA - 14_0903_13_40cm (SPAdes) (version 2) | ecosystem: Environmental > Terrestrial > Soil > Grasslands...
CCTTGGTCCGTCCCTGGTCCCTGGTCCGTCCCTGGTCCCTGGTCCGTCCCTGGTCCCTGGTCCGTCCCTGGTCCCTGGTCCCTCCCTGGTTCTGGGTTCCTGGTCCGCCGATCGAGCCATGCGATCGCGCCATCGATGACCGCCGACGCGGGACGTTCGGCTTCGAGCCGTTCGGTCGCGTTGGGATCGCGCGGGATCCGATCGTCGTAGGTATCGAACCCTTGCGCAAGGCCAAACCGGCGATCGAGCACGAACGAGCCGACGAACGCGCCCGTGGCGTACCCGGCCGTCTTCAGCAGCCGCGCGATCGTCTGATGCGTGTCTGCGAGCGCGTCGGTGCCGTTCTGCCGGACGCCATGCGCCGGCGGCAGGAGGCCGGTGTGGATGGTCGCGTGCGACGGCAGCGTCAGCGGTACCGCCGTCCGCGCGGCCGTGAAGCGCGTGCCCGCCGCCGCGAGTCGATCGATGGTCGGTGCGACGCCCGTGCCGACGCGGTCAGCGCGAAACGTGTCGATCGTCACCAGCAGGACGTTCCGTGCCTGCAACGTCGCCGGCGGCGCGGGCTGGCTGCACGCCAACGCCATGGCCAATGGCAAATGGCTGATGGCTATGGTCGACGGCCGCGCCATCCTCCATGAGCCATCAGCCATCAGCCATGAGCCATGACGTGATCTCATCGGAGGCATCCCGAGGATTGTAACAAGCGCGGTTACAATCCATGTCGGCAACGCTGCCGCCTTCGCGCCTCCGGCGCTTCCGCCTTCGCTGAAGCGTCGGCGGACCGCCGCAGCCTTGGCGGGGCCGGCCGGCGAGCCTCGCCGTAGCTCGGGGGCGTTGTGACCGCGTGGAGGCGGGAAAAGGTAGCCCTATATTTTCATGGCGGCATTTCCGGTGACCCGGTATTCCATCGTGGCCGCGATCCGCAGCGAGCGGACCGACGTGCGCCGGTCGGCGTTCGACACCCTCGTGACCGCCTACTGGAAGCCGGTGTTCAAGTACGTGCGCCTCAAATGGCACACCTCGCCGGACGACGCGGCGGATCTGACGCAGGGGTTTTTTCTCCGCGCGTTCGAGAAGGATTTCTTCGCCGGGTTCGACCCATCGCGCGCGAGGTTCCGCACGTATCTCCGCACGTGTCTGGACCGCTTCGTGTCCAACGCGCGCAAGGCCGACACGCGTCTGAAACGCGGCGGCGCCGTCGCGCTCGTCCCGATCGACTTCGATGAAGCCGAGCGCGAGCTGCGGCATCAGGCGACCAGTGCCATTGGGGTGATCTCCGAGCCCGCCTTCGATCGCCTGTCCGCGATGTTCCGCCACCCCGACGTCTCCGCTAAACGTCTCTCTTCTTTGTAGTTCGACCGATTCAGCGACCGGGAACAGGAGGACCGGCCGTCTGGCAGTCCGATGACTGCAAGAACTCCCGACACGATCGTTCTCAGGCAGAGGAGCCTGAGAAATGACTCTCCCCGGCGTGATTCGTCGATTGCACCCGCGAGACCCCCGCCTCTACCAAATTGCGACGCTTGCCTCGCTGCTCCTATACGGATTGACCTGGCTGGATTTCGAGATCACGGCGGCCCGCGCGATCCTGATTCTGGTGACGGTGCTGTCGACTCAGGCCGTCTGCGATCAGGTGACCGCTGGTCGATTGATGCCCGGTCGGCCGGTGGCGGTGAACATCAAGAGCGCGCTCATCTCGGGGCTCTCGCTCTGCCTCCTGCTGCGCACCAATCGCCCGGAACTCGCGGTCGTGGCCGCGGTGCTGACGATTGCCGTCAAGTTCCTGCTTCGATTCCGCGGCAAACATCTGTTCAACCCGACCAACGGCGGACTCGTGGCCATGCTGCTCCTGACCGACCAGGTGTGGGTGTCACCGGGCCAATGGGGATCCGCTGTGCTCTTCGTATTCCTCATGGCCTCGGTCGGGAGCGTTGTCGTGATGCGTGCCTCCCGCAGCGACGTGACGTACGCGTTCATCCTCTTCTACGGTGCGATGCTGTTCGGCCGGGCGCTCTATCTGGGCGAGCCGCTCGCCATCCCGCTGCATCGGCTCGAGAGCGGCGCGCTGCTGCTGTTCACCTTCTTCATGATCTCGGACCCGAAGACGACGCCTGACTCCAGGGCGGGCCGCGTGCTGTTTGCCGGACTGGTCGCCTTCGGCGCGTGGTACGTGCAGTTCCGGATGTTCAGAACGAATGGGCTGCTCTGGTCGCTGGCGGCGTGCTCGCTGTCGGTCCCGATCATCGACTGGCTGTTGCCTGGCGACCGCTACACCTGGCTCTCGCCGCCGGCCGCCGCAGCAGCCGGTGCGCCCGAACTGAGATGGCGGCATCCGAGCACACCGACGACCGCAGCGTTCGACAGATTCCAGAGGAGGACGATATGAAACGGCATGTGTTCAGCGTGGTGGTGGCGTCGATGGTCGCATGGTCGGCGCCGACGGTTCTAGGCTTCTGCGGCTTCTATGTCGCGAAGGCCGACACGAAACTCTTCAACAAGGCCTCGCAGGTCGTCCTGGTTCGCGACGGCGATCGCACGGTGATGACGATGGCCAATGACTTCAAGGGGGACCTGAAGGAGTTCGCGGTCGTGATTCCGGTGCCCACGTTCCTCCAGCGCGAACAGATTCACGTGGGCGACAAAGCGCTCATCGATCACCTGGATGCGTACTCGGCGCCGCGGCTCGTCGAGTATTTCGACGAGGATCCCTGCCGGGTGATCGTGAGCGATCGCATGGTGTTATCCATGTCTCGCCCGGCGGCGGCGGCCGGTGTTAGTGGCCGAGCGCGAAGCCTCGGGGTCACGATCGAGGCCCAATACACCGTCGGGGAGTACGACATCCTCATTCTCTCGGCGCAGCAGAGCTCGGGGCTCGAGACCTGGCTGCGCGAGAACGGATACAAGATCCCGTCCGGTGCCTCCTCGGTGTTATCGAGCTACGTGAAGCAGAACATGCGCTTCTTCGTCGCCAGGGTCAATCTGAGGGAACAGGCCAAGCTAGGGTTCTCGTACCTGCGCCCGCTGCAAGTGGCGTACGAATCGCCGAAGTTCATGCTGCCGATCCGGCTCGGCATGGTGAACGCGGACGGCGCGCAGGAGCTGTTCGCGTATGCCTTGACTCGCAAGGGACGCGTCGAGACGACGAACTATCGCACGGTGAAACTTCCAACCGACATGGATCTGCCGGTCTACCTGAAGGAGCCCGGAGAGTTCGCCAGATTCTACACGGCCATGTTCAGCCGCCAGGTCGGCAAAGAAGGCATGCGCGTGCTGTTTCTCGAGTACGCCTGGGACATGAGGTGGTGCGATCCGTGCGCGGCCGACCCGTTGTCGAACGACGAACTGCGTCAACTGGGTGTCTTCTGGCTGGACGCCAACGGTGGCCCGTCACCACCGCCTGGCGGCTCTGGCTCCGTCGTTCGGCCGCGCCCGATGCCACCGTCTATGAACGCGCCGGAAGTGTTTCTGACCCGACTGCACGTCCGCTACGACAGCGCGCACTTCCCGGAGGATCTCGTCTTCCAGGAAACCGCGGACCGCGTCAACTTCCAGGGGCGCTACGTGCTGCGCCACGCCTGGCACGGAGAAGAGTCGTGTCCGGCTGCCGGGGCGTATCGCCGCAGCCTCCGCGATCGGCAGGAGCAGGAGGCCCAACGCCTGGCGTCGATGACCGGATGGGACGTCTCCGAGATCCGGAAGACGATGAACCTCGGCGCCGAGGGTCCCGACGCGCAGCCGATCTCCAACAAATGGTGGGAACGGCTGTGGAGAAAGTAGTGTGAACTTGCTCGGCGCAACGGTTCCGACGTGCGCCTTCATGATGTCGAGGGACCGAGGGTTGGCGACCCTGAAAGGGTCGCCCTACATCTGGCGGCCGTTGGGCCACTGGCGGTTGTATGGCGACCCCTTCAGGGGCGCCTGGCGGTTGTAAGCTCGTTGCCTTGAATCGTCGATGCGAACCGATCCGTTTTCCAGTTCGATCCGCCGGCACGACGTCCATGTGATGGAGCAGCAGGATCGCTTTGCCGGAGGCGGCGTGACCGTCGCTTTCAACCGCGCGTACACGATCGCCTTGCCCGGCGCGGCTTGTCGGGCCGCCCAACGCGGCCGCTCGCCGGTTCCTCCTTTGTGTCCTCTGTCCCCTTTGTGTCCTTGTCAGGTTTTTCATACCCTTTGTGTCCTTGTCAGGTTTTCATACGTCCTCGAAGACCCCGGTCTCGCGGTTCTTTCGCACGCCATCCCATGTGAAACAGCGGCCGTTCATCGCGATGTACACACCGGGCGGCAGCAGCTGCACGAACGACAGGGCGCTGCCCAGGTTGAACAACCCGTCGGAGCTGCCAAACGCGTACGGAATCATCGCGCCGGTGAGGACGATCGTCTTTCCAGAGCGTGGAGCCAGTCCCGCGGCGAGGGCGCCCGCCGTCTCGACCATCGTGTCGGTGCCGTGCGTGATCAGAATCCGCGCCTCGGCCGCCAGGCGGCATTGCTCGACGATGAGCGTCCGGTCGGCGCCGGTCATCTCGAGGCTGTCGATCATCATCAACGTCTCGATGGCCAGATCGACGCGGCTGCGGCCGAGCCGCAACATCTCGGGCAGATGGGTGTCCTTGAAGAACAGGGTGCCCGTCAGCTCGTTGTATTCCTTGTCGAACGTGCCGCCGGTCACCAGGAGCCTGATCCGTTCGGGGTTCATGGTTCAGGGTTCAAGGTTCGTTCAGGTTCTGAGTTCGAGGTTCGAGGTTCGAGGTTCCTCGTTCTGCGTTCGGTGTCATGTCCGACGGTCCCGGTTGTGGGTCGCGACTCTGGGAACCCTGAACTCCGAACGATCGAACCTTGAACAGAGAACCTTGAACAGAGAACGAACCTTGAACCGTGAACCCTGAACCTTGAACCGAACCGGACCGGACCGGACCAGGCTACTGTTCAGTTGCGGGAGTCCGGCGGGCGACATCTCCAACCGTGGACATGTAGAGCGCATTGAAGAGCATCGGGAACGTTGCGTGCGTCTGCGCCCGGTGCTGCGGGCGGAGACCGAACAGCACGACACGGCCGGGATTCATGTCGATCGAGACGACGGCGGCGCGGCCCGCCATCAGCTCTTCACCTTTCAGCCAGCCCGATGCGATCACGTTGGTGTTCGGATAGCGGGCGACCACGCCGATCTTCTGGGACGCGAAGCCTTCCACGATCGAGAAGAACGGGCTGTTGACATAGAACCCGAACGTCTCGGATGCCACGCCGTACCCGATCGGGTGCTGCGTGTCGACCTCGAGCTTCAGGATCGCGCCCGGCGCGAAATGTTGATCGCGCGTCAGCCCTTTCTTGAGATTCCGGACGGGAATCGGCAGCCTCTCGATCGCGAGGTCGCACGCGTTGCCCATCGCGACGAGCGTCCCGCCCTCTGCGACGAACTGCTTCAGCCTGTCCAGCCCCGGCTCGCCGATGCCGCCTCGGTACTCCGGCCGGATGGCGCTCGCGTCGAAGCCGTCGATGATGTCGCGCGGGTTCTGATCGGCGACGATGATCGCGTCGAACTTCTCGCGCAGCTTGCCCGCCCGGATGTCGGCGTTGTGGATCGAGGTCAGGTTGAACTCGTACTGCTCGAGCACCCAGCGCGTCCAGCCCTCGTCCATGTTGCCGCCGGTCCACGGCTGATACATCGCGACACGGGGCGCATGAAAAGCCAGGTCCTTAGGGTTTGGTTCCTGGTCCTTGGTCCGTCCCTGGTCCTTGGTACGCTCCGGGTCCGTTGCGCGCACGGACAGTCCGAAGTCCCTGGCGATCTGTTCGACCTTCGCGCGCGTCACGCCGCTGACGGCCACGTGCGAGGGACCGTCGAACGCGAGGCGTGCGCCGTCCTTCAGCAGGCGATTGATGGCGATCGCCGAATCGGGCCCTTTGTAGTCGAACGCGAAGCGGGCGCCGCTGCCGGTCACCTGGCCGGCGGTTTTCGGCAGACCGTCGATCTTCGTCATCCTGATCGCCGGCAGCGGGTTCTTCACGAACACCGTGTCGACGCCGAGCAGCATGCCGAGCGACCACGCAGTCACGTCGTACGGCGGCTCGGGCGGCGCGTTCGGCGCCCGGCGCACTTCCGGATACGTCTGCCTCTCGAGCATATCCTTCGCGTACCGCGCGAACACCTGCGTCATCGGGATGACGAACGTCCCGGCGCCGTACGTTTTCCCGTCGGCTTCGAACGCCGCATCGGCGCGATGAATCTCGACGCCTCCCAGGTTGAGGCGATCGACGAGGTGCGCCGCTTCCCGCGCGTCGTGCTGGTTCTCCACCGGCACCAGAATCGACGACGGATTGTTTTTCCTGCCGTCTTCGATCGTCTGCCGGTTCACCTCGTAAATCCCCCGCATGATCGTCTCGCGCCGATCCGCCGCGGTCTCCAAAAGCGCCATCGTCGCGATCAGCTCGTAGTCGACGATGTCGCGGAGCGTCCAGTGACCGCCCATCCAGGGACGCGGATACTCGGTGCGGGAGTTGATGTCGGTCGGCGCCGGGATCGGACCGCTGCCGAAGCGGCCACCGCCTTCGCCACCCGCTCGCCCTGAGCCTGTCGACGGGCCGCCGGCCGCGTCAAGGCCCCGTCCAGCCCCGGCGCGCACCTGGTCGATTGGAGCCGCCACGCGCGCGCTCGCCACTTCGGTGAGCAGGCCGATCTGGTTGTGCCACCACCCGCTCCACGCCATCGCGCCTTCCCAGAAGTTGGTGTACGTGGCGTTGTAGATGATGCCTTCCTTGCCGGCGGCCTCGAGGGCCGCCGCCTGCGACTGCCCCAGGATGCCGTTCCAGCGATAGATGAGCGGGTGCACGTTGGCGTTGATCGGATCGGTTGCCGGCATGACGAAGATGCGCGCGCCGTTGCTGCCCATCTGATGCTCGTCGAGCCACACGGCCGGGAACCAGTCGTGCCACAGCAGCCGTGCCGTGTGCTCGCTCTCCTTCTGCGTGAACATGTACATGTCGCGGTTGTTGTCGTGGCCGACGTACGGGTGATAGAGGTAGGGAATCGGGCTGTTCGCGTACTCGGTGCCGGCGTTCTTGTTGAACCAGTCGGTCACCATGATCTGCCCGTCCGGGTTGAGGCTCGGCACCAGCAGGAAGATCACGTTGTCGAGAATCTTTTTCACCGCAGGCGAATCGTCCGTCGCGAGCCGGTGTACCAGCTCCACGGACATCTGCGACGCGCCAATCTCCGTTGCATGGATGCTGCAGGTGACGGCCAGCACCAGCTTGCCCTGGCGGAAGATCTCGTCGCGCTCGGCGTCGCCCGGCGCACCGCCCTGGAAGTACAGCTTGCGCTCGAGCTGCTTGTAGCGTTCGAGATTCCTCAGCGTGTCCGCCGCGCTGATCTCGAGCGCGATGAACGGGTTGTTCTGGCTGGTCTTGCCGAGCTCGCGGAAGCGCACGCGATCGGAATTCGCCGCGGCCAGCTTCATGTACTCGACAATCCTGTCCCAGCGCACGAGTTTGTTGTCGGCCCCGACCTTGAAGCCCAGAAACCGGTCGGGTGTCTGGAGCGGTCCCGCGGCTGTGGCGAACAGCGTGGAGACCGCGGCCAGAACGACCGCGGGCAGCAGTGCGCGTCGGCGTATCATGAAGCCTCCAAACAGCCCATATCATGACTCAACGCCGACTCATCACAAAGGACACGGCTCGAATATGCCGCGTTCGCTGAAGCTGCAAAGCCGCATGGACGCCGTGCAGGCGCCCATCATCGCGGTCATCGGCGAGTTGATTCGTGAGGTGCCCGGCACCATTTCGCTCGGACAGGGCGTCGTGCACTACGGGCCGCCCCGGGCGGCGATGGACGCGGTCGGTGCGGCGCTCACGAGCCCGGCGACGCACGAGTATCAGGACGGCGGCGGTCTGCCGGCGCTCGTCGAGCGGCTCTCGCTCAAGTTGCGCGACGAGAACGGGATCGACGTCAGACGCGGCAGCCGCATCATGGTCACCGCCGGCGCGAACATGGCGTTCATGCATGCCGTCTTCGCGATCAGCGAGCCGGGCGACGAAATCATCCTGAACGTCCCCTTCTATTTCAATCACGAGATGGCCATTCAGATGGCCGGCTGCGCGGCGGTCCGCGTGGCGACCGATGCCTCGTATCAGCTGCGCCCCGATGCGCTCGGCCGTGCCATCACCGACAAGACGCGCGCCATCGTCACGGTTTCACCGAACAACCCGAGCGGCGCCGTGTTCGGCGAGTCGGCGCTGCGCGAGGTGAACACGATCTGCCGCGACCACGGCATCTACCACATCGCCGACGAAGTGTACGAGTACTTCACCTACGGGTCCGTGCGGCACGTGTCGGCCGGGTCGTTTCCCGGGGCGGAGCCGCACACCATCGCGATGTACTCCATGTCGAAGGCGTACGGGTTCGCCGGCTGGCGCATCGGCTACATGACGTACCCGGACCATCTCGCATCGGCGATGATGAAGAGCCAGGACACCATTCTCGTGTGTCCGCCGGTCGTGTCGCAGGTCGCCGCGCAGGCCGCCCTCGAGGTGGGCCGCTCGTACTGCCAGCCACACGTGCGCCAGCTGGCGGAGGTTCGCGACGTCGTCGTCGCGAAGCTGTCGGCGCTGGCGCCGCTCGCCAGCGTGCCCGCCGCCGACGGAGCCTTCTACTGTTTGCTGAAGGTGAACACCGCGATGGACCCGCTCGCGCTCGCCGAGCGGCTCATCCGGGAGCACAGAGTGGCCGTCATTCCAGGCTCGGCGTTCGGGATGACCGACGGCTGCTACTTGCGCGTCGCCTACGGGGCGCTGGAGAAGAACACGGTCGCCGAGGGCATCGGGCGGCTGGTGGGCGGGCTCCGAGACATTCTCCATTCGACTCGCCGCTCATCCTGAGCCTGTCGAAGGATGAGCCGTTCGGTCAGGACAGGCGGCTGACCCGCGTCATCATCAGTGCCGCGCGGCATCGTGTCCGACGTTTAACTTAACCGCAGAGGACGCAGAACCCGCAGAGAAAGAGCTTCAACCACGAAGCACACGAAGCACAAGAAGGACACCAGGCCACGAAGGCCACGAAAAAGACTGAGCGCGCGACGCCCGCGGAGCGGGCGACGAGACGAAAAAGCGCCTCGCAAACACAAACACAAACACAAACACAAACACGGTATTGCCAGGGTGTTTGCGTTTGTGAGACGCTTTTCGTCTCGCTCGCGGCCGGCTGCGCCGGCCGCCGTCGCGCGCGCCTCTCGGCGGGCTTTCCGGTCTCTGCGGTTGAACGTCTTCTTTTTCGTGTTTTCGTGGTTTTCGTGTTTTCGTGATCTATCGAAGCTCGCTGACCAAACGGAAACGGCTGTCGGCCGATGAGAAGTCAGCGCACCACGACCTTCAGATCGTCGGAAGCGGGACCAACCCCGCACCGATTCTTGCCGCGAACGCGTACGAAGTACGCGCCCGGCGGCACGCGCGTTGCCCTATAGACCAGCCACTCGCTGGCCCATGACTCCCGCGTCCCCTGGTTCGTGAGTCCGGACGCCGAGCCCGCTTCGATCGCATACGACGTGGCGTGTCCCGGCGCCGCCTCCCACGTCAGGACGACGGTCGACCCGTTGATTGAGACCACCGAGACATTCGCGGGCGCGCCGGGAGGTGACGAGCAGATGACGTTGCTCGCGTCTCGCCAGCCTTTGGACGGTGAAAAGGTAATCCCCGCAAGAAACGGCGGCCGCCGCCAGTCCCACAAGCGGTCTTGAGCGTAGTCGATGTCGAGCGGACGCCGGTTCCAGTACGGCGCTTCGCGGCTGAGCGCACCGTGGCCGTGCATGAAGACGCTGACCGCGATCGACGCCGCAAAGAGCCCGACGGCGCCGGCGCGCCGGATTCCGTGCCCGACGCGAAACCAGCTCACGAGCGGGATCAAGAAGTAAACCAGATACGGGAGCATGTCGGTGAAGAAGCGTGGGCCATATGAGTGGCCGCCCCACCAGCTGCGGTTCGTCGAGATGAGGACCCAGTGCGCCAGGATCGTGAGCGCGAGCGAGAGGTCCAGTGCGGCGAAGCGCCGTTGCCGAAGCTTGATCGCCGCTCCGGCAAATGACCCGAGGAGCACGGGCGAATACACGAACAGGCCACGCGCCGGGCTCACGAGCTGTCCTCCGAGCGCTTCCCAGAAGAACTGGTTGAAGCCGAAGAATGAGGGCTGATAGTACGGCGGGAGCCATGTTCCGTATACGTGCCGGGTGGCGGCTGCGAACACTGCCCCGACGCAGGCGGCGCCGGCAAGGAACGCCGCGACGCGAGCGCGCGGGTCCAGCCACGCCCACACCGCGCCGAACGCGAGCGGAATCGCGTTTGTCGGCCTGATGGTGTACGCGCCCGCCAATGACGCGCCAACGAAGGTGGATCGTCGTCCGCGCACCTGCCAGTTGAGCGCGAAGGACAACATGAGCATCGACGCGCCATGCTGCCAGAGCGACCGGCTGGCCGTCGACCATGCGGAGGTGGCGAACGCGAAGATCAGGGCCACGAGCAATGCGCCCCCGACACCCAGCTCCACGCGCGCGATGTTGAACATCAGGACCGTCGTGGCCGCGACGATCGCCGAGGCAATCAGCGCTTCGGTCCACGAATGTAGATGAATCACCGGCTCCCCGTCCGGCGGAGCGCATCCACGCTGCATTTGAACCGTCTCCATCTTGACGGCCAGCGACGGCGCCAACCGGAAGACCGCCGCGGCGATCGGGCGGAGTACTGCCACGCCTGGCGCCGCTATCAAGGACGTGGCAAACGGATAGACGGTGTAGTAGTGCCCTCCCGCTTCCTGGATGAATGCGGCGCGCCGCGCTTCGATGAGGGGGAGGTAGCGATCCAGCCGAGGCGTTCCCTCGTCCAGCAGGGCGGCGGCGGTCGGGATGCTCCACATGGAATCGCCGCAACCCATATTCCCGAACCCGTACGCACACGCGACCGAAACGAACAGGGCGACCAGGCGCGCTCGATGACGCATGCGCACGCTTCAGCTCTTTCGGCCGCGTCACCGTGTCCGCGCGACCGTGTGCTTTCTATTCACGTTTCAGGCTCTTTCCATGATGAAGCGAAATCGCGCCGACGCGTCCTTGCCCATCAGCTCGTTGATCACGCGATCGGTGACGATCTGGTCGGTGACCTCGACACGCAGCAACCGCCGCGTACGCGGGTTGAGCGTCGTTTCCCACAGCACTTTCGGCATCATCTCGCCGAGCCCTTTGAAGCGGGTGATCTCCGGCGTCGATCGGCCGTGGCCGTTTTTCGCGTGCTGCCTCAGGATCGCATCCTTGTGCGCATCGTCGAGCGCCCAGAAGGTGTCCTTGCCGATGTCGATGCGGTAGAGCGGCGGCTGCGCGAGAAACACGTGACCGCTGGTGATGAGCTGCGGCAGGTGACGGTAAATGAAGGTGAGGAGCAGCGTCGCGATGTGATTGCCGTCCGAGTCCGCGTCGGCCAGGATGATGATCTTGCCGTAGCGCAGCCTGGACAGCTCGAAGTTCTTTCCGAGACCGCAGCCGATCGCGGTGACCAGATCCGAGAGCTCCTTGTTCTCCAGCACTTTCGCCAGCGTCGCGCTCTCGGTGTTCAGGACTTTGCCGCGCAGCGGCAGGATCGCCTGGCGGGCGCGGTCCCGGCCCTGTTTCGCCGAGCCGCCGGCCGAATCGCCTTCCACGACGAACAGCTCGCTGCCTTCGCTGCTGCCGTTGGTGCAGTCGCTCAGCTTGCCGGGCAGGTTCAGGCGCGCGGACGTCGCGCTCTTCCGCGACACTTCGGCCTGCGCGGCGCGGCTCGCTTCGCGCACCCGCGCCGAAAGGATGATGCGCGCGACGATGGCTTCAGCGACGCTGATGTTGTGGTTCAGCCAGTGCTCGAGCCCCGGCCGCACGAGGCCGTCCACCGCGGACAGGAGCTCCGGATTGTTCAGGCGATCCTTGGTCTGTCCCTGAAACTGCGGCTCCTGCACGAACACGCTGAGCACCCCCGTCAGGCCTTCGCGGATGTCCTCGGCGGTGATCGCCACGCCTTTCGGCGAGAGGTTATGCGTCTCGACGAAATTGCGCACGGCCTTCCCGATGCCGGCGCGCAGGCCGTTTTCGTGCGTGCCGCCCGACCCGGTGGGGATGCCGTTGACGTACGACCGCAGGTGCTCGTCGGTCGCTTCCGTCCACTGCAGCACGAGGTCGAGCCGCAGCGCGTCGTCTTTCACCAGCGTGAACGCCGCGTCGTGCACCGGCCGCGCGCCGCGCTCGGCGACGATCTTCTTCAGATAGTCGACGATCCCTTCGCTGTGCTCGAAGACCGACTTCTCCTTCGACGTCTCGTCGTGGAACGTGACCTTCAGCCCCTTGTGGAGATAGCTCGCGACCTCGAGACGGTCCTTGATCACCTGCGGATCGAACTCGATTTTCGGGAAGATGGCGGCGTCGGGATGAAAGTACACGGTGGTGCCGGTGCCGCGCGCGGGTCCGAGCTTCTTCAGCCCGCCAGCCGGCTTGCCCTGCTTGAACCGCATCTCCCACTGGGAGCCGTCGCGCTTGACGGTCGCAATCAGCTCCTTCGACAGCGCGTTGACGACGCTCGCGCCGACGCCGTGAAGGCCGCCGGCCGTTTTGTAGCTGCCATGCTCGAACTTGCCGCCCGCGTGGAGCACCGTGAAGATCACCTCGAGCGCGCTGGTCTTCGATGTCGGGTGCCTGTCGATCGGAATGCCGCGTCCGTCGTCTTCGATGGTGATCGCCGATCCATCGGCGTGAAGCGTCACGCAAATGTGTGTTGCGAAGCCGTTCATCGCCTCGTCGACGGCGTTATCGAGCACTTCCCAGACGAGGTGGTGGAGTCCAGCTGAGCCGACGCCCCCGATGTACATTCCGGGACGTTTCCTGACCGGCTCGAGACCCTCCAGAACGGTAATGTCTTTGGCGGTGTAGTTTGCGGATGCCATGTATATAATGACCGGCCTTGAGATCCTGGCTGCTGCGACTGTCGTTCTCGACGATTGTAGCGGTATTTCCGCTCCGCCCCGCCGCGGCAGCCGGTGTGACCGAGGACGTGCCGCTCCCTGGCGGTACTGCCGCGCTGGCACGAGCGCTCGGGATCGATCCGGTACCGGACCGATCGCGCTTCATGTTCGAGATCACGCGGCTGCTGTACAACACGCCTGAAGGCAGGAGGCCGTCGGCGGACGCATTTCTTCAGGCGCTTCGTCAGTCGGTGGCGCGCGCCAGGCGACTGGACGTGCCGGTCGATACGCGGCCGGCCGAGCTCGTGCCGGTGCCGCTGAACGCGGAGCTCTGGAGCAGCGCCGTCTTCCATCGCAAAGTCGCGCCCCGGGAGCTCGTCCCCGCCATCGTCGCCGACCGCTCGGCCGCGCTCCTCTGCCTCGGGCTGGCCGCGCTGGACGATCGGACGCTGGAGTACTTCGCGGATCACCCGTTGCTGATCGAGCGGATCTACGAGCGCTCGGCGCCGGCCTTCGGCGCATTCTCGAGCAGCCTGCGCATTCAGGACAATCGCGTCGTGCCTCCGGGAGCCCGGGCCCCATCGAGGGGTGAGAGCCTCGGGGTCGCCCCGCGCAAGGTCGAGGAGCGCCAGGCTCAGGGTGATCGGGACGAGGTGACGGCGTTGTGGGAGGCGGTCATCCCCGAAAAGATGACGCGGCCCGAGCGCTTCGTGCTCCAGCTGCTGGAGCTGAACGAGGGACGGTTCTTCTACCTGTACGACGTCATCGGCCAGCTCGATCCGCCGCGCCGCGCGTTTGCGCTGGGCCTCTGGATGACGAACGCCGTGGCGCGCACGGAGCGCTTCAAGGCGCTGACCGCCGGTGTCGGCGTGTTCCGCGAGTCGCAGCTGCGCACGCTGCCGCTCGGCAGGGCGTCCTACGATCTCTCGATGACGCTGATGCGAATCGAAGTCGGTCCGGACGGCACCCCGCTCCCGCCGGCGTCGCGCGGCCTGTGGTCGCGCGTGTTCGGCGGCGCCGACCTTCCGGACGATCCGGTGCGGCGGCTGCGAAACGCCGAGGACGATCCGATCGATGCCGCGTGGCTGATCGACACGATCGGGTCGGTGGAGGTGCGGCTCCGGGCCGAGCGTCTCGACCAGCTGTCGTTCGGCCAGCGCGTGTTTGCCGGTGCCGCCGAAACCAGCGAGCGCGGCGATGTCTTAGTCGCGCTGCGGGCGTTCTCGCGCTACCGGATGCTGCTGTGGACGTTCGAGCGCATCGGCATCAGGGCGCCCGCGGCGTATGCGACCGCCGCGCGACGGGCCGCCCGTATCGGGGCGCTCGAAGGCCGTCGCGGCTTCGAGGCGCAGGCGCAGTTCCAGGGCGCGCTCGCGCTCCTCACGCGCATGGCCGGCGTCGGGACGCTCGACGCGCCTCGCGCGCAGAAGCTGATCGAACGGCTCATGGCGTTACCGACGACCGAGGATGGCCGCTTTGCGGGCGCGGTGGCCCGGTGGCTGCGCGACGACCTGGCCGCCGCGATCGCTTCCGCGCCGACCACTGAGGCGGCGGTCCTCGCGGCCATGTCCGGTCCGGCTTCCGACGGCGCGATCGCCCGGCCTGTCACCTGGGAGGGGCAAGGCTACCGCCTCGATCTGGGCGCGGCTGAGCGGCGGCGCCTTCAGCGCGTGCGCGAGAAGCAGGAAGGCGTCCCGCTCGATGCGGCGCTCGACGTGGCTGCAGCCGGCCGCGCGTTGAGGGCCGAAAAGCTGGCACTCGACGACGCGGAGTCGATCGTCGCGCGGTTGAGCGCCGTGGTGACCGACATCCCGCGGCGTGTCGGGCACGACGGCGAGGACAGCACGCCGACGGGCCTCACTCCCGCGCCCAATGCCGCCGACGCGCTGCGCAAGGCGATAGACGAGCTCTCGCGGGACATCCGGAACAAGGACGTCAAGAAGGCCGCGCGCATGGCCGAGGCGCTGATCGAGCTCGGGGACACGCTGCTCGCCGAGGCGCTGCCCTCGATCGCCTACGCCGCGGACGTCGGCGACCCCGACGGCGCGGTCCTGCTCGCCGACGACGTCTCTCGCCGCCACGATTTCGGCTTCGGCGGCCGGGATGCCGAGACCCGCGCGCGATTGCCGTGGGCGGTTCCGCGCGCGGACGTCACCCCGGGCGTGCCGTGGCACATCACCGGCTCACTGCTCGGCCTCGACCTCGGGCTGGCGCCGCTCGCGCTGCGACGGCTCAACTACGAGCGCGTGCTCGAAGCGCCGAAGCTCACGTCGAACGAGCGCGACGCGTTCGCCTTGAGCGTCTCGCTCATGAGCCCGTTCGCGCTGCACGACGCCGATCGCGATGCGATTGCCGACGCCTTTGAACGCGGCCGCCGCAGGGTCGCCGCGCTCGCCACGCCGTCCGATCGCGGGCGCGCGGCGTCCCGGCCAAACGACGACGCGGCGTTCGACCGCCTCGCCGACGAGCTCTCGATGGAGGCGTGGCGCCGTCGCGCCGTGCGGTGGACGCTCGCGCACGAGGCGAATCGCATCGAGTCGATGTTCTCCTCCGTCGAAATGCTCGTGCTGGGCGGGGGCAAAACGGCCGACCTCGACGCGTGGGGGATGGCCATGGTGACACTGCAGGGCTGCATATGTTCCCGCTTGACGCCGCCCGGCCGCTGGCCGAATCTGTTGGGACGGCCGCAGCTTGGGTTGACCGCCTCGGCCGTTGCGGACCTGAACCTGCACGTCGCGATCATGCTCAAAGAGCTGCACCTGCCCGCCGCCCTCGCCAAAGTCGTCCTGTCGGGCGCGATGCAGGACTTCATCGACGAAGTGAGGCCAACCGACGACGCCGACTGGCTGACGCTCTCCAGAGCCGCGCGAGTCATTTCGCGCGATCGGATCGAGGACTACATTGCGGCCGCGACGGCGGCCGGCCCGCTCATCCCGGATGCGGGACTGCGGCATCAGGATTGAGATGATCATCGAGATCATCGAGCGCCCGCGCGCGTCAATAGTCATCACGGCCCTGGTCGGCCTCACGCTGACGATGTGGGCGCAGGCGCCTTCCGACGGCCCGCAGCTGACGATCATCGCGCCCGGCGACGACGCCTACCTCGTCGGGCCGACGGTGCTGCGGGCTGGCGTCGATCCGCCCGAGGCGGTGGTGGCGTTGACGTTCTTCGTCGACGGCCGCCAGGCCTGTGCGCTGACGCGCCTGCCGTTCGAATGCGACTGGGACGCCGGCCCGGTGATCGCCGAGCATCAGGTGCGCGCGGTCGCCACGCTTCAGGGCGGCGCCCGCGTGGTCCAGACGGTCCGGACCAGAACGGTCGGGTACGCCGAGCGGATCGACGTCGACGTCGTGCAGGTCACCGTGACGGTGACCGACGGCCGCGGCCGGTTCGTGCGAGACGTCCCGCAGTCGTCGTTTCACGTCTCGGAAGACGGACATCCGCAGGCGATCACGCATTTCGCGTCCGAGGATGTCCCGCTCGAGCTCGTGGCGGCCGTGGACATCTCCGGCAGCATGGCGTCGGCGATGCCCAGAGTGAAGGGTGCAGTGAAGCAGTTTCTCGGCGAAGTTCCGCCGCAGGATCAGGTGACGCTGCTCGGCTTCAACGACAACATCTTCACGTTGACGCGGAAGACCACCGATCCGGCGGAGCGCACCAAGGCCGTGGACCGCCTCGCCCCGTGGGGCTCGACGGCGCTGTATGACGTGCTCTTGCGCGGCGTCGAGATCCTGGGCCGCCAGACGGGACGCAAGGCGCTGGTCGTGTTCACCGACGGCGAGGATCAGGGCAGCCATGCGACGATCAAGGATGTCGAGCGGCGGCTGCAGGCGAGCGACATCACGCTCTACATGATCGGCCAGGGCCGGGGCGTGACGATGGAGCCGCTGAAGAGGATCATGGAGCGGTTGTCGACGCCGACCGGCGGCCGCGCGCTGTTCACCGACAGCGCCGAGGATCTGCAGGTCGCCTTCGCCGATCTGCTCGACGAGCTGTCGAACCAGTATCTGCTCGGATACCAGTCGAGCAACACGCGCCGCGACGACGCGTGGAGGAAGATCAAGGTCGACGTCGACGGCCACCACGACGTTCGTGCGCGGCAGGGCTACCGCGCCCTGGCCGGGAAGTGATGCGCGGGCGGGACAGGCTGGACCGGCGGGTGCGGCAGGAAGGGCAAGATGGGCGGGAGGGGCACGTGGGCCAGGCGCGTAGAACTGCGAGAAAAAGGATCGATTTGCGGTCTCTGCGGGCTTTGCGTTCGATCGTCGTCGCGCTAGCTGCGATGTACGTGGCGTTCGGCTTCGGCCGGACCGTGCACGCGCAGCAGCCTCCGCCGAAGCCGAGCTTTCAGACGTCGGTCGAAGTCACCTCGCTCGACGTCACGGTCGTCGACGATCGCGGCAAGCCGGTCGCCAACCTGACGCCCGCCGACTTTGTCGTCCGCGTCGACGGCAACACGCGGCGCGTCGTGACGGCCGAATGGATCCCGCTCGCGGCGGAGCCAGCCGGCGCCACGGTGGCGTTGCCGCCTGACGGGTACAGCACCAACGAGAGTGCCACCGGCGGCCGCCTGATCGTCATGGCCATCGACCAGCCGAACATCCGGTTCGGCGGCGCACTGGCGATTGCCAGAGCGGCCAACGCGTTCATCGATCGCCTGGCGCCCTCGGACCGCGTGGCGGTGGCCGGCTTCGGCATTGGGGCTCCCGCGACGACGTTCACGGCGGACCGCGCTCGCATCAAGCAGGCCATCAGCCGCATGGTCGGCCAGAAGCAGGCCAGCCGATCGGTGGACCTCGGTCACAACATCGCGCTGGTCGAAGCGCAGGCGATCGACAAGGGAGATCGCACGACGCTCGAAGGGGTGCAGGCCCGGGAGTGCCAGGGGATCGCGATGTCGCCGGGCGCGCAGGAAATGTGCCGCGGGCAGGTCGAGATCGAGGCGCACTCGCTCGCGCAGGATGTCACCCTCGAGGCCGACCAGACCATCCAGACACTCCGCGATCTGTTTGCCGGCCTCCGCCGGATCGATGCGCCGAAGACGCTGATCCTCATCTCCGAAGGCTTCATCCTGTCCGATGAGGCGATGATCATCGATCTCGGCACCATGGCGGCGGAGGCGCGCACCAGCCTCTACGCCTTGAAGCTGGACAACCAGCTGTTCGACATCACCGATGCGCGCATTCCGATCAACCCGTTCGCGGATCGCCAGGCGCGGTCGGAGGGCCTCGAGCTGCTGGCGGGCGCCGCGCGCGGGACGCTGTTCACCGTCACCGGCACCGGGCAGACCTTGTTCGAGCGCATCGAATCGGAGCTCTCCGGCTACTACCTGCTCGGCGTCGAATCCGACGCCCGGGACAAGGACGGCAAATCGCACCCGGTGCGGATCGAGGTGCCGCGCCGCGGCGCGATCGTGCGATCGCGGCGGCAGCTCCTCGGCACGCCGGCGGATCAGCGCGCGGCGCGGGCCCTGCGATCGCCGCGTCAGGCGGTCGCGGCCGCGCTCGCCTCGCCGCTCCTGGCTTCGGCGCTGCCGCTGCGCGTCGCGTCGTTCGCGCTCCAGGGCCCCGAACCCGACAAGGTGCAGCTCCTGATCCACGCCGACGTCGGCACCGATTACCCGGCGTCGAAAGTCGTGTCGGTCGGCTACATCATCACCGATCACAACGGCCGCATGGTGGACAGCAAATCGGCGGACATGCGGCTGCTGCCGACCATGACCGGCGTGCCGTCGGCGCTGCAGTACACGTCGGGCGCGAGCCTCGCCCCAGGCGAGTACACCCTGAAGCTCGCCGCCGTCGAGGGGGAGCGCGTGGGCACGGTCGAACACACCATGCACGCCACGCTGCCGGAGTCCGCCGGCATCACGCTGAGCGAATTGATGGTAGGCGGACCGCTCGAGGTCGGCCAGCTGCTGACGCCGACGATCGGCTATCAGATCACGTTCGGGAGCGTGCACGGCTACGTCGAGGCATACGGCGCGAAGACCGACGGCGTGACGATGGAATACGAGATCGCGACGGGCCCGGACGCGCCCGCCCTGTTCAACGCCGACGTGCCGCCGCACGCGGTCGGCGACGCGCGCGTGATTTTCACGCGGGTGATGCCGACGCACGCGCTGCCGCCCGGCAAATACATTCTGAGGGCGATCCTCTCCGCCGGCGGCAAGTCGATCAAGACGCTGTCGCGGGGCTTCGAGATCGCGGCGCCCAAGGTCCTGTTGACGTCCGCCGACGGCCTGGGCGACACCTCGGTGGACGCCGAACTGTTCCTGCCGGTCGACGACACGACGATGGCGCCGTCCTTTCACCGCGATCTGGTGGTCCAGGACGCCACGGTGTCGCCGTTTCTCGAGCGGCTGGCGCCGAGCGCGCGCGCGTCGTTCGATCAGGGTCTCGCCTTTCTGGCGGCCGGCGACTATTCCAAGGCTGAAGCCAGCTTCAAGCGCGCCATCGATCCGGATCTCGACAGCACGGCGCCGCTCGCGTTCCTGGCCGCGTGCTTTGCCGCGTCCGGCCACGATCGCGAGGCCGCGAGCGCGTGGCAGACGGCGCTCGTCGAGGGCACCGATTTTCCGCAGATCTATCAATGGCTCGGCGACGCGCTGCTCCGAAACCACGACTTCGGCGAGGCGCGCGCGATTTACGAAGAAGCGATCGCCAAATGGCCGGCCGACGTCCGCTTCACCAAGCCGCTCGCGATGCTGTACGGGACGTTCGGGAAAGGCCGGGAAGCGGTGCGTACGCTCGAGCGGTACCTCGAGGGGCGGCAGGACGACCGGGACGCGTACTACTTCGCGGTGCAGTGGCTCTACACCGTGCACGCAGGCGGCGCGATGGTCCACACGCGGGCCGAGGACCTGAAGCGCGCGAAGGAATACGCCGACGCCTACGCGCGCGCGCGGGGCCCGCAACTCGCGCTGGTGAAGCAGTGGGTGGAGTATCTCGAGAAGGAAAAACGTTG
>Ga0209056_10002466_pt1 | contig 19922 bp, 13 predicted proteins | sample GraSoiAngelo_114_FD_185876 | JGI IMG/M metagenome (GOLD analysis project Ga0209056, IMG submission 185876) | Grasslands soil microbial communities from the Angelo Coastal Reserve, California, USA - 14_0903_13_40cm (SPAdes) (version 2) | ecosystem: Environmental > Terrestrial > Soil > Grasslands...
AGGACGAACAACCCTTCGGGCCATGTCAACTTCTTCAATGTGCACCGGGTTCGGGATCTCGTCACGCTGTCCGGCGGCACTCGGATCCGGGAACGGGCGTATCGGCCGTCGCTCGATGTCGTGGCACGCGGCAGCGGACGGGCGGATCTGCGGCTCGAGATCCGCCACCGCCTCTCCAATCTCCTCGCCGCCGCAACCGGACCTCGCGTGGTGCTGACCTTTTACGGGGCGTTGGTCCGGAGGACCTGACTAACCGATACAGCGAGCCTCGGCAGGCACGGCCCCGAGGGAATCGTCGAGGACGCCGCGCTGCGTCTTTCGCTCCTTGATTGCTCAGGATTTTTTCAGCGCATAGAAGGCGGTTTGGCCGTCCGTCTCTGTCGCGTACTCCGTCCGATCGATCGTCAAGCCGCTTTCCGAAACCATCGACCGAAGGAATCCCGTCTCGTAGCGGACGCAGTGCAACGGCCCCGACCACGGCCTGCGGTAGCCCGGTGGGTTGATGGTGACGGCCGGGACCGCATCCTCCGCAAAGGCGGTAAAGAACAGTCGACCCGAAGAGACGAGGAGCCGATGGAATTCGCGGAGATAGAGGCGCGCGTCCCCCTCGAGCATGTGGGAGAAGACGGAGTACAGGTACACGATCTCGAACGCTTGGTCCGGAAACGGAAAGCGAAACCCGGGCACGAGCGCCTCCCCCGATGGATTGTATCTCGGGTTCCCGACGTCCAGACGAATGAATCGGAACTTCGGATGTTCCCGCTCGACATATTGGCGGCACCAGTGAACGAACCGCTCGTCCACATCGACGCCCCAATATCCCCCGATGTCGCCGACCTCGCTCAGGATCCCGATGGCCAAGCGCCCGACACCACATCCCACGTCCAAGACGCGGGAGCCTGACGTGAGACCCAGGCTCGTGACCAACCGTCTCGTCTCGTCCTGAGCGGTCTTCAAGAAGCGGTCATCGTCGGCAAACGAAGGCCCGCCCAGTCTCAGTTCTCGTGGCGGAAGGACCATGCCGCCTCGGATGACGCGATCCCGCCGGAGGAGGCTTCGGATGCGGGACGTGTCACGGCCCTCCCCGCGAGACGCTTCCCTGTCGAGACAACGCGAAGAGCACCGGACGGGCATCATTCATAGCGGCGAAACACCTCGACCAAAACCGGCTCCATGGCGTCTCGGCTGAATTCTCGGACGCACTTCTCGCGCGCTCTCGCGCCCGTCCGGATGGCCGTGTCTTCGTCCGCGAGGATCGCCTGAATGGCCCGGGACATCTCCTCGACGTCCCCCGGTTCGATGACCCAACCACAATCCCGCAGGATGTACGGCAAATCCGACACGGCGGTCGCGAGGATCGGTTTGGCCATGGCCATCGCCTCAAAGACCTTGGCCGGGACCTGGCCGATGGTCGCGTAGCTGCGGCGCTGCGGGATGACGACGAGGTCTGCCATCGCGAGGAATTCCGGCATCTTGTCAAACGGCTGCCGGCCGAATCCATGAAAACGCCGCCCCAGGGTACCGCCGATCTCCCGGAGGTGCACTCCGAAGGGAGTCCCGTCGGGAATTCCGACGAGCGCGAGGGTGACGCGCGGGTCCGGGATTCGCCGGACGGAATCAATTAGTTCCTCGACCCCTTTGTACGGACCCGGGCTCCCGGAGAACATGACGACTCTTTCGTCGGGCTCGATCCCGTGTTCCTCCCGGACGTCCTCCCGGGAGAACCGGTCCGGTCGAAAGGCCTCCGTGTCACGCGCATGCCACACGAGGGTCCCTCCGAATCGCCGCTGCAGGAACGTATTGGCGACGGTGAGGCGATCCGCGAGTCCGGGCAGGGCCTCGTTCACGGAGACCGTCACGTCGTAGACGGCATCGGACAACGCAGACCGAAGGTCGCGGGGCCGCGAGATTCGGCGATCCTCCAAGATGAAGCCCCGCTCCCAATCGTCCATGTCGAGGACCAGAGGCACCCGGCGGGCGATCTTGAGCAAGACGCCCAGACCGAAACTCGGGAACCGGGGTTTCGAGGCGTACACGACGTCGCCTTCCACCTGGCGCCGGAGCGCCAACACTTGGGCGCTCGTGAACGAGCCGCGGACTTTGACCGTCTTGTAGGGGATGCTCCCGCCATTCGCCAGGGGTGGCCAGATTCCCTCGCCAAAAATGGGCCCCGCGATTTCGACATCGTGGCGGCGCCGGAGCATCTCGGCGAGGGCGTACGCCCGGCTCAAGCAATTGTGGGACATGTCCGGAGTCAGGACGGTGATCTTCATGGAGGTCGACGCCGGCTCGGTGGGGATCCGAGTCCCCGGCGACCGGGAGAAGAAGCTCGCTTCGGATAAAGGTTCAGACCGCGTCCGGGAGCGGGACTCAGCCCTCGAGTAATCCCTTGTTCCGAAGCTCCGAATACGCGTTCGCGAAACCGTCTTGGGCCTCGACCGTCCGTCCCCAGTCGACGAGCTCGCGCATTCCTTCGTCGAAGGACACCCTCGGTTCGTAGCCCAGGAGCCGGCGGGCGAGGGAGATGTCCGCGAAACAGTGCCGTACGTCGCCGGCGCGAAACCGATGTTCGATGGAGGGCCGAAGGTCGCTTCCGTAGAGAGCCAGGAGGACCTGCGCGACGTGCAAGATGGACACCGCCCTGCCAGTGCCCACGTTGACCGCATGGTAGTCCGCGCCATCCGTGTTCATCGCGAGGATGCAGGACCGGACGACATCGTGGACGGACACGAAATCACGGGTCTGATTGCCGTCCTCGAACACGACCGGAGGCTGCCCGTTCTTGATCCGGCTCTGGAAGATGGCTGCGACGCCGGTATACGGATTGTTGAGGCTCTGCCTCGGTCCGTAAACGTTGAAGAAGCGCAAGGCGACCGTCGGGATCCCGTAGGTGCGGCCCGTCACGAGACAGAGTTCTTCTTGGTCTCGTTTCGTGACCGCGTACACACTATTCGTCTGGAGCGGTTTCGTCTCCGGCGTCGCGATCGGGGTGAGGACCTTCCCACAATTTGGGCAGTGGGTCTCCCAGTCCTTCTTCGCCAGCTGTGCCTCCTCTCGAAGCGACGGGGCGACGGCGCCGTGGGTCGGGCAGGCGTACGCGCCCTCGCCGTAGATGGACATGGAAGAGGCGACGAGGAGCTTCTTCACGCGGTGGCCGTCGACGAGTGCCTGGAGGAGCCTCGCCGTCCCGCCGACGTTCGCCTCGACGTACCGGGTGACCTGGTACATGCTCTGGCCGACGCCGACCATCGCGGCGAGGTGGACGATGATCTCGGCATCCGACAGGGCCGCCTCGAGGACGCCGGGGTCGCGCAGGTCCTTGAACGTGTAATGGGCCTTCGGGTTCAGGTAGGCCGGCTCCGCCTTGTGGACCTGGGGTTCCAGGTTGTCGATCACGTCGACTTGGTGTCCGCCGGCGACGAGTTCGTCGACCAGGTGGCTGCCGATGAACCCCGCTCCGCCGGTCACGAGAACGTGTTTCGTCATGTCTGCCCCTCGATCCGCTTGCGGAAGGTGTCGATCGTGCGACGAAGGCCGTCCTCGAGGGACACCTTCGGCTCCCACCCGAGGAGCGCCCGCGCCTTCGTGATGTCGGGGCAACGGACCTTCGGGTCCCCCGGGGGAAGCGGATGATGGACGATGCCGACATGGCGCCCCGCGATCTTCTGCACCAGGTGCGCGATGTCGTTCACGGATCGCTCGTCCGGGTTGCCGAGGTTCACGGGTCCTTCGACTCGGTCCGCGACGAGGAGCCGCCACACGCCTTCGATCGTGTCGTCCACATAGCAGAAGGATCGCGTCTGGCGTCCGTCCCCATACACGGTGAGGGGCTCGCCGCGGAGGACTTCCCCGATGAAGTTCGGGATCACGCGGCCGTCGTCGAGCCGGAGTCTCGGGCCGTACGTGTTGAAGAGGCGCGCGATCCGCACGTCCATGCCATGGCGGTGATGGTAGGCCATCGCCATCGCTTCGGCGAATCGCTTTCCTTCGTCGTATACGGATCGCGGACCGACGGGATCCACGTGGCCCCAGTAGGATTCGGGCTGCGGATTCACCTCCGGATCGCCGTAGACCTCCGACGTCGACGCGAGGACGTACCGCGCCTTCTTCGCCTTCGCGAGGCCGAGGGTCTTATGCGTCCCGAGGGCGTTCGCCTTCAACGTCTGGATCCCGAACTTCGCGTAGTCCGTCGGGCTCGCGGCGGATGCGAAGTGCAACACGAAGTCCACCTTTCCCGGGATGTGGATTTCCTCCGTGACGTCGTGCCGGACGAGGGTGAACTTCGGGTGCGTCTTGAAGGCCTTGACGTTCGCCGGCGTCCCGGTGAGGAAATTGTCGATGGCCACGACGCCGTGGCCCTCCGAGAGCAATCGCTCGCAGAGATGGCTGCCGAGGAAGCCCGCCCCGCCGGTGACGACGGACCTAGGCATTGTCCAGCAACTCCTTCAGGAAGGCCCTCGCCGCGCCTTTCAGCTCCGGGTGCCGGAGGGTCAGCTCCACGTGCGCGCGGAACCAGTCGATCTTCGTGCCGATGTCGTATCGCCGCCCCGTGAACCGGTACGCGTAAATCGGCTCGTCCCGTCGGAGGTGACGCAACGCGTCCGTCAACTGGATCTCTCCGTTCTTCCCGGGCTTTGTCTCTCGGATCGCGGGGAAGATTTTCGGCGTGAGGATGTACGTGCCGGAGATCCCGAGCCGCGAGGGCGCCTGTTCCGGCGAAGGCTTCTCCACGAGGTCCGCGACCTCCATCGTGCGATCGTCGATGACCTTTCCGGGGTCGATGATCCCGTAGTCGGAGACCTTCTCCTGGCGGACCTCCTCCACGGCGATCACCGGGTGGCCGAGCCGGCGATAGGCGTCCCAGAGCTGCTTCGCCACGGGCGGATCCGCGACGTTGATCGTGTCGCCGAGGATCACGAGGAACGGCTCGGCCCCGACGTGCTTCTCCGCCTGGAGGATCGCGTCGCCCAGGCCACGCGGCTCTTTCTGCCGGACGAAATGGAAGTGGGCCTTCGAGGTGAGCGCCTCCAGGTCTTTGTAGGCGCGCCCGGCCGAGTCCTCGCGGATGACGGCGTCCCACTTCGGCGAGGCGTCGAAGTAGTCCTCGATCGCGCGCTTCTCCCGGCCCGTGACGATCAGGATGTCCGTGACGCCGGATGCGATGGCCTCCTCGACGACCCAATGGATCGCGGGTCGATCCACGACGGGCAGCATCTCCTTGGGTTGTTCCTTCGTGAGCGGGAGGAAGCGGGAACCAAGGCCCGCGGCGGGGATCACGGCCTTCATCGACAGCGGGCAAAAGACGCGCCTATGATAAACCCATCTTCAACGAGGGTCCACCTCCACCGGGTTCGCAGGGGCAAAGCCTTTCGAGGACGCGTCGCATCGGCTTTTTGGCCTCTCGGGTGGAAGGCGCACGATGACGTTGAAGGGACCGGAGCGATCGCTGACGATCCACCACGTCGCCCCGCATTTCTATCCGGAGATCGGCGGACTGGAGGACAGCGTTCGCCGCTTCTCCGCCTGGCTCGTAGAGCGCGGACATCATGTCGTGGTCCACACGTCCGCGTTGACCATCTCGGGCGAACGCCTGGCCCCACGAGACTCCATCGACGGAATCGAGATCCGGCGCTACGAGCCGATCGCGCGGCGGGGATACTATCGAACGCTCTTTCGGCCGGACCTTTCGGCCGCGCAACTGATCCATCTTCACGGATACGCGGTCCGTACGAACGATCGCGTCGTCCGGGAGTACCGCGATCGGCGCCTCGCGTTCTCTCTCCATCACGGGGTGCGCATGCCTCACGTCGACGCCCGGACGCGCGTGCTTCGACGAGGGTACGACGCGCTCGTCGGCCTGCGGACACTCCGACGCGTGGGCCGCATCGTGGTTCCCTCCGTCGCAGATCGGGACTGGCTCGCGCATCATCGCGTGCCGGCGGACCGAGTCAGCATTCTGCCGACGCCGCTCCCGAAGGAGGCGTTTGATGCGGGGAACTCGTCCTGGGCGTCCGCGCAGACCGGCGGAGCGCCCTTCGTCCTGTATCTCGGTCGCCTTCACCAGGAGAAAGGAGTCGACGATCTGCTCGAGACCGTTCCCCACCTGCCCGCATCGATTCGACTCATGTACGCGGGTCCCGACGCTGGCCGTCTCGACGCGCTCCGGAATCGAACCCGCGAGCTCCGGGTGGAAGACCGCGTGCGGTTCCTCGGGGTCGTGTCCGAAGGGCAGAAACGGTCCCTCCTGGCGACCTGTTCGGCGCTCGCCTTGCCGAGCCTGTTCGAGGCCCAGGGTCTCGCGGTCCTCGAGGCGTGGGCCCTGGGACGACCCGTGGTCGCGACCCGGGTCGGCGCCCTCGCGGAAACGATCTCCGACGGAGAGACGGGTCTCCTGGTCCCCTACCATGACGTCGCGGCGCTGACGCAGGCCCTGATCCGCGTTTCGACGGACCGAGACTTGGCCCGGAAGATGGGGAGCCTCGGACGCGAGGCCGCGGAAGCCTTCCGTCTGGAGAAACTTGGACCGCAGCTTGAGGCGATCTACGCCGAGCTCGTCGGATCATGAACCAGAGGTGGGGTTCGACGACCCTACCGCGAGGTGTTCGAACAGGCCGACATAGGACTCTGCGATCCGGTCCCACGTGAATCGAGACAACACGGCCTCACGCACTTCCATTCGATTCGTCTGCTCGGCCAACGCGAGACCGGCTCGGACCATTCCGTCGGCATCGGGCTCGATCGCCGCAAAGGGGAGCAGTTCGTCGGGGATCCATGGGTGCGACGTGGCGACCGGGGTCCCCTCGGCCATCGCCTCGACGAGGGAAATGGGCTGGCCTTCATGGAGGGACGGAAGACACACCAGGTCCGCGGCCGCGTAGATCGTTGGCCGCTCCTCGCGAATCCGTCCCAGGAGCCGGACTCGGGCCTGGACGTGACGAGAAGCAATCCGCTCCCGCAACGCGGAGAGATACGGTCCCTCACCCGCGACGAGGAGCACCAGGTCGGGTTGGGCCGACACGAGGTCGACGAGCCGATGGACTCCTTTCGACTTCTCGATTCGGCCGACGTATAACAGGACGTGACCGTCGGCGGGCAGGTCCAATCTCGACCGCGCGTCTGCATGATCGACGAGCGGAAAATCGCTCGGGTCGATGCCATTCGGGATGATTCGGACCCGAGGGTCCGGTCGATCGACGCCCGGAAGGATTTCCGCGACGTGTCGACTCACCGGGACAATCGCCTCGACCCGTTTCAGTTGCCTCCGCACCCGCCGGGTGTTCCGGATCACGTCGAGATGTTGGAGGAGGACCCGGGGGTGGGCCCAGCCGACCTCGTCGATGAGTTTGTCCCGCGCGCCCCCGACATAATCGCCGCGGGGGGTGCCGTGCATCGTGACGGCGATGGGCGGTCGGCGCGGCCACCGGAGGAAGCCGTCGACGTAGAGGCTCTGAGAGTGGATGACGTCGGCCTTCATCGCGCGTTCCCGCACATACCGAGCCGCCGCAAACGCGAAGTGAGGCCACCAACGATAGGTCGGTCGGTTCCGCAGGCGATCGTCGACGTAGGGAATTTCGTGAATCTCCACTCCATCCTGGTGCGTCACGCGGGCCTTCCCGTCGAACGAGGTGGTCAGGATCGTCTCGCCCACGCCGACGCGGGCGAGGGTTCGCGCGAGGTTCCACGAACTCTCTTCGAGGCCGCCGACGAAATGGAGCGGGAGGGTCCGCGCCAGGGTCAGGACGGAGAGGTTCATCACCCCGCCTTCCGGGCGATCGCGAGGATTTCAAGGGAGCGAAGCGACGCCAGGAATCGGACTCCGCCCGTCCCGGTCAGTGCGATCGCGGAGAACCCCGCGTTCTCGATGAGCTCCCGCACGTCGGAAAAGGTGAAGTAATGCAGGTGACCGCCATCCATCCCCTCGGGATCTCCCGAGGTCCGCGGGAACCGTCCCCGGACTAGCAGCTGATACATGCGGTAGTATTGCCGAATATTTGGGACGAGGACGATGAGGGTTCCCCCGGGGACGAGGACGCGCGCGGCCTCCCGGATCAAGACGTTCGGGTCGAACAGATGTTCGACCACAGCGAGGCAGGAGACGCAATCGAAGGTCGCATCTCGAAACGGAAGGTGCGGGCTATCGAGATCCATCCGAATGACCGAATGGCCCTTCCGATGCGCAACTTCGAGAGCACCCCAAGCCACATCGACTCCCACGGTCCGGGCGGGAGACGGAAGGAGATCGAAGAGTTTGCCCGTCCCGCACCCAACGTCGAGGACGCGGGCCCCCGACGGGATGTAGGGCGCGACAATCGTTTCGCGGATCGCTGTTGCATCTTCCGGCCGAGGGCCCTCGCGAACCTTCCGCCGCCAAATTTCCTCGTAGAACACGCGGGCGGCGCCAGCGACCGGCCGTCCTCCCATTTGATCTCGCGCAGGAGAGATGGACTTAAAAGCTTGTTCCCTCGTCTCGTCGGTGTGCGTCCCGAGGGCGTTCGCGTCTCCGTCGTCGTGACGGTGAAGAACGATCCGCGGGTGATCGACTGCGCCGAGCGGGTCCTCTCCCAGGACGCGTCGTTCCCGTTCGAGCTCGTCATCGTCGACAACGGTTCCACGAACGAGACGCCCCGACTCTTGAGGGATCGATTCGCGAACAATCCCCGCGTGACGATCCTGTCGAGCGGGGGGAATCTCTCCGAGGCATGGAACCACGCGGCGGCCACCGCGAGGGGGCAGGTGCTGGTCCGGATCGACGCGGACGCCATCCCGCTGCCCGGATGGCTCACGGCGCTCGCGACTCCGATCCTGGACGGACAGGCGGACTGGACCGCGGGTCCCGTCGGCGGGGCGAGCCCGCACGGGAGTCTCGTGGAGCGCTACTACCATCACCGGACGGAGGCGTACAGTCGGCGGCTCGCGCAGGATGCCGACCTTCGGGATGCCGTTCCCTCCTGGAACGTCGCCTACAGTCGCGCGATCCTCGAGGCCGCCGGTTGGTACGATCCTTGGCAAGCCTCCAGCGTCGATTGGGACCTCCACAAACGATTGAAACGGTTCGGCGGACACGGGCAATTCGTCCCCGGGGCCCGAGCCCTCCACCACCATCCGACGACCCTGACGGAGTTCGCGCGCAAGGAAGCCTGGTATCGGACGGGGCAATATCAGATGGTCCTGAAATACGGGATCCGAGAAATGCGGACCGCCTTCGAGCTGCCGTTCGCGTACGCCCTCCTGGGCCTGATCCTCATCGCATCGATCTTCTGGCCTCCGCTCGTGTGGGCCGCCGCCTCGCTCCTCATCGTCCTGCTCGTGACCCATTGGATCGACGGGGTCCGCGAGGACGATCCATTGTGGCCGTATCGGGCGCTCTTCCGTCCGATCGAAGGGTTCGCCGGCCTGTACGGGATCCTCCGTGGAGTCGTTCGCTATGGGATCCGGCGACCTGCGCAGACCTGAACGTTGCCGTCGGCGAATGCAATTTGTCAATCCGGCCGCGCGCCATCCCGCTACGCTTTTATAGCCATGACCGCGTTGCGCGTCCGCGTCTGACCCTCGTCGGACACCAGAAGGATATAGATGGGATGGGTAGGTGCAGCGCCCGCCAGCGCTGACTTTCCACCGGTCAGGTGAGCCCTTGTTCCTGAAAGAGATCCAGATGGAGAACTTCAAGTCGTTCGGGCGAAAGATCACGGTCCCCTTCCTCCAGGGGTTCACGGCGATCACCGGGCCGAACGGCTCGGGGAAGAGCAACATTGCGGACGCCATCCTGTTCGTCCTCGGACCGAAGAGTTCGAAGGCGATTCGCGCCGGCAAGCTCACGGACCTCATCTGGAACGGCGGGAAAGACAAGAAGGGGGCCGACTCGTGCCAGGTCAGCCTGCTCTTCGACAACTCGGATCGGCAGATTCCGGTGGAGGCGGACGAGGTAAAGCTCACCCGGTACGTGGGCCTGAGCCCGTCCGTCGACGGCGGTTACAACTCGTACTTCTACATCAACGACCGGAAGTCCTCCCTCTCGGAGTTCGACTCCCTCCTGGCCCACGCCCGGATCTCCGCGGAAGGCTACAACCTGGTCCAGCAAGGGGACGTCCAGCGGATCGTCTCGATGTCCTCGATCGAACGCCGGCGGATCCTCGACAACATCGCGGGGATCACGAAATTCGACGACGACATCGGCCAAGCGGAAGGGAAGCGGAAGGAGACCGAGGAGAACCTCGAACGGATCCGCATCATCCTCGATGAGATCGATAAACAGATCAAACAGCTCGAGGCGGACCGCGACGGCGCCCTGAAGTACAAGGACCTGAACGGGCGCCTGTCGACGGCCAAGGCCCAGCTCGCGTACAAGAACCGCGAACTGATCGAGCGTCAGATCGTCGGCACGAAAGAACAGATCGCGAAACACGAAGCCGACAAAGAGAAACTGGAGGCCCAGAAGGCGGAACTCCGGAAGCTGCTCGACGCAGCCGTCGCGCGCCTGAACGAACTCGAACAGCAGATGGCGGAGCGGGGCGGAGAAGAGGCGAAACAGCTCAAGGAGAAGCTGGATGGCCTGCGCATCGGACGCGCGCGCGCGACGGACGGAATCGAGACGTCGAAGGAAACCCTCAAGCAATTGCGCTCCGAGTCCGCGGAAGCGAACCGCGAACAGACGAAGATTCAGAAGGAAACGGACGGCCTGGCGCGCGAGCGCGAAAAGGTCGACGCACGCGTAGCCGAACTCGACGAACAGATCAAGGCCGCGGACAAAGACCTTCACGACGTCGACGAGCTAGCCTCGAAGAGCGACGCGAAGGTCCTCGGAATCCAGAAGGAGATCATCGCCCTCAACAATGAGATCGATCAGGTCGAGGAACGGGTCAAAGGAATCGTCCTGGAGGGGGACCGCACCAAGGAAGCGATGTCCCGCCTCGAGTCGGAGATCGCGCAACTCGAGGAATCGCGAAAGGCGTATCAGGTCGAACACGACGATGCGGACTGGCAGCTGAAAGAGCTCCGGAACTCCACGAAGGAGTCGGGCAAGAGCCTCCAGAAACTCCAGGAAGAATTTCACGAGAAGCGGGCCGAAGAGGCGAAGCTCGCGAGAGAACAGGCGGACCTCCAGACGGCGATCCTCAGCCTCACCCGACAGTATGCGCAACTCAAGGCCGAGGCCGATGTCGCGGAGAACATGAAGCGGGGCTACACGTCCGCGGTGTCCGCGATCCTCGAGTGCCGCGAAACGGGCTCGATCAAGGGCATCCACGGCACCGTGGCGCAGCTCGCCCACGTCGAGACGCAGTACGAAACCGCGATCGTCACCGCGGCGGGCGCGCGGATGCAGGCGATCATCGTCGACGACGACACGGTCGCCGCGCAATGCATCGACTACCTGAAGAAGCGGAAGATCGGACGCGCGACGTTCCTGCCTCTGACCAAGATGCTCGTCGGAAAGCCGCGGGGCAAAGCGATCCTCGTGGCCAAGGAATGCCTCGGCTTCGCGATCGATCTCTGCCATTTCGACGAGAAGTACCGGGACGCGTTCTTCTACGTGTTCGGCGACACGCTCGTCGTCCAGACGCTGGACGAGGCCCGCAAATGGATGGGCGGCGTGCGACTCGTGACGATCGAGGGCGAACTGATCGAAGCCTCCGGCGCCATGATCGGGGGCGACATGGAACGATCCACGGTCAAGTTCGGGCCGAGCGTCGCCAGCGAGATGGAGAGGATCGCAGAAAAACTTCGAGAGGCGCAAGCGCAGGGCGAGGCCGTCGCGAACCGGCTGGACGAGCTGCGAAAGGAAATCCTCGAACTCGAGGGAGAAATCAAGGAGTCCGGCGGCCGGAGCGGTGCCGTCGAGGTGAAGACGAGCACCCTGGAGGCGAAACGAAAGGAGTTCGCCGCCAAGATTGCGACCGCGGACAAGGACCTCCAGGACCGGAAGGCGCGGTTCGAGGACGCGCAGAAGACCGCGGCCCGGGTCGAGGAGGACCTCGCGAAGTTCACGAAGGCGCTCGAGGCGTTGAAAGCGAAGCGGGACGAGCGGAAGAAGGCCGTCATCGCCGCGACGCCGCAGCAGATTTCCTCCCGCATGAAGGAGCTCATGAGCCGGCGGGCGACGCTCGCCGAGGAGTTGAGCGGCCTGCGGTCCAAGCTCGAGGCGATGGCGACCCAGACGACCTTCCTCGAAGAACGCCGGACCGAGGTCGGGTCGCGCCTCACCGCGCTGGACGGGCAGCGGAAGGATCACGAGAAGCGAATCGAATCATTCGAGGAGTCCCTGGGCCGTCTCGAAACGGAGATCCGCGGCCTCGAGAAGACGGAGGCCCAGATGGGGAAGCAGATCAAGGACCTCCAGGACGCGCGGGACGCCGCCTACAAGGACAAGACGGACCGCGAGGCGGACCTCGACAAGGCCACGCACAAGATCGAGACGAAAGAGGACTTCCTCCTGAAGATGCAGACGGAGCTGAGGGTCCAGGAGGAGCAACTCGCCGAGGCCGAACACGTCATGAAGGAGATGGCGGTCGGGTTGCAGGAGGGACGCCTCCCGAGCCTCGAGGAACTGAAGGCGACGATCGCGGAGTGCGAGGCGGCCATCAACGCCCTCGGGCCCATCAACCTGCGGGCCCTCGAGGACTACGATGCGCAGCAGGCGCGCTCGGTCGAGCTGAAGGACGAGTTCAAACGGCTCGAGGGACAGCGCGAGGAGCTGATCCACCTCGTGGACGAGCTCACGGACAAGAAGAAAGAGGGGCTCGCGAAGATCTTCGCCTCGATCAATGAGAACTTCGGTCGCGTGTACGCGGAGCTGACCGAGGGCGGCGAGGCGGAACTCGTCCTCGAGAATCCGGAGAAGCCCTTCGAAGCCGGCCTCATCCTGAAAGTGAAACCCGCGCACAAGAAGGCCCTCCGCCTCGAGGCGCTGTCGGGCGGCGAGCGTTCCCTCGCCTCGATGGCCCTCATCTTCGCGATCCAAGAGTACGACCCGTCGCCGTTCTACCTGCTCGACGAGATCGACCAGAACTTGGACGCGATCAACGCGGAGAAGGTCGCCCGGATGATCCGGCGGAACAGCTCGACCGCGCAGTTCGTGCAGATCTCCCTCCGCAAGGTGAGCCTGAAAGAGGCCGACCATCTGGTCGGGGTGACGATGACGCCGGAGTCGGTTTCGGAAGTCATCATGCGTGTGAACCTGGCCGACATCGAGGACGAGAAACCCACGGAGGTGATCCCGGCATGAGCGAGAACTATCAGGCGATCCTGAATCACCTGCTGTTTCACAAGGCCCTGATCAGCGAGACGGAGGGCGGCCAGCGGATCAACCGGTACCTCGCGATGCTCAACGAGATCGACCAGGGAATGCACGTCGCCGTCCGAGACCCGTTCGAGAAGTCGGTGGTCGCGGCGTTCGAACTCGCGCTGGAACGGCGCCTCGACCCGTGGGAGATTAACCTCGTGCCGTTCACGAAACTGTTCTTGGACAAGGTGAAGAAAGACGGCGCGGTGAACTTCGTGACCGCCGGAAAGCTCGTCTTCCTGGCGTGGTCCATCCTCAAGATGCAGAGCGACAAGGTCCTCCTCGACGCGATGCCGCCGGAACCCCAGACCGACGTCGAGGGATGGGATCTCGACATGTTCCGGGATCCCGCGGACCTCGATTACAACCAGCTCGTCCTGGCGGGCACCGCGACGCCGCTCACGGAGGCGATCCGTCGGGAGGGACGTCGGGCCGTCACGTTGATGGAGCTGATGGATGCCTTCGACGAGGCCCGCCGAGAATCGGAGATCCAGCTCCAGCTCAACGCGTTGCGCGAGCAAGCGATCCGAAAGTTCGCCCCGAACTTGCACCAGAAGGTGCACGGGGAGGACCTCACCGACGACATCGCGCTGACGTGGCACCGGCTCGCGCAGTTCAACGGGGAGCCGATCGCGCTCCGACAGTTGACGGCGGGCGGCGCGTGGGACGAGGTGACCGTGTTCATGTCGCTCCTCTTCTTGGCTCATCTGGAGAAGGTGAAGCTGTGGCAGAAAGACTTCCCCTACGGCGAGATCTACGTGAAACGATTGTCGATGACCGCGGAACTGCCGATGGAGGAACTCCTCGCGATCCCCGCGCTCGGCCCGAAGCCCGAAGTGCCGCAGGAGGCGAGCCATTGAAAGAGCGCGGCCTCGTCGAAGCGGCCTTGTACAGCGCGGGGCGCGCGCTCACGATCGACGAGCTGGCCCGGACCACGCGCCTCGACCCGGAGGCGATCAAGGGCCACCTGCGGGCCCTCGCCGGCGAGTACACGAAGCGGGAGAGCGCGCTCGAGGTCGCTCAGATCGGCACGAAGTGGACGATGCAGATCCGGTCGGAGTACACGGAGCGCGCTCGGGCGTTCGCGCCCCCGGAGATCGATCGCGACCTCCTGAAGACGGTCGCGCTGATCGCATATCACCAGCCGATCCTGCAGAGTAACCTGTTCGACATGATCGGGTCGAAGGTGTACGAGCATACGAAAGGCCTGGAGGAGCTCGGCCTCATCTCCCGGAAACCGTCGGGGCGGTCGTTCGCGCTCGCGACGACGCGGTACTTCGCGGAGTTCTTCGGGCTCAAATCGACGGACCGCGAAGGGATCCGAAAGATCATGGCCCAGAAGGCGGGCGTGCCGTACACGGAGCGGTCCGAGGCGGCGCCGGCGGACGAGCCCGCCCCGGAGGCCCCCCTCGCGACGACGCCCGCAGAGCCGGCGGAGACCCAGACGGCCGCGCCACCCGCGGCTGCCGCGGACGAGTGAGACCGACACGACATCGGCTCGACCGGGGCGGTTCGGGGGCTCGGCGCACTCGGGTGAATCACTCATGATAATCACGGGCTAAGCCGTTTATAAGCTCGACTTCGTCGTAACTTCGCCATTCTTCGGGGGAGAGCCGATGCCGTCCCCCGAGGCACCGGAGCCGACGAACCGTGAGCGGGTACCTGCGGGACAGCCAGCTGCGCAAGCAGCTCGAGGAGAAGGTCAAAGAGGCCACGCGGACCCGACAAGCCGCCGAGGATGGCATCAAGGCGGCGCACGACCTGATCGATCAAGCCCGCCGGACGGATGCCAATGTCGTCGAAGCGGAGAAGGCCCTCGCCGAGGCGAACGCGGCGATGGCGTCGAAAGATTACAAGGTCGCGGCCGACAAGGCGGCCGAGGCGCTTGAACGCGGGAGACGCATCTACCGAGAACGGGCGCGCGCGATCGTCGATTCGAGCGCGGCGCTCGGCCGGCTCGCGAAAGGGGTCGGAGGGGAACTGGCGGAGACGGAGTCGGCGCTCGCGAAGGCGGAAGGCGCCCTCGCCTCCGAGGAGCTCGGGACGGCGATCGACCTCGCGAAGAAGGCGTGGAAGAGGAGCGAGAAGGTCCTGCAGGAGCACCTGTCCTCCTCGTTCTCGAAGGCGCAGTCCCTGATCCTCGCGGCCAAGAACCTCAGCCGGGACGTCGCCCCGGTCGAAGACCTCCTCTCCCGGGCGCGGACCGCGATGGAGAACAACGATTTCCAGAGCGCGCTTGACTTCACGAAGGAAGCGCTCGAAACGATCACGGACGACCTGACGTCCGCGGTGACCAAAGAAGTCCGCGACGTCGAAGATCTCGTCCGGACCGCGGCGGAGCTCGGGGCCGACACGACGAAGGCCACGACCCTCGTCGAACGGGCCCGCGGCGACATCGGGAACCTCGATTTCGAGAAGGCCAACAACGCCATCCGACAGAGCCGCGCGGAGTCCGAGAAGGCGCTCCAGCGGTCGCTCGACGGCCGAACGGGCGATTTCTCCCGGTTCGTGCAGGAAGCCCGCGCCATCGGCGCGGACCCCGCCGCCGGCCAGGCATCGTTCGACAAAGCCGAGGCCGCGATCAAGAAAGGCAACTACCGGGATGGGGCGCAACTCGCGAAGCAAGGGTTCCAGGCGATCCAGCAAGCCGAGTTCCAGCGGGTCGTCGGGGTCATCGCGACTTCCCGGGAGAAGTTCACCGCCGCCGCGAACATGGGAATCGACCTCCACGGACCGATGGCCGACTTGACGAGCGCGCGGGACCTGCTCAAACGAGGCGCGTTCCGCGACGCCCTCGATTCCGCGAAACGCGCGGACGGGGCGGTCGACGCGATCATCCAAGGATACCGCACCGTGGAAGGGCGACTCAAAGAGATGCACCGGGCCTTCGCCGAAGCCGAGTCGTTCGGGGTTCAAACGGTCCGGGCGCGGAAGCTTGCGGAAGCCGCGCGCCAGGCGTACCAGGAGCGCAATCTGGCGGAGGTCGCGAAAGCGGTCGACGCCGCCGCCGAGGAGCTGCGGAGGGCCGAGCGCGAACGGGTCATGCAATCGATCGAACGCGCGGAGTTCGTCCTCACGCTCGGAGAACAGGCCGGCGTGAATCTGTCCGAGCCGTCGCGGCTGCTCCAGGAGGCGATCGTCGCGACGAAGGCGGACGAGCACCGGAAGGCGTTGCAATTTGCCGGCGATGCGCAATCGAAGGCGGAGCGCGTCCTGACCGACCGCGCCGCGGAAAAGATCGCCGCGCTCCGCGGGGCCCTGCCCCACCTCGGGGACGACGCCGGGGGCCTCAAGGCCCTCCTGAATCGCGCGGATGCGTCGATCATGTCGCGCGATTTCGAGGACACGTTCCGGGCCCTGGACGACGGGGAGAAGTTCGTCGACGTGCAAATTCACACGCACGCGGATGAGATCGTCGGAGACCTCGCGCTCGCGGTGCGCATGGGGGTCGACCTCGGGGCGGATGTGGCCCCTCTCGAAGCAATCCACCGCGAACTGAACGGGTTCCTCAGCCGGGGCCGGGCCGGAGACATCGTCGCCGCACGCGAGAAAGCGACGGCCGCGCTCGCCAGCGCCACCGACGAGCTGGGCGCGTTCGTCCGGGCGCGGATCACGACGGCGCAGGGACTCAAGATCGATGTCGACGAGATGTCGGATCTCGTTCGCCGGTCGCGCCTCGCCTTCGGGGTCCAGAACTACCACGAGGGACTTCGCCTGCTGAACGAGGCGAACGACCGGGCCAGCAAGACGACCGCGCTGCACCGCCAAGCGTACAACGCGATCGCGAGCGGCGCCGCGTTCGTCGCCGAGGCGAAGAAACGCAACGTCGACGTGTCGAAGGTCGTCGAGATGCTCGTCGATGCGAAGAAGGCGTTCGAACGCCTCGACTATGAGCAGGCCCTCCAGATGGCCTCGTCGGCCCGCGCGGAGACCGACAAGCTCACGGTCCTCTATTCCTCCGCCCAGAAGATCCTGTCGTCGCGCGGCCGCCTCGAACTCGCGGGCAAAATCGGAATCGATGCCCCTCACCTTCGGGACGTGTTCGGAGCGGCGAAAGAGGCGATGAAATCGAAAGACTACGAGAAGGCGCTCGCGTTGGCGCAGCGCGCCGAGGACGAGTTCACCTCCTTGATCCAGGAGAAGCTCACGTCGTCCCTGAGCGCCGCCGAGGCGATCCTCGGCTCCGTGGAAGGCGTGAATCTCGCGCAATCGAGCGACGCGATCGTGCGGGCGCGGCAGCACTTCGACGCAGGCGAACTGGAGCAAGCGGCGGACCTCACCCTCCGGCTCCGGGAGCAGCTGGACGTGCTGAAGCGGCAAGGCGAGGAAGCCTCGACGGCCCTCCGGCGGCTGCACGAAATCGTGGCCGACGCCGAGGCGATGAACCTGCCCTTGACCACGACGACCGGGTTGCTCGAGCGGGCCGACCGGGCATACAAGATGGGGCAGTTCGAGGAAGCCCTCGATCACGGGGCGCAGGCGGAGGCGGAGGCCTCGAAGGAACGGGACCGGGGGATCGCCTCGCGGATGAAAGGCTTCGAGGAGAACCTCCTCCGCGCCCGCATGGAGGGGACGGACACCCAATCCGCGGAGCGACTCTTCGAACGGGCGCGGGAGTTCTTCCGGGCGAAAAAGTACCGCCAGGCGATCGCGGCCGCCGAGCAGAGCGAGGAGGAGGCGGAACGCGTCGGCTTGCAGCAGGGGATGTCGAAGCAGGCCGTGGAGTCCGTCGAGCGGAAGCTCCGGGCGATCGGCAAAGGCCCCCTCGCGGTCACCTCGCTCGTCACCGATTCCCGCCGGATGTACACTGACGGCGATTACGTCAAGGGGCTCGACACGGCCATCCGGGCATCAGACGCGATCGCCGACCTCCGAATCCTCCTGGAGGAGACGCAAGAGGTCCGGAGCCGGGCCCAGGAGCTCCTACAGACTGCGTACGAAGTCGGCGCCGACTCGACGAAGTTCGAGAAGTTCTTCCAAGAAGGGGAGGCCGCCTTCGAGGAGGGCGAGGTCGAGCGCGCGCGGTCCGCGTTCGCGGGGAGCATCGATTGGGGCCTCGGGCTCCTGAAGTCGCACGTCCGAGAGGAGCTGGCGAAAGGCGAGTCCCTCGTCGAGATGTGCCGAAAGATGGAGGTCGATCCGACGCCGGTCCAGAACAAGTTCTCGGAGGCGAGGACCCTCGTCGACTCGGAGAACTTCCGGGAGGCGTTGGCCCTCATCCGGAGCGGTCGGGATGCGGCCCAGTCGGCCCTCGCCGGCAAGTTGAACCGAGCCCTCCAGGAAGCCGCGGACAACGTCGCCCATGCGAAGAAGTTCGGCTCGGATTCACGAGACGCCGAAGCGCTCTTGCGCCAGGCGAACGAGCAGGTCCTCCAAGGCGAATTCGACCAGGCCCTGGAGGTCGTCAACACCGCCCTGGAACGGGTCGAATCCGCGAAGGTGATCGAGAAGCGCTTCATCGACCTGACGTTCAAGGCGGAGACCACGATCCGCAACGGCCGGAAGTTCGGGATCGACATGAAGGCGGCGGACGGGAAACTCGCCCAGGCGATGCAGCTGCGCAGGTCCGATTTCCCCGAGGCCATCAGGGCCGCGGAGGAAGCCTACCGGGTCGCCTGGGAGGCGACGGAGGAGTTCGCCCCGAGCATGAAGGCCTACGTCGACGTCGGCCCGGTCCGCCTGAACGAATGGACGGACGCGACCGTGACGGTCGAGAACGTGGGGAAGGGCCTCGCGAAAGACGTCCGCGTGCGCATCCTGGGCGATGCCGAGACCGATGGCCTGGATGAAATCCCCGCGGTCGGCGCGCACCGCACGGAGGCGCTCAAGGTCCGGCTCAAGATGACCGCGTCCGGTTCCGTGCCACTCGCAATCCAGATCGTCTCCCATCGCGTGTTCGACAACAAGGAATACACGCAGGAGATGATCGCCCAGATCGACGTCTCCGAGCGCGTCCAGGAGAAGGCGAAGCGGCTCGTCGCGGACCTCGAGACCCGCTGCCCCATCTGCAAGGGCCTCATCAAGACCGGCTTCAAGGTCACCCGGTGCGGTTGCGGCCGAGACTTCCACGAGCTGTGCGCGACCCGCGTGGGTCGCTGCCCCGTGTGTTTCCGTTCCCTGCAAGGCGCGGTCGAGTGATCAGGCGAGCCGACCCGCCGCCCCTTCCACCGCCTTCAGGAACTCGCCGGTCGCCATCCACTCCCGGATCCGGTTCGCATCCGGCGCGAGGGAACGGTCGTCGACCAACGGCGGGACTCCGGACCGCACGAATGCATGCGCCGCCCGCGGGCCGACGCCGGGCCGCAACGGCTTGAGGAACTCGAGGCCCTGGGCCGCCGCGAGGACCTCCAAGGCCACGACGTACGCAGCGTTCTCCAACGACTGTCGCGCCTTCAGCGCGGCGGCCATGCCCATCGGCACGAAGTCCTCCTGATTCGCGGACGTCGGGATCGAGTCGGCGGACGCCGGATGCGCGAGGACCTTGTTGTCGCTCGCGTAGCCCGCCGCGACGTATTGCACGATCATCATGCCGGAGTTCAGGCCGCTCTTCTCCGTCAGGAACGGCGGCAGCTCGCTGAGTCGCGTGTCGACGAGGCGCGCGATTCGTCGCTCCGAAAAGCCCGCGAGGACGGCCATCCCGAGGGCG
>Ga0209056_10002468_pt1 | contig 19913 bp, 17 predicted proteins | sample GraSoiAngelo_114_FD_185876 | JGI IMG/M metagenome (GOLD analysis project Ga0209056, IMG submission 185876) | Grasslands soil microbial communities from the Angelo Coastal Reserve, California, USA - 14_0903_13_40cm (SPAdes) (version 2) | ecosystem: Environmental > Terrestrial > Soil > Grasslands...
CTGCTTATCGACAGCCACAGGTTGCGTGAAGGTTCTAGTCATAAGCAATTTCTATCCTCCTCATACAATTGGAGGCTACGAACTCGCCTGTGCGCAGGTGGTGACCTGGCTCGTATCAATGGGTAGGGATGTGACTGTGCTCACCCAGCGTGGTGTACCCTCTTCGTCGGCCCCTGGGCTTGCAGTGTTGCGGCGTCTCTTCTTCTCCCCTTTTGAAGGCGATCGGAGTCGCGCCACCTTCAAACGTCATCTTCTTCGCCAGTTAGCATTCGATCTTTGGAACTACTTCGCGCTAAGATTGGTAGTTAGTCGCTTTAAGCCTGATCTCATTTTCGTCTTCAACCCATCTGGCCTTGGGGGGTTGCTTCTAGAATGGCTACATCGTCCACGAAATAGACCGATCGTCGTCCATGACATATCCGACGAATGGTTGCTGCACGCCTATCAACATGATGCCTGGTTTTTGTTACCAAAGCTTGAAGTAAGGACGCCGTTTAAGCGTCTAGTTCGGGATGCCATTGTTGGGATTGGCGGCTGGTTTCTGCCCTCCGAACCGCGACCGCTCGCGCTAAGTCGTTCGTACTTTCGGAGCCAATTTTTAAAAGACAGATTTATTGCCGCGGGACAACGAGAAGCGGCTGGCGCTCCAGTTATTTATCATGGCATCGAGTTAAGCCAAGATCCGCCAGATGAAGCGGAAGCTACAGGAAGAGGGAGGGAAATTGCTATTGTCTTTGTCGGGCGACTCTGTCGGGAGAAGGGCCTGCATGTTTTGTTACATGCTCTAGCAACTGTACGTTGTGAGGCTGCACATCTGAAACTCAGCGTTGCCGGACCTAGCACAGACGCAGCTTATCGCGAGGAGCTCGAGGCGCTAATAGCAAACCTATCTGGCCGCTGTCAGGTTACCATGCTCGGACAAATCTCGCCATCCGATGTGCGACAACTGTTGCACACCCACGCCATTTTTGCGTTTCCAGTCATTTGGGACGAGCCGTTTGGTATCAGCCTCTTAGAAGCGATGGATGCAGCACTACCTATTGTGGCTACCGCAACGGGAGGATCAAGGGAGATTCTTCGACATGAGGAGAATTGCCTAATTGTGAAACGAGGAGACCCTGAATCCTTAGCCGAAGGTCTTGAGCGCCTCTTAAACAACCCGATACTCTGTCGACAGCTTGGCCGTAACGCGAAGGCTACGGTGCGGTGTTTTGCCGCACAAGCAACCTTCGATCGGATCGGACGTCATTTGCAAACCGTCGCAGAGCTGAACAATTGCGGAGTCAGAGGCGCGCAGACTGTTCGTGCTTAGAGTTGTTTGCTCCAACCCACTGTGATTTCCCCTTTTCTTCAACGCTGTTCATGTTTGCCTCATTGGCTGGAGCTAGATGCCAAATAGGTCCGTAAGCTTTCTTTTTGCGATAAGTAATTTTGAAGATCCTACTCGCCGGCCATGCGCCACTTTTGCCAACCACGGCTGGGAATCGGCAACGGCTGCTTGCCTTGTTGTCTGAATTGACCGCGATGGGCCATGTCGTCCATTTTTGTCATATCGCCGCAGATCCTGGGGACACTGTCGCAATGCAGGAAATGTTAGGTGAGCGGTTTCATCATTTTCAGTACGATGGTATCCGTGCGCGCGCTCACCGCCTGCGTTTGTGGAACGAGTTCCTTCCGGTTCGGGCCTATAACCGAATGATGCGCTACCTGCGGCTGCCTCGACTGGATTTTGGCTTCCGGCGAATAGGACGCCGCGTCGATGACTGGTATGATCCTGAATTGAGTGATTTTCTTAGAGGTCTCCAAGCTCGACATAGGTTCGAAGTTGTGATCGTTGCTTACGTCTTTTTCTCAAAGGCTCTCGAGGTATTTCCTCCGGGAGTCCTGCGAATACTGGATACGGTCGAGAAGTTTACCGGCCGGTCGCGAGTGGGGGAGCATTATTTGAGTTGGCGGCAAGAAAGACGCGGTCTTCGGCGTGCAGATCGTGTGCTAGCTATTCAGCAACGTGAAGCAGAGCATTTCCAGTCCATGGTTTCGCCGAGCAAAGTTTTCGTCGTTGGGCACATCGTTGAAGGTCATGAAAGTTGTAAGGATCATGCTACACCTAGCCTGCTTTTTCTTGGATCGGGAAATGATGCCAACCGTGATGGAATACAATTTTTCCTTCACGAGATCTGGCCGCGAATTAAAATCGAAGTGCCAGATGTACAGCTGCTGATAGCTGGAAAAGTCGGAGATAGTGTTGCGCCATCGCCCGGGATCGAGAGGCTGGGTGTGGTCGAGGATGTCGCAGGGATCATGCAACAGGCCGCCGTTGTTATTTGCCCGTTGCGGTTTGGAACGGGCCTAAAGATAAAGGTCATAGAAGCGCTGGCAGCAGGAAAAGCTGTGGCGGCAACAAGCGTCGGCGCCGAAGGTTTGGAGAACGGCAAAGGACGGGCTCTCCTGGTGTCCGATGATCCGACCGAATTCGCTAGGAATGTAGTCTTACTTGTGCGAGATCCGGAACGTAGACGCTCGCTCGGGCAAGGAGCCCTGATGTTGATTGATGAATTGAACCGCGCAAGTAGGAGCCAGTTGGCTGCCGCCCTTCAACGATAGCCTTTTGCGCAGTAGAGAGTCAGGCTTATCCAGAACCGGATTGGAACGTCTATGAAAATCCCGGCGCTGATGCTACGCTTGTCCTTTCATTCCAATAACCGTTGTTGATGGATCAAAACAGACTGAGGATTGCGGTATGGCACAATCTGCCGAGCGGAGGCGGCAAGCGGGCGCTATACGAACACGTCCGCGGACTTGTTCAGCGTGGACACTATGTCGAAGCTTGGTGCCCACCAACAGCGTCTCAGACTTACTTACCGCTTTCACCGATGATTAAAGAGCACATCAGGCCTCTGAATCAGCTCCGCGAACGGCCACAACTGCATCGCTACAAAAGCACCGTGTTCGCGCTGAATGCGATGGAGGAACATTGCAGAACTTGTGTGGACGAGATTGAGACTGGCAGTTTCGATGTGATCTTCGCTAACTCTTGCACATTGTTTCGAACATCGCCGATAGGTCGGCTAACTAATCTGCCGTCTGTGCTTTATCTGGGGGAGCCCTATCGTTGGTTGTTCGAGGCTCTTCCGAAGCTACCGTGGGAATTCCCGAACAGAGAGCCGACCCTACGACTGCTTTCGGTCTCTACATGGACATCGAAGTGGCACGACCTCCAACGTGTGTGGGCGGCACGGCTTCAGCTTACCGAAGAGATTCGAAATGCGAAAGGTTTTTCCCGAATTCTGGTGAACTCGCTGTTCAGCCGTGAAAGCGTTCTTCGGGCATACGGCATGGAGAGTGACGTTTGCTACCCGGGTATCGACTCCGATCGCTTTCCGTTAGGTAACGGACAAAGAGAACGGCAGATGATTAGTGTTGGATTGCTCTATTTCGGCAAAGGTGCCGACCGTGCTTTGAAGGCAATAGCGTCAGTACCGAAAGCTCAGCGACCGCGACTCCTCTGGGTCGGTAACGGGGCAGATCCTGAGTATTTGCACGATATTAAACGGCTTGCTGAGGAACTAGATGTCGACTTCGTGTTCAAAAGCAACGTCGATGAGTCAACACTCATCTCATATTTGCAACAATCGTTCGCGATGATCTATACACCACGCTTGGAGCCTTTTGGCTACGCGCCGCTCGAAGCAAATCTTTGCGGCTTACCAGTCGTTGGTATCGCAGAGGGAGGCGTGAGAGAGACGATAATCGACGGCGTTAATGGCTTTCTCACCCCTACCGAAGACCCAGAGCGACTAGGGAACATAGTCAAACAGCTGATGGATGACGTTGCTGAAACAGAAGAATTGCGACGGCGCGGTCGCCAGCACGTCATCAATGCGTGGGCATCGGACAAAGCAACTCAGCGTCTGGAACAACGACTTACTGCAGTAATTCAACAATCTACCGGCGGTTGGCACGTGAAGGGTCAGCAGTGACACCGAAAATTATCGCATTTTACCTCCCACAGTTTCACCCTATCCCGGAAAACGACGTGTGGTGGGGAAAAGGATTTACCGACTGGAGTAACGTCGTCAAAGCAAAGCCATTGTTCCGCCAGCATTACCAGCCGCATCTGCCCGCCGAACTGGGATTTTACGACCTTCGCCTTGCAGAGACGCGCCAAGCTCAGGCCGACTTGGCGCGGCAGTATGGAGTCACTCGCTTCTCCTACTACCACTATTGGTTCGCAGGCAAACGGCTTCTCAATCGTCCTTTCGATGAGGTACTGGCATCAGGCAATCCCGACTTCCCATCTTGCTTGTGTTGGGCGAATGAGAACTGGACACGCATTTGGGATGGCGGCGATCGCCAGGTGTTGATGGAGCAAACGTATTCGGAAAAAGATGATTTAGAGCATATACGTTGGCTCTCCCACGCTTTCGCCGATCTTCGTTACATCAGAGTGGAAAACAGGCCGCTGTTTATAGTCTATCGCGCGCATAAGTTGCCGGACATCTGAAAAACGACAGCTATTTGGCGCGAGGAATGCCGCCGGCAGCTCTTTTTTCAGCTTCCGCAATATCATCCGATCACAACAAAGCAATTCGGATATGATATCAAGATTGAAGCGCAAGATGAGCCGAACATGGCAAGTGTTGCGGAGAAAAGGTAATCGCGGTTACTGCTCTGTTTGCGAGCGCCAAGTCTATTTTGAAATTGAAGGCACCTGGTTGCGTGACCAGTATAAATGCGTCAATTGCCAGAGCATTCCACGTTGGCGGCCATTGATGTCGGTACTTGCTGAACTTTATCCAAAATGGCGGGAATTGAAGATTCATGAATCGTCTCCCGGTGGTCCGTTATCCGACAAGCTGGCGCGGGAATGTCGAAAGTATGTTCCTTCTTATTTCTTTCCCGACACCCCGCGAGGCCAAATCCACCGGGGTTTTCGATGTGAAGATCTGATGGCGCAAACATTTGAAGATGGATCGTTTGACTTGGTTATCACTTCCGACGTTTTCGAACATCTGCCAGATGTCGCGCCAGCAGTCCGGGAAATCATGCGAACCTTGCGGCCAGGAGGAGCACACATCTTCACAGTTCCTTGGTTCCGCTCGAAGAAAACCTTGGTTCGAGCTTTGGTGAAAGACGGCAAGGTCCGGCATTTGGAAAAACCCGATTATTATGGCAACCCGATAGATAAAAGCGGATCATTAGTTTTCACTGAATGGGGAATGGAACTTCCTTTTCTACTGCAGGAGTGGGGCAAATTGCCCGTGACTATTCATACCATCCGAGACCGTTCACTCGGCATTGACGGTGAGTTTCGGGAAGTCTTCGTTCAGCAAAAACTTCATTAATAAATGACCGCTGAATCTATACGCGCAATTGCTTTTTATCTCCCGCAGTTTCATCCGATCCCGGAAAACGACGCGTGGTGGGGAAAAGGGTTTACGGAGTGGAGTAACGTCGTCAAAGCAAAGCCTTTGTTCCGTGGCCACTATCAGCCACATCTTCCGGCCGACCTAGGCTTCTACGACTTGCGCCTTCCCGAAACACGCGAAGCTCAAGCGGACCTGGCCAAACAATTTGGTATCTATGGTTTCTGTTACTATCATTACTGGTTTAACGGCAAACAGCTTCTTGAGCGACCATTCAATGAGGTGCTCAGTTCAGGTGAGCCGAATTTCCCCTTCTGTTTATGTTGGGCTAACGAAAATTGGTCAAGGGCTTGGGATGGCGGCGAGAGCATGCTCCTCATGGAGCAGTCATATTCAGAAGAGGATGACAGAAATCACATTAGGGCGCTGGCTGACGCATTTCTAGACGATAGGTACATAAGAGTTGGGGGCAAGCCGGTTTTTCTAGTCTACCGACCGTCATTACTTCCAAATCCTGAGAGAACAGCATCAATTTGGAGAGAGGAGGCTTTGAGATTAGGGGTAGGAGATATATTTCTCTGCAAAGTTGAAAGCATCAAGGAGGAACGCTTTGACGCAGCGAAAATTGGTTTCGATGCCGCCATTGAATTTCAACCAGATACGCTACACTTGGGTCCTCCTTTGAAAAGTAGCAGACTTTGGCAACTTGCTAGAAAAGTCGGATTAACAAAAAGGTACTATGCGGATCAATACATTTACGACTATCCGACATTGGTTAAGACTATGCTGAAACAACCCCGAGCTTCATACAAGCGGTTCCCCAGCGTCTTTCCTTCCTGGGATAATTCGCCACGCAGAAATGTTCGAGCCACGATCATTCGCAATTCGACTCCACAACTTTATCAGCAATGGCTTCAGCACGTATTGGAAACGTTTGAGCCACCTACGGCTGAAGAAAACTTAGTCTTTATAACTGCATGGAATGAATGGGCAGAGGGCAATCACTTGGAGCCTTGCCAGAAATGGGGACGCGCTTATCTCGAAGCAACCAAAGCAGCATTTGATCTTTCCGGAAATTCCGCTGCAGAAAAGGCGTTTCTTGAAACCGTACCTTAGGGCTCCAATTTATTTATTAGTAGTAACAAGCCGTCAACGCGAAAATGGGTCATAGATCAGCGGTAAATCAGAATATTTCTCTCACAAGTATTCTCATCACAATCCCCGTTCATGATGCTTTGGCTCACACTCTGGATTGCTTAGAATCATTGGGTCAAGAAACACAGTCAAAGGCTGATGTCCTTATTATTAACAACGGTTCGAGCGCTGAGACATTGGCGGCGTTAAAAAAGGCCTTTCCGCAGGTAGAAATCATCACACAAGCAAATCTGGGTTATGGCGCAGCTGCAAATGTTGGAATCGCGGAATCGGTCAAAAGGAATTACAAATATACGTGGTTACTCAACAGCGACACAGTTGTCTTGCCGGGAGCAATCGGGAGCATCACCGCTTTCATGGACCATCCCGACCATTCTCGCGTCGGTGCATGTAGCCCTGTAATTTGCCGCGCGGATGATCCAAACGTAATTGACTTTGCAGGCGGATGGCTAAATCGCTCAAGCTGGGCCGTGAACCATATCGGTGATCCGCTTGTTGGGGAGCAAGCCCTGAAGTTCAAGCCCCTCGCCACCTTCTTGACGGGCTCCGCCCTATTCATCCGAAATGAGGCGGCAGTGGATGTCGGAATGTTTGATGAGCGCTTCTTTATGTATTGGGAAGATTGTGACTTCTCGGTCCGGTTGGTCAACAGAGGCTGGTCGTTGCGCTTGGTGCCGTCAGCGACGGTATTGCACAGCATTCAGGGAACCGCGGGAGGGTACGGCAACCGCTCCGTGTTTTCTAGTTACTATGAGAGTCGCAATTGTTTTTTACTTTGGCGCAAGCATACAGATGGCTACATCAAGAAATTACTGACCTGCATGAGGATGCTGCAATGGATCGTTCGAACATTCATCAGTCGGCACATTGAGCCGATGACTGATCAAAAGCGGGCCGTGGTCGAAGGCGTAATCGATGGAGTCCTGGGGAGATATGGTAAAAAAGCGCGCTCGCTAACGTGTAAGCAAGCCCAAGTGGTCGCGTTTGTACTTTGGTATCTGGTTTTACCGTTCCGGTTTGTCTCAGACGTGTCAACAATGAAAGTCAAAAACCGTTCGCGCCCAAAGCCGCAATTAATGGCTCATTGACGCCGTCGAAACGCTCGGCAATCCCGCGCTTGATGAAGAAGTTCTTAAGAAGTCTTTACGCACGCTTAGTTCCCTCAGAACTCGCAGTCTTCCCCGGGATCGATACCGACCTGGACGAGTGCAAGTCGTTACTAAAGGGCAATGTGCTCAATGCCGGCGCCGGCTGCCGGGACGTTTCTCATTTGGTGGACGGCGAACTCATTAACCAGGACATCACGTGGCCGGGTGACGAACGCAATAACATACAAATCTATTCGCCTCTTCATAAGATCCCGTTTGAGTCAAATTACTTCGACGCGATTCTTTGTATCGCTGTATTGGAGCATGTCGAAAATCCAGAAGAGGTAGTGCCAGAGTTGTACCGAGTGCTGAAACCGGGCGGACACTTAATTCTGGAAGTTCCATTCCTCCAGCCCGAACATAAGGTGCCGACAGATTTTCAACGCTACACGAAAGACGGACTAGTCAGGCTCGTATCGCATAACGGCTTTTCAGTTGAGAGGATTAAGGGGCTTTTCACTGTTTACCACACGCTCTACTGGCAGGTTTATGTCTGGCTCCATCTGAAGAGAAATGTCGCCTATCTTCTGCTGCGGCTTGTCATGTTGCCGCTACTGTTATGGTGCTCACGTCGTTCCGCGACATACTCAGATAGGTTGGCCACCGGCTTTCAGTTAGTTGCTACTAAACAAGTATTATCAGGCAACTAGTGCAGCTTCTGACTCTCTAGCTTTCTTATGATTTCTGTTGTCATACCTGCTTATCAAGCTGTGCCCTACATTTCAGACACCATTCGCAGTGTTCAAAGCCAAACTTTACCGGCGAACGAGATTATTGTCGTGGACGATGGCTCCAGAGATGAGACAGCCCGGATTGCAGAATCCTTGGACGCCAGAGTCATACGACAAGTCAATAATGGAGTGGCCAGTGCTCATGTCGGAATTCGAGCCGCCCAAAATAAATGGATCGCGTTGATCGATGCTGACGACCTTTGGGAAACAGCTAAACTTGAACTTCAATGGAAGGCTAGCAAGCTTTGTCCTGAAGCCGCAGTCGTGCTTGACGATTCTACAAAAGATGGCGAGGATTTGATTCTCTATCGTGGATGAACTTAGGAATGAAGGGTATCCCGTGCTTACGCTACCGAATAATTATGGAGTGAGTCTCGTCAACCCGTCATCCACGGTATTCCGTTAATATACTACACCATAGCATTTTGACTGCCGTTAGGCCTTCCCAGAAGATGGACTGTCGTGTCCTTCTGGTTCCCGACTGGGTCCAGTGGGTTACTGGAACGATTGCAAAGTCCGTGGTCAGATTCAATCCCTGGCTAGAAGCGACTATAATCTCTGCCGCGGTCGTCGACGTGCTGGTTCGTCGTCGACCGTCGTTCTTCAACCAATTTCAACTGGTCCACTTCACTTGTTCGTACGCGCCAAGAAAATGGCTGCCAGTCTTAAGGGAAAAACTTCCGTGCGTTACGAGTCATCATCACGTCAGCGATTGGGAGTTGATGAAACACAACGCTGAGGGCGATGTCGTTGTTGTAGCATCGCGGCAATGGGCGGAGGACCTTGTGCTTCGGGGAGTGCCTAGCAATCGCATCATTCGATTACCTTATGGCGTCGATTGTGAGGCATTTAGCCCTCCGACTGAAATAGCAAGGCGGCAAATCAGACGAAAGTTTAACATTCGTGACCAAACGATCGTCATTGGATTTTTTGCTAAACGAAGCAGTAACGAATATGACCGCAAGGGTATTGATGTTTTCGCAAAGGCAATCGCTAAGCTGCATCAAGTTTTAGTCGATGTAGCTGTCATCATAGTGGGACCCGGCTGGGATGACTTCGTCTCGAATGTTCGGCAGGGTGGGCTACGGTGTATATACTTTCCATTTTTGGCTAGTCATGCGGATCTGGTTAGGATGTATCGCGCTCTGGATTTTTACTGGATCACTTCCCGAATCGAAGGTGGTCCAGTTCCTCTGCTCGAGGCAATGAGTTCGGAGGTTTGTTGTGTTTCTACGCCAGTAGGCCTAGCCCGAGATGTAATTCGGGATTGCGAAAACGCCGCATTGGTGGCGATCGATGACTGGAATGGTTTTGCAGATCGGACAATTGCTTTGGCGCGGGATCCGGCCTTGAAGGCAGCGATTGCACGCGAAGGGCGCCATACTGTTCTCCGGACGATGGATCTCGGCGTCGTGTATCCGAAGATCGCAGATGTGTATACAAGAGCTGTTACTAATTTCACGGAGCGCACAGGCAAGAGTCTTAAAATCAACATCCCCGCCGCTCGCAGTCTACGAGTGCGGCCTGCACCTATCGAAGATGTGCCGTTAAACGGAATCCCCAAACCGCAACGCCGATTTGTACGGATGCTGGAGAGTTTAAGCTGGGCAGACGCGTTGATGGGCCACGGCCAACGCCGCCAAGCTTACTCCCTCTTGATCCGGCAATGTGCGCTTCACCCCCAAAACAGTGTCGTTTGGAGAGCGCTCGCGCGCCATCTTCTACCCGCTCTGGTAATTTCAAAACTCACGAAGCTCAAAAACGCGTATTCGCCGTCGGATTGAACGAGTGCGAATTGGTTGCGAAAGGAAATGATCGACTGCGTTTATGTGGCTACGGGCCTTCACGACTTGCGATTCACTCGGATCTGCGTGGCAAGCATACGTTTCTTTTATCCGCACATCCCTATTCGGCTTTTGCTGGGAGGAGCGATGCGGCCAAGATTTCTAGACGAACTAAAATGCATGTACAATGTCGAGACGGCTGCAGTTTCGCCAGGCAACTACGGTTGGGGTTTCATCAAGCTCGAACCGCTTTTTCAAGAGCAGCCGGAGCGATTTCTTGTGCTCGACTCCGATACCGTCCTCATTGGGCCCGTCCTTGAGGTCGCCGAGGAATGTCACAGTGAATTTATTGTCGATGAAGAAAACCAGAGCGCGGCGGATACGAAACGGCTCTACTACGATTGGGAAAAAATCAAAAAGATCGATCCCAGAGCGATGCCGCCCGATTTCGTATTCAACTCTGGCCAATGGTTTGGCTCGTCCAATCTGCTCGCCCGTGAAGATTTCGTCACTTGGCTCGATTGGAGCATGCCGAGGAGCCTTCGATATCCGCACGCTTTCATGCCGGGCGAACAAGGAATTTTAAATTATGTTTTAAACAACAAGGCCCAATCCTGCCGAGGTGCCGTCGCGAGGCGCAAAATCCTGCGCTGGCCAGGGCATGATCTTACGGATATCAAGCTTCCCGCGATCATGCGCGGGAAAGATTCACCCTATCGCGATATCATACATTGGGCGGGCTTCAAAGCCCCGCGCTTAGAGTCTTTGCCACGCGCGGACATATTGATTCATTTCGAGCGGCTATACTACGAGAATCATGGCGGAGGAGAACGCCTCCGCCTAGCAAGGGCAAGACGCTACGCTCTCGAATATCGCGCACGCCATTTTAAGGTTAAGTTCAGGCAACGACTTCAGCGGCTAAAGCGAAGGTAAGGACCGAGCTTCTAGATATTCGACAGTCCAATCAACAGAAAGGTCTCGGGAAAAATTCACTCAAGCGCAGACAATCTATGCGTTCGGAATCGTGAAGGTTGCAATTGGAAACGAACGTAGGTCACAGTGCTTTTGCGCTATGCAAGGAGAAAGACTGTTCACCGGAGATTAAAAATCCCTCCAAGGGGGGATGGAATGCGTCTCAAGTGCTTATCGGGCCATACTTGGCGTTTTGACTCCGTCGGCGTGCGAAGTATTTTTGGCTGTGCTCCCCATCGGTTTCCCAAATGTTTAAGATAAGCGTTATCACTTGCACGCACAATCCGCGACCAGATTACTTGGCACAGACTGTTGAGGGTTTGGCGCGGCAAAGTTTGCCGCTCGATCGGTGGGAATACCTTTTGATTGACAATGCTAGTCGGCCGGGGAGAGCACCCAACCTCGACCTTTCCTGGCATCCGCAAGCGAGAATTATTCGAGAGGAGCAGCTTGGGCTAACTCCGGCCCGTCTTCGCGGAATACGCGAAGCGCTCGGTAGTCTGCTAGTATTCGTCGATGATGATAATGTAATCGATCCAAACTTCTTGGACGAGGTCCTAAGAGTGGCCGAACAAGAGCCTTTCCTCGGCTCGTGGGGCGGCCAATGCCGGCCGCGGTTCGATCAACCCCCGCCGGAATGGACCCGCCGTTACTGGGGCAGTTTGGCAATTCGGGAGTTTGATTCGGATAGGTGGTCCAATGTGCGCTGGTTTCTGGGCGCGATGCCCTGTGGTGCTGGACTTTGTGTTCGCAGAGAGGTGGCTCAACGTTATCTGGCACTTAACGAGAATGGGGATCGGAAGCGCTTCCAATTGGATCGCACCGGTGATTCCCTTGTCTCTGGCGGGGATCACGACCTCGCCGGATGTGCTTGTGATTTGGGGATGGGAATCGGCCTCATTTCCACGCTGAAACTTACGCATTTGATCCCGCCTCAGCGTCTTACGCTTCCGTATCTGGCGCGGCTAGAGGAAGGAATTGTCGTCTCGGGGATCCTTCTTGGTCTGGAACGCGGTGAGCCAGTGCCTTCTGCACGCGGTTTGGTTGGTCGGTTGGCGGATCAATTGAGATTATTGCGGCTGCGCGGTCCGCATCGCGAAATCCTGCGAGCACATTATCGCGGCCGCGCGAAAGCTCTAAAGATATGGAGCAACCGTGGGGCTACCACAAATTCCTTGCAAGATCATGCTGGCAACCGCGAAGAACCAACTTAGGCGTCGCAAAGCTTGGAAAGAATTTGAAAACTGTATCGCACACAAAAGAACATATCGACGGTCTTCCTGGTTATTTCTTCCTCGACCAATCATCCGGTTTGGGTTGCCGCAATGATTCGTATGGATCTTAGGGTCATCACTTGCACACATAATCCGCGGCCGGATTACCTGGCAGAGACCGTTGAGGCCTTGGCCCGGCAGAGTTTGCCGCCTGATCGGTGGGAATATCTATTGATTGACAACGCTAGTTCGCCGGAACGGACACCCAAAGTCGACCTTTCCTGGCACCCGCGGGCGAGAATTATTCGAGAGGAGAACCTTGGACTTACCCCGGCCCGTCTTCGGGGAATACGGGAAGCGCAAGGTAATCTGCTGGTATTCGTCGATGACGATAACGTACTCGATCCAAACTTCCTGGAAGAAGCAGTACGAGTGGCCGACCAAAACCCTTTCTTAGGCTCCTGGAGCGGACAATGCCGGGCGCGGTTCGATGAACCTCCGCCCGAATGGACGCGCCGTTACTGGGGCAATCTGGTAATCCGCGAATTTGATACTGATGTATGGTCCAACATGCCGCGGCTTCCGCAGACGATGCCGTGCGGAGCCGGCCTGTGCGTTCGGAGAGCGGTCGCTCATCATTATCTCGCATCTCAAGAGAATGGTGACCGGAAGCGGTTCCAGTTCGACCGAACCGGGGACTCTCTTGTTTCTGGCGGTGACAATGATCTCGCGGCATGTGCTTGTGATTTAGGCATGGGACTCGGCCTCGTCTCCGCGCTGAAACTGACGCATTTGATCCCTCCCGAACGGCTGACGCTTTCATATTTGACGCGTCTGACGGAAGGCATCGAATTCACTTCTATCCTGCTCGACATGGAACGCGGTATCCAAGTGCCAGACCGCGGTCGACTTGGTCAACTGGCGGATCAACTTAGGTTATTTCGGCTCCGTGGCCCCCACCGCGAAATTCTTCGCGCAGTTTATCGCGGCCGCAGCAGAGCTATGAAACTGTTGAGGGATCATCACGCTCCTTCCGCAAAAACTTTGTAACATCATGTTGGCAACTGCAAAGAACCGCCTCATACCTTGGATCAAGCGTCGTATCTATGCCGGGCGGGGAGAGCCCTATCGCATACGCGGCCAAACTCTACGCTATGCGCCCGGTTCGCGACCTGTCCGCCTGCGATACAAGACCTCCTCAAATGCAAACGTAAGGTATGATGCACTTCAAGTCGAGCTATTGAGTAAGAGTCTCATGCCAGGCGATACAGCTATCGACATTGGAGCCCATAGCGGCCAATACTGTATCCTGATGACCGCGATGGTCGGCGACACAGGCAACGTTATCGCATTCGAACCTGACCCTCATGCTCTCAAGCTTCTGCTCAAGAATCTGGAATTGAACCCTCACCTCAAACGGCCTCGGATTGAAAACGTTGCGCTGAGCGACGTGGACGGCGAAACAATTCTCTACAGTCGCGGAGGCAATTCTCAATCGTCATTGGTTCGTTCGGCGGTGGAGTTTCGAAAAGAGCATCATGCAGAGAAGATTCGCGTCCGCACAGCCAGGTTGGACACTTATCTGGCTCAAAACAAAATACCGACTCCCGCTTGGGTTAAGATTGACGCCGAAGGCGCTGAAATTCGGATCCTCCAAGGCGCTACCTCTTTGCTGCAAGGGACCGCACGAATTATTTGCGAACTCCATCCATACGCGTGGAAGGAATTCAACAATGAATTCACCGAGTTGAAGCATCTAGTTTTCAGTTCGGGGCGCCAAATGCGTTACCTCGGATCGGAACGCGAAGTCGGGGAAACCGCAGAATACGGCACACTCCTTATTGAGCCCGTTTAAGCTTCGATGCTGATGCAAAGCCCGCGGAATCCGTCGGTCCTCCATGTCGTTGAGAACTTGGACCGCGGAGCGGTGGAGAACTGGCTGGTGCGAATGTTCCGGTACGGGAAGGCGAAGGGCTGGGATCTGGATTGGACATTCTATTGTACGCTTGGACGCGAAGGAGCTCTGGATTCCGAAGTGCGCTCTCTCGGCGGGCGGATCGTTTATTCCCCTGTCCCGATCGGAGAAAAGTGCGCATTTATGCGCGCGCTGCGACGCGAATTGACACGAGGCAGATATGACGTGCTTCACTGTCATCACGACCTAGTTAGCGCTGTGTATCTGATTGCTTCGATCGGACTGCCGATCCGGCGACGCTTGGTGCATGTTCACAATGCCGATGAGAATGTCCTAACTCCGAACCGGTGGAAGCAGCGGCTTCTGCGTGAACCGATGCGACGGATCTGCCTTATGATGGCGAACCAAATTGTAGGTATATCGCAGCACACGCTGGACACTTTCTTACGCGGTCGCAAACGACGCCCTTGCAAGGACAAGGTGCATTACTACGGAATCGACCCGAGCCCATTCCAAAAGGTTAAGGTTGATCGCGTTGGTTTTCGAAGAGAGTTAGGACTTCCTGAGAACGCGTTAATACTTCTTTTTGCCGGACGAATGGTTCCCGAAAAAAATCCGCTTTTTGCTGTCGAAGTGTTAGCCGAGCTTAAGCGTCTGAGACCGAATGTTGTCGGTATCTTCGTAGGTGCCGGATCGGCGGAGAAAGCGGTCGCCGACAGGGCGGAGCAGCTTGGCCTAGGCGGCTCTTTTCGCTGCCTCGGTTGGCGGAACGATGTTCCAGAAATCATGTGCTGCTGCGACTGGTTCATCCTGCCTCGACCAGAGCGGACAACCGAAGGTTTGGGAGTCGCCGTGATCGAAGCGCAGTTGGCCGGGCTCAGGCTATTACTCTCACGCAGTGTCGCCGACGATCCATTGCTCCCGACCGCCTGCGTCAAGCGCCTAACTCTGGCGGACGGACCCGCTGCGTGGGGTCACGCCGCGCTTAAACTCTTAGATTCATCGCCCTCGAGGGAGGACGCAATCCGCGCCTTACAGAATTCGCCGTTCGATATGAATTTTGCGTTTCGACAGCTTGCTCAACTTCATGAATTCCATCAGAGCTCATGAGAAAAACAGTCGACTATGTTCGTCGGAATTTTCACTACATTCGTCCTTCACAGTGGCAGGCGGCGGCGAAGGCACTTTATCGGAGGTTCAGCAGAAGTGGCATTTTCATTTCAGAAGACGAAATGCCGCTGTGTTCACTGTTCCCGGAACAAATGCTCTCCAAAGTGGTTGCGCGGTTCAATCCGAAATCGGTTCTCGATGTCGGATGTGGAACCGGAAGAGCATTGGAATTCTTCATTTCGAAGGGAATCGACGCTGTTGGGATGGAAGGGTCAGCGATTGCGCGGGCGAAAAGCTTACATCCCGATCGGATCATCCTGTGCGACCTCCGCAAGCCCGTTGACCTTGGTCGAACGTTCGATCTGGTTTGGTGCTTTGAGGTTGCCGAGCATATCCATTCCCGCTTTACCGATGTGTTCGTTGAAACCATAGCTAGACACGCGCCGGTGTTTGTCATCTCTGCGGCTCCTCCTGGTCAAGGAGGAGAAGGTCATTTCAATATGCAACCGAAGACCTATTGGATAGCGAAATCTGCCGACGTTGGATTTAAGCTCGACAGTGAAGCTACCGCGGAACTCGCAGACACACGGGAATTCTATTCCGACAATATTATGGTGTTTGTTCGGGAATAATCTGGTGATCGTTCGCGTGCGCTATCTTCATCCGTTGTAATTCGTGTGATCCAGCAAAGAATGTCCGCGCATTTTCGAGTAATGGCAGCTTGGGGACCACAGTCTCTCTATAAACGATGTCGCGGTTAAGAGTACTCCAAATTATCGACACGCTTGGCATGGGAGGAGCGGAGACGTGGCTGATGGAGGTGCTCCGATTTTGGAGATCGCATCCGACCCGGAATCCGCAGATGGACTTTCTTGTTACAAGTGGGAAGGCCGGGGTCTTTGATGAGGAGGCGCAGCAACTCGGCGCTGAGGTTTTTTACGTTCCGTTTCAGCGGAATCATCTCATCAAGTTCACAAGGGAATTTCGCCGCATTCTTAGCGAAGTCCGTTACGATGCGATCCATGATCACAGCGATTACGTCAGCGGTTTGCATTATTTCCTGGCTGGGCGTCATCTTCCCTCCCTTAGGATCACCCATGTGCATAATCCCTCCTACCAGATGAAAACTAATTATGGCGTTACTTTCGTGCGAAGATTGACTGCGATGATAGGGAAGAAACTGGTGGCGCGTTATGCCACATGCATCGCAGGTACGTCGCGACAGGTTCTGGAAGAATACGGCTTTTACAGTCCAGAGTTTAATTCAATCCCCAAGGGTGCGTTGCATTGCGGATTTGGTCCTGAGCGGTTTCTTGGGGACCCGGCGGAGGCCAAAACGAGATTGTGCGAGGAATTTGGCTGGCCAACCGATTCCAGAATCATTCTTTTTGCCGGCCGAATCGATCGCTCTGCTGATCCGACTGATTCCCAGGCGCACAAAAATGCGCCGATTGCTGTTGAAGTCGGAATCGAATCCTGTCGACGGGATTCACGTGTCCGCATGCTCCTGGCTGGAGAGCTAAGTCCGGCCGTTCCTACTTTGCAGCGGCGAATCGATGCCGGCGAATGTTCAGGAAAAATTGTCTTTGCTGGCGTTCGCCGCGACATTGAGCATTTGATGCTGGCGAGCGATCTATTACTGTTCCCTTCCCGCGGCGAGGGGTTGGGGATGGTGGCGGTAGAGGCACAGGCAGCCGGGCTGCCGATAATCGCGTCAACATCGGTCCCTCGAGAATGCGTGGTTATAGAAGAGTTGATTCGATTTCTACCTCTATCAGATTCTCCAGTTGCATGGAGCGAGGTCGCGCTAGAAGTCCTGCGCGCACCACGGCCGAAGCCCAAGAAATTCAACGAGGCGGTAACTTCCTCTGATTTTACCACAGAAAACTCCGCCCGGAAGTTATTGGAGCTTTACTCCGGCTCAACGATGATCGACAGCTCGCCGCCTCGATGAGGGTTGCGTTCGTTAGCAATCTACCGGCTCGATTGGAAACCGGAGGGTTTTCCGGTATGAGCCTGGCTATCATGAAGGCCCTACGTTCTTACTGCGAGCTAGAGTACGTTGGCCCAATTAATCCCAAGCCGCGTCTTGGTGAGCATATCGTCTCAAAGGCGAAGCGCCTGGCGGGATTGAAAGGAGCTTTTTTCTTTTTCTCTGAAGCGCGGCTCCGAGACATAGCAGAGGAGACGGAGAAGCGCCTACGCAACGTGTCATATGACCTTTGTTTCTTTCACGGCTTTACTCCCTGGATAGGTTTTCATTCGAGCAAGCCTTATCTTTGTTGGAGTGATTGCACCTTCTCTCAATACATGTCTCTTTTCCACGATCAGAGCCAGTTTCCCGAAGGGGACTTACGACGGATACGGAAGTGTGAGGTAGACTGGTTAAAGGCAGCGCGACGCGTGCTTTTCAGAAATCACTGGGCCGCTGAAGGTGCTATTGCCGAATACGGGTTGGATCGAAACAGGGTAGGTTATGTGGGAAACTACGGTCTAATCGAGCCTCCAAGCGCCGATTCTTTCGACAACGGGCAGGAGTTTCTTTTCGCTTCTACCAATTTCCAATTGAAGGGTGGATTCACGGTCATCAAGGCATTTGATCGTCTGCGAAAGAAACACCCCGCTATTCGACTCGTCATCGTCGGAGATCGCCCGCCGAGAAGGATCAGCTCTAATGAGGGTGTTTCCTATATTGGATCCCTGCGGAAGGAAATTCCTAAGGAAAGAGCAAAACTTTCTACTATTCTGGCCCGCGCCCGTGCTCTGGTGCACCCCACCACTGCCGATACTAATCCGATGATTCTAATTGAAGCCGGTTATTTTGGATGCCCATCAATTTCGACGAATATCTGTGGAATCCCAGAGATTGTGGAGGACGAGGTCACAGGAATCTTGCTCGATTTACCGCCATCTGTCGGTTCCGTAGCAGAAGCAATGGAACGAATGCTTACCGACGATCAACTCTATCGATTGATGAGGCACGCGGTAAGGGCGCGAATGCTCAAACTGTTTTCCAAAGAAACATTCGAAAGAAGGGTTAGAATTCAGTTTGAAGAGGCCTTGCTCGACGATCCGTCTCGGCAAAGAGGGTTACGCAGGCTCGACGATAATCGACGGACGCCCTCGTTCAGGATTGCATTCGTTAGCAATCTACCGGCTCGATTGGAAACCGGGGGATTTTCCGCCATGAACGTGGCGATGATAGAGGCTTTAAGACAGTTTGCGAGAGTTAGGTATATCGGTCCTATCAACCCGACACCGTCGCGCCTCGCGCATCTGCAATCGAAACTCACCAGGACCTTCGGCAGGTCGGGGCGTTTCTTTTTCTTTTCTAAGGGCCGCCTGCAGAAGATTTCGCGCTGCACGCTAGCTCGACTGCAGAAAGAACAGTGCGACCTAGTGCTTTATCATGGCTTCACACCATGGATCAAAGTGCCCAGCGATCGACCCTATGTTGCATGGAGTGATTGTACTTTTAAGGACTACTTCCGCGTCTATCACCAATCGCAAAACTTCGATCCTGCTGACCTGAGGCGGATTGAAGAGGCGGAGGCGGATTGGTTGCGCAAAGCAAGCCGGGTTCTCTTCACCAGTCGCTGGGCCGCGCAGCGCGCGACGAAGGACTACTTACTCGATCCAGAAAAGGTCGGAGTCGTCGGCATCTTTGGGGCGCTCCAACCGCCTGCCACGGACACTTATGCCGGCAGTTACGAGTTTGCTTTTATTTCCACGAACTTCGGTGCAAAGGGCGGGCCGATCGTTGCGCAAGCACTGCGACGGGTACGCGAGAGTCATCCTGGGGTACAACTGATCGTTATAGGAGACAAGCCGCCGAAAACTATCCTCGATCAAGACGGAGTTTTCTATGCTGGTTTTCTACGAAAGGAAGCGCCAGGAGACAAAGAGAAATTGCGAGGCATTCTAGCACGCATTCGCGGAATAGTTCATCCGACGTTGGCTGATGTCGCTCCACTCTCGCTGGTTGAGGCTGCTTACTTCGGGTGTCCTAGCATTTCTTCCCGACTTTGTGCTATTCCCGAAATCGTTGAAGATGGGAAAACAGGTATCCTGCTGGATGCTCCGCCATCCATCGACTCTGTGGCCACGGCTATGGAGCAGTTACTCGACAACGACACAGAGTACCGGTCAATCCGACGAGCTGCCAGAGAGAAAATGTGCACGGAGTTTTCCGAAGCCGCGTTCCAATCCAGAGTTCGGGTGAATGTCTTGGAAGCTATGGGCCTTAAGAAAGCGTGGTCCGATGACTATTCTTTTTCTCGGTAAAACTGGTTACGGCCAGCTCTCGCTCATGGGAACGCGCGTTGCCTCCCGATGATGCCAAACAATTCCTCTCACACTAGATGAGGATATTATTTCTTGGTGAAATCAGTTACGGCCAGACTTCGCTCATGCGGATGCAGGCTTTCGAGCGGCTTGGGCACGAAGTCACCGGGGTCAACACCATCGAGCCATGGAAACAAGCCTCGTGGGTGACTCGTCAATGGCAGCGGCGGCTCC
>Ga0209056_10002469_pt1 | contig 19912 bp, 22 predicted proteins | sample GraSoiAngelo_114_FD_185876 | JGI IMG/M metagenome (GOLD analysis project Ga0209056, IMG submission 185876) | Grasslands soil microbial communities from the Angelo Coastal Reserve, California, USA - 14_0903_13_40cm (SPAdes) (version 2) | ecosystem: Environmental > Terrestrial > Soil > Grasslands...
GCCGCAGGGTCGCAGACATGACGAGCCGCGGGTCCATCCCGTGACGCCTCCCCGCCCCACCGCAAGGAAGCCATGGCGATGCCATGTGTACGAATGGGGGACCGGCGGATTGTAACGGAGGCCTGGCCTGGGCGTCTGGGGCCCCCTTAGTGCTCTTGTGGAGAGACCACCACGTCGCGCACCCCTATCTGCTCAGCCCAATAGGCGATGGTCTTCCATGGGTAGCCCGTGAGCAGAGAGGTCTTCTGAAGGTTGCCGTTGGTCTGGGCAAGGACCGATAGCCCGTGGGTCCTCTCTGTGTTGGTGTACTGGCGCTTCAATGCGGACCTCCGTTGGTGCTGTCGAGACTTGCGCGGATCGGTGACTGCAGACGAGCGCGGCCTGGGTGAAACGCTCAATCCAGCAAGCGAGTGTTAGTCATCTCACCGAGCCTTCGTCCACAAGGTGGCCTTCCCGTGGCAGGGGTGATGCAGGGCCCGCTCGGTTGATTCATCTCGGAGGCCAGTTCACAGCACAACTCGGCGCGCGCGCGCCTACGAGATGTGCGACTGAGCGGTTCCTTTTGGAGGTGGTGCGGATAAGAGATCGGGATTCGCAGCCAAAACAACGAAAGCTAAGAACAACAGACAGACAAGAGGAGACGAACATGAGACCTCGTCGGACTTCGGTCATGGTTCTAGCGCTCGCCGTGGCTCTGGTTCTCGGGGGGTTCGCCGACACCGCCTACGCAAGCACTGGCAAACAGATGCAGGGTCAGGGCACCGGTTCGATTAAGTGCCCATTGGCACCCGCCCTACCAGCCACCATTAACATGAACCTTTTCCTCAACAAGGGATCTGTCGGCGGATCCTTCCAGATCATAGGTGGAATGGCTTTCGTGGTACAGGGATCAGCCACCGCCGGGCAGATACGGGATAACAATACGTTTTCGATGAGCGGGATCGTGAGTTTTACCAACTGCTTGGGTGCAACATCTCCCACGACCTTCACGCTCGACGGGGATTGTGGAGCGATGGCCCCGGTCGACTTCAAGGCGGCAGACGGTACAACAGCGGCGTTTATCGCGAACGTAGCTTGCGCGTGACGAGGCGCAGACCTTAGGCGACTGGCCTTCGAAAGCCGAGCTAGGCCTATTGGAAGGGCCCGAGCATCATCCTCGGGCCCTTCTCCGGTTAGCGCGAGCCTGACGTGGGACTTTGACTGCGACGCGGTTTGTAGTCCGAGAGTTCACCGGTGGCCCTCCTAGCTGGCAATAGCTTCTTTTTGGTGGCGGCGCGCCCTCGATACCCCACGCGACTACCCACTCCCGGGTGCCACCCCGGGATCGCTGGCCACACCCTCGCGCTAACGCTCTCCGGGAGCCTTCCAGCCGAGGCTTTTGAGGTGCGCCTTCATGAGTGGAGCCATGTCGTCTCGCCCGAGCGCGGCGTCGACGAACGCTTTGACGTACCCGAGCTTGTCCCCGGTGTCGTACCGGACCCCCTGCAGCTCGACGGCCCAAACGGCCCCACCCTGGCGAGCGAGCTGGCTCACGGCGTCCGTGAGCCAGATCTCGCCATTGCGGCCGGGGCGCAGGTGTTCGAGGATGTCGAAGACCTCCGGCTCGAGTACGTAGCCGTGGACTGCCGCGAGGTCGCTTGGAGCGTTCTCCGGAGAGGGTTTCTCGACAATCGCCAGGACCCGCTGGGTCCGTTCGTCGACGGGCGTGCCCGCCACCACGCCGTAGGCCGAGACCTTGTCCTTGGGGACCCGGATGCAGCCGACAACGCTCCCGCCACCCAGGCGCTCGCGAGCTTCGATGAGCTGCGCGACCGCCGGCGTTTCGCTGAGAACGATGTCGTCGCCCCAGAGCATCGCGAAGGGCTCGGCGCCCACAAGCGGTTTCGCCTGCAGCACCGCGTGTCCGTTCCCTTTCGCCTCCTGCTGCACGACCACCCGAACGGTGGCGAGCTTTTCGGGACGCTTCAGGAGCGCGATGTCGTCCTGCCGGAACTCCACGGCGAGGCGCCGCTCGAGCCGTTCGTTCGGACGGAAGTACGCGTCCAGCGCTTCCTTGCCGGGCGCGATCACGATGACGATGCGCGGGATGCCCGCTGCGGAAAGCTCTGCGACGACCAGCTCGATGACCGGCGTGTCGATGACCGGGAGGAGCTCCTTCGGAACGGTCCTGCTGATCGGAAGGAAGCGCGTGCCAAGCCCGCCGGCCGGGATAACGCCGTAGCGGACCGGCCGGACTCCGCCGTTCCCGTCGCTCATTGTCGAGCTTCGGCGCTGAGCGTGAAGTTGGTCGGCTGGGTGGTGCGCACGGCGAATCCGGTGACGGCGAGGAGCGGCGCCCGGCGATCCGCGCTCGTGTCAATGTCGAGGGTGAGCTGTCCGTTCTCCACGGCGTGCCGCTCGACCGTCTGGCGGTCGCCGAAGCGAAGGACCTGGACGACGAAGCGCTGCCCGACAAGATTGGTAGAACGCACGAAGCCTGAACTGACCCAGCCGTTGTCGCTCTCCGTGTCGTCCACGGCCTGTCCAGGGATCTCGATGTCGTCGATAGCCCACCCTCCGAGGTTGAGGTTCCCGTCGGTCACATATTGGAACCGCAGCTGCACCTGCTTGCCTGCGTAAGGCGTGAGGTCGGCGGTCAGGTGCCGCCAGCCGGTCGCGCTCGCCCCGCTCGACCCTCCGGTGATGCCGTTCCCGAGGTTCTGCCCGTTCGGGTCCGCGCTGGTCGAGGACTCGGTTCGGAGGGGCGTCCAATGCCCGCCGCCGTCGCTCGAGACCTCGACGTACGCGTAGTCGTAGTCCGCCTCGATGTCGAACCAGGTCCAAAAGCCGAGCTGCGAGTTCGTCGCGGAGCGGAGATCGATCACCTTGGTCAGCGTGCTGTCCATGCCGTCGCCCTTGTCGGACCACCAGAACGCGCGGCCCGAGTGTGGATCGGTGGGAATGAGGCGGTTGCTCGTCGAGCCGTCGAACTTGAGCTGCATGCGAGCGCGCGGAAGCTCGACGTAGCGGACCGCGTACTCGTGCACCGTGGACCGGAAGATGCCGCCGATCGCAACGGTGTCGCCGAGCACGACGTTCGCGGCCTGACGAGCGGGTGCGCCCTGCGGATAGCTGTACTGCTTGTCCGAGGTCGCGCCGATGAACGCGTTGGCCGCGACGAAGTTCGCGTAGAGCTCCTCGACGCCGGGCTGACCGCGCTGCTTGAGGACCGCATCGATGTCCGCCGGCGTATCGATTCCCTTGACCATCAACGCGCGGATGAAGTCCTCGCCGCCGGCCTGCTGACGGAGGAACTCGAGGAACATGTACGCCAGGCCGTAGTGGGCCGCGGCCGCCTCGAGGTCGGACCAATCGTTGAGTTGCGTATCGGGTAAGCGCAGGTAGGTCTGCGCCGTGCCGGGGCTGAAGCCGTTCCCCTGCTCACAAAGCTGCGCGTGACCCTCGTTGAACCAGACGGCGGATCGCTTGCGCGTGTTGAACTGGATCATGTGACAGAACTCATGCGCGATGATCGAATCGAGCTGCGGCGAGCCCAGGCGCGCTGAGAGCGTGTTGATGTAGATCATCTCCCGCTCCGCGGAGAACTCGTTCACCCAGACCGGCTCCTCGTCGGACCCGCTGAAGTAGCCCGCGGCCGAGCCGGGCAGCCGCGCGAAGACGAGGTTGATGCGCGGGTCGCCGTCGATCCCGGGCGACCACTCCTCGCCGTAGAGGCGATGGTCGGTCGGCAGGATCTTGTTCTCGAAGCTCGTCGCTGTCGCGCGGAGGCCGCTCAGGTCGACGGTCGCGTCGTTCGCCGCCCACCACTTGGCGTGATCGGTCATCAAGCGGAGGGTCGCCGTGGTCTTGACGTTCTTCTTCGCGGCGAAGTCGTACGTCCAGAAATCTCGCTGAGTGCCGATGTCCTCGACCGGTGGCGTCGTGCGCACCGGCTCGAATCCCTTCGCGGGCTGGCCGTCCCGTCCCCGTACGGTCCGCGTCAACATGAAACCGTCCGCATACGGGAGGGGCTTCGCCAGAAGCACGGCGGTCATATCGAGGGACGTGAGGGTCGCGGAAGCGACCGGAGTCGGGGTCGAGGGGATGTAGGTGGAGGGCGGCTCCGTCGATTCGTCCGGCTTGGTCGCCGGCGGGACGCAGGCGCCGACCAGAAGGGCCGCGGCCAGCAGGACCGCGTACCGGCGTCTCATCGGGTGTGATACCCCTCGGCCAGCGTGCGTGTCGCGACCAGCTTCCCGCCACGGAAGTAGCGGCGCGGGACGCGGCGGCGGATACCGGTAAGGATCTCGTAGTTGATCGTCCCACATGCGGCCGCGAGATCGTCGGCGGTCTGCTCCGCGCCCGCCTGAGCGCCGATGAGCACGACCTCGTCGCCTTCCCGCGCGCCTTCGATCTCGGTGACGTCCAGCATGACCAGGTCCATGCAGACGCGGCCGGCGAAGCCGAGGCGATGTCCGCGCACGAGGACCCCGCCGCGCTTTCCGGCGACCCGCGGCAGCCCATCGCCATAACCGACGGGAACCGTCGCGATCCGGCCGTCGCGCGGAAGACGGTATTCATGGCCGTACGAGACGCCGGTACCCTTTGGCACGCTCGCGATGCGGTGGATACGCGAGTGCCACGTAAGCGCGGGCCGGAGCGGCAGCGCGGTCGCGAGATGCCGCGCGGCATGGACTCCGTAGATCGCCAGGCCAGGACGAACGGCGTTCAGTCCTTCGACCGGCCCGAACGCGGCGACGCCGGCGCTCGCCACCGCGTGTACGAGCCGCGGGCGGTCTCGGATCGCGCCAAGGACCTCCCGAAATTTCGCGAGCTGCACTTGGTCGTTCGAGGTGTCCGGATCGTCCGCGGTCGCGAGATGGGTGAAGATCCCGTCCACCTCGATGCGCGCGAGCGCGCGTATCTCACGCAGGCGTTCCACGGCCTCCCCCGCCGGCGCGCCGAGCCGCGTGAGTCCGGTATCCACCTTGAAGTGAACGCGCGCGGTCCTGCGGAGGGCCGCCGCGGCCTCGCTGATGGCGCGCGCGCGACCGTGGTCCCAGACCGTGAGGACTAGATCCTGGGCGACGGCGTGCGCGACCTCGGAGGAATCGGTCGGCCCGAAGAACACGAGGATCGGGCCGTTCACGCCGGCCTCGCGAAGGGCGAGGCCCTCCTCGACCGTCGCGACGGCCACCATCACCGCGCCGGCCTCGAAGCTGGTCTCCGCGACGGCCTCGGCGCCGTGCCCGTAGGCGTCGGCTTTGACGACTGCGATGACGTCGGCCTTCGCGCGGTCGCGGATCGAGGAGAGATTCGCCGCGATCGCGTCCAGATCCACGTCCACCACCGTCGACCGCACCGCGTCCGGAGTTGTCATCTCCGCTCGACTATTTCACGGAGCGCCCGGGGAAGCGCCTCGACGATGTCGGTCGCTAGCGCGCCGGACTCACCCACCTCGGAGGCAAGTAGCCCGCCAGCGCGCCCGTGCACCCAGACCGCCGCCGCCGCAGCTGCCAGCGGAACGAGCCCGCGGGCCAGAAACGCCGCGACTGCGCCGCCCAGAGCGTCGCCTGATCCGCCAACGCCAAGCGTTGGGTTTGGCTGATCGTGCACATAGGTCTTCTTCCCATCGCTCACCACGGTCACCGGTCCTTTGAGCACGAGGATCGCGCCCCAGTCACGGGCGTGGCGCTCCGCGAAGGTGACGCGCGCGGCTCCCGCGGGAACGACCCGGCCAGCGAGGCGAGCCGCCTCTCCGTCGTGCGGCGTGAGGATGGTCTTGGTCGGCAGGAGCTCGCGCCAGCCTTCGGTGCGGGCAAGCGCGTTCAACCCGTCAGCATCGACGACGGTCGGCGTCGATCGCGCGTTGCGCAGCACTGCGATGACGAAGTCATCGGTCCCGGGCGCATGCGCGAGTCCCGGCCCGATGAGCAGCGCCCGGATCCTCTCGCCGGCCACGGTCGAAAGCTGTGCGGCTGCGCCGGTCGCCACGACGCCCGGCTGCGACTCCGCGAGCGGAAAGAAGGTCACGTTCGGATCTTCCCCGGCGATCGTTTCCACGACGGTGCGCGCTGCGGCGACCGTCACCACGCCCGCGCCGCAGCGTAACGCCGCGCGTGAGGCGAGAAGCGTCGCACCGGGATAGCGGAGCGATCCACCGACGATAAGAACCCGCCCGCGCGCTTCTTTCCCGGCGTCCTTCGGCAGTGGTTTGAGCGCGGCCCGGACGACACGCGCGTCGAGCGGGGTCGCCGATCTCTCGGTCAGCGCAGGCCCACGGCGACCGCGACCGCGAGATCCCGGATATGCGAGATCGACACGGAGAGTGGAGTGCGGAGGCCGAGAACTTGGCGGCGAGCCTCGGCGCGTCCGTGAAGGGTGACCGTTGGCTGGCCCGCGCGCGTGCGGCGGATCTCGATCTCGCGCCAGCCGACGCCACGCACACCGAGGCCGAGCACCTTCGAGACGGCCTCTTTGGCCGCCCAACGACCGGAGAGATGGAGAATGTTCGAGCGGCAATACATCTGCTCCCATTCCGTGTACACGCGATCCAAAAAGCGGCGGGGGTGCCGCTCTAGCACGTGGCGGATCCGCGCAGTCTCGATGATGTCGATGCCGACCTCGGAGGGATCGCTCACGCAAGGACTCCGCGGACGGCGCGACGGGTGGCACGGGGGAGCGGGGGTCGCGCGCGACGCGCGGGTGCCCCGGGGCCCCATCCGGGAAGAGCGTGCGGGATGCCGCGACGGCAGAGGATGGGGAGGGTGCGCGAGCGCGCGACCCCCCGACCCCGGGACAGGACCCGTCGCGCCCCGCCACGAGTCATTCGACCGTCACGGCTTTCGCGAGATTGCGCGGCTGATCGACATCGTTGCCTCGGCGGTCGGCGATGTGATACGCGAGAAGCTGAAGCGGAACGACCGCCAGCACAGGCTCCAGCAGCTCTTCCGTCTTCGGTATGCGGATGATCTCTTCCGCCCTCCCGGTGATCTCATCGTCGTCATCGTTCGCGACGGCGATCAGCACGCCGGCGCGCGCTCGCACTTCTTCCATGTTGCTGCGCATCTTCTTGTAAACGCTGTCCCGCAATGCGATCGCCACGACGGGCAGATCTTCGTCGATCAGGGCGTTCGTGCCGTGCTTCATCTCCCCCGCGGCGGTGCCTTCGGCGTGGATGTACGAGAGCTCCTTGAGCTTCAGCGCGCCCTCGAGTGCGGTCGGGTAGTTCACACCGCGGCCCAGGAACAAGAAGTTCCGCGCGGTGTGGTAACGGTATGCGAGCGCGCGCACCTTCGGCTCCTCGCGGAGGACGGCGTCGACGAGCGTCGGAAAATGGAAGGCCTCGGCGAGCAGCCGCCGCGAGCGCTCTTGATCGATCGCGCCGCGGCGCTGAGCGAGATAGATCGCGAAGAGGTACAGGTCAACGAGCATCGCGGTATAGGCCTTGGTCGACGCAACCGCGATCTCGGGACCTGTATGGAGATAGATCACGTCGTCCGCCACGCGGCTCGCCTCGCTCCCCATGACGTTGACGAGAGTGAGCAGGCGTGCGCCTCGTTTCCGGGCTTCCTCCATCGCGGCGAGCGTGTCCGCCGTCTCGCCGGACTGGGTGATCGCGAGGAGGAGTTGTCCCTTGGTGACGACCGGCTCGCGGTACCGGTACTCACTTGGGATGTCGATATCGCAGGGGATACGGGCAAGGCGCTCGATCAGGATCTTCCCCACGAGTGCCGCATGACCCGCCGTGCCGCAGCCCACCAGGGTTATCCGTGACAGCGCACGGACCTGTTCGTCCGTGAGCTTCACGTTCTCGTCGAAGACGACACGGCCCGATCCGCGGTCGACACGACCGAGGAGCGTGTCATTGATCGCGCGGGGCTGTTCGTGGATCTCCTTGAGCATGAAATGCTTGTAGCCCGATTTCGCGGCAGCGACGGAGTCCCACGTCACGGTCTGGGGTGCTTTTTGCAGCGGGGTGCCGTCGGTTCGGAAGAACGACGCGCGGTCCTTCGTGACGACGGCAACTTCCCCGGCCTCGAGGAAGACAACCCTGCGCGTGTGCTCCAGAAGCGCGGGCATGTCCGAGGCGATGAAGTTCTCGCCATCGCCGAATCCCACGATCACGCCGCCCGCGCTCGCGATGCGCGCGGCGACGATCTTGCCGGGATCGCGCGACGAAATGAAGGCCAGTGCCGCCGCGCCCTCGAGGCGCGGCAGGACCGCGAGTGCGGCCTCGTCCAGCGAGCGGCCCTTCGCGAGCTCCTCCTCGAGCATATGGACCGCCACTTCGGTGTCGGTCTCGCTCGAGAAGCGGTGGCCCTTCGCGACGAGCGGGGCCTTCAAGGCCTCGAAGTTCTCGATGATCCCGTTATGGATCACCGCAGTGACCCCGCCGCAGTCGACATGTGGATGAGCGTTCTGTTCGCTCGGGCGGCCGTGCGTCGCCCAGCGGGTGTGGCCGATCCCGGTGTGTCCCGCGGTGGGATGCGCCGAGACGATCGCGGCGAGGTTATCGAGCTTGCCCTCCGCTCGCATGACCTGGAGCGCCCCGTCCTGTTGCACGGCGACGCCCGCCGAGTCGTACCCGCGATACTCGAGGCGCCGCAGTCCGCCCATGAGCAGCGGCAGTGCCTCGCGCGGCCCGACGTAACCGACTATCCCGCACATCTAGACGAGCTCCCTTTCAGCGACGCGAGCGAGCATGTCCGCCGTGCTCGAGGCAAGAGTCGCGTCACGAGCCTCGACGGTGATGCGCAAGACAGGCTCGGTTCCGGAAGGCCGCACGAGCAAACGTCCGGTCGAACCGAGCGTGATCTCGGCCTGCTTCTTGGCGGCTCTGAACGCGTCGTTCTGCTCCCATTCGCGCCGCCTCGCGGCCTTCACGTTGCGCGTGACCTGCGGCCAAAACTGCATGTCGTCGGCGAGCTGGGCCAGCGTACGGCCCTCGTTCCGTGCGAGATGCAGTACCTCGAGAGCCGTGAGGATGCCGTCGCCGGTCGCCGAGTATTCCCGGAAGATGACGTGCCCGGAGGACTCGCCGCCGAACTGCGCACCGCGGCGCTCCATCTCTTCCCAGACATAACGGTCACCGACCTGCGTGCGCACGAGGGCGATGCCATCCTTGGCGAGGGTCGATTCGAGACCGCCGTTGGTCATGACCGTGCCGACCACGAGCATCGGGTCGAGGCGGCCGTGTCGCGCGAAGTGCCGGGCCGCCAGCGCGAGGACGAAATCGCCGTTGTGCGCCCGCCCCCGCTCGTCGACCACGATCACGCGATCGCCGTCGCCGTCGAACGCGAACCCTGCGTCGGCCTTGTTTTCGACGACGAGCCGCTGGAGCGCCTCCGGTGCGGTCGCCCCGCAGCCGGCATTGATGTTCAGGCCGTCGGGCGTGTCGAAGAACGCGAGCACCTCCGCCCCGGCGTGAGCGAACACGGCCGGCGCGACGCGGTAGGTCGAGCCGTTCGCGCAGTCGAGAGCGATGCGCATGCCGTCCAGGTGCGGCGCCATTGAGACGAGGAAGTCCTCATAGTCCTTGACCAGCCCACGAGCATCGCCGACCAGGCCGATTCCGCCCTCGGTCGGCCGCGGGAGCGTGTCTTCGCGGGACATCAGTCCCTCGATCCGGTCTTCGGTCGCGTCCGGCAATTTCTGAGCGCGGTTGTCGAAGAACTTGATCCCGTTGTCCGGCGCGGGATTGTGCGAGGCGCTGATTACTGCGCCGGCTACGAACTCGTGCGCCTTCGCAAGGTGGGCGAGCCCCGGTGTGGGGATGTGGCCAACAAGGCGGACCTCCATCCCGACCGAGCACAAGCCAGCCGCGAGCGCGCTCTCGAGCATGCGGCCGCTGCGACGGGTGTCGCGACCGATCACGACCGAGTGGCCGCGACCGCCGAGCACGTGCCCGGCCGCGCGCCCGAGCCGGAGCGCGAGCTCCGGGGTCAGATCGAGATTGGCGACACCGCGGACCCCGTCGGTGCCAAAAAGCCTGGTCAACCGCTCCTCGTTCGTATGGTGAGCATGACTCTGGTCGGTTGCACGCTTTGGGCCGTGACGCCCGCGGGCACCCGAACGGTCACGTCCACGGGATAGGCGCCGGGCCCCTTGCCGGCGGCGTCCACGATGGCAGTGACCTGCGGCAGGGTAACGGCGCTCAGCACCGGCAAAGGCCCGGCGAGAAGGAGCCCGACGCTCGGAGGATCGAACTCCGCCGAAAGGGTGCTACCGAGATTGGCAACCTGAATGGCGACGACCGGGAATGACCGGGTCCCGGTCAGCGGCACCACCGTCACCGTCACCGTCACCTGCGCCGCTCTGAGCAGCGAGGTGCCCACCGCCGGTAGCAAAAGCCCGACTTGATACGTCCTGGCGTCCGTGAGGCCGCTGATATCGATCGCCCCGGTCGCGACCTGGTCGACCCCGCTCAGGACCGAGGCTTCGCCACGCACCGTCACCACCGCGGGATCCACGATCACGCGCGAGATCCAGTAGCCGTTCGCCACCGATCCACGCAAAGCCGGAACGACAGGCACGGTCCGCGTGGTCGCCGTCGGCAGCACCGCCACGCTGACCTGCACGAGGGCGGGATCCACGGTGAGTCCCTCGATCGTCGTCCCGGCCGCGTCGACGGCGACCGGCTGCACGCTCTGGACGAGATCGGTGACCGCGTCCCCGAACCGCACCGTCGCATAGAGCGCCGCGATCCGCGCGACCTGGCTCGCCGGACCGCTCACTTTCACCTCGCTCGGCGTGATCGCGGGATCACCGGCGAACGTGCCGGCGGGCGGATCGTTCGCGAACCGCGTCTGCGCGGCGACGGATCGCGAGGTAATCGGCTCGATCCGGACATTCACCGTGGCCGGCGACTTATCCACCACCCGCACTCCCGCGCTCGCCAGGCTCACGCGCACCGGAACGTCTTGCGGATCGGCGCGGTGAAGATCGGCCGCCCCAAGATCCAGCGTGGCGTGTAGATCGGACGCGACGACGTTCGAGAGCGCGGCCTCGGTCCCACGGAGCGTCACGCCGACGTCTCCCAGCTGCCCCTGCAGGACGTAGCCCGCCGGCACCTCGGGCCGCTCCACCGGTACGCGCCCGCCGAACTCCCGAGCGACCTCGGTGGGCGCCGCGTTCACGACGGAGACGATCCAGAAGATGACCGCCACGAGGATCGCCGCGGCCTTGAGCGGGAAGTCGCTGGTGACCGCGCGGCGGAGGTCGATCCGGCGCCGCGGGAGGAGCGGACGCGTCGGGAGCGGGACGCGTGCCAAGGTTTAGGAGGCCTTGCTGCGGAATGGGAGCGGCTGGATCCGGCTCCGGAGGAGCGAGGAGAGGACCCGGCGGAGGCGCTCTTCGTCGAGCGCGCCGATGATCCGGCCGCCCGCGGCGATGGAAATGGCCTGCGTCTCCTCGGAGACGACCACGACGATCGCGTCAGTCTGGGCGCTGATGGAGAGCGCGGCACGATGACGCATGCCGTAACGATGGGCGCTTCGCTCCGCGGTCTCCTCGAGGGGCAGCAGGCACGCGGCCGCGAGGATCTGGCTGCCTCGCACGATGACGGCGCCGTCGTGAAGCGGCGACCGCGTCATGAAGATCGACGCGAGGAGCTCCGCCGTCAGCTTCCCGTTCACCGGCACACCCGTCTCGCTGTAGTCCTGGAGCCCAGTCGCGCGCTCGAGGACGATGAGCGCGCCGTGCTTCGCCTCGCTGATCAGGAGAGCCGCACGTACAAGCTCGTCGACGATCCCCTCGATCTGCTCTTCTCCGCCCGGCACGAGCAACCGGTTCAGGGGACCGAGCTGTCCGATCTGGCCGAGCGCGCGACGCAGCTCGGGCTGGAAGACGACCACGAGCGCGATGAGGGCGACGGCGAAGAGGGCCTGCAGGAGGAGGGTCGTCAGAGTCAGCTGAAGCGAGCGCGCGATCCAGTAGATGAGCACGAGCACGAGGACGCCGATGAGCAACTGGACCGCCTTGGTTCCGCGGATGAGGACCAGCACGTAGTAGATGAACACCGCCACGATGACGATGTCCAGGACGTTGTTCCAGCCAAAGGGCTGGCCGTTGAGAAGACTGGTGAGGAGCTTGTCGAGCTGCCCGCGGATCTGCTCCATTTAGTTAGTCGGCCTGAGCCAGGGCCTCGACCTCCGCGGCAAGATCATTGCGGCCATCGAGAAGCAACGCCTGCACGAGCAGTTGGCACTTCGCCTTCGCGACCTCGCGCTTACCGAGCGTGCGCGCGACCTCGACGAGCAGCCGCTGGGCGTCGTGGTCGGCGACGCCAGCCGCGATGAGCTGTAACAGCAGGTCGGATGCCGCGTCGGTCTGGCCGTCCCGGATGTAGCGGCGCGCGGCCTCGAGCGCGAGCGGTGCCGCTCGCGGATCGCGCGTCGCGAGGTATCTGGCCGCTGCCTCCTCGACCGTTTCCGAGTCCGTGTCCGAGGGCAGGACTTCGCCGGCAGCCACGGCTTCGGCGCTTTGCGGAACGCTCCGGGCAGGTCCGCTCGAGACCGAGGGGGCTCGATCGCTCGAGGGCGCGGATGCGATCCACGCCTCGGCGGCCGCCGCGATGTCTTCAAGCGGCGTTCGCGAGACGGGTTCGGGCGCGGCCCACGGATCCCCGGCGCGCGTCGCTGGTGCTGGGCCGGCTGGCGAGGCCCAGTGGTCCGCCGATCGCGGACGGAGCGCGGTCGTGCCTCCGAAGGCCGAGCGCGGGCTGACGTCGCGCGCACTTGCGTCCGCGGGTGCCGGCGATCCGCCGTCGCCGTCCGCGATGCGCCCGAGCGACTCGACGCCCGGAACATCGCTGAGCTGACCCATCGCGTACGCGACCTCGATCTTCGCACGTCCGACGTCGCCGGCATCGCGCAGGTCGCGGATGAATCGCGCGTACTCCTGGACGGCAGCCTCCTTGTCGCCCGCGAGGGCCAGCGCCGCGGCGAGACGGCGATGCGTGGAGAGGTCTCGGGCGTCGAGGGCGACCGCTTCACGCAGCAGGCCGATGGCCGCCGACCTTTCGCCCGACCTGCTCAGCGCGGCTGCCCCGTCGCGAAGCACGCGCAGCGCACCCGCGCGGTCCTCCTGCTCGAAATGCACCTTCGCAAGGCCGCGGTATCCGCCGTCGGCCCCCGGAAACTTGTCGACCAGATACTTGAAGCTCTGCTCGGCCTGGCGCAGTCGACCCTGCTGAAGGCTCTTGAGACCTTCTTTGAGAGCGACCTGGTAGTTGAAGTTAGTCCCGGCCACGTTCGTAGTCTGCGCTCGGCACGCTCTTTTTGGTTATCGCTTGGTGAACTGAGGAGCCTTTCGGGCCCGTTTGAGACCCGGTTTCTTCCGCTCCTTGGCGCGCGGGTCTCTGGTGACCAGACCAGCCTTGCGCAGTGGCGCAGCGTGTTCCTTGTCCGACTGGATGAGAGCGCGCGCGATGCCGTGCGCGATCGCACCGATCTGGCCCGACACGCCGCCGCCCTCGACCTTGACCATGGCGTTGAACCGGCGGGCCGTGTTCGTCACCGAGAACGGTAGGAGAGCCTGCTCGGTCGCGCCGTCACGCGCGAAATAGTCGTCGAGGGGCTTCCCGTTCACGACAACGGCGCCCTCGCCGGGCACGAGACGGACGCGGGCGATCGAGGTCTTGCGGCGGCCGGTGCCCTGGAAGTACGGGGCGCTCTTCATGAGGCTGACTCCTTCGTAGTCGAGGCTGACTCCTTCGCGGCAGGGTGGGGCTCGGGCTTTTGCGCGGCGTGCGGATGCTCGGCGCCGGCGTAGACGTGCAGCTTCCGGATCATCTGCTCGCCCAACCGGTTCTGGGGCAGCATCCCCCGCACCGCGCGGCGGATGACCTCTTCGGGCCGGCGCGAGAGGAGTCGCTCGAGCGTCTCCGAGCGCAGGCCGCCCGGATATCCCGAGTGCCGGACATAGCGTTTCGCCTGCAGCTTGTTGCCGGTGACCCTGATCTTCACCGCGTTGATGACGATCACCGGATCACCGGTGTCGAGGTGCGGCGTGAACGTGACCTTGTGCTTACCCCGCAGGAGCGTCGCCACCTCGGTGGCGAGACGCCCCAGCGTCGCGCCGTCGGCATCGACGACCCGCCAGCTTCGCGTGAGGTCGCTCTTCTTCGTCGCGTACGTCTTCATGTCCTCTTACTCATCCGCCTCGTTTTGTTCGTTCGCGTTCAGGGGACGGGGGGCAGAGCCCCCCGAGTTCGTGGCCCCGAGATCTTGGTCGTACTGCACCGACACCAGGCATAGACCGTTCGCGGGTGCGCTCGGACCCGCTTTCCCGCGATCGCGCGAATCGACGATCGCGGCGAATGCCGCGCTGTCAATCTTCGCGCGACCGGCCCAGAGGAGTGTCCCTACGATGGCGCGCACCATGCCGCGCAGGAACGCGTCCGCCGTGATCTCGAAGCGGACGAGCGAGCCCTCTGAGCACCACTCCGCGCTGCGGATCGTGCGAACTCCTCCCGGCCCCGCCGCGAACGCCGAGAAATCCTTTCGACCGACGAGCGCTGTGCTCGCGTCCCGCATCGCCGCGACGTCCAACGGCGTGTCGACGTGGTGCTCGCGAAGCCGCTCGAGTGGATCGCGCTCGAGCGCGTTCCGGATCCGATATTCATATGTCCGTCCCGTGGCCGAGAACCGGGCGTGAAACTCTTCCGCCGCGGGCCCCAGCCCCGAGACCGCGATGTCCTCCGGCAGAAGGGCGTTGACCCCCCGGCCGATCGTCGCTCCGTCCAGCGCGCTCGCCGTCCGGAAATCGATGACTTGTCCGCTCGCGTGCACCCCGGCATCGGTCCGTCCCGCTCCGGTGACCCTGACCCGCTCGTCGCAGAGGATGCTGAGCGCTCGCTCGAGCTCCGCCTGCACGGTCGGTGCGTTCGGCTGCACCTGGAACCCCGCGTAGCGCGTTCCGTCGTACGCCACGCGCGCCTTCCAGTGCGCCGTTAGGTCGCAGCTCCCTTCGCCGTCTTCTTTGCCGTGCGCTTCGCCGGGGGCCGGGGGGTAGAGCCCCCCGACGGCTTCTCGGCCTTCGTCTCTTCCTTGGCCGCTGCGCGCCTGCGCGGCAGGGCGAGCCGGCGGCGTGGCTTCTCCGCTTCGGCGCCGGCGTCGGCCTTCGCCGCAGGCTTTTCGGCGGCTGGGACGAGCTCGATCAGCATCTGCGGCGCCGAGTCGCCGACACGGCGCGAGATCCGGGTCAGCCGGACGTAGCCGGAGCCTCGATCGGGCCAGCGCCCGGCGAGGTCGTTGAAGACCTTCTCGACGATGACCGGCTCCGGAAGCCAGGCGAGAGCGCGGCGGCGCGCAACGAGCGAGCCATCTTTGCCGAGGTTGATCATGCGATCGACGAACAGCCGGATCTCTTTGGCCTTCGCCTCCGTGGTCTTCACGCGCTCGTAGCGCAGGACCGAGAGCGACAGGTTCCGGAGCATGGACCGGCGGTGGCCGGTCCGGCGCCCGAACTTGCGCTCGTGCACCTGATGCGGCACTAGCGGAGTCTCCGGCTGTCGCCGGAGACACGCCTCCGGCAGGGTCGACTCGCTCGTCGCGGCAAAACCGCTCCTCCCTCAACCTCGAGCATCAACCCTCCTCGCCCTCGCTCAGGCTGGTCTCTTCTTCGGCCGGCAACTCTTCGGTGGCGGTCTCGTCGCGTATGGGCGGCTCGATGAGCCCGCGTGCCGCGAGGCGCTCCTTGATCTCGTCGAGCGACTTCTTGCCGAAGTTCCGCATGCGCAGGAGCTCGTCGTCCGGCGTCTGGAGAAGCTGGCCGACCTTGGTGATTCCGTGCCGCTTCAGCGAGTTGAAGGCTCGCTGAGGCAGGTCCAGGTCCTCGATCGGCATGTCGGCGATCGCCGACGGCAGGGCCGATCCGTTCGTGCGCTCGGGCTGAGCGAGCGCGGTCTGCGACCGCGTGAGGCCCGCGAAGAGCGAGAACTGCTGGACGAGGATCTGCGAGCCCTGGGCGACCGCGTCGTCGGGGGTCGTCGTTCCGTCCGTCCACACCTCGAGGATCAGGCGGTCGTAGTTCGTCACCTGACCGACGCGGGTGCTCTCGACGCCGAAGTTCACCTTCTTGACCGGGCTGTAGAGCGCGTCGATCGGGATGACCCCGATCGGCAATCCCTCGCGGCGGTCGGCCGAGTGGAATCCCCGTCCGGTCTCGACGGTGAGCTCGAGCCAAAGCGAAGCGTCGGGCTCGAGCGTCGCGATCTTGGCCTCGGGGTTCACGATCTCGATCTCGCTCGTGGTCATGATGTCCGCCGCCGTAGCGTCACCGGGCCCGGTCTTCTCGAGCGTGAGCGTGACGGGCTCGTTCGCGAATGAGCGGAGACGGATCTGCTTGAGGTTGAGGACGATCTGGACGACGTCCTCCTTCACGCCGGGGATCGTGGAGAATTCATGGGCCACCCCGCGAACGCGGGCGGCGGTGATCGCCGCGCCGGGAAGCGAGGACAGCAGCACGCGACGGAGCGAGTTCCCAAGCGTGGTGCCGTAGCCGGGGGGAAGCGGCTCGCACGCGAACTTCGCGTAGCGGTCGTCACCTTCGATACGTTCGATCTTGGGGTACTCGAGCTCAACAAGGGTCATTGGCTTCGGTTTCCTTCCTGCGCGGGGCTAGCGCGAATAGTGTTCGACGATGAGCTGGGTATTGACCTGCGCTTCGATCTGCTCGCGACTCGGTAGTGCGAGCACCTTGGCGGTGTATGCGTCGGGGTCGACTTCAAGCCATCCAGGACGGGTCTGTGTTTTCGCCCAGGCGGTCATCTCCTTGAAATAGTTGGACGAGCGGCTCGACTCCCGGACAGCGAGCTGATCGCCGGCCTTCACCGAGTAGCTCGGGGTCTTGGTCATGTGTCCGTTGACGGTGATGTGGCCATGGCTGACCAGCTGCCGTGCCTGCGACCTCGACTTGGCGAAACCGGAGCGGTAGACGGTGTTGTCGAGACGTCGCTCTAGGTTGATGAGCAGCGTCTCGCCGGTGGCCCCGGTCACCTCGGCGGCGCGGTCGAACGTGTTCTTCATCTGCCGCTCGAGCACGCCGTACATACGCCGCGCCTTCTGCTTCTCGCGAAGCTGCAGCGCAAAGTCGGAGACCTTGCGCCGGCGCTGCTGGTGCATGCCCGGTGGAGACGAACGCTTTTCGAATGTGCACTTCGTGAAGCACTTCTCGCCTTTGAGGAAGAGCTTCATGCCCTCACGACGGCAGATACGGCAGACGGGGCCGGTGTATCGCGCCATTAGACGCGCCTCCGCTTCGGAGGCCGGCAGCCGTTGTGCGGGATCGGCGTGACATCGGTGATCGCCGTCACCTCGAGGCCTGTCGCTTCGAGCGCGCGGATCGCGGCCTCGCGCCCGGCTCCCGGGCCACGGACGAAGACCTCGACGGTCTTGAGCCCGAGGTCAAGCGCCTTGCGCGCCGCGTTCTCCGCGGCGACCTGCGCCGCGTACGGGGTGCTCTTGCGCGAGCCCTTCCAACCCGACGCGCCTGCCGACGACCACGCGATGACATTCCCGGCGGGGTCAGTGAGCGAAATGATCGTGTTGTTGAACGAGGCCTTCACGTGTGCCGCCCCGCGTGGGACGATCCGCTTCTCGCGGCGGCGACGGGGCGCGGCCTTCGGCTCGGCTCCGGCCGGCCCGCCCTGCGCTTCCGCCTCCGGCTTCTCGGCCTTCTCGGCCTTCTCGGCCTTCGGGGATCGGGGAGCGGTCGCTCCGCGCGTCGCTTCGCGCTCCGCTCCGCGTCCGGGCGCCCCTGCCTGGGTCCCTTCCCCTGCTCCCGGTTTCTCCTGCTTTGGTTCGGCCATTAGGTCTTCGCCACCGCCTTCTTCCTTCCGGCGACCGTCTTGCGCTGTCCGCGGCGCGTCCGCGCGTTGGTGCGCGTGCGCTGGCCGCGCGTGGGCAGGTTCCGCCGGTGTCGCAGACCGCGGTAGCTGCCGATCTCCTGCAGTCGCTTGATGTTCAACGCGATCTCGCGACGGAGATCGCCTTCGACCGTGAAGCCGCGATCGATCACCTCACGGATCTTGGCGACCTGCGGCTCGGTCAGGTCGCGCACCCGTGTTCCGGCGTCGACGCGCGCCTGCTCGAGCACCTCGCGAGCGGTCGTCGCGCCGATGCCAAAGATGTAGCGGAGCGATACGTCGACACGCTTCTCGCGCGGGATATCGACGCCGGAGATTCGAGCCACTGTTAGCCCAATCTCCGGCTACGCCGGGAGACACGCTCACGGCTGGCAGACTTGCTCGTCGCGGCGAACCCGCTCCTCGCTCGTTCCATTTCTATCCCTGCCGCTGCTTGTGCTTCGGCTCGGAGCAGATCACGAGGATCTGCCGCTCGCGCCGAATGATCTTGCATTTATCGCAACGCTTCTTGACCGATGCGCGGACCTTCACTAATACCTCACTCGCCTGGTAATGCGACCTCGTTTCAAGTCGTAGGGCGACAGCTCCACGAGGACCTTGTCGCCCGGCACGACCCGGATGAAGTTCATCCGCATCTTGCCGCTGATGTGCGCGAGCACAGAGTGCCCGTTCTGGAGCTCGACCTTGAACATCGCGTTTGGAAGGGCTTCCGAAACGGTCCCCTCCACTTCGATGACTTCTTTGTTGCTCGGCTTGCTCGCCAATTACGCTCCAGACACAGGCTTACCCGCGGCATCTGCCAACGGGAACCAAAAGTGTACCAAGACCGGCCACTGTTGGGCAATACGCATCAGGCGGCGACCGCCTCGCCCTCGCCAGGGACGGTCAGGACGACCGGTCCGGCGGCCGTGCAGGCGAGGGTGTGCTCGAAGTGCGCTGAGAGGCTCCGGTCGGCGGTCACGACGGTCCACTGGTCCTCGAGCGTCCGCGTCTCCGGGCCACCCACGTTGACCATCGGCTCGATCGCGATGCAGAGGCCCTCGCCGATCGGTGGGTTGGGGTGTCCGCGCGCCGGCTTGTAGTTCGGCACCTGAGGCTCCTCGTGCATCGCCCGACCGATTCCGTGACCGACGTAGTTCTGGACGACGCTGAAGCCTTGCGCGCGTACGTACTCCTCGATCGCGGCGCCGATGTCGCCGATCCGACCGCCCACTTGGGCGTTGGCGATACCGATGCGGAGGGCTTCTTCGGTGACCCGCATGAGGCGCTCCGCCTCGGGCGAGACCTTCCCGACCGGGAGCGTGATCGCCGCGTCGGCGTGCCACCCGTCGATGATCGCGCCGGCATCGATGCCCACGATGTCGCCTTCCCGCAGCTTCCGCTTCGACGAGGGGATGCCATGGACGATCTCTTCGTTGATCGAGGTGCAGATCGTCCGCGGAAATCCCGGTGGGACCTCGCGCTTGATCGGATGCCCGTAATAGCCGAAGAAGGAGCTGGTGGCGTCCGACCTTCGGAGCACCTCGGCGGCGATGCGATCGAGCTCCGCGGTCGTGATCCCCGGGCGAACCGCCGCGCGACACGCCTCGAGCATGGCCGCGACGACCCGACCGGCCTCGCGCATCTTCGACATCTGTGCGGGTGTCTTCAGCGTGATCAATTGACGGCCTCGCGCAGCCGACTGGTGATCTCATCGACCTTGCCCACCCCGTCGACGCGCTTCACCAAGCCGCGATCGTCGTAGTACGAGATGACCGGGCTTGTCTCGCCCTGATAGAGGTCCAGCCGTTTGGCGATCACCTCGGGTGTGTCATCGGCACGCGCTTCGGTGATCGCACGACTGGACAGACGAGCGAGGAGCTCCTCGCGCGGCGCGTCGAGCAACAGCACCGCATCGACCCGACGTCCGAGGCCCTCCAGAAGCCGATCGAGAGCCGCCGCCTGCGCGGCGGTGCGCGGAAACCCGTCGAAGAGGACCCGCGTCGCAGGCGAGATCCCGCGGAGGCGCTCGCGGACCATCTCAACGGTCACATCGTCCGGCACGTAGAGCCCCTGGTCGAGATA
>Ga0209056_10002472_pt1 | contig 19906 bp, 20 predicted proteins | sample GraSoiAngelo_114_FD_185876 | JGI IMG/M metagenome (GOLD analysis project Ga0209056, IMG submission 185876) | Grasslands soil microbial communities from the Angelo Coastal Reserve, California, USA - 14_0903_13_40cm (SPAdes) (version 2) | ecosystem: Environmental > Terrestrial > Soil > Grasslands...
TCAGGGCGATTCGAAACGCCCAGCGCGTCTGGGCGAACAGCGTGGGCGAAGAGATCGGGGAGGCAAACCTGCGACATGCGAGTCGCGTGGTCGATCAGCTGACTAGGGTCCTGACGAGGCATCGCACATAGGCCGAAGCTTGTTAACTGCGGGCCGGGAGCCCTCCCGGCCCACTCCCCAAGATCTGGGGCTCAGGCTGCATCGCAGCGCGAAATATAGCGGCGCTGATTGCCCCTTTGGTCGAAACCACAAAGATCGCACTCGGACCATCGACCACATCGGAACACTAAGGGCGCCAGTTGACGTTGTGTGAGCTGTGAACCGCAGGTCGGCTGGATTCTGGGTTTGGCCTGTCGGCGCCACGCTCGGCGTGGCTGGTGCAGTCGGACTGGAAATCACGTTTGTCGCATCCGGTGATTTGCCGGCTGTTCCAGCCCTCCTCGTCACGTTTGGGCTTCCGGGCGTTGGCGGTCTCGCCCTCGGTGTAAGCAACGGCTGTGCACGAAGGACCTACCTCCTGCTTATGCAAAGATGACACCATGCGTGCTGTATGGCTGTCGGGTTCGGGCGCACCCCCGAAATGCGGGTCGGTGGACGCCGCGAACCTTTAGTAACTGTTGGCCGGGAGCCCTCCCGCCCCACCAGTTTCCTGACTCAAGACATCGTGGACACCCGGCTTCGGCAATGGGCGGAGTCGGCTCAGGTACGGACCAGAAGCGAATGTCGCGGCAGCGCTGTACGAATGAGTCAACCGCTTGGGTGCAAAAGAGCCGCGCCCTGTTTGGACGCGGCTCCAACGCCACAGTGGGCAGCGTCTGTTAAATCGTCGTTGCGAATACGTCGGTGCGGTTGGCCGGGTTGCCGGTATTCGTCTGAACGTAGAACGGCAAGAAGGTGTTGAAGTCGCTCCCTACTGAAGTCAACCCCTCGTAATCGCCCAGAAAGTAACCTCGCGAGATCGGGGCAGTCTCTATATCAAAGCTGCCAGCCACATGGGTCTCCGACCAATCGGCGGTGTTGGTGCACGCGCTGGCGGACTTGCAGCGGATTATCCAGTAATCGGTCGGCACTCCCGCGGCCGGCGTGTTGTTCCGAAAGTCGTAGTAGGCCACGCCAACGGTGCTGTTAGCTGCCACGTACACCGATGGGGTGAATGCTGCCGCGTTGTTTGTCGTTTGATTGATCTTTATCGGTGCCGACCAGGTAAGCCCGCCATCAGTCGACCGGGAGAGGGCGACATCATCGTGGGCGCCGTTGCTGAAGCGGCCATCGGCCCAAACCACGTACAGGGTGCCAGTGCTGCGGTCGACAGCAATGTCGGGAAGGCCCGCGCCGGTGCGAACCGGAGCTCCGGTGTCCGGATCAGTGACCGCCACCGACATGTCCTTGGAGATGATGATGGGATCTGACCAGGTCAGGCCCTTGTCCGTCGAGCGGATCACCGCCTCGAAGTACTGATCGGAAGGCTGGATTCCAGATCCTTTGCCGATATTGAAGACATCCACCAGGGTGCCGTTGGGCAGGACAACGATCTGGTTCCCAATCGCAAACTGATTGCTGTTACGCGCGAAGAGGTTGCGAGGCGCTTCCCAACTGGTGCCACCGTTCGTCGTCCTGGTGAAGTAGATATCTCCCCGGAACGCAAACGAATGCAGGGCATTGAAATCCGCGTTCTCACTGGGGAAGCGACTGCGATCCCATACGGCGTAAACATTGGAGGCATTGGTCGGATCGGCGGTAATCGTTTCTTTATCGTTGAAGTGGAAAACTGACGAATCACGAATCAGCGTTGTCGGCTCGCCCCAGGTGTCGCCCCCATCCGTCGATTTGCTCACAAGGATCCCGGAGGTCACCAAATCCGCGCTGGCCGAGAGGCTGATTTGGTAGACGTCTCCATTGGATGCGAACGACACCCAGGGGTCAGAGGCTCGATCGTAGTTGCCGCCGTTGCCGGCAGTCCCTCCCGAGCAGGTGCTGAAATGCGCCCAGTTCTCTCTCCAGGTTGCTCCGCCATCGTGCGAGACGCCGGCGATCAGGCCGTGCGCTCCGCCATTCGACCAGCGATCCTGCTGGAAGACACCGACGATGTTGTGTGCGTTTGTTGGATTGACTGCGACTCGGGGCTCGACCTCAGCATTGACGTAAACAGTGCCGGGCCCACCTATAGCGCAACCCGCGAACGAGCTTGGCCCGGAGACCAACGTCGTCGACGCACTCGCAGACTGGTTGAGCCCGAGCGTCAAGGCTCCCGCGACAGCAACAACAGATATGACCTTCATGCATGCCTCCTCATCGAGAACACCGGGGGGAGCGACAGAGCCACAACCCGCGTGAGACCACCCCACTCCGCAAGGCCCTCCGTGCGGCCGGTGCAGTCGCCAACTAAAGCAGTACTACTGAACGGAATGATTGTCAAATGATCCCGCGTGCGGATACTCGGCGCCATTTGCAGATCACGGTGCGATCCAGACCTCACCGCATCTTTCTTCTTCGCCCGGCGCCGTGGCTAGGCCTCGGTCTCCTGAAATGGCTACGGGCGCGGTGCCGGCTCAGGACGGTTTAGTAACTGTTGGCCGGGACCCCTCCCGGCCCACTCCTCGTCAACGTCTGACCCGCCGCCATCGTCGAAGTCGTTCTCTTGTCGCCAGGCCCCGACAGATCGCGTCCTATTCCAACAGGGCTTCCGGCCGGATGTTCTGGTTCAGGTGGAACGTGTTGTCAGGATCGTAAAGGCGCTTGAGGTCGGTCAGCCTCGTGAGCTTGCGCGCGGAATAGGCACGGCGCACGCCGTCCTGGCCTTCGTCGCCCAGTGCGTTGACGTAGACCCCACTTGCGAAGGGCTCGAGCGTCGCTGCGTAGGCCCGCGCAGCGGACACCCGGTCGCCATCCTCTTTCGGATCCACCCAGTTCGTCCCGCAGCCAAACTCCACGAGCGTTTGGCGGTGGCTAAACGCCGCATCGTCGTCCCCGACATCGCCGATCGCGCCGCCGTATGCCTGGAAGCCGCCGTTCGGGATGCGTGACCAGTCGGGGTCGGCCCCGCTCGCCGGTAGGCCGCGCGCCAGGAAGGCGTCGATCGCGGCGTCGCTGAGCTCGGTCAGGTAGTGACCTTTGGAATAGCGGCGGCGGCCATGGCCGTTCGGGTCGTCGCTCATGCACTGGAGCCCGACGTATGACATCTCCTGGACGCGCTCGGTTGCGGGCCTGCCGAGCTCGCGAATCGTCGAGAGAAAGCGGAGCCCTTCATTGAGATCGCCCACCCAGACGTAGCCGACGGTGACGATGGGTCGGTTCCGCAGACCGGGCGGCGTCGATGGTAGATCTGCGGCCGTCGTGGCGCTTGCCGTGAGGGTTGCCGCCCGGGGTGCGTCGGGCAACAGGTCACGCCAGCCGCGAAGCGCGTCGCGAGCTTCGGCGGCATCGAAGACGAGGTCCACCACGAGCGCGCGGCCGCCGACTGGGTGGAGGCGAAACTCGAACTCGGTAACAATGCCGAAGTTCCCCCCTCCTCCACGGAGGCCCCAGAACAGATCGGCGTTCTCCGATTCAGACGCGTGCACGATGCGTCGATCGGCAGTCACAACGGTATACGCCTCGACGTTGTCGCAGGACAGACCGAACTGTCGCGCAAGCCACCCCATTCCGCCGCCAAGGGTCAGCCCGCCGACGCCTGTGTGCGAGACGTTTCCAGCCGTCGTTGCAAGGCCGTGCTCCTGCGCGGCCTCGTCCAGGTTTCGAAGCAGCGAGCCACCACCGACCCAGGCCTTGCGTCGGACCGGGTCGATGCGAACCGCGCTCATGGGGGTCAGGTCGATCATGACTCCGCCGTTCGGCACGGAAAGGCCGAGCACGCTGTGGCCGCCGCACTTCACAGCGATCTCGAGGCCGGCTTCACGGCCGAAACGCATGCCTGAAACCACGTCCTCAGGGGACGCGCAGCGAAGGATGGCGGCCGGGCGCCGGTCGACCATGCCATTCCACACTGCCCGGCTCCGGTCGTATGTCTGGTCGCCAGGCAAGATCAACTCGCCGCCGAACTCGCCGATCCTCGTCGCGGTCCCCATCTCCCGCCTCCTTGCTTCGAAACTCCACCCGCTCATGGATGCGCCACAACTAGTGACTGGGGAGGAGCCCTTGACTAATCGATCGGAAATGCCGCGATAGTCCCGACGACCCGCAAAGATGCCCGGGTCTTTGGAGTTTCATGTCCTTGCCCGGCCTGGCTTACGATGCGGCCCATGGCAAATATCTTCTTGGGCCGATATGCCGCAGATATCCAGGGATCCTTCGTCGTCTTTCTGATCGGCATGCGGATCAACCGGTTATGGAGAGTGCCGGACTGGTGGTCGGTGGCGGTTGCAATGGCGCCCATGCTGCGGGAGCTCTATAAGCACCCGGAGAAAGGATTCCTGGGCGCCGAGCTGTTCTTTTCCTTCTCCAACTGGGCGCCGATGGTCGTCCAGTACTGGAAAACCTTTGACGACCTGGATCGCTTTGCCCGGAACCAAGACGACCCTCATCTTCCGGCGTGGCGCGATTTCAACCGGAAGGCGGCACGGACCGGCAGCGTCGGGATCTGGCATGAGACCTATCTGGTCGCAGCAGGCCGCTACGAAGCGGTCTACGGCAACATGCCGCGCTTTGGATTGGCCAAGGCGGCAGGTCACGTGACCGCCACCAGCCGCGGGGAGACCGCGCGCACTCGCCTGGGAGGCGAAAGCAAGCCCGCGGTCGAAATCACTTACTGAGCGTTTGCTCGGTGGAGTAGGGGCGGCGGTGCCCGCCGGGAGTGCGAAGGTGGCGGTCCTTACGGGGCCTCGACAGGTCGAGGTTCATCAGGTCACCGTGCCTGCCCCAGGACCGCATGAGGTTCAGATCGAGACGTTGTTCTCAGGCATCAGCGCAGGCACGGAGATGAATGTCTACCGCGGGCGCGCCCCTCAGTGGCAATTGCGACTCGATCCCTCGACCCGACTCTTCTCGCATTCAGAGAAACCTGACTGGAGCTACCCGCTCACATACGGTTATGCGAACGTGGGGCGGGTCGTCGAGACTGGAGAAGGCGTCACGTCACCGTCGATTGGCGACGTGGTTTTTACCTATTCGCCGCACCAGAGCTTGGTGGTGACGACCGCAAACACAGCAGTTCCACTGCCGGATCGCATCGACCCCCGTCTAGGCGTGCTGAACGCCAATCTGAACACTGCCCTGAATGGCGTGCTGGATGCGCGGCCGTCGCTGGGCGACGTCGTTGTCGTGTCAGGGCTTGGCGTGATCGGTCTGCTGGTAACACAGCTCGTGCGCCGGGCCGGGGCCGGTCTTGTAATTGGCGTCGACCGCATAACCTTCCGTCGAGAGCTGGCCAGACGACAGGGAGCAAACGTCGTCGTCGATCCAGGCGAGGGCGGCGTGGCCGAGAAAGTCAGAACGCTTACCCAGAACCGTGGAGCCGATGTCGTCATCGAGGTTTCGGGTGCGCCACCTGCTTTGAATGAGGCGATTCGGGCGGTGGGCTTAGGCGGGCGAGTGATTGCTTTGAGCTGGTATGGCGGCACCTTCGAAAGCCTGAATCTCGCCGGAGAGTTCCATCACAACCGGCCGCGAATCATCTCGTCACAAGTCGGCTCGCTGAAGCTGGTGACTCAACTGCTGACGCAACTCGACCTTGCACCGCTGTTCACCCACGAGTTTCCGATCAGCCGAGCTCCGGAGGCTTACGCGCTGGTCGACCAGGGTGCCGAAGGACTCGTGCATTGCGTCCTGACGTATGGCGAATGAGGCGGTGACTGGAACGCCCTGACCCTGATTCTTTCACCATGCATCGAGTGGCTTTTCGCCGATGGTGGCCGTCCGTTTCCGGATCGAGTGCGCTCAGCGGCTGCCGCGGGCTTCACTCAAGTGGAATTCTGGACTACGACCGACAAGGACCTCGAAGAGGTCGAGAGAGCGCTACGCGAGACCGGAATCACTGTCACCGACTTTGTTTCCGAGCCCACAGGGCGGCTGGTCGACCCGGCGACTCACACCGAGTTTCTTGAGGGAGTTGAGCGCTCCACCCGCGTGGCGACTCGACTCAACGCACGCAACGTGATCGTGCTTTCAGGCGACACCATTCCGAATGCAGACAGAAGACGACAGCTCGAGGCGATCACGCAAGCTCTGAGCCGGGCGGCACCGATCGCGTCAAAGGCTGACGTCGGGCTCCTGCTCGAGCCGCTCAACACCCTTGCAGATCACCCTGGCTACTTCCTCGATTCGACGGTAGAAGCCCTGGATGTCATCCGGAATGTGAATCAGCCTGCGGTCCGTCTGCTCTACGACATGTACCACTCGATCGTGATGGGTGAAGAGCCGGCGGAGGTCCTGGCCGGTTCTGGCCACCTTGTCGGCCACGTGCACGTCGCCGACCTGCCTGGTCGCCATGAGCCAGGTACCGGAAAGGTCGACTGGGCGCACCAATTGGCGGTGCTGCGCGCAGCGGGCTATGCCGGGCCCATCGGGCTGGAGTACATGCCAAGCCGGGATACGCTTTCGAGCCTCGAGTTCATTCAGGGGTTGGAAGCTTGATGCCTGTCGTGCAGGAATTGGAGCCCGAACCGCTGAGGCGAGGGGGTGCAAAATCTGACCAATATGGGCATCGGTTGGCCGGCTCGAGCTGCTACGCCTGCGTGGTTTTTCGCGACCGCTGCATTTGGCCTGTGCTCCGTGGCGTGTGATACGGCCCCAACGCAGCCAACGCAGGCTGCGACGACACCTAAGCTGCAAGACCTGTATTCTCGCGAGCTTGAGCTGCCAACCGTGGCCCCCGGCGCCGAGTGCCCAGTGACGCCCACCCAGACCGTCGAGTCAGGGTCGACCTCCAAGCAAGACGAGATCCCGACCTATGGATATGGCACGTGGCCGGTCTTCTTGTCAGGGCAGGACAGGTGGTTCGCCGGAGAAGCCGCCCTTCTGCTGATCAGTCCCGAATACGACGGCCCGCTCATCGTCCGAGGGCACCAGCTCGACGGGTCCGGCGGGATGCCGCTGCAGTCCACGTCCGACGCACACTCATCGCCCGTCGGGGCGCTCGGAGTCGAATTCAGCCCGCCGCACTCGGCCACAAGATGGCGCGAGTGGGATGGCCAGATCACGCCGGGGATTGCACCCGGCTGCTACGGCCTTCAGGCTGACGGCTTCACCTTCACGACCCTGATCGTCTTTGCGATCCAGCCGGGGCCACCACCACCGAGCTGATCGATGCGCACTTCAGGCCGGCCCGCTCGGTCGTTACGCGGTGGGCGTCAACTTTCCGGCGGCGGCATCGCGCTCGAGCCTCCTGCGACCGGATCGCGCAGCGTGGCCAGGGCGTCCTTTATGTGTGCCAGGCGGGCCGCCCGCCTCTACCAGCCGTCCCGCGGGACCGTTCGGAGCTTCTTCCGGGCCACATCGGCCCTGGGCTGGTTGCGCAGGACGACGACGCGGATGTGCCGGCACGCATCTTCGGAGCGCAGGGCCTGGATGAAGCTCATGCTTCCCGCTTCACCTGAGACGAGGTGGATGAAGATCACATTGGGTGCCGTTTGCTTTGCCCGAGCCAACCCATCGTTCTGGTCTCGAGCCAGGGCGACCATGTAGCCATCCCCCTCTAGCCGGTGCTGATTGGCCTGCTGCGAGTCGGGATCGTCATCAACCAGCAGAGCGGCGGCGACGCGGTTAGCGTCCACGGCGGACCTCCCATGTCCTTCTCGGCTAAGCGATCGGCAGGTTCGCGGGAGGAAACGCCAGCCTGTCGGGTGTGGCTCCAGTCTAGTCCTTGGCTCCCCAGGTCAAGCTCGAATAAAGCCCCGGGTCCCAGGCCGGCGGCGTCCGGGCCGGGGCCGCCGGCGGTCGCGACCAAGCGCCGGAGGCGCGGCCGCGTGTGCCACTTCCTCGAGGTAGAGCCAATCCCCGCTGCGCGCATAGGCCGACGCGTCCACCGGCCGCAGGGCGGGGGCGCCCTGGCGGCGCAGCTTTGCCCACTTGTCGTGGTCGTCGGCGGTGATGAACGTGAGAGCGCGCCCGGTATTTCCGTTGCGCGCCGTGCGGCCGATACGGTGGGTCAGGGCGTCGGCGGTGTCGGGCAGCTCGTAGTTGATGACCAGGCCGACGTGGCTGAGGTCCAGGCCCCGTGCCGCGACGTTTGTTGCCACCAGCACGTCGGCGCGCTGGTTGCGGAAGGACTCCATCACATGGTCGCGCGCGTTCTGGGCCATGTTGCCCTGCAGCTCGACCGATTTGTGGCCCAGGCGCTGCAGGTCGCGGTTCAACCTGCGCACACCGTGCTTGGTACGGCCGAAAACGATAGCGCTTCGACCTTGATGAAGGATCTCGCTGAGCACCCGGAGCTTCAGTCCGGAGTTGGTGTGGACCAGGCCGTGCTCCAGGAGCGACGGTCCCTCGGTGACGACTTTGACCCGCAGTGGGTCACGCAGGTGCTTGGCGATCATCCGCGAGACCCAGTCCGGCATCGTGGCCGAGGCGAGCACGGTCTGCGGCTGGTAGGTCAGGCCAAGGATCCGTTCGACGTCAGGGGCAAAGCCGGCGTCCAGCATCTGGTCCGCTTCGTCGAGGACCAGGTACTCCACACGGCTCATCGAGAAGAGCTTCCTCTGGAACATGTCCAGGATGCGCCCGGGCGTGCCGATCACGATATCGACGCCTCGCCTCAAGGTCTGGATCTGCTGGTGGTAACCGACGCCTCCGTAGAGCAGGGCGCTCACCAGTCCCGAATCCAGCGACTCGAAGACGCTCTGGACCTGGATCGCCAGCTCACGCGTCGGTGCGACCACAAGGCCGCGTGGGCCGGGCTTGCCAGGCTCAAACCGCTCGATGAGCGGGATCAGGAAGGCGAAGGTTTTGCCGCTTCCAGTCGGCGATTGAATGACCACGTCACGACCGTCCAGAAGGGCGGGGATCGATTCCAGCTGTACCCGGTTAGGGGTGTTGATTTCTTGCCGTGTAAGCGCTGCCAGAACGCGCGCGCTCACGCCGGCTTCGGCGAATGTCTCCAACGAAGCTCCAGGGTGCCTCTCTCTTTCTTCTTATTTGCCGTGAGCTACAGGACTCTGTGTTGTGACAGGAAGAGAGGACCCGAGCGGGCGACGCAACCGGTGCGTCTTGGCCAGTGTACCGGATCGTACGAATGAAGCCGTAGAAATGCCGTGGCGCAGTATCATGCGGCCAACGCCGTTCCCTCCGGCGTTACTGGCGACGGGTGCATCTCGAACGCGCCTCTCGCGAGAAAGCCAGTTCGAGTCCAAGGAGCCACGATGTCGGCGATTGCCGTCTCCAAACCTGCGCCCCCAGCCCAGATCTCATCGGCCTATGCGGAGCTGAAGCGGCGGGTCGAAGCCGCCGGACTGATGCAAAAGCGCCCCGGTTACTACGCCCTGATGCTCGTCACGAACGCACTCTTCTTCGGAGTGTGCTTTTGGGTGCTGGCGCTCGTTCACAGCTGGTGGGCGACCGCGCTGGTTGCCGCCGTGCTCGGCTTTGCTTCCGGCCAGCTCGGCTTTCAGCTCCACGACTCAGGGCACAAGCAGATGTTTCCCAGCCGGCGTCTCAACACCCTGATCGGGGTGCTGACCGGTAACGGGCTGCTTGGCATGAGTCATGGCTGGTGGGTGGACAAGCACAACCGCCACCACGGCAATCCGAACCACCAGGACCTCGATCCGGACATCGGCGTCGGCGTGATCGCCTATTCCGAGGAGCAGGCCCTGGCCAAGACCGGGCCCGCCCGCTGGATCGTGCGCCACCAGGCAGGCCTCTTTTTCCCGCTGCTCTTCGGGCTCGGGTGGGCCATGCACGTCGCGAGCGTCAAGTTCCTGATCCGCCAACCCAGCCGGCTTCGCTGGATCGAGGTCGGCTTGCTTTGTCTGCATGCGATCGCCTACATCGCGCTGCTGGTGGCGATCGTGGGTCCCTGGCGTGCGGTGTTGGTGATCGTCGTCCAGAAGTGCGTCGGCGGGTTCTACCTGGCCTCGGTCTTCGCCCCCAACCACAAGGGCATGCCCCAGATCGAACCGGGGCAGGAGCTCGATTTCCTCCGCTCCCAGGTGTTGACCGCGCGGAATGTGAAGTCCCACCCTCTGACGGACCTGCTCTACGGCTCGCTCAACTACCAGATCGAGCATCACCTCTTCCCGACCATGCCCCGCTGCAATATCCGCCGCGCCCATGCGATCGTGCGCGCGTACTGCGCCGAGGTCAGCGTTCCCTACCATGAGACTTCGATCTACCGTTCGTACCGCGAGATCCTGAGCTACCTACACGAGGTGGGCGCGCCGCTTAGGACCTCACCTGCCTGAAGCGAAGTCGTCGTCTTCCCGACGCGTAGGTCGTGCTGTTGGGTGCCCTCGACTGTTCCTTTGATCGCCGCGAGGCCGTGGATCAGTCAGGCGAGGGCTGCGTGCTGGCGTCCGGACTACACTGGGCGGACTTTGACCGCCGCCTTCGTGCGCGATCGGTACGCGACCATTTCCGGTCGCGGCCTGGACTGGGAATCGGTGCCGATGCGCCTCTTCCAGAAAGCAAAAAAGCTCGGTACCTGGGACCCGCAGGCGCTGGACTTTTCGCGCGATGGCGCCGAGTGGGTGGGATTTGATGACACCGAGCGAGACTTCCTCCTCCGCACTCTGACCCTCTTCCAGGCCGGCGAGGAAGGCGTCACCAGCGATTTGCTGCCCCTCATCATGGCCATCGCCGGCGAAGGCAGGCTCGAGGAGGAGATCTACCTCACCTCATTCCTGTGGGAGGAGGCCAAGCACGTCGAGTTTTTCCGGCGCTGGCTCGACGAGGTCGCGGTTGCACGTGGAGACCTGGAGCGCTACCTGACCCCGAGCTACAAGCAGCTCTTCCTGGTCGACCTGCCGACCTCCCTCAACGCGCTCAAGACCGATCAATCCGTCGAAGCGCAGATCCGGGCGTCGGTGACCTACAACATGGTGATCGAGGGCGTTCTCGCCGAGACCGGATATCACGGGTTCCGCCAGTCGCTCGAGGCCAATGGCAAGCTGCCGGGGTTGCTCGACGGAATCCGCCTGCTTGCGCGGGATGAGAGCCGGCACATTCGGTACGGCGTCTTTCTGCTCGACCGTCTCATCAACGCATCGCCCGATGGTTGGGAGGTCATGAACCAGCGCATGAACGAGCTGCTCCGCCCCGCGTTGGGTGTGGTGAGTGAGTTCTGGGAAAACTACGATGACGATCACGGCCCGTTCGGGCAGCGCATGGAAACGTACCTCGACTACGCGAGCACCCAGTTCGACAAGCGGATGAAGGTCCTCGAACGCGACCGGGGCAAGAGCATCGATGAGATCGTCAAGGCACAGATCGTTGATCTGTCGGAAGACGAGATGACAACTCAACTTGTCCACGCTGAGACGGCCTAGCGCGCTCGTCCCGCCGGCGATGTCGCTGGTGGCGCTCGTCATCGTTCTCGGGCATATCGCATTTTTCGGCACGGCGCGCGAAGCGGACGAAGGCACGGCTGCGCATCTCTGGCAGCTCCTGATGGCGGGCCAGGTTCCAGTCATGGCCTTTTTCGCGATCACGTGGCTGCCAAGAGCGCCGAGACAGGCAATGCTTGTCCTTGCTCTGCAGGCCATCGCCATGTTCGCCGCGGCAGCGCCAGTCTTCTTGCTCCAACTGTAGAGTCGCGTGCCGGAAGGCGACACCATCTGGCGAACCGCCGAGACCCTGCGAGACGGCCTCGAGGGCAAGCAAGTCCGGGTCGCTCGTCCAGACCGTTTGAAGCGCCTCGCCGGATGCACCGTCACCGAGGTCAAGCCGGTGGGAAAGCACCTTGTGATCCGTTTCGACAACGGCCTCGCCATCCACTCCCACATGCGCATGAACGGCGCCTGGCACGTCTACAAGCGCGGCGAGCGGTGGCGTCGTCCGGCCTGGCAGGTGAGGGCGCTGCTCGAGACCGATGACGTGGTCGCCGTGTGCTTCGCAGCTCCTGTCGTCGACCTGATCCGCGACGAGGTGCCCAAGGTCGGACATCTCGGTCCGGACATCCTCTCTGACGGCTGGGCGGTGGCCGACGTGATCGAGCGCGCCCGCTCGCTCGGCCCGACACCGATCGGCGAGCTGCTCCTTGACCAGCGTGTCACCGCCGGGATCGGCAACGTGTATCGCTGCGAGGCATTGTGGATGCGGCGAATCAATCCGTGGAAAAGCGCGGCCGAGATCAGCGACCAGGAGCTGGCTGCGCTTTTCGAGGCGGCACGTCAGGCGATGCGGGCCAACCTCGACGGCGGGCCGCGCCGACGCTTCCCGGGCTATGGAAGAGGCGCCGTCCACGGGCGTGGCGGCAGGCCATGCCCCCGCTGCGGGGCTCGAATCCAGGTGCGTGCGCAGGGAGAGCAGGCGAGGCTGGCGTACTGGTGTCCTGCGTGCCAACCCTGATCCAAGCGTTCCCCTAGCGCAACCGGATGGCAAGCGCTCATCACGTCGCGAGGCGGGCAAGATCGGTAACCAAGAGGGGCGCCTCCAACCCCTGGCTGGAGTTCCTCGAACGGGCCGGCTACGTGATCCGCGGCGTGCTGTACGCGGCCATGGGCACGTTCGCCCTCGGCCTTGCGCTCGGACTTGGAGGCACAGCCACCGATCAATCCGGCAGCCTGGTGATCCTCACGGGTGGGCCGGCGGGCAGGGTCATGCTCCTCGCCGTAGCGATCGGCCTCGGCGCCTATTCGATCTGGGGATTCGTGCGCGCGATCTTCGATCCCCTGAAACGTGGTGATGACGCGGTGGGAATCGCTGAGCGCCTCGGGTTCGTCTGGAGCGGCATCGCGTACTCCTCGATCGTGTTGTTTGCCCTGCGACTGCTGATCAGCAGCGGCCCGGCCCGCTCGCGCGACGGGACCCAGGCGGCGATCGCGACCATCCTTTCCTACCCGGCAGGTCATCTCGCCACCATCGCGATCGGCGTCGTCGCCATCGGTGTGGGGTTGGGACAGTTCGCCGACGCGTATCGAGCCGTCTTCAACAAGGACCTCAAACGCATGGAGATGAACAAGGCCGAAAAGAAGATCGTCGACACCCTCGGCCGGCTCGGCATGGTTTCGCGTGGCGTGACCTTCACGCTGGTCGGCTGGTTTGTCCTCCAGGGCGGCCTGCATCGCGATCCGTCACGCGTCCACGGATTCGGCGGTGCATTCATGTTTCTCCTCGACGAACCGTTCGGTCGCGTCATGCTCGGCGCGGTCGCTGCGGGCTTCATCGCCCTCGGCCTGCATTCATTTGCGTGCTCACGATGGGTTCGCCTTCTTGGAAGCCCGCATTGACCGCCACGCGTCTGCTGGTCCTCAGCCGTGGAGCGGGCGGCATGACCGAGGAGGTCGAAGCCAAGCTACGGAAGGCATTTGCCGATCACCTGATCGTCGACTTCGATCCCGACCAGGACCTGGAGGCGCTGATCTCTCCGCGCGGCCGCATCGTCGTCGCGGGGGGCGACGGCACCGTCGAGTTCATCGTCCGCAAATTCGCCGACACGCAACATCCCATCGGCGTCATCTCGCTTGGAACGTTCAACAACCTCGCCCGCGCGCTTGGCTTGCCGACCGGGATCGATCAGGCGATGGAGATCGCGAAGGACGGGCACCAGCGCGCGATCACCCTGGGACGGGTCAACGGCCGCGTCTTCGTCGAGGCCTGCGCGATCGGTTTGTTCGGCGAGACGATCGCGCTTGGCGAGTCGGCCAAGGACATGGAGTTCGGCAAGCTCGCCGGCAAGCTGAAGGATGTGATCGCGGCGAAGAGGTTTCAGTTCGAGCTGAGCGGTGACATCCAGGGCAGCGGAGCCGCGATGTCGCTCGTCTTTAGCAACACCGCCTCGATCGGCAGCCAGCTGCCGATCGGCAACGCGACGCCGATGAATCCCTACCTGGAGTTTTCTGTGCACGCGGGTCGAACCCGGACTGACATCGTCGGCCGCGCGGTCAAGTCCGCTCTGCTGTTCCAGCACTCCGAAGACGGAGCCGGCCAGGTGTTCAAGTTCAGCAAGCTCGAGGTGAAGACCAGGCCGCGCGTCCGCGTCTACGCGGACAACTTCCTGGTGGGGCGCACACCGGCGACTATCGCCGCCGAGGCGAGCGCGCTGAAGATGCTGTTGCCCAAATGAGCAAGCCTGAGCCGGTCGAGAAGGCGGCCAGCGAAGTTCTCGCGGGTGATCCGCGAGCAAGCGCCCGCGCCTGGTTGTGGCCCCTGGTTGTGGCCGTCGCCATCGTCTTTGCCCTGGACACGTACCTGGTCGCGACCCGGCCACTGCTGCCATTCGATGTCCCGGTTGCAGTCTTCGTGCAGTCGTTTCCGTGGGGACCGGTGACATACGTCTTCGATGTCATCAACTTCACTGCCGGTTACCTGCAGGTCGCCGTCGGCGCGGCGGCCATCATCGTGCTTTTCATCTGGGAGAGGCGTGCCGGCTACCTGATGGCGATCGGCAGCGTCTCCAGCTTGCTCGACAACCTGATCAAGCTGGCGATGGCGCGCCAGCGTCCCAGCGCGGATCTGGTCCACATCCTCACCCCGGCGCCCGGTTACAGCTATCCGAGCGGGCACGCGGTCTTCTTCACCTGGCTGAGCTTCATGGTTGCGTTCTCGCTCGCGCCTCACGTCAAGCCGCGGAACCGGTGGATCCTGTGGGTCGCCGCGGCGCTCGTTATCCTGCTGGCGTGTCTCGCCCGCGTGTGGGCGGGCGCCCACTGGCCGAGCGACGTCGCCGGCGGCTTTCTCCTCGGCCTGGGCTGGTCCGCGTTCGTGGTCTGGCTGCCTGAACGCTGGTTGCCATCGCCGACTTGGAGGTGGTTCAGAGGCGGGCGCCGGCGCGCGACGACCTAGTGCGAGGCGCGGACGTCGAAGCGCTTGGCGAGGTCGGCGGGCAGCGTGAGCGCCGGGTCGAGCTCATTCAGCAGTCCGCCCTCCTGGAGAGCCCGCACAACCAGGCTCGAGCAGATCTCGTGGTGGCGCCGCGCCCAGCGCACTGGCCGGCCGAAGAGCAGGTAGAGCGAGGCACCGATCATGTCCAGGTAACCGAAAGCCTGTCCGAGCTGCCTGGTCGCGTAGACCACGACGCGCTCGCGCGCTCCCGTGTCGAGCTCATCGCCGAGGCGCACGAGGTGGTACTCGTCCTCGCGATACTTCGAGATCGGGCTGCGCACGATCCCCCTGATCTCGGCCTCGATCACCGAGTCCCCGCTCGCGACGACCGCGGAATGACTCCAGTGCGCAAACACCGCATCGCGGCCGCGGAAGCGCCGCTTCTGCGCCAAGCTGATCAGGCCGGCGAGGAAGTGATGGCGATGGGCGAGCATGAAATCACCGGGTTTAAGCTCGCGAGCCTCTTCGCCTGGACCGTATCGCTCGATCCGCGCCATTCCGATGGTGTAACGCCCGGAGCATGAATCGGCCCTTGTTGGCGCTGGCGGCGTTGACCGGATTGGCCGCGGCCGCGGTGTCGGCTTATGTCGCGCTCCATCCGTTCATACCTCAGGACGCCGCCGTCGAGCGCGACGTCCAGGCGACGAACTGGGGGCCTGCTGCGCTGACGTTTCCGATCTTCAGCTGGATCGGCGACGCCAAGGGATTTGTGCTCGAGGTGATCATCTTCGCGGGCGTTCTCATCTTCAACCGCCGAGCCTGGATCGTTGCGGCGGGGGCGGCGCTCTCTGCCGGTTGGTACGCGCTGTTGAGCCACCTGATCGTTCGGCCCCGACCTACGACAGCTCAGGTGCTTCAGGTCACGGAGCATCCAGGCGCGTCGAGCTATCCCAGCGGCCATACCATCTTCATCGTCACGGTGATGGTTGTGCTGATGCTGTGCTTCGGCTACCGATTCCTACCCCGGGGGGCGCGGGTCATTGGCTGGATCCTGGTCGTGCTGGTCATCGCCGCGAACGCCATCGGCCGCGTCTACACCGGCGCACACTGGCCGACCGATGTGCTGGGCGCGATCTTGATAGCGGCCGCATGGTTCAGCTTTCTGCTTTCGATCCGCTGGGTTTCGGAGCGGGTGCTTCCGTCGCGCCGGACCCAAGCGGGTCAGGCCTGAACGCGAACCTCGAACGCACCTTATCCTGAGCCTTAGGCACGGGGCGATCACAGGGGCGGCTCAGTTCTCGGTGTTTGGAGGCTGTCATGACTGAGCAGGAACGGAACAAACAGGTCGCGAGGCGGGCGCTGGACGAGGTGTTCGCCAAAGGAAATTTTGCCGTCGTGGATGAGCTCTTTCATCTGGACTTCGTCAACCACGAGGCCGGCCCCAACACGCCGCCTGGACCAGATGGGCTCAAGATGACGGTCGGGTGGCTGCGCGACTCCTTCAGCGATCTCCATTACGACATCAAGGATCAGATCGCGGAGGGCGACAAGCTGGTGGTGCGCGTCATCTCGAGCGGCCGGCACACGGGAAACTTCATCGGTTTCGAGCCGACCGGTAAGAAGTTCGAGGTCCAGCAGATCCACATCTACCGTTTCCGCGACGGCAAGATCATCGAGCACTGGTCGAGCCGAGACGATCTCGGCCAGGGGATGCAGCTTGGCTTGATTCCGGGAGGCGCTGCGGCCGCCAGCCGCGGCGGTTGAGGCCACAGACATCACTTCTTTGACGCCACGACGCCGATGAGATGACATCGGCGTTGTGGCTCGCGAGCGAGCCGGCCCTTTTGCCCAGCCGGATCCAGATGGCGTTCACGCTCGCGTCGCATGTGCTGCTTGTCCCGCTCGGCGTTGCCCTGCCTTCGCTAACCCTGTTGATGGAAGGCATCGGCCTGGCCAGCAAGGACCCCGTCGCGCTGAAGATCGCGCGTCGCTGGTCGGTGGTGATGGCGGTCCAGTTCGCTGTGGGAGCGGTGACTGGCACCATCCTCTCCTTCGAGTTCGGAATCCTGTGGCCGCGGATGCTCGGCCAGTTCGGCGGCGCGTTCGGTCTGGGCTTCGCCATCGAGGCTTGGGCATTCTTCCTCGAGGCGATATTCATCGGCATCTACCTCTACGGCTGGGAGCGGCTGCGCCCCAGAACGCACCTCCTGTTTGGGCTGGTCCTACCGCCGGCGGGCTTGCTCGGCGCGTTCGGCGTGCTCGCCTCGAATTCGTGGATGAACACCCCGGCCGGCACGACCCTGAAAGCGGGAAAGGTGGTCGACGTCGACGTCATGGCCGCCCTGTTCACCCGTGCCCTGGGCTATGAGTTCTGGCACTTTCTGATCGCCATCTACATGACGGCGGGCTTTGTCGTCGCGTCGGTCTACGCGGTGGCCTGGCTGCGCGGACGGCGCGACCACTACCAGCGCCTCGCGTTCGCCGTTCCTTTCACCGTCGCTGCAGTCCTCGCCCCGATTCAGCTTGTCGTCGGCGACCTCTCGGCCCGGGCACTCGTTGCTGACCAGCCGTCCAAGTTCGCGGCCATGGAGATCACCTGGACGACAAGGGATCACAACCCAGAAGTCATCGGCGGCTTGATCGACGCCAACGGCGACATCCATTTCGGGATCTCGGTGCCCAGCCTCGACTCGCTGCTTGTGGGCTACTCGCCGAATGCCGTCGTCCCGGGACTGACGAGCGTCGCCGCCAACGCCAGACCGACCATCGTCGAGGCGAACATCACGCATCTCGCCTTTGACCTCATGGTCGGGCTCGGCAGCGTCGGCGCCGCGCTCGCCGTCTGGCACTTGTGGGTCCTGTGGCGCCGGCGCCGCCCGCCAGAGTCGATCTGGTTCTATCGCCTCGCCGCTCTCGCCGGAATCGGCGCCTACATCGCCGTCGAGACCGGCTGGATCACGACCGAGGTGGGGCGCCAGCCATGGATCGTCTTCGGGGTGATGCGCGTCGCCGACGCCGTCACGACGGCGCCCGCGTCCTTCGTCTGGACGATGCTCACGGCGCTGGTTGTGATCTACGCGCTGATCGCGTACTTCTTTGTGACCCTGCTGCTCCGGCTATCCGCCCGCTGGAGACGCGAAGACCTGAACCAGCCCTCCGAACCGGAGGTGGGTGCGCCTTACGGGCCACGCCCGCGAACCTTCACAGCCTGATGCCGGACCTGATCGCGTTCACGCTGCTGCTCGCCATCACGGCTTACAGCACCGCCGGCGGCGTGGATTTTGGCGCCGGCATCTGGGACTTGCTGGCGGGCGGCAGCCGGCGCGGGCGTGAGGCACGTGCCCTCATCGACCATTCGATGGCGCCGGTGTGGGAAGTCAACAACGTGTGGCTGGTGCTCGCGATCGTGTTGTGCTGGACAGGATTTCCGCTGCTGTTCCAGACCGTTTTCGCCAGGCTCTATCCTCTGTTCGCCCTTGCCCTCGTGGGGCTGATCCTGCGGGGCGCCTTTTTCGCGTTTCGCCACATCGCGGAGGACCCGCGCGCTCACCGCATCGCGGACCTCGTCTTCGGCCTCTCCTCGCTGCTCACGCCGTTCTTCTTCGCGGCCAGCCTGGGCGCGATCGCATCCGGCCGTCTCGAATCCTTCAGCCTCATGTCGATCGCGTTCGGCCTCGTCTCGCTCGCTGCCACGGCGTTCAGCGGCGCGTCCTTTCTGGTCGGAGACGCGCGGCGTTATGGCGCGATCGAGATGGTCGGATACTTCCGCCGCAGGGCCGTGATCGCGGCCCTGGCGTTGATTGCGGTCGGCTCCGCCGCTCTGATCACGATCGGGTTCGAAGCCCCGGACCTCTTCCGTCCGATGCTGGCCGGCAAGGGCTTTCCCTTCGCGCTGGTCACGATGGTTCTGACTCCGGTGGTGGGGTTCCTTCTCTGGCGGGGCGTCCTCCGCTGGTATCGCGTCCTCACCGTCGCCGCGGTGGGCTCGATGGTTTTCGCGTGGGCCTTCGCGCAGTCGCCGTATCTCGTGCCCGGACAGCTCACGATCGCTCAGGCCGTCGCGCCCTTTTCGACGCAGGTCTTGCTCCTGGTTGTCGCGGCTGTTGTGCTGCTTGTGATCGGCCCGGCGATGGGCGTGCTCTACTACCTCGACCAGCGCAGCGCACTGGAGTCCCCCGAAACGTGAGGGCTCCGTTAACCGCCGCCCTCGAGGGAAAAGCGCAATCACCGGTTCGGCCAGCAGCGCTTGCTGCTCTTGCCCGGAAGCGGGCGAAGTAGTCGCTCGCCATGTGCCGGGCGAACGACGCCTCGGTTGCGAAGCGCTCGATGAGAAACCACGTCTGTGGGTCCGCAGTCGATTGATGAAGCTCCGGGCGCTGCCGAGGATGTCGTGGTGGGCCTGCTGGGACGTTGGCTGGAGCTTCCCCGCGTGTGCGGAACGCGGACCGGATCGCGGCCTTTCTCGCCACCAGCTCCGCCGGCATGGCCGAGATGGGAGCGTGGTACCGCTCGCTCGGCTCCGGCCTCGTCGATCCCGGGGCTCCGTTGTTCGGAGCGAAGACGTCTCAGCCGACGGAGTCGGTGAGGCCATCGGTCCCAATGCGACCGGCTACACGATGGTGCAGGCGGAGTCGTTGGAGGCCGCCACCACGCTTGCGCGGGGGTGCCGGCTCTTGAAGCACGGTCGCATGGTGACGGTCATCGGAACGCTACCGATGTAACAGAGCTCAGTGAGAAGGGGGCACGAAAGGCCTCGCATCGAAGTACGCGCGCAGGCTTGTAATCTTGCCGCCGCCGACGGTGTACCACTCGGCCACCGGAGCTTTCGCGACCGGCGTGTCGAGGATGTAGAAGACGGCCACCTCGGCACCTTCGGCGATCGTCGCCTGGTGGTCCACGCCCCTGGCCATGCCGTAAAGCCGAGTGATCGCGGTCACGTAGTCGTCGGCCTTTTCGAAATGGTCGATGGGGCCCTGGAAGCGGAGATCGTCCGCGAGGTAGCCGCGAGCGGCGGCGAAATCTTTCGCCCCGAGGGCATGGTTGTAACGGTCGACGA
>Ga0209056_10002473_pt1 | contig 19899 bp, 15 predicted proteins | sample GraSoiAngelo_114_FD_185876 | JGI IMG/M metagenome (GOLD analysis project Ga0209056, IMG submission 185876) | Grasslands soil microbial communities from the Angelo Coastal Reserve, California, USA - 14_0903_13_40cm (SPAdes) (version 2) | ecosystem: Environmental > Terrestrial > Soil > Grasslands...
TACTTGCTCGATCGCGGTTATGTGGACTTCGCTCGCCTGTATGTCTTGGCCCAAGCTTGTGCCTTCTTCGTCACTCGCGCCAAAAAGAATATGCAGTTCTACCGTCGCAGCTCACGTCCCGTCAAACAATCGGCAGGATTGCGAAGCGACCAAACCATTCTGCTGACCGGAGTGCGAACTGCACCGCGCTATCCCGATCCCTTGCGGCGCATCCACTATTTCGATGCCGAGAAGGACTCCCGACTGACCTTCCTGACCAACAATTTTCTTCTTCCCGCTTTGACCATCGCCCAACTGTACCGGGCCCGTTGGAAAGTAGAATTGTTTTTTCGTTGGATCAAACAGCACTTACGCATCAAGGCTTTCTACGGCACCTCCGAGAACGCGGTGAAGACCCAAGCCTGGGTGGCCTTATCGGTTTATGTGCTCGTGGCGATTGTCAAAAAACAACTGGGGCTGGACCTGAGCCTGTACAAAATTTTGCAGATTCTCAGCGTTACCGTTTTTGAGAAAACGCCCATTTTAGAAGGGTTTTCCAACTTCAGTGACGAGTTCTCGGACGCGGAGTCCTGTATGCAATTGAATCTATTCGACTTTTAATGGGACAGCACTGATTTCAAATGTGCTTCTAGTTTTGGCGAGGCACAGGCGCTATCACCCTACACACCTCGGTTATTCTACTTCCATACTCGTTGTTCGTCACTTCCGAGTTATTCCGGGCTCGAGGTTACCCACTCGGTTAACCCGCCTGGCCTGTCGCCGCTCTCAAATCCCGCGTCCGACGCAAGCTCGAAGCCCTCTCGCACGGAGCATCTGCTCTACGTGTGCCTACCGATCGTCAAGTTAGCTTCTCGCTTCACTTCCGCTGCTTTCGATTCTGACGATCTGGCCCGGCTTGATGGATTCGAGGTGAGCGAGGCAAGCGGGCATGAGAGGAACGAGGTCTTCCAAGAGGACGGACTTACCACAGAAAATAATGACCGCAATCTCCCGATGCCCGAGGTTCTGTTGGTATTCAAATCCGCGATCCACAGTCAGGAGAGCGTCGAACTTCGCGGACTCCGCTGCGGTCAAAAGCTGACCGTTCTCAAGTCCCGCGAAGCCAGCATACCGGGCGGTTTGACATTCGTGCTCGGCGAGGTAGTTGCGCAGTCCTTCGCTCACACACTCGTCGAGGAGGACGCGCATTCATGCCTGGGCGGACAGCAGCTGTTGAGCTTCTTCCAGCACCGCGATGGCCATCTCGCGTGAAACAGTCGGATACCCTTCGAGAAATTCTTCAAGGGTGTGGCCGCGTTCCAGGGAATCGAACAGAAGTTGGAGGGGTACTCGCGTCCCGCGAAAAACGGGCGTTCCGCTCAGGATATTCGGATTTTTAACGATCACGCTGTCCCTGGAACTCATAAGGTCTCCATTACAGACAGTATAGCACTCTCTTCAGGCGCGCCCGTGCTTCGCCAAATTGTAAGCGCACTGAAAAAAGTGCAACCTGCCTCGACGGCTGTCCTGTCCAGGTTATCCCTTCACCCTCAAGAGCCGAGAATCTCTCCCGGAGGAACCCGCGAGGTATACGTGTATGTATCAAGGATAGCAGAACCCGGACGTTTTCACGACGCTACGTTGGTTCGGATTAGGCAGCCCTATCGTACCGGTGGTGCATCCCTCCCAGTCGTACGTGGGAAAGGACGTGACCTGAGGCTATGCTGTGATTTCTTCCGTCTGGCGTTCCCTTCCCCAGTCCGAGATGCGTGCGGTCCTCGTGGTAGTAGCGAATATACTCCGAGAGCAGGCGTTTTAGGTGGCGTTCGTCAACTGCGATGATGTGATCTAGGAGATCACGCCGGCAACTCCCTATCCAACGCTCTGCAACTCCATTCTGCCAAGGACTTTCGAACGAGGTGCGGACAGGACTCACGCCGAGGGATCGAACCGCTGCGGGCACTTCCAGTCCATACTTGGCATCACGATCAAAGATGACGAACCTTGGAGCGGATTCAAAGGGAAATGCTTCTCGCAACTGCTGGACGATCCACAAGCTTGTCGGATGCTTTGTGACATTGAAGTGCAGGATGCGCCGACGATCGTGACTGATGACGAAAAAGCAATAGAGCGCGCTGAAGGTGATCGTCGGAACAGTGAAGAAGTCCATCGCGGCAACCGCTTCCCGGTGATTACGGAAAAAGGTAAGCCAGCGCTTGGCTGGCTCCGGCTCTCGAGGTGCCCGTTTCATCCAACGAGAGATCGTTCGCTCAGAGACATCAAAACCGAGCATGAGAAGCTCGCCATGGATGCGTGGCGCTCCCCACGTTGGGTTCTCAACGACCAGCCGGAATATCAATTCCTGAACCTCCTTCCACGTCTGTCGTCTTCCGGCGGGCCTCCTGACCTTGGAAATCAGCTTCCAGTACAAACGGAATCCGCCCCTGTGCCAACGCACCACCGTTTCAGGCGTGACCGCAATGAGGGATTGTTGCCATCCGGACCAGAATCGGCGGACGGCGACCCAGAAGAGCTTGTCGAGCAGGTCTAGTCTTGGCCGCGGATGTCGACGTTTCAGGACGGCGAGTTGTTGACGTAGAGCCAGATTCTCGAGTAAGAGGTTCCGACGCGCGCGCAAGAGGCGAACCAGTGTTCCAAGGCACAGGCCGATGAATCGAAACATACGTAGGAGTTATAACAGAACAGTGGCGGGAGGGCGGCTATGTCATTGATTTCAAAGTCGGCCAGAGTTTTGGCGAACCACAGGGGTCGCCTTTCTCTCTCCTTTTTCACCTATCCAGTTTGTCTTTCAAATCGCGTCTCGGCTTCCTGCTCGACCCGGTACACCGAACGCAACTAACAAGGTATGCCTTGGGAAATTCCGCCCACAACAAGAATCGGGGTGTTCAGCAACGGGGAGTGGATGGATTTCGACAATTTGCCGTAACCCGAACAAGACACTCAAATCGAAGGAGTCACCCATGGGAGCCTCTGACCCGATTAAGCACGTAGTCGTCCTTATGATGGAAAATCACTCGTTTGACCAACTGCTGGGATGCATGCAGCAGGTTTACGCTGAACTCGAGGGCATCGACGAGAAGAAGCTGCGTTCCAATCCCGATTATCCGAATGCAAACAACGTTGTACAGCAGGCAGCGACGAAGCTGACCTCCATTTCCCTCGATCCGGTTCACGAACACGTAAATGTGCTGCGTCAAATTGCGGATAACTGCAGCGGATTCGTTTCTGATTTTGTCCAGTGCTACAGCCAATGCGGAGAGACCCGCCAGCAGGTGATGTCTTACTATCAACTCGGCTCGTTGCCTGTACTTCATCAATTGGCCCAAAATTTTACGGTTTGCGACCATTGGTTTTCATCGCTCCCGGGACCCACCTGGCCCAACCGCTTCTTCGTACATACCGGCACCTCCAAAGGCCACGTCAAAATGCCTTCGGGCATGTACATAAAGAACGAGTATTTTTACGATCAGAATACGATTTATGACGAGCTCGACAACAAGCACATCACCTGGGGCATTTACCACCACGGAATGCCACACACCCTGCTGCTCGCACGTCTATGGGACAGACCCGGTCAGTTCCACCGTATGGACAACTTTTTCAAAGACGCGACTCGTCCAGAAGAAGAATTTCCGCAGTATGTCTTTATTGAGCCTTCCTACGGCGGAACCGACGAGAATGACCAGCACCCACCGACGGACATGCGGAAGGGCGAATATCTAATCGCCCAGATATACAACGCTTTAAGACGGAACGAGGCACTCTGGAACTCCACGCTCTTTGTGCTTCTTTATGACGAACACGGGGGATTCTATGATCTGATTATGAAATGGAATTTACGGCCAGACACGCTTGGCGCGCGGGTCGCCGCCGCTGATACCTTTGTTTCCCTACTTCAACGGAGGCAGGTCCCCCGGCCCGGCACGCCTGGTCCCTTCGATATTGATGTCTTCGCAAGTCTCGAACCGAACCGGCGCTTCCCAAGGCCACCAACGAACATCAAAACGCGCTCATCACGTTCGCTCACTTTCTCGAACAGAAGATGTCCCATGCCGAGGAACTGGCGGCTGTCGGCTACCGATCACTGAAGAGCCTGGGTAGTCCTTTAGACCAGCTTACGGTCGCGAAAGACCGTTTCCTGCTCTTTCTGCACCACGGACAAGCGGGTCGCCTTGATGATTAATGGTGTGGTCAATGCGAGCCACTTACTTCTCCTGATCCGGTCCCGGCTGCAGTAGAAACAGCGAGAGGAGAACGATGGATTTTGACGTGATCGTTATCGGAAGTGGTTTTGGCGGCGCCATCACCGGCTGTCGGCTAGCCCAAAAAAATAAGAAGGTTTTGATCCTCGAACGCGGGAAAGAGTGGACCAAAGACACCTACCCTCGAAACATAGAGGACGAATGGATTTGGAGCAACACCTCGCCGGAGAAATATCACGGGTGGACCGATCTCAGAACCTTTAAAGGAATGGCTGTCATCACCGGCGCTGGTGTTGGCGGCGGTTCTTTGATTTACGCGAATGTATCCGCCATTCCACCCAAATCCGTTTTTCAGGCAGGCTGGCCACCCGAAATTACCTACGACGAGATGCAACCTTACTACACCACCGTCGGGTATGTTCTCGACCTGCAAGAGGTTCCGGCAAAGCAGCGCAGCCCACGCGTGCAATTGATGCAGGAGGGTGCAGCCAAATTGGGGCAGGCCAACCGGTTTCGCCCCGCCCCGGTCGCCGTGTCCTTTGACCAGCAACTCGCTTACGACTTCAATGACGAGCCGGACATAAAAAAAAGCCGGACCTTCACCAACAAGCACGGCGCCGAACAGGGCTATTGCGCACAGTTGGGAGAATGCGACATCGGTGTCGGGCCGGCGCAAAAAATACGCTGGACAAGAATTATCTGTTTCTCGCACAGAAGAAGGGCGCCCAGATCCGGCCGCTCCATCTGGTGACGAATATCGAGCCTATTCCCGGGGGATATCGCGTCCACCATGATGAACTGCGCGACGGCGGCCGCATCTCCGGGACAACGACCGCTGCGATCGTGGTTGTCGCGGCAGGCTCCTTGGGATCCACGGAACTCCTACTGCGATGTCGCGACGTAACCGGAACACTTCCGCAGATCAGCCGCTTTCTGGGAAGGAACTGGAGCAGCAATGGCGACTTCCTGACACCCGCCTTTTACTTACACCGAGAAGTTTGGCCCGACCGCGGCGTCGCTATCGGATCGGTCATCGATTACCTGGATGACAGCATCAACGGTAAAACCTTTTGGATTCAGGATGGCGTCATTCCCAATGTTATGACCAAGTACTTTGAATCGGTCATGGACCGCCTGCGTAAAGCTCCAGAAGACGAGCACCTTCTGCATCAATTTAGCATGCAGTCCCTGCTTCAGCACATCACCCTGCTTTCCGCCAACATTGACCTGTTCAAGCACATCATGCCCTGGTTCGCGCAAGGGGTGGACGCCGGTGACGGCGAGTTGCGCTTGAGCAATGGCACCCTCGATTTGAAGTGGGACATCGCTCAATCGCGTGAACTGTTCACGACGATACTGGACAAGCAGAACGAACTGGCCAAAGTCACCGGTGGACATCCATTTCCCCTGCCTACTTGGTCGCTCTCTCAAGAGCTAATTACGCCGCACCCGTTGGGTGGCTGCAACATCGGCCCGTCTCCAGCCATGGGGGTCGTTGACCATGCCGGGAAAGTGTTCGGCTACGACAACCTGTACGTTGCCGACGGCGCGATCGTGCCGCGGCCGCTCGGCGTGAATCCTTCGCGCACCATCGGCGCGTTAGCCGAACGAATTGCCAGTCTCATCCCTGCGTAGGGCGGAAATTTCTGAAATTCGGGAGATGCATACTCGCAAGCAATTTGTCATCGCTTGTGGAAGGTTGGTCGAACAGCTCACGAACTGGATGCTTGATTGGCTGCACAAAGCTACATGCAATAGCCAGTGCGGGCCAATCGACCCAGGCAACCACGAATTCATTTGACACCGACAATTCGAGGACTATAATCGCGCCATAACGCGTGAGGTACGTCCTCAGAGCAGTATTCAACAAACGATAGATAACGTCCGGCGATCTCCTGATTTGGTCTCCAGGTTCTGAGATGCCTTCACACTCAGGCCAAAACATCTATCGATGAACGTCGGCCGTCGCCGTGTCGGCTCGTTGAGGAGAAATTGATGATCAACCCTGCTATCAGTGCAAAAAAACGTCAGCCCGCTGCTCACGGAGGCGGCGTCCGCGGCGACAACTCCGTTCCGCGATCGTCGCAGTTCGAAGGACGCTTCGGACGGATGTTTCGGTCTTTGCCATCCGCCGAGTGGCCCAAGAAAGCGCTTCTCGATCTGGGGCTGGCCATGACTGCGGACCCGGAGCACTTGGACGCAGACAAGAATGCGCCCACCGCCGCATTCGAGGCAGACGACAAGCGCATTCAGGATGACGAAGAGAACGTGGCTATCGCCGCCGGCTATACGTACCTCGGTCAGTTCATTGATCACGATATCACGTTCGACCCCGCGTCGAGCCTGCAGCAGCAGAACGATCCTGATGCGCTGATCGATTTCCGCACTCCGCGGCTGGACCTGGATTCGTTGTACGGCCGTGGGCCCGGAGACCAGCCATGGATGTATCTTGGGAAGAAGTTTCGACTTGGGCGCCCTTTGTTCGAAAACAAAAAAGCCAGCAAGGCACGGGACCTGCCCCGATTCGATGATCCCATCAACAAAGGAGCCAAACGGGCGCTCATCGGCGACAAGCGTAATGACGAGAACGTGATCGTGGCACAACTCCATTCGGCCATGCTGCAGTTTCATAACAAACTGGTTGATAAGCATCCCGACGACGCCTTCGAGCGCGTGCAACAGCGAGTGCGATGGCACTATCAATGGATCGTCGTGAACGATTTCCTCAAGACCATTTGCGGGGAAGAGGTCGTCGAGAACATCCTCCCTGATTTTGGAAAAAACAAGCCGATTTGGAAACTGAAGCCCAATTTGTCGATCTTCAAATGGCGCAACGATCCGTTCATGCCCATCGAATTTTCGGCAGCTGCATATCGCTTCGGTCATTCGATGGTGCGACCCATCTACCGCCTGAACACTGAACTCAACGGGGGCGATAACCCCGACATGGCCACTCCCGAAGAACAAAAGCGAGGCTTGGCCGGGCGCTTCTTTATTTTTGCGGGCGTGCAAAAGCGCGGCCTGAACGGATTCGACGAATTTCCCCAGCAGTGGGCGATCGATTGGAGCTTGTTCTTCGATATCGGTGGCTCAATCAATAACGTAGGCAAGAAACGAGTACAGCCAGCCTATAAGATCGATACTTCACTCGTGAACCCCATGGGATTTCTGCCGGAATTTTCGAAGCCGCCGCAGCCGCTGGTTCCCCCATTTAGTGTCCGTCAGCTGCAATCGATAGCTGTGGATCCTGATGGCGATCCGTCGAACCTTGCACAACGGAACTTGCTTCGCGGCTTGGCGATGGGGCTGCCGAGCGGTCAGAGTGTCGCCCTAGCTCTGGGCGTCGACGCGATCGAGGACAGCGAATTGCGCGTGGGAAAGGCTGTCACGGGCGACCTCCCGAACAATCCGTTGCTGACTTCTTTTGATAAAGAAAACAACAGCTTCAAAGGGAACGCACCGCTCTGGTACTACGTCCTGGCGGAAGCGCAAGTCGAATGGGCCAAACGAGCCACGGCAAAGGGCAGCAAAGGCAATGAGGAACCAATTCGTCTGGGAACGGTGGGCGGACGTATCGTCGCAGAGACCATCATCGGACTGATCTGGGGAGATGGCCACTCGTACTTGCGCCAGGCACCAAACTGGAAACCGGATACCATTCGCAGCATGGGGGATCTCATTCATTTCGCTCTGAGTTGAATCGCTCCTTCTAATCCGAGCGAATCTGACAATTTTTTGGAATCCGTAGCCGGTGACGAAAAGGGTCGTCGTGAATTCCATCGGCAACTCGTGGCACATCCCGACCTCCTCCGAGCCTCGCAGCACGATGCGCGATCCGGTGACAGGCATTTCCGCGGCGACCAGCGTGTCTATTTTCAGCGGCAACCAGTATCAGGGGCCGGGAGAACCCGGGAACCAACTGGAAGCCGGCGGCGCAGTGTTCTTCAGACGGCGCGGCGAAACCTCATGGTCGTCCGTGCCCATGAAGTTCGACAGCGCGCAAGCCAACAACAAATACTACGTGGCCAGACTGCCCACGAATACCTTCGCGACCGGCGACGTCATTGAATACTACTTGCGAATCCCTTACAGCGATCACCCAACCACTTTCGTTCACGGAAGCGACAACCAGTCCTCAGCGACGGCAACGGAAACGGCTGCCCAGGGAAACCCATTCTCGTTCACGGTGGAGGCTTCGGAAAACTTCGTATCTTTCGATTCCGGAGCACTTCAGGCGCGTGTGACCCTGGACTCCGGGCAATTTACGTTGACGGGCCCGGACCTTCGCGGAGCGGCGCACGCGAACGTCATCACCTTCTTTGCGCCGACGGTGCGCGTGGCCGGCAAATCCTTCCCCCTGCAACCGATACGAGATACGAAGAAACTGGCCAACGGCTTGGAGCTTACCTGCGATCTTGGAGGGACAACACTCACCGCCCAACTGACATTTCCAAGCGACAACGTCATGCAGTACGAGATCGTGCGATGGAACGGCATCGTCGCCGAGCAAACCATGGTGACAGTGACTTCTGACGGAGGCGAGCACTTCTTCGGTTTTGGCGAGAAGTTCGACAGCCTGGATCAGGCCGGCAAGAGGGTCCGCACCTTGACGATCGATGACCCCGGCACAAAGGGCGGTCACTCGTACAAAACCGCGCCGTGGTTTCTCAGTACGCGGGGTTACGGTTTCCATCTCGATTCGTCCGCGGAAAGCCACTTCGACATGCGTGCCAGCCAGCCGGACCGCTACGTGATTACGAATTTGTTTTCCACGCTGAAATTCAAAGTGGTTTACGGACCTGATCTATCCGACGCGCTGACCCGGTTCACGGCGTACTCCGGCCGACCTTTTTTGCCCCCGCCTTGGGTTTTCGGGCCATGGATCTCGTCGGATATTTGGCGAAGTGGTGGCGAGATCCGCTATGCGGTACAGAATTTCGCCGGCAATCTGAAAGGAAGGGGGATCCCTGCGTCTGCAATCGTTTTTGATTCGCCTTGGGAGACGGCCTACAACGATTTGCAGTTCAACATGACGCAATTCGGTAAGGGAGAAGACTTTGAGGGCGACCACTACGACGGATTCGCTACCCTGCCGGAAATGACGGCGTTTCTGCAAAAAAACGGTTTGAAGGTCATCTGCTGGATGGCGCCGTTTGTCAACCTGCAGTCGGAGGCAGAAACGCTGCCCAACCGTTTTCAACCCAACGGTGCGTTGCAAAGGGTGCCGGGTCAGAATATCGGCAAGGCGTCGAACTATGACGAAGGCGAGAGCAAAGGTTTTTTCGTTCGCAAGGCTGCTGGCGGACCTCCGCTGGTCGTGCCTTGGTGGAAGGGACGCGGCAGCCCGATCGATTTCACGAATCCGGCAGCCCGCAAGTGGTTTAACGATCAGCTTCTGAGACTGTTGAAACAAAGCGAGGTCGTTACAGCGAGCGGCAAGGAGCCCGCAATAGGCGGATTCAAAACGGACGACGGTGAGACGCAAAACACCGCGCAACCGCCCAACGTGTATATACCGCTTACGGCAACCTACGCCGACGGCCGCACGGGGACGGAGATGCGCAATGCGTATTGCTTCGAATACCAGCGCTGTGTTTCCGGAGCTTTGGGAGGCAACGGGGTGCTCTTCGCGCGGAGCGGTTTCGTGGGTTGCCAGGCCTTTCCTGGACACTGGCCCGGCGACAACGAACCGAACTTTGGGCCGAATGGTTTGCCCGGTGTAATCACAGCCGGTCTATCGTCAGCAATGTCAGGTTACGCGATTTGGGGCCCGGACGTCGGCGGATACCAGGACTCGAACTTCGCGGCAACCGCCTCGGAACGCGCCGATCTGTTCATGCGTTGGAGCCAGTTTGCCTGCTTCTCTCCGATCATGCAGATGCACAGGCAGGTCCACAGGCAGAAAAACCAGGACTTCACATTGGGCAAGACGGAGGAGCTTCGGCAGTATCCGTGGGGCTACGGAGCGGAGGCTCTCGCGAACTATCAATTCTTCGCGAGATTGCACACGCGGTTATTTCCGTACATCTATACCTATGCCAAGGAATCGGCCGCAACGGGCTTGGCGATTTTGCGGCCGCTGATTTTGATCAATCAAAGCGACCCCAAAGCCCTCGGTGTGCAGCATGCCTATCATTTCGGCAATGAGTTCCTGGTGGCCCCCATCGTCGCCTTAAACGCGAATTCGCGGCAAGTGTATTTGCCAGCGGGAAACTGGGTAGATTTTTGGACTGGCGCTGTTCACGCGGGCGGCCAGACCATCCCGTGGAGCAGCCCAGACCGCATGCAATTTCCGCTGTTCGTGCGGGAAGGCGCGATCGTGCCGTTGCTGCCGAAAAACGTGCAAACCCTGTGTGACGCCGCCTATGTCAACAACAGGGCAATTGCCGCGGCAAGTCAGGACCTGACGTTTCTGATCTATCCGGGCAGTGGGACATCTCAATTTTCGGTCTACGACCAGACGCAGATTGAGTGCCAGCGCTCCGGTAGCGCTCGAATGGTTATCCTCAATTCGATTCCCCGCGCGGTGACGTTGCAAGTCTTCGGAGACGAGCCGCCCAACGTCACTCGCCACGGATCGAGTTTGCCAAAACGAGCGAAACTTGCGGAGTTCGAGGCATCGGATGATGGATGGCGATTCGATGCGCCGACCCGGTTCGCGTTCATCAAGTTCCGCCACGCGGGAGGTTCGGTTCAAATACGGTGCTAGGCGTCCCCACCAGGAATTTTTCGCAGCTCGAGTCCAATTTCAGGAGAGGTCCCCATGCCGGTCAGCGTTCTGACGCAACACAACGACAACATTCGTTCGGGTGCCAATCTGCAGGAGACCAAGCTCAATACTACGAATGTGAACGTGAATGATTTTGGCTTGCTGGCGTCCCGCGACGTCGAGGGTCAAATCTACGCGCAGCCGCTGTATGTCCCAGGAATCGAGATAGCCGGCAAGGCGCGAAACGTGGTCTACGTCGTGACGATGCACAACTGGGTGTATGCGTTTGACGCAGACGATTTGAGTCTCGGTGCCGGGCCTCTTTGGAAACGGCAAGTCGATCCTCATCCTGTCCCGTCCGGCTTCTACCGCCTGAGCTACCACGACATCAGTAACAACACCAATGACCCTATCGGCATTCTCAGTACGCCGGTTGTCGATCTGACGGCGAATGTGATCTATTTGGTTGCCGCCACATTCGACCCCGCGATTCTGGCAGGACCAGTTGCAGCGGCGCCAAATGCTTTCAAGCAACTTTTGTTTGCGCTTGACCTTTCCACGGGTAACCTTCGACCAGCCGTCGCCGAGTCGTCGAATCCGGTGCCGATCGGTGGATCGATTGCTGGGGTCGGGTACCGCGACGGTAAGGAAGTAGGCGCCGGCGTTACCGTGCACAAGACGGCGCAGGGCGCGAGCGTGGACGTCACCATTGACGGCAAGGCGATGACCGTTGTCGATGCCAATGGCGGCAACGTCTTCTTCAGTCCCATGCAGCACATGCAACGGCCGGGACTGTTGCTACAAGATGGATTGCTGTACATCGCGTTCGGCTCTCACGGCGACTTTGATCCTTACCACGGCTGGGTTTTTGCCTACGAAGCCTCTTCTCTGAAACAGAAAGGCGTGTTCTGCACTACACCGGGAGGTGCGGAGGGAGGAATTTGGCAGGCCGGTGAGGGGCCGGTGGGTGACGGCAGGGGCAACGTATATTTTGGGAGCGGGAACGGCGACTCCGACCTCACGGCTGTGGGAGGCCCGAACCTTGGTCAGAGTTTCGTTCGCTTGCGCGCCAGTGCAACATCGCTCGACTTGGACGCATACCGGAAAATCATTCAAGATCCTGGAGTTCCTGACGAGGATCTGGGGGCGGCGTCTCCCACCATTCTTCCAGACGGTTTTTTGGTCGGTGGCGGCAAGGATGGCAACTTTTACCTGCTCGATCCGGCCCAGATGACGAAGACGAATGCTGCCGCCTCACTTGTGCAGGCCTTCCTTGCGACTCGGGGACGCGGAAGCCGTACCGAGAAACCTTTGAGCACTCATCACATTCATGGGTCGCCGGTTGTCTACGACTCGCCCAATCAGGGCGTGCTGGTTTACGTGTGGGGCGAAAACGAAGTGCTCCGAACCTTTCAATATGACCCGATCTCTCACGGCTTTTCCGGCCAACCTAACGCGAGAAACGTGCCGGGACAGAGCAGGGCGATCGGGACCATGTATGCATCGAACGATGAGCGCGATCGAGACGGAATGCCGGGAGCCATGCTGTCGCTTAGTGCGAACGGCAAGATCCCCGGCACGGCGATTCTCTGGGCTTCGCTTCCACCTTTCCTCAATGCCAACCATGGCAGCGTTGATGGCATCCTGACCGCGTATGATGCGACGCAGTTCGATGCGCAGGGCCGTCTTGTGCAGCTGTGGCACAGCCATCAAAACCCCGCCGATGATCCCGGCAACTTTGCCAAGTTTTGCTGTCCGACTGTCGCGGACGGCAAGGTGTTCTTGGCGACCTTCAGCAATAAGTTACGAATTTATGGCCAGCGCTCTGCGTCCGACGGCGCGTATAACGTAGGATTTGGAGGGCACAACGGGCTGACCCTCAACGGAAGCGCTCGAAGCGCCGGTGGGCCGCTGCGGCTTACGGGAAAGCACGACTTCCAGGCGGGAAGCGTGTTTTGCACGAAGCCAGTGAACGTCAAAACCTTCAATACTTCTTTCCGGTTTCGGACCACAGCCGGGAATGCAACCGCCGACGGGATGACCTTCTGCATTCAGAGCGAAGGTCCACATGCACTGGGCGGCCCTGGAGGCGGCTTGGGATACGGGCCTGATCCGAACAACCCCAATGATCCGGGCTTCAAAATCATTCAGAGTGTCGCTCTCAAGTTCGACCTTTTCGATAATGAAACCATTCAAGCGGGCAGCTTCCTCGGTTTATACAAGAACGGCGACTCTCCGACTGCCGCGAATGCCATCGGAGGTGAAATCCAGCTTGCCCCCCTCGGCATGGATTTGCACTCGGGGCATCAGTTTCTTGTAACACTGACCTACGATGGCGCGACCCTGCAGATGGTCTTGAAGGATCGCACCTTGAAAACGCAGATCACGCACTCGTTTCCGATCGATATTCCGTCCATCGCGGGGAATACGGCGCATGTCGGCTTCACTGCGGGAACCGGTCTTTCCACCGCAGACCAGGACATTCTCAGTTGGCAATTTAGGTCATGACAACCACGCCTGCTGAGACCGAGGGTGAAGCAAGTCGTCGATGCTGTATCAGTCGTTGGAGGAGAATCAAGGATGCCTTCTAAGCCGCGGTCGTGCATTGTTATCGGTGCCGGTTTGGCCGGACTGTCGGCTGCCTATCGGCTGAGAACGCGTGGATGGAACGTGACTGTGCTGGAAGCCCTGCAGAAGGTGGGAGGCAGGGTCTTTTCCTACCGATTCAAACAGGCTCCAAAATTGGTCTGTGAACTGGGCGGGGAGTGGATTGGCGTACGTCACAAGGCCATCCGGAGGCTTTGTGCCGAATTAGGCTTGAAGCTTCAGCGCCACCAGTACGCCTTTTCCTTCTGGAATGGGGGCGGGGCCCCTTCACGGATTTTCAGGCCAGGCGCCTGGTGTTTTTCCACGAAAGTCCGCAAGAACCTTGAAGCTTTCAAAACACGGTTTGCCAAATACGATCCTGCGCAGATTCGCGATCTGGATCAGTTCGACTGGTGGACCGTGCTCCGCTCGCTCGGCTTCACGACCGAGGAACTCCAGCAACGCGACCTGATGGACAGTACGGATTTCGGCGAGACCATTCGCTTGACCTCTGCCTACAGCGCGGCGGCCGAGTATACCGACGGCACCGACACGGATGCGATGGATTACAAAATTCGCGGCGGTAACGACCGTCTGGCCTATGCCCTCGCCGGTGAACTTGAGCCGGGCTCTCTCTATCTGGGTGCCAGGGTCCGAGCGATTCATCAAACCGCGACGGGCGTGAACGTCTTCGTCAACGGAAGGAAAGCGCCCTTCCGCGCAGAGTTCTGTATCTGTTCGGTTCCCGCGCACTGCTTGCTCAGGATCGGATGGAAACCCAAGCTGCCCTTGGAGCAGGCAGCCGCCGCACAGCAACTGCAATACTCGCGAATCATGAAGACGGCGGTCCTGTTCAACAAAAGGTTTTGGAGCAATTACAAAGGCTACGGATTTTCCACGTTTACCACGCGCATATCGGATTTCTGTTTCGACAGCACGTACGGTCAGCGAGGGACCGAGGGCATCCTCTGTAGCTATTCCATCGGCGATAAAGCCGATGACCTGTCGTCGGAGCCCAGCAAGGCAAACGTCAAAACGTGGATCCGAGACGACATGGTCAGTGTTTCGCGCACCAAAGAACGTCAAATCGTCGCCGTCGACGTGAAGTCACAACCCTGGCAAAAGGTGTCGTGGATCGGCGGAGCCTACGCTTTTTACCGGCCCGGCCAGTGGTTCACCGTTCGACCCGCTCTGCAGCGGGCTCACGGCCGCGTTTTGTTTGCCGGAGAGCATCTCGCAGACCTGCAAGGTTTCATGGAAGGCGCGATCAATAGCGGCGAAGCTGCGTCTGACCAGCTATGAGCAACCGCTCGGCTTGCATCTTTTCTCAGCGCCGGGTCGGCGGCGAAGCTGAAACATCCGGTCTAAGGTATCGGGGAGGCACGCTAGTGCGAACGGAACGTTTGCTTTCGGTTGCGGCGATCCTTGCGCAGGCTACGTTTGTATGCTGTGGCTCGGCCGCGCAGAGCGCGTCTCCGCCCGCGCCTTCAGGCTCGACGGCCGTCGAACTCGTGAAGGCGCTTGCGTGGCCGCTGGCCACCCTCCTGATCGGCGTGGTTTTTCATCGGCAGATTGCCTTGTTCATGAGCGCACTGGGCAGCCGCATTACCAAACTTTCGCTCTTCAAGGTCGAACTCGAGCTGGTGCCTGCAACTGCAGCGACAACTACTCCGCTTCTGGACGCTATCCGTGGCTGGAAGCCGCTTGGGCGCGTGTCCAAATCTCGCTTTTCCCTCAGCCCTTTCGCCAATGCTCCGCAGTTGCCTGTGGGAGCGCAGTGGCTTCCACATCCCGGTACCCTTTCCATTGTGCATACCGAAAACTTCATTCGGCGTTCAATCAACGCAATGCAACATTGTTACATCCAGATCGTCTGGTTAGCGCGCCCTCCGTTTCGGCTTCTTGAATGTCGCTGATTTCAAAGGCATTTGCGCCGGACAGCATTTTCGGTAGGGACAGCTACATCATCAGCTGCGTCCCTCCAGGTCAGGTCCTAGCTGACGAGCCGTATAAGCCGGATTCTTGAACCCCTTACCGAAGTGGACAAATTCGCATTGTTCGAAGTGAAGGCCCCTGCTTGAGAACCGACAATCAACTATTTGCACGGCGTCTCGGCAGGCCCGGCTTCCTCTCCGATTCAGACGCTCCGCAGGTCTGCGTGTTCGACCGGGCCAAACGCCGCTCCGCGGGCATCTTGCTCCAGCACCGCGAACTGGTGCTGGTCCATCGGACTCAAGTCTTGCAGGATAGGCCGCACTCGATCCAGTACCTCACGAGCCTCCTTGGAGTGACCCTCCTGAACATAGACAGCGGCAGCCGCTAGAAATTGCGCTCCAGCGTCCTTCGGTCGATTCAAGGCCAGATAGACTTCTCCGAGCTGGGCATACAATCCGGGAGACCTCGGGAATTCAGGATGTTGTGAACGATACCTCTGCTCAGCCTGCATGGCGTGCTCGAACTGGAAGAGAGCACCTCGAGGATCTCCAAATGTGCCCCATTTTTCTTGGCGACTGTAGATGGTCCCAAGAATTGCATGCAAGCGAAGGATGTTCAACCAGTCGTCGCTTTTGTAAGCCTCACCCTTGGACATGAAAAGCGTCTCAATGAACCGATTCAGCAGCATTCCGTGAGGATCCACGTCCGAGCTGTGTTCCATGAGTACGTCGGCCGCATAAAGCGCGGCTGAGACCTCTCTGGGGTTCACGGACCACGCAAGCGCGTACCTTGCCAGGGCATCGCCGAAGGAGCCACGACTGCCGTAGTAGTCGCCCAACCGGCTGAGGAGTGCGCCGTAGGATTCCGCCTTCCAAGGACTTCCCCGCCACGCGCGAATGGGACTCGATTCGAACGGTTCATAAAATTGAGGTGACAGCGGCCCCACGAATGCCAGTCGAATCTCCTTGACTGCCGCACTGGACGGTCCAGCGGTCAGCGCCGTGAGCATCGGCCACTCCGCCTTCTCGAATGCGTCTGGGTCTATCGCCAAGTCTGCGTAGCAACGTACCAGCAACGCCAGTACCTCCTGTAATTGCGGATCTGTCGCCCACATTTTCAAGGAATCGTGCAAACGCGGCAGCAGGTTGGCCGCTTGGCCTTTATTCAGAAGCCGCTGCCCCACGTTGACTACAACCGAGCGACCCTCCGGTCCTGATTTCCAGGCCACCCGAAATGCACCATCGATGGCTGGATCGAAACCGGGCTGGCTTCCGAGCGCTTCGCTATAGAGCTTCAACGCTGAGGCCCCATCACCGGCCAGCTCGGATGCGCGCGCCGTATTGTAGAGATAGACGTAGCGTTCCGAGGCCGGAACTTGGTCGTACGACATCGTACGCAGGAGCACCAATGCCTCCTGCGATTTGTTCTGCCGAAGCAGGATCGTCGCCAGATTGTTTGCTGCCACGCGCTTCTGTGCCGGTGTACCCGCCTCGATTACCAAGCGATACGATCTTGCGGCTTCGTCAAGTTTAGCCGCCCCCGCTGGCTCCCTCCCTGCCTTCCATTCAGCAGCCTGCGCGTACTTAAGAGAAGCATCGGCCAAGGCCTCCTTGTCGTCGGTTTGCTTGGCCAGTTCCACTGCTTGCCTATGCAATTCTGATGCTGTCTTCCAATCACCGAGGGTTTCCGCCTTCCGCGCTTCATTCTGCTTCGCGCGCACGACGGCCCGCTGAGGTTTCGTGCCGGGCGTTGCCTCTGCAGCCTGCTTTACTTCTTTCGTCGCCTCTCGACCGTCCAATGCCACTGCAGCCTTTTTCTTTTGCTCTTCCGTCTGGGGCTTTTCTTGAGCCGCAGGGGGTGCTTGCGCCCGAGCATACCCCGCCATGATAAGGATCAAGACCGACACGATGATCCACCGTGCATTTCTCCGGGACGCGATGAAAACATGATTTCGCATCAAATCCTCCTCACGGCGCCACGCTTGGCGCCGGAACCGAATCCTCATCGCACGACGCAAAATGAGCTTTGCCTTCCTTCAAGTGGAATTCGATCGGCGTTAGGTGCACCACTTGTGCCTTTGCGTTTGAGTCCAAAGCCTGCGGCGCCGGATCGCCTGCTTTCTGGAAGAAGTTCACCTGTACGCCCACTCCCGAGAACTCTTTCAAGTCCGGCTTGTAGTCGAGAGGTTGGCTTATTCCCGCGGTAAAGAGCTTCACCTTTTCGTTGGTTGTCGTTCTCGAAAGGATCACGAACTCCGATTCAGCAAACTCATGGCAGTGGTCTTTCCACTCGATTGGCAGCACAGCTCGCGGACTGTCGGAATTGAGCGGCGGCAGGATTAGCACAACAGTCCGACCCAACGGTACTGCCTCGCTCAATATGATCAGAAGTCCATGCACTATAGCTGCGTTTGAAAGGATTCGTTGTTCGAAAGCGTCGCTGAAGAATTTGGGAGCCTCCGGCTCCTTGGGCAGCACGGGTGAAAGAAGGAAATCCCCAGGTGCGAACAGAGCATCCTTCCACGAACCCGCCGGAAGGCTCGTTCCTGCCGGCGCGAGCATCAGCGACATTCCGAGAAGCAATTTCCCGCTGTTCTCCCTGAGTACCTCGACACGCAATTGCGGAAAATCGGTATCACCGCCTGCCTTGTACTGCCAGTAGGGAAGCTTCTCAGCAAGACTCTTGGCCGCGCGACTGCTGATCTCTTGTTCGGCGGTTGGAGATAGCTTATAGAGCGGAAGTTGAGCGTGAAAGACGACCGCCACTCCTGACGGATGCTGGGCGAGCGCCGGCACTATGGGCATCAGGCTCAGCGCTGCCACCACCAGAATGGCCCGTTGCACCCTATTCCGGTGTAACCGACACAGCAATTTTAGGTATGCAGTTTGCATTGTCTGACTCCTTGGCGTCGAGTATTCCCACTTGTCGCGCGTCGTTGCGTTCCGCCAGGGCTCGAACAGTGTACGTTCCTCGACATGCTACTAAGTTGTTCCTCTCGTCTCTCAGTTCAAACTCCACTTGTCGACCGGGCTCAAATTTCCATCCTGGCCGATCGAGTGACTGGGGATTGGTCCAGTGTCCGAGCAGTTGCACTGCATTCAGTCTTTCCAGCTCCGCGCGCCAGCCAACAATCGTCTCTGGCGGAATGTCCACATCCGTGTCGCAGTTGATCCACAAGGATTGGCCATGATAGTCGCGCACTTCGCGATGATCGCCACGATATTGCACCACCAAAACTTTCGGCTGGCCTTCCAATTGTTGTGTCAGCGCCGCAGTCGGGCGCAGCATCAGCACGGGACGCCGAAACGAATCCGGCACCTGCATCTCCACTCGCGTAAGACCCTGCACGGTTTCCGCTCGATCCGGCAGGCCGCTGACCTTCACGAGCATCTCCGTCCGCTTCCATGGAGGTGACCAAATCACGAAACGCGCGTGGCCGTTAGCAGAAAGCAGTTCCCAGGAGGGCACTTCTTTTTCTGTTGCCAATGCCTTCTGAATCCGCACCGGTCCCCCGGCACGAAGCGCTTGCACCTCGATCGTGCCCACGCACAGAGCCCCAACAAACAGCACCGCGCCGATCAGAATGAAGGCCAACCAGAGCTTCCGACGCGTCAAGACTGAGGAATCCACCCAGTCCTGAATGTCCTTGAGACGAGCCTCCGGCAAGATTTTGGCCACAAAAGCTAACCAGGAAAAAATGCCGCCCAACGCCAATAAACTGGCGAAAGCCTCAAACCAGTCCGTGAAGTGGTAGATCCACCAGGAAACAGCGATACCCAGGACAGCTGTGACGAAGAGATTCAGTTTGTAGGGACCGGTTTCCGGCACAGGGCTACCCTGTACACCTCTGGACGAACCGGACGGTGCTGCATCCCTTGGATCAGCTACGGACGTAACGGGATCTTCCATGGACCACCTGCCTAGAAAGCGCGAATGACACTCGTGCTCACGGACAAGGGGACGTCAGGTGTAAGTGCTCAGTATCTTACCTCTCGATATACTGAATCTGTCAAGCTCGTAACCACCGTAGCAGAGTTGTTTGTGCCTGGTCCCTCGAGAGGAATCTTGTCGTCAGTTTGCAGGTGATGGTGCCGTACATAGGGCGGATTGGTGAGGACGAGATTAAAACGCTGCGGGGGCGGAGTCGCGAGCCAGACAACGCCATTCGGATCACGATAGGCACAATCAACGGGCCGGTCACGCAGTTGTATCACGATTTTGCCATTCTGAATCTTCAGCAGAACTTGGGGCCCGATACCAGCAGCCCAAAGCGCCCCTTGGTCAGCCGTCGCCAGCGCGCTTGTTGCAAAAGAGTGCAACGATGGAATCGGCAGAGCACTCCGATACGAAATTGGCTGGAGGGGGACTGAGACGACAGGACTCTGTCGGAATTGATCTAGTCCTCCGCTTGTGCCGAACCATACATTGCCCTCGCGGTCCTGCAGCACGCAATGTACATAATCGCCT
>Ga0209056_10002474_pt1 | contig 19899 bp, 15 predicted proteins | sample GraSoiAngelo_114_FD_185876 | JGI IMG/M metagenome (GOLD analysis project Ga0209056, IMG submission 185876) | Grasslands soil microbial communities from the Angelo Coastal Reserve, California, USA - 14_0903_13_40cm (SPAdes) (version 2) | ecosystem: Environmental > Terrestrial > Soil > Grasslands...
GTCCAGGAGCGGCAGGCCGGACTGGAGAAGGAGGCTCATCGTGCGGCACGTTCGCGCCAGCACCGCCTTGCGGATGAGCGGCCCGAACACGGGGATGCGGAGCTTCAGCGTGTCGAGGAGGTCGCGACCGCGCTCCGTGCGCGCGGCCCAGACGGCGGCGGCGACGACGACCCCGATGCCCAGCGCCGTGACGACCGCGGACTCTCGGACGAGCCGGCTCAGTCCCAGGAGCAGGCGGGTGGCAGCCGGCAGCTGCGCGTTGGCTTTGGCGTACACGCCTTCGAAGATCGGCACGATATACACGATCATGGCCACCACGATCGCGAGCGCGGCGAAGAGGACGATGATCGGGTAGGCGAGGGCGCCCTTGACCTTTCGCCGGAGCTGCGCGGCCTTCTCGAGATGGATGGTCAGGCTGTTGAGGACCACGACCAGTCCGCCGCTCGCCTCGCCGGCGCGCACGGCCGCCACGTAGAGACGACTGAAGACGGCGGGGTACAGCCGGAGCGAGTCCGCGAAGGAGGTGCCGGCTGACAGCGAGTCGCGGATGTCCTCGACGATCTTCGCGAATCGCCGATCGCTCGACTCCCGGGCGAGCGCCGTGAGGATCCGGACGAGGTGGAGGCCGGCCTCCAGCATCGCGGCGAGCTGCCCGGTGAAGAGCACCAGCGTCGCGAGGCGCACACGTCCCGTGACGCGCCGGAGCGAATGCTGGAGCGCCTGGCGGAGCGGCGCGGCGCGTGGCGCATCGGCGGCGCGCAGCGAGACGACGAGCTGCCCGCGGTCCCGGAGCCGCTGCATCAGCTCGGCCTGGTCCTCCGCCTGCTGCCTGCCCCGGCCGATGGCGCCGGAGCGATCCACGACCTCGTACTCGAAAACGGGCATCGCTACTCCTGATCGGCCACGACGGCCAGCACTTCCTCGAGCGTGGTGACGCCCTGCGCGACCTTCCGCAGCCCCGCGAGCCGCAGCGGGACCATCCCGCTCTCGAGGGCGAGCTTCTGGGTGCGGTCGGCCGAGAAGCCGGAGAGGATGAGGCCACGGACGTCGGCGGTGATGCGCAGGACCTCGAACAACGCGATGCGTCCGGCGAACCCGGTGTTTCGGCACCGCTTGCACCCGCGACCACGGTAGAGCACATCGGGACAACCGACCTCGGTCAGCACGACCCGGTCGTCGGGACCCGGCTCGTACGGCTCCTTGCAGTGCGTGCAGATCTTCCTGATCAGCCGCTGCGCCGCCGCGAGGTTGATCGCGGACGCGACCAGGAAGGGCTCGACGCCGATGTTGATGAGGCGCACGATCGTCGACACCGCGTCGTTGGCGTGCAGGGTGGAGAAGACGAGGTGGCCGGTGAGCGCCGCGCGGACCGCGATCTGAGCGGTCTCGTGGTCCCGGATCTCCCCGATCATGATGACATCCGGGTCCTGTCTCAGGATGGCGCGGAGCGAGCGCGCGAAGTCGAACGCGATCTCGCTCTTCACCTGGACCTGCTGGATCCCGGGCTGCCGGTACTCGACCGGGTCTTCCACCGTCACGATGTTTTTCCGTGGCGACTTGATCGCCTTGAGGGCGGTGTGCAGGGTCGTCGACTTGCCGCTCCCGGTCGGCCCGGTCATGAGGATCATCCCCCACGGCCGCCGGATCGCGTCGCGGAACAGCGCGAGCTGATCGGGATCGAAGCCAAGGCCCTCGAGCGTGTAGTGCCGGACGACGGCCTCCTTCAGGAGGAGGCGGAGGACGACCTTCTCACCGTGAATCGTGGGCAGGGTCGAGACGCGGAAGTCGATCTCGGCGTCGTTCACGCGGGCCGCGAAGCTGCCGTCCTGGGGCAGCCGCCGCTCCGCGATGTCGAGCCGCGAGATGATCTTGAGACGGGAGACGACGGCGAGATGCAGCTGGCGCGGCACCTCGAGGAGCTCGTAGAGCAGCCCATCGATTCGGCAGCGGATGGTCGTGCGATCCTCGAACGGCTCGACGTGGATGTCGGAGGCGCCGTCGGCGGCGGCCCGTGTCAGCACGTAATTGACGAGCTTGACGACGGGGGGGTCATCCGCCTGGGTCCGTAGCTGCTTGAGGTCGACCGTGTCCTCCGCCCCGACGGCCGTGACGACGGTCAGGCCGAGCTCCTGGCGCACAGCGTCGTCGTCGCGCTCCGTGCCCGCCGCCTTGTAGTGACGCTGGATCGCGGTCTGGATCGCGGCCGCGGGTGCGATCCGGAAATCCACGTCGAGGCCGGTGACCCGCCGGACCTCGTCGAGGGCCAACACGTTGAGGGGGTCCGCCGTGGCCACCACCAACTGCCGGGCGGACCGCTCGATCGCGACGACCATGTTCAGGCGGGCCGTCTCCTCCGGGAGGATCCTGACCACCTCGGGCTCGAGGTTCGCCAGCTCCTCCTCACTCATCAGCGGCTTGTCGAACTGCAGGGCCAGGCACTCCAGGAGCGAGGTCTCGCTGATGATCTTCAGCTCGACCAGGACCCGGCCGAGCCGTTGGGCGCCCTGGCGCTGTCGCTCGAAGGCGGCCGCGAGCTGCTCCTGCGAGAGCAGACCGCGTTTGACGAGCACCTGCCCGAGGAGTTGCCACTTGCGTGGGCGCTCGCGCGCGCCAGCCAACGGGGCGAGACCCCGGGGGTGCTGGTGTTCAGGATCCACGCGACTGGTCTGTGTGATCACGCCTCGCTCCAGGGGGGCCAGTCTGAGCGGGCGCGATTCGCTTTGGAAGGCCCAAATACGATCTACGCGGCCGGCGTAAAGATCTAGATCGTCGCGAACGATCTAGATCCTGGGTCCGCCGGTCAGCGCCGTTCCTCGGCCGGCCCGGGCGACGTGAGGCGCTGCTCGATCTGGGCGCGGTCGGGGTGCTCGGGAACGAGCGCGAGGAATGCGCGGTAGTGCGCGGCCGCCCCGAGCGCCTGGCCGTCGTGCTCGAGCGCCACCGCGAGGTTCCGGTGGGCGTCGGCGTGTTTCGGATCGAGGGCGAGGCTCCGCTCGAACGCCGCGATGCCGCGCCGGCGTTGCCCCCGACGCACCAGGACCACGCCTAGATCATTCCACGCCGGGACATCCGCGGGATCGAGCGCCACGGCGCGCTCCAGCAGCTCTTCGGCCCGGGCGAGCGAGCCGAGCACTGTTTCGCTCCGCGCGCGCTCGCGCAACTCGGGGCCGCGAAGGGCGTGTGGGGGTGGCGCGAACGGCAACGGGGAAACGGGCGGGGCGGACGGCGACGGCATGGCCGGCGCGCGTGGCATGACGGTGAGCCAGGCAGCGCCAAGGACCGCGACGGCGCCCAGGGCGATCGCCGACCAGCGATGCCGCGTCGGCCCTTCCGCAAGGGACTGAGGGAGGTCCGTCCTCGCCGGCAGGTGTGCTTTCCGCCCGATGGCAGTGAGAGCCTCGTACAGCCGGCTCATCTCGATGGGTCGCTGGCGATGCTCGGCGCGACCGCACTGGCCACCACCCGGGAGAGTGCGAGCGTCGTCCGTGGACCGAGGACGCCGTCGTCGCGCAGACCCGTCGATCGCTGGAACGCGCGCACCGCCTCGACGAGTCGAGCATCGTAGAGGTGGGGAAGCGGCATTTCGAGGTGTCCGAGCTTGTGAAGACGGAGTGCGACGGTCAGGACGGTCGCCGGTGTCATCGGCCGCGCGCCGTTGACCGGGAGTTGATCGAGATTCCGCCAGAGCACCCACGCCTCGGCGCGGACCAGCTTCGAGTCGAGCTCGTCGAGCTGGTACCTGAGCTCCGTCCCCGTTCCGTCGACCAGCGTGACCGTGTCGCCGGCGATGCGCCGGAGCAAGAGCACGCTCGGCTCCTGCGCACCGTCGAGCTCGAGCAACGCGGGTAAGCCGATCGCCCGCAGCTCGGCGGCCGTCAACCGCGGCAGACGTGTCGCGATGAGCTGGTACCGGTCTGCGACGCGTGCGATGTCGATGACACCGTCTGCCAGCGCCGGCCACGCCGCCATGTCGCTCCGTGGCGGTGACTGGAGCGTCCAGAGCGCGATCAGCTCCGCGAGGAGACGCCGTCGCGGGTGGAGAGATTCCGCGGGCGGCGGGGGAGCGGGGACCGCGACCGTCGCTGTGACGGGCGCGCCGCTTGGCTCGGGCCCGGGAGCCGGCGCGGGCGCCGGCGTGGGCGTCGCCGCGAGGACACTACTCGAGGCGTGCGGGACGAACCCGCCCGTGCGCCATGTCCGCCCGAGCCCGAGGGTGATGCCGGCCACGGCCACGGCCACGACGGCGGCGGCGGCGACGATTCTCCCCACCTGGCGGGCCAGTGGGGGACGCCCTTCGAGGCTGCGGATGGCGGCTTTCACGGTGTCAACGTCGACGTTTCGCTGTCGGCCTGCGAACGCGGTGCTCAGCGCGCGGTCGCACACGAGATTGATGACCCGCGGTACGCCGCCGCTGTAGCGATGGATACGGGCGGTGGCGGCCCACGTGAACGGAAGGCTTCCCCCGAGCCCGGCGGCCCGCAAACGATGCTCGACGTAGCGGAACGTCTCCCGCTCGGCCAGAGGGCGCAGGCGACAGCGGATACCGATGCGCTGGTTGAGCTGGCGCAGCTCGGGGCGCACGAGCTTCGCCTCGAGCTCCGGCTGGCCGGCGAGGACGATCTGCAGGAGCTTCCGGTCCGGAGCCTCGAGCGTGGACAGGATGCGGACCTGCTCGAGCGCCTCCACGCTCATGTGCTGCGCCTCGTCGACGACGACCAGGACGCTCTTGCCCTGGCCCCCCGCGGCCAGGAGATGCTGGCTGAGCACCGTCATCAGCTCGCCCCGCGTCTTGCCCCGCCGCTCGAGGCCGAGGTCGTCCAGGATCGCGCCGACGAGCTCGGTCTCCGACAGATGCGGATTGAGCAGCAACACGCTCTCCGCCTCGGCGGGCAGCTCGCGGAGCAAGGCGCGACAGAGCGTCGTCTTGCCCGTCCCCACGTCGCCGAGCAGGAGCATGACGCCCTTGCTCGTCGTCACCCCATAGAGGAGTAACGACAAGATCTCGTGATGGACCCTCGACCGGAACAGGAAGCGCGGGTCCGGGGTCAGCCCGAACGGCGAGCTGTCGAGGCCGAAGAATGGTTCATACATGGCGAGCTACCTCGGCCTCTCGGTGGGCAGGATCGTGGGCGTGATGAAGACGACCAATTCGCGGTTCGGGCTGGTCGTCCTCGATTTCGACTTGAAGAGCCAGCCGAGGAACGGAATGTCGCCGAAGAACGGCACCTTCTGGATGGACTCCACCACGTCCTGCTGGCGGATGCCTCCGATCGCCAGGGTCTCGCCCTCGTTGACGACGACCTGCGTCATGGCCGTGCGCTTGTTGATGGCCGGGATAAACGTGGCTGCAGCGCCGGTCGTCGTCTGCAGAACATCCTCGCCCCGAGAGTTGTTCTCGACGTTGACGACCATCTTGATCCTGGTGACGTTGCCCTCCCTGATGACCGTCGGCGTCACCTCGAGCTTGAGCAGGGCCTCCTTGAACTGGACCTGGGTGCCCGCCGAGCTCACCGTCGAGTACGGGAGCTCGCTGCCGAGCGAGATCGTTGCCTTGGCGTTCTCGAGCGTGACGACCTCGGGCTTCGCGAGCGACGTGGTCTTGTTCTCCACCTCGAGCGCGTCGAGGACCAGGTTGATATTCAGCTTCCGCCCGATGAGCCCGAAGGCGATGCCGGCGGGTGTGATGCCGGCGAATGAGCCGGTCGGAGAGACCGGGAAGTTGACGATGTTTCCGCCCGACGGCAGGCCGCTCGCGGCGCTCACGGGCAGGAAGCTGCCAAGGGTCAGGTTGGGGTTGCTCGAACCGCCCTGAGAGCCCAGGATGCCGGGGGCCGCCGGGGCGATGCCGGTCGTCGGCGGAGTCCGCCCGGCGAAGCCCTGACCGACCAGGACGTCGCCATGGGGGGTCCGGCCGAGGGACGCGCCGCCCCATGACACGCCGATTGCGAAGAAGTCGATCCGGTTGAGCTCGTTCAGCCGCGCCGTGATCTTGACCTGAGGGAGCGGGACGTCGAGCTTCTCGCGGATGACCTTCTTGATCCGCTCGAGGTCCGCCTCGTAGTGGCGGATGAAAATCGAGTTCGTCGGCTTGTGGGCCTGGATGGTGATGCCCTTGGCCAGGACCTCGGCCGACAGCGTCGGCTCGGGGACACCCGGCGGCGGTGGTGCGACCCCGTAGAGCGCCGAGAACGGCGGCGCGGCGATCAGCGGCGGACCGCCCGGCGCGCCCGGCGGGGGGGCGACGCCCCCGACAAAGCCGAGGAGTCCCCGGAGGGTCCTCACGATCTCCTCGGGGTCCGCGTAGGCCAGGCGAATGGTCTCCTCTCTCAGAGGCCCGCGGGCCTGCTGCTCGGCGAGGGCCAGCTCTTCCCGGCGCGCCTCGACCTGCCTCTTGCGAGCCTCGGCCTCTCCCGCCGACCGTGCCTGCTCGAGCTTTGCCGTCGCCTCTTCTTCCTTCCGCTGCTGCTCGCGAGCCGCCTCCGCCTCCTTGCGCAGCATGACCACGAGGATGTCGTCACGCACCTCGCAGACCAGCCCGCCTGTCCTGACGAGCGCATCGAAGGCATCGCCAACCGGCACCTCGTAGAGGGACACGGTGACCACGCCCGTGGCCGCGGGCGTGACGATCAGGCTGACGCGATACCGCTCGGCGAGCGTGCGGAGGGTGGTCTGTACGTCGGCTCCGCGAAGATCGATCGTCGTCCGATCGGTCGGGAGTCGCTGTCCGCAGCTTTCGTCCTGCGACCGTGCCGGACCCGGCGAGAGCACCGTGAAGAGGGCGAGGGCGATCGTGGCGGCAACCCGCATGGTCATCTCCTTGTCGTCGGAGCGGCGCTGAAGCCCGGCAGCAGCGCCGATCTCGAGCCGCCCTCGGGGGCCCTGAGGATAACTTTTCCATCCGCGATCTCCACCACGCGATGGCCGTCGACGACATCGCCGACCTTGACGATCTGGTCATTGACGATGGCGAGGTTGCCTCCCGGGAACTTCACGATGCCCTTCACCGACACCGGCGCGCTGGGTGGAGCCAGAGGCGCGGCGAGTCTGCCGGGCTCTCGGCGGAGCGGGGGTTCGACGAACGTGAAAGGATCGCGGAACGGAAGCGCTCCATCCGCTCGGGCCTCGATCGGAAGCGTGAGGGCCGCCGCCGCGAAACCGGACTTCGACTTCTTCAGGGAGGCTGCCAGGACGCGTTCCACGATCCGCCTCGCTTCCTCGGAAGGCTCGATCGTGGTCAAGCGGAACTGTGCGCGAACGTCTTCGGCCCCGGCCCTGTCGCCGGCCCTCGGCCCACGGGCGCTCTCGAGCACGACCTCCTCGAGGATCCCGCCCTCGCCCTCGACTCGCGTCGCAAAGTCGAGGAGGTCGCGAAACGGCACAGCCATGTCGACGCGATGCGACGACTTGCGGTAGCGCGGCGTGGACTCCTGCTCGAGCGGACCGATCGCCATGACCTTCGCCTGCCCACCCCGGGCCATGTCGGCGAGGCGACGCAGGACGTCGGCCGCGGGCGCCCCGTCCGAGGTCCATCGGATGTCCTTGAGGAGGTCGGCGTGCGTGACCAGCTCGGCCTGGACGCCCCGCCGATGAACCTCGAGCTCGCTCGCCAGACCCGCGCGCTGCGTGTCGGCGGCGGCGCCCAACCTGCCGAGCGAAATCGTCTGGGCGACCGTCCAACCGAGCCCAGCCGGGACCGCGAGGACCATCACGATCCAGCCGGCAAGGAGACCGCGGCCCCTCACGAGCGCTTCTCCGCGAGCCCGATGCTGATGTGCAGCTGGTCCGCGCCGCCCTGGGCGGGCCGTACGTCCCAGGTCTTGAGCTGGAACCGCGGGGCCAGGACGGGATCCCGGGCGAGCGCCGACATGAAGTTCGCGATCTCGACGAGCCGTGCGCCACCTGGCACCACGGACGTGGTCGCCTCGATCGAGAGCACGAGGTCGACGGGTTTGGGGTCGCCGGGTTGCGTTTCCGTCGGCTGCGGCTGGCGAGGGACCTTGGCGAGCGACACCCGGTCGAGCCGCAGCGTGCCGGGTAACGGGTGGCTGAGCGCCAGAAGCGTCTGCGACCACCGGACCTGTCGTCGAGCCTCCGCGCCGAGGTCGCGGAGGTTGGTCCGGAGCGAGGAGAGCTCTTTGCCGGTCACCGTGACCTCACGCTCGAGGTTCGCGATGGCGTGAATCACGGCCGAGTACCGCAGATACCGCGGCAAGGCTCCGCCGAGCGCCACGAGCATGACGATCGCGACGCTTCCGCCGGCCACCATCGCGAGGTGGCGCGGGCCGCCGGGGCCGAGAAACCAATGCCACCGAGAGCGCTGCGACCATCCCGGACGTGTCAGATCGATCGTGAACGGCGTGGTCACAACGCCCTCAGCGCGAGCCCGAAGGCCTGGACGAACTCGGGGCCTGCCGATGCATCGGTTGCTCCTTGGGCGGCGGTCATGGGAGCCGCCCGAAAAGGATCGATCACTTCGAAGGGCGACTCGAGCCGGAGCTCGTCCGTGAGCCAGCGGTTGAGCTGGCGCACCGGGAGCCATCCGCTCAGCAGGTAGCGCGGCAGGCTTTCGCGATCGTACTCCGAGCGATAGAACGCAAGCGACGTCCGGATCTCGTCGGCGATCCGCCGGACGGTGCCCCGGTATGCCTCGCCGGCTTGCCCGGCGTCGACGTCCTCCCCGGGCGCGGTCAGCGGCGCTCTGGCGGCGGGAGCCGCCACGTCGGGGTGGCGGAGTCGTTCGACGGTGGCGGACGCCCCCACCTCCAGGTAGCGCACGACCACGGGGCCCCGCTCGCTGAGGAGGCATAGGACGGCGCGCTCCTCCCTCAGGTCGAGCGTCACCAGCAGCTCGCGTGGTTCGAGCCGGGCAAGATGGAGTGTCGCATTGAGCACCGCCAGCGCCTCCACATCGAGGGTCCGCAGCTTGACGGCGGCGCGCTCGAGCAGGCGAATTCGGCCTTCGACGACAGGCTTTGGCGCGCTGACCACGAGCACCAGGCACTCCCCTTTGGAGCGCCGGAGGATCTGCGCGTCGAGCAGCCCTTCAGACGGCGGCAGGAGCCCGAACTCCCGGTGCTGCAGCTCGAGCACCTGGAGCACACGGTCCCGCGGCACGCTCGGCAGCGTGAGCTGCCGGACGACGACATCCGGTCCCCCGACGGCGGCGACGACAGGCTCACCATCGGCGCGGGCTCGCGCGAGCGCCGTATGGATGGCTTGCGCCATCGTGGTGTCACCGCTTCCCGAGGCGATGGGAACCGCCCCTGTCCCTGTGATCCGGGCCCTCTCAGGAGCGCCCTCCAGCACCAGCGCGCGCACGACGCCGGCGCCGATGTCGAGGCCCACGGCGCGCTGTCTACCCAAAAAACTCATTGGACCTGGACCCACTGCGAGGCGACGATGGACACGAACGACCCTCCGGCGGGTCCGAAGGCCCCAGGGAGCGCCCCGAGGTTCCACGGCGCCTGGTAGAGCTTCGGGACGCCCCCGGCCCCGGTGAAATCGAGCCGCTGCGCGATCACGGTGCCGGCGAACTGCGTCTGGCCGATACCTCCCTCGACGTAGAGCTTGCTCGTCAGAGCGCTGTTCGACGCGAAGAGCGCGCCGAGGATGAGGCGTGTTCCTGAGCCTGGCCCGAGCTTGATGTCGCCAGTGGTGAGCAGGCCGGCGAAGTGATTCGCGGGATAGGCGTAGCCACAGAGGTAGCTCCCGAAGCTGCACCACGACTGGTTGATGGTCGTAGCCGACAGCAGACCGGTGTCGATCTCGAACCCTGGTGTGCCGGAGGGGTTGTCGGTGAGGATCATGAGCCTGCCCTGGTAGTACATGTTGCCGTCCCCAGAATCCGAGGTCATCAGCGTCGGCGTGCCGGCGGGGGCCCCCGCGCTTCGCTTCACGTACACGTTGATCGGCTCGCCGTCGGGGCGGATCGGAGAGCCGTCGATCATGCCGACCATCTGCCCGGCGGAGATCCGAAGCGTGCACGAACCGCCGTCGACGGCGCCCTGGCGGAAGCACGCCGAATGCTTGAGCGGGACGGGGGTCGTCACCGGCCCGGCCCCGAAGTCCGGGGGGCTCCCCGTCCGGAGGGCGGTCAACATCGCGGTGCAGTCGTCCTTGAAGCCGGTGATCTGGAGGTCGCAGGCGCTATTGCTACTGTCGTCGATGCGCCACGCGTTCGTGTAGAAGTACTCCGGGAAGTTCGTCCCGCCCGGGATGGGATCGGCGGTGTTCGGACAGATCGACCCCGGTGGATTGAAGAAACACCGGTAGCCCTTGCCATCGATGATCGTGGGATCGCTCAGGAGCGGGATCGACGAAGCATCGCCAGCTGGATAAACGCCTTGGGAACTGGTCCAGACGTTGCACTTCTTGTTGGTAGTCGTCTGGCCATTCAGCCCGGCGCCGCAAATCCCCTGACTTCCGCCCCAGGTGCCGCTGGAGTAGACGCCGGACATCGTGTCCTGAAACGGAGTGGCTCCGCCGGAACATCCGGATCCCGACTCCTGCTTGCCGATGCAGGCGCTGGCGGAGTTGAGCTGGACCTGCCCTTCCTTGACCTTCAGGACGGCCGCGAGGCTATCCACGGTGGTCCCGTCCGCGAATCGCCACGGGATCCGGTCGTGCAGCGTCGCGTCGAGCCCGGTGTAGTTGTTCTGCATCCCACCACTGCCGCCAAAGGCCACCGCCACGCACCCGGCTCCCGGACAAGCGACGAACTGCAGCGAGCCCGCGATGAGCGCGTTGCCGTTGATGGCCCCGGCGGCCCCACCGACCGTGAACGGCGCGTGCGGCTTGTTCGCGGTCACGACGGCCGTCGCGTCGATCTGGACGACCTGCACGACGGTCCCCGTGGCGGACGTCAGGACCCCTCGGGATCTGAACTGGGCCCGGCGCTGATCGGTCAGCGCGTTGGGGTTCGGCCTGACGCACACCGTGTAGGTGCCGCGTGTGAAGGCCTCGTCCTGCTTCAGGAGTTTGAAGTCGGTCGCCCCGTCGGGGAGGAGCGCGGCCGGGCAGTCCGTCGTCAGCGCGATCCGCGCGAGGCATCCTGGCCCGGCGGCGCCGTCGCACGTCTCGGTGATGTAGTTGGGACCCGTGGGGTTGGGAAGCGTGGGCGGGTTCGCACAATTCGCTATGGTGATCGGGCTCATACCGGGACCGCTGCTGCGGGGACCACAGACGAACTCCAGGAAGAAGAGGTGAAGCCCGCGCTCCAGCCCTGCCTCGGCAATCTCCAGCCCTTGCACCCTGGTCTGGCTGTCGAGCCTCAGGCGCGCCTCCAGCCGCGCCACGTCGAAGAGCGCGGCCCCGAGCATGGTCATGACGAAGACGAGCACGAACCCCGTGACGAAGACGCTGCCCCGCTGGTCCACGAGCGACCGCGTGATCCGTCGCCGGCGCGCGTGGCTCTTCAATGCCGGCTCATCACGATGGTCACGCCGAACGTGGCGGGAGCGTTGGTGCCATCGCTCAGCGTGAAGGAGACGCTCGCGCCAGGGACGGTCGCGCACGATTGGTTCGGGACGGAGCAGACCCCCGACTCATCGCACGTTCCGTCCGCGGCGTCGCAGGGCGTGATGACCGAGGCGGACCACGCCGTGGCGGACAGTGGCACGAGCGAGCCGGAGAGCAGGTTGTTGACTGGCTCGCAGGGGTCGGTCGGCGTTTGACGCGTGCAGCGCACCACCAGTGGCGGAGCGCTGGTGTCCCGGTACATGCACGTCGCCGACCCGTCGGGATTCGCGATGACGAGGACCAGATCGTTCGTGGAGAGCGGGAGGCAGCTCGGGGTCAGGGGGGGAGCCGCCGGGTCTTCGATCTTCGGGGAGCCATCCGCTTGGCGAAGCCGCCGCCCGAGCTCCTCGGCGATCGCCGTGCCCTGCCGCTGGAGGGCCACCTGAGCATCCGTGTCTTTCCCGAACCTCAGCGTCGTCAGGAAGAAGCCGCTGAGGCCGACGGCGACGGCCGCACCGATCGCCGCGGCGACGAGGACCTCGAGCAAGGTGTAGCCGCGCTGACGCTTCACTCGTCAGTGCCTGAAGTAGACCGCCGTCAGCGTCACGGGACCCGCCTGCCGGATGATCGACCTGACGGACACGGTGATCAGTCGTGGCACGTTTCCGCTCCCGTCCAGGTCGGTGCCCCCCGTGATGGTGGTGCGGCGCAGGAAGCCGGGAAACCCGGGTATGTCCCGCTCGGGCTCGGCAATTGCGCCGGCGAGGCCCATCGTTCTCAGCTCCTCTATCCGTCTTTGCGCCAGGAAGAGCGCGATACGCTCGCCGCCTTCGGCGGCGACCCACGACATTCCGAGGCTGAACATCAGCGCAAGACCGATCAGCGCGATCGACAGCGTGACGCCGGCCGCGAGGACTTCGAGAAACGCGATCCCGCGCTCGTTGGCGAGCATCAGAGACCTGGTATAGTGGGGAACGGAATGGGGCGATGGGGCGCTGCCGTCGTGGCCCTCCTGACGACCGTCACGTTTCTCCCCGCCCTCCGGAACGAGTTCGTCGGCGGCTTCGACGACGCGAAGAACTTCCTGACGAACCCGCACTACCGGGGTCTCGGGTGGACGCAGATCGAATGGATGTTCACGACCATGCACATGGGACAGTACGTCCCGCTCACGTGGATCACGCTCGGTCTCGATTACCTGCTCTGGGGTATGAACGCGGCCGGCTACCACCTCACGAGTCTTCTCCTGCACGTGGTCACCGCGGTCCTGTTCTACTCCGTGTCTCGACACCTGATCGGTCTGGCGACCGGGCGCCCCGAAGCGTGGGCGACCGCGGCTGGTGCCGCGGTGGCCGCGCTCCTCTTCGCCGTCCATCCGCTCCGGGTGGAGTCGGTCGTGTGGGTGACCGAGCGCCGTGACGTCGTGTCCGGAGTCTTCTACATGCTGACGCTCCTCGCGTGGTTCCGCGCCGTCGAGCGCGAGCCGCGCTCCCGCCGCTGGTACTGGGCCTCCGTGGCCCTGTTCGCGTGCGCGCTGCTGTCGAAGGCCCTCACCGTGGCGCTGCCGATCGTCCTCCTCGTCCTCGACGTGTATCCGCTCCGGAGGCTCGGCGGAGCGCAGGGCTGGTGGACCCCCGGCGCGCGCCGGGTCTACGCCGAGAAGGCGCCATTCGTCGCGCTCGCGGCGGTGGCCGCCGTGATCGCCTTGGTCGCGATCGTCAGGCTCGGCAACATGGCCGCGCTCGAGAGGCTCAGCCTCTCCGAACGCGTCGGGGTGTCCGCGTTCAGCCTGACGTTCTACCTCTGGAAGACGCTGGTGCCCGTCGGCCTCTCGCCGCTCTACGAGCTGCCGGCGCGGCTCGACCTCGCGGCGCCCCGCTACCTGCAGAGCTTCGCCGTGGTCGGGCTGACTTCCGCGCTCGGCGTTGTCCTGCGACACCGAGCGCCCTGGCTGGCGGGGGCCTGGATCGTGTATGTCGTCACCCTCCTGCCCGTCGTGGGCATCCTGCAGAACGGACCGCAGATCGCCGCCGATCGCTACACCTACCTCGCGTGCCTGCCGTGGGCCCTCCTGGTCGGCGGCGGAGCCGCGCTGGCGCTCAGGCGCGCTTGGGCACGGGGGCGCGAAGCCGCGCTTGCTCTCGCAGTCGCGGCGGTCCTCCTGGTCGTCGCCCTGGAGGCCCTGAGCGTGAACCAGACCGGGGCCTGGCGAGACGCGGTGACCCTCTGGCGCCACGCCGTTCGCGTCGATCCGTCGAACGCCCTGGCCTATAACAACCTCGGCGCCGCCCTGCTCGACGCAGGCAGACCCGACGAGGCCGTCGACGCCTTCAAGAAGGCCGTCGCGTGGATGCCTCGCTCGCTTCCGCAGACTCGGGCCAACATCTCGTTCATGCTCGCCACCGCGCTGCAGCAGCAAGGCGATCTCTCGGGCGCCGAGACCCGATATCGCGAGACGCTTGCGATGGACCGCTACCACGCGCTCGCGTGGAACAACCTCGGCACCGTGCTCGCCATCCGCGGGGAGTTCGAAGAGGCGCTTCAGGCCTTCCGCAACTCCCTCGCGATCACCCACAACCCCGAGGCCTGCGACAACGGCCGGCGTGCGGCGAAGATTCTCGGCCGAGCGCTGGGGGAGTGGGAGCAATGCAAAGCCAAGCGGAGGACTTGAGGGAAGGCGCGGCGGTGTGCCGGCCTTCCCTCGAAGTCGTCAGCAGGTGCCATCCGCCGATGTGACGGCACCAGTGATTGTCCTGCACCTTATAGTCAAGACACCCGTCCCGCTGATGAAGATTCCGGCGGCCAGGTTGTTGAGTGGCGCCGCAATTCCCGAGACGGTGACGGGACCTCCCAAGAATCTGTTGTTGTTGACGGTGTCGAGGGTCACGGTGGTGACGGCGACGGTCCATCTGCCGTCGCCCGTGACGCCCGCCGTGTCGGTGCCCATCCGCCCGGAGAGCAGCGCAGTGGTGCAGTTCGTCGCTTCACTCCCAGAGTTCTGAAAGGCGCAGGCCTGCGCGGCAGTCAACGCCGCGCCCGCCAGCGCCTTCGCCTCGGCGAGGCGCGAATCGCGGACGTAGCCCAGGTAGAGCGGCACGCCCACAGCCGCCAGAATCCCGACGATCAAGACGACGACGAGCAGCTCCATCAGCGTGAACCCCGCTTCGCTTGCCTTCTTGCCTCTCAGAAGCTTGAGCATCTCTTTCTCCTTTTCTCGTCCTGTTCTATTGGTCTGCGCCTGGAATCTTGTGTTGGCGTTACCGAGCAAGCGCCGTGCCGATCTGCGGCCAGAGACGTCCGGGCCAAAACGCAGCGGAAATTCGCGATGCTCGCACTTCCGGAAGGCGATCATCCGGCCACGGATCAAAAATTTCTGAGATCACGGCTCTGAAATTCAGAGGGGCGACGACGGCCGGAGGCCCCTCAAGACGCTGCCGTCAGCAGGTGCCGTCCGTCGCTGCGACGGCGGTCCCATCCGTCTTGCACCTCATCGTCAGGACGCCTGACCCGGTGTCAATGAAGATTCCCGCGGCCATGTTATCGACTGGCGCCACCCGTCCCGCAACGGTGACGGGGCCTCCCAGGAACCTGTTGTTCGTGGTGGTGTCGAGGGTCACGGTGGTGATGCCGACTTCCCATCTGCCGTCGCCCGTAACGCCCGCGGTCGTAACGCCAATGCGCTCGGAGAGCAGCGCGACGGTACAGTTCGTCGCTTCGCTCCCCGAGTTCAGCATGGCGCATGCCTGCGCGGCCGTGAGCGCCTCGCCTGCCAGCGCCTTCGCTTCGGCGAGGCGCGAGTCGCGGACATAGCCCAGGTAGAGCGGCACGCCCACGGCCGCCAGAATCCCGACGATCAAGACGACGACGAGCAGCTCCATCAATGTGAACCCAGCCTCGGTTGCCAGCCTGCCTTTCACAAGCTTCAGCGTTCCCAATTTCTCCCCTCCGTTTCCTCTTTGATATGGGCGTACGCCGGGCGTACCCCCGGAGTCGGGCGTCAGGCACTACTGCAGACCGCTTGCCGATCTTGCGGCCGCGCCGTCGTGTCAAAGCCGCGGAAATTCACGGCGCTCGTACTTCCGGAAAGCGATCATCCGGCGCGGACCCAAAAATTTTGAGGCTCGCGGCTCTGAAATTCAGAGGGACGACGACGACAGCCGGAGTCTCGTCTAGCGGGCAGCGAAAGCGGACGCGAAAATTTGTCGCGAGATCGGCGAAGTCTGTTAGTGTGGTGCGCCCATGAGCAACGGAGAAAGCGTCGCGAGCTCGCAGTTCTCACCGCTCGGTGCCGTCGGGCCAGACCGGCTTCCGCTCGAGGTGGTCGACCTTTTGAAGCTCGCGCTGCGACGCGGCGCGACCGACGTTCTCCTCGCGGTTGACCGGCCGCCCAGCTTTCGAGTGTCCGCGACACTGACCCCGGCCGAAGAGCTGCCGCCGCCCGGGCCCGACGCGATTGTTCGCGTCGCGCACACACTCCTGGGCGAGGGCGGGATCGCGGAGCTGGAGCGGCACCGCGACCGTGACTTCGCGTTCGAGGTGACGGGGCTCGCCCGATTTCGCGGTTCGTTCTACTACCAGCGAGGTGGGCTCGCGCTTGCGCTGCGGGTGCTGCCTGCGTCGATCCCGTCGCTGGACGAGCTCGGCCTGCCGTCGGTCGTGGCGCAGTTGGCGTCGCTGTCACGAGGGCTGATCCTCGTCACGGGCCCGACGGGGAGCGGCAAGTCGACCGCCCTGGCGGCGATCATCGGCCTCATCAACGTGTCCCACGCCAAGCACATCGTGACGATCGAGGACCCGGTGGAGTTCGTCCATGCCGACAAGCTGAGCCGGGTGGAGCAACGCGAGGTGGGGCGTGACACGCCGTCGTTCTCACGGGCGCTGCGCAGCGTCGTCCGCCAGAGCCCCGACGTGGTGCTGGTCGGTGAGATGCGCGACGTCGAGACGATCCAGACCGTGCTGTCCCTGGCGGAGACGGGACATCTCACGCTCGCGACCTTGCACACGAGCTCGTGCGCGAACACGGTTCACCGGATCATCGACGTCTTCGCCGAGGACCGGCAAGCGCAGATCCGCGCTCAGCTGGCGCTGTCGTTGGAGGCCGTGCTGAGCCTGGCGCTGCTGCCGCGAATCGGTGGTGGGCTCGCCTTGGCGACCGAGGTCATGATGGGGACGGCGGCGATCCGGGCAATGATTCGCGACGGCCGGGCTCACCAGCTCTACGGCGCGATCCAGGCGGGTCAGCAGGTCAGCATGCGAACGATGAACCACTCGCTCGCCGCCCTCGTCAAGCGGCGGCACGTCGCGCTCGAGGACGCCGAAGCGCGGTCGCCAGACGTCAAGGAGCTGCGCCAGCTGCTAGCGCCGTGATGGGCGCGTGCTTCCCACGTTTCTCTGAGAGTCCTGTTCACGGTGCGCAAGAGCATGTCTGGCTGGCACGAGACTTGCCCCGTGTGTTGCCGATGTACCGTCAGATCACCGAATGCCGGATATGTGGGAGCGAGCGCGAGGAGGCCTTCGGCATCCGCGATCTGTTCGTCCAGTGCGTGATCGTCGCCGAGAAGCCGGAGAAGAGAGGGACGGCGACAGCGTCGCGGCTGCGCGAGCGTTCCACCATCGCATGAGTCGCCCCCACGGCGCGTTGGCGTGGGCCGAGTTGGCGGCGGCCCTGCTGATCACCGCGCTCATCGTCTTCCTCAACGTGCGCTTCAGCACCCACGCGGGGCCCCTGTGGCGGGACGAGGTGTCCACCCTCCGGCTCGCCACCCAGCCGACGTACGCCGACGTCGCGAGGTCGCTGTCGTTCGATTCCGCTCCGCTCCTCTTCCCGACGCTCGTGCGGCTCTGGTCGTCGTCGCTGAGCGGCGGCGACCAGGACGGCCCGATGCGAGCCTTCGGCTTAGGTGTCGCCACCGCGATGGTCGGCGCGATCTGGGTGACCGCCTGGACGCTCGGTGTCGGCCCGCCGATGCTGGCCCTCGCCCTGTTCGGCACGCACTCGGCGACGCTGCAGATCGCGGGATCGGTGAAACCGTACGGTCTGGGAAGCGTGTTCATCGTCGTGGCGTTCGGCGCCATCGGACGCCTGACGATTTCTCCGCGTCGCCGTCAGCTCCTCTACGCCTTCGGCGTCTCGATTCTCGCGGTTCAGACCCTCTACCACAATGCGACGCTCATCTTGGCCGCGTGCCTCGCCGGGGTGGTTGTCGCTGCGGTGGTCCGGGAGCGACCGATCGCGCTCGCTGTGATCGCGACCGGAGCGGCCGCAGCGGCATCGCTCCTGCCCTATGCCGGCGTTCTTCGGAGCTCCCAGGATTGGAGGCCTCTGATCCAGAGGGACTTCGACACGCCCTTTCTCCTCGCGCGGGCAAGTGCGGTGTTGATCGAAGGGAACGGGGGGCTCGCGGTCCTCTGGACGGCCGCCGCCGTATTGGTGTCGTACGCTGCTGTGCGCGCCCTCCGGCGCTCCTCAAGTGGCGAGCCGACGGCAGCCCGCAGGCGCGTGCTCTATGCCGTGGCGGTGATTGTGTGCGCCACGAGTCTCTATCTCGGTTTTCTGAAGCTCGCCGGCCGCGTCCCCCTGGCCTGGCAGTTCGTCCCCGTCATCGGCGTCGTGGCGATCGCCATCGACGTCGTGCTGGCGGCGACACGCCCCCTCCGCTGGGCGCGGCTCGGCGTGGCGGTGCTGGTAACCTTGCTCGCGTTTCCCATTCGGATAGAATCTGTCGGCGTTCGCCAGACCAATGTCGACTTGATCGCTCAGTACCTTCACACTGAAGCCCAGCGTGGCGATTTGATCGTTGTCCACCCGTGGTTTGTGGGAATCACCTTTAAGCACTACTATCACGGCCCTGTGGACTGGATGACGCTCCCCCCGATCGAAGATCTCACCGTGCACCGGTACGACCTGGTCAAGCTCCGGATGGTGTCACCGGAGCCTCTGATCCCCCTGTATGGCGCTATACAGAGCGCGCTCGAGTCCGGCCACCGAGTGTGGCTGGTGGGTGGCCTACCCTTCCTACGTGCGGGAGAGCTCCCGCCCGTGTTCCCGCCTGCACCCGCCCTGTCCTCCGGTTGGAAAGACTTACCCTACGCGATCGCGTGGGCCCTGCAGGCCGGGTACTTCGTGCAGACGCACGCCGAGCGCCTCGCCGCCGTCGGCGTTCCGGTCAACCGTCCGGTGAGCGAGCTCGAGAGGGTAAGGCTGCTGGTCGCCGAAGGCTGGCGGGAGCCCGGTCCGGGCGGCTAAAGCGCTGTCCGTCCCACCGGCCCGCCGGTGAGGCCTCCGAAGACCTCAGCCCTTCCTTGTGGCACGACACTTGCCGCCATCGCCTTTCCGAGGTGAGCTCGTTTGCGGAAAGCTTTTGCGGAAAGTCCATCCGTGTTGTCACTGCGAGACCGTTCACTGTGCTAAAGCGCACTGTCGTCGTCATAGCCTTCCTCGCGGTCGCGTGCGCCCTGCTCGTTCCGGCGTTGAGCGCGGCCCAGAGCCCGTCCCCGACGTCCTCGTTGCTCGTCAAGCTGGTGGACGGGCTCAGCGCCCAGGAGCAGGTCGATGTCATCGCGCGCGATGGCGGCATCGAGAGGTCCGTCATCCCCGTGCTCCGGCTGCACGTCATCGACGTGCCGGCGAGCGACCTCGCCACGGTCAGGGCAAACTACCAGGCCGATCCCCAGGTCGTCAGCGTCGAGGAGAACCAGACTCGTGTGTCGGAGACGGTTCCTGGCGATCCGCTCTACCCGAACCAGTGGGCGCTGCCGCAGATAGGCTGGGACCAGGTGTTCGGAAAGGTGGCGCCTGCGGGCACGGCGACGGTCGCGCTCCTGGACACCGGCGTCGACGCCTTCCATACGGACCTCGCCGGCAAGGTGGTCCCGGGCACGTCCATCCTCGACGGCTCCAACGGGATGACGGACCCCTCCGGTCACGGGACGTGGCTCGCCGGGATCATCGCCGCGCAGACCGACAACATGCCGGTCGAGGGGATCGCGGGCGTCGCCTATGCGGGCGTGACCGTCATGCCGGTTACGGTGCTCAACATCGCCGGCGAGGGGCAGGACAGCGACATCATCGCGGGCGTCATCTGGGCCGCCGACCACGGCGCCGCCGTCATCCTGATGGCCTTCAGCAGCCCCGGCTTCAGCCCGAACCTCCAGGACGCGATCGACTACGCGTGGTCGAAGGGCGCGGTGCTGGTCGCGGCCGTGGGCAACGACGCGGTCAGCCATCCGACCTTCCCTGCGGGCGCCCGCGGCGTGATGGGCGTCTCCGCGACCGATTCCACCGACACCCTCGCCTCCTTCAGCAACAGGGGCCAGGCCGTCTTCCTCGCCGCGCCGGGCACGGACATCCAGACGACCGACGCCGGCGACGCCTACACCATAGTAAGCGGGACGTCGGCGTCCGCGGCGATCGTCGCGGGCGCCGCCGCGTTCATGCGTGCG
>Ga0209056_10002477_pt1 | contig 19893 bp, 19 predicted proteins | sample GraSoiAngelo_114_FD_185876 | JGI IMG/M metagenome (GOLD analysis project Ga0209056, IMG submission 185876) | Grasslands soil microbial communities from the Angelo Coastal Reserve, California, USA - 14_0903_13_40cm (SPAdes) (version 2) | ecosystem: Environmental > Terrestrial > Soil > Grasslands...
TTCGAGTATCACGTCGTTGTGCTCCGTCTGCGCCACAGGTAGTACAGCACCGGAATCACCAGTAGCGTGAGCACCGTTGATGTCACCATCCCACCCACCATCGGCGCTGCGATCCGTTTCATTACGCTGGCCCCGGGACCGTGACTCCATAGCACCGGCACCAGGCCAAGCATGATGGCAAGTACCGTCATGAGCTTGGGCCGAACGCGGTTGACGGCTCCGTGTTCGATCGCGGTAACGAGCTCGCTGAGCGTCGGCCGCGCATTAGCCTTCACCACGTCTCGCCAAGCGTGATCGAGATAAATCAGCATGACGACACCCGTTTCAGCGGCGACGCCTGCGAGCGCGATAAACCCGACCGCAGCGGCGATCGACAGGTTGTATCCCAACAGCCACATGATCCACACGCCACCCACGAGCGCGAACGGCAGTGACAACATCACGATGGCCGTCTCGGCAACGGTTCCAAACGTGAGGTAGAGCAGCAATGCGATGATGCCCAACGTCAGCGGCACGACAACCGCGAGCCGTGACCGCACGCGTTGGATCGCTTCGTATTGACCGCTCCACTGCAGCCGGTATCCAGTCGGCAGATTGACCTCGCGGGCCACGACCGCTTGCGCGTCACGCACGTAGCTACCCACATCGCGGCCCCGCACGTCGATCGACACCTGGTCGTACAGATACCCGCCCTCGCTGCGGATCATGGCAGGGCCTGCGCTGAACTCGATGCTGGCTACCTGCGCGAGTGGCACTTGCGGCCCGTCGCCGCGTCCGATGAGCAGCCTGCCGATGGCGTCCGGGCTGTCGCGAAAGTCCCGCGCGTACCGCACCTGCACGGAATAGCGTTCCCGCCCCTCCACTGTAGTGGTGATCTCTTCCCCTCCCAGCGCGATACCGATCACCTCCTGCGCATCGCCCGTGCTGAGTCCGTAGCGCGCCAGGGCGTTGGCGTCCGGCCGGATGTCGAGATAGCGACCGCCAAGTGACCGCTCGGCGTACACACTCGCGCTTCCGGGAAGCGGCGCCAGCACGCGTTCGATATCCTGGCCGATGCGCTGAATCGTTTCGAGATCTGGGCCGAAGATCTTCACGGCGAGCGTGGTGCGAACGCCCGTGGACAGCATGTCCGTGCGATTTTTGATCGGCATCGTCCAGGTGTTAACGGCCCCGGTGATCCGCAGCGCCTGATCCATCTCAGCGATCAAGCGGTCCTGCGTCATGCCGGCTCGCCACTCGGACTCCGGCTTCAGGTTGACGACGGTCTCCACCATGGACATGGGTGCCCAATCCGTGGCTGTATTGGCGCGCCCGGCCTTCCCCCACACGGAAGCGACTTCGGGAAACGTCATGAGGATGCTGTCCTGCACGTGCAGCAGACGTCGCTGCGTCGTGAGCGAGACACTCGGCAACGTGTTGGGCATGAACATGAGCGAACCTTCGTTCAGCGGCGGCATGAACTCGCTGCCGAGCCGCGCGAACGGGAGGAGGGTGAGCAGCAGCACCACGGCTGCCCCGCCGATCACCCACCAGCGAGCTTTCAACGCCCAGTCGAGAGCGGGTCGGTACAGACGGATCGCCCAGCGGTTCAATGGATTCTCCGCCTCAGCGCGGATCTTCCCTTTGACAAACCAGCCCATCAAGGCGGGCACCAGCGTCACAGACAGCAGCGCCGCCGTCGCCATTGCGAACGTTTTGGTCAGAGCAAGCGGCCGGAATAGACGGCCTTCCTGGTCCTCGAGTGTGAACACCGGCAGGAACGACAGCGTGATAATCAGCAGCGACATGAACAGCGCGGGCCCTACCTCGCGCGCGGCCGCGAAGACGCGCTCCCAATGCGGCCGATCGGGTTCTCGCTCTATGTGCTTGTGCAGGTTCTCGAGCATCACAATGGCGGCGTCGATCATCGCGCCGATCGCGATCGCAATGCCGCCGAGACTCATGATGTTGCCGTTGATGCCGAGCAATCGTGTCACCGCGAGCGCGACGAGGATGCCCAGCGGCAGCGTCGCCACCGCGACCAGGGCGCTCCGTGCATGTAGTAGGAACACCGCGCAGACCAGCGCGACAATCACCGATTCCTCGAGCAGCGTGCGCCACAGGGTCTTGATCGATCCCTGGATCAGATTCGATCGGTCGTACGTGGGCACGATCCGCACCCCAGCAGGCAACGCCGGTGTTATCTCGGCGATGCGCTGCTTCACGCCATTGATGACGCGCAGCGCGTTCTCGCCGTAGCGCATCACGACGACGCCGCCGACCGCCTCGCCCTGTCCGTTGCGCTCTGCGATGCCCAGCCGCAAATCGGGACCGATGGTCACTTGGGCCACGTCACCGACTCGGACGGGGCGGCCACTCCCTGCGCCAATCGCGACGTTCTCGATGTCCGCTGCACCGCGGAAGTAGCCGAGCCCGCGGATCGCGTAGTCGGAGCCCGCGACCTCGACCGTGCGCGCGCCGACGTCTTGGTTCGCGCCGCGCACCACATCGATGACCTGGCGCGCGGTGACGCCGTACGCGAGCAGGCGCGCCGGATCGAGCAGTACTTGATACTGGCGCTGGAAGCCGCCCAGGCTCGCCACCTCGGCCACGCCAGGCACGGATTGTAGAGCATAGCGGATTTGGAAGTCCTGGATGGCGCGGAGCCGGTCCGGCGAGTACCCAGGCCCCTCGACCGCGTACTGATAGACCCATCCGACGCCGGTCGCGTCGGGACCGAGCCTCGTCTTGGCTCCCGCAGGGAGTTTGCTCTGGATGGCGTTGAGATATTCGAGCACGCGCGAGCGCGCCCAATAGAGATCCGTCCCGTCCTGGAAAATGACGTACACAAACGACGAGCTGAACATCGACTGCCCGCGCACAACCTTGACCTTCGGAACCGACAGGAACGTGGTGACGAGTGGGTACGTGACCTGATTCTCGACCACCTGAGGCGCCTGTCCCGGGTAATCGGTGTAGACGATGACCTGAGTGTCAGACAGATCGGGGATCGCATCTACCGGCATCGTACGCAAACGCAAAGCTCCCGCGACGAGCAGGAAGATTGCGCCGAGCGCGATCAGTTCGCGCCGCTTGATCGACCAGGCGATGAGTTTCTCGATCATGGCCGGCGCTCGCCTTCACGCGGGGGCATCTGCATGCCACCCATGTTGAGGCCCATCCCCATCTGCAGCATCAGGCCCTGGATTGCCGCGGCCAGATTGGACTCGGAATCGAGCAGGAAGGTCGCCGACGCGATGACTTCATCACCGGGCTGCAGGCCTTCGACTATTTCGATCAGCGAGTCGCCATGTTGGCCGACACGCACGTCGCGCGGCAGGAACCGGCCGTCGCCTCGGTTCACGAATACGATGTTGTGCGTGCCCGTCGGCAGCACCGCCGCGAGCGGGACGGTCACCGCGCGCCTCCCGGCGGTGTTCAGCTCGACCGTGGCATACATCCCGGGGCGGAGCGCTCCGCTTGCGTTATCAACCTCCAGCCGGGCCGTGAGCGTGCGCGTCCGCTCATCGAGCTGGGGCTGAATGAACGCGAGGCGACCGCTGAATTCCGCACCCGGCACGGCGTCAACCCGAACCGTCGCGCGCATGCCCACTCGAACCGCAGGGGCGTCCCGCTCGAAGATCGCAACATCGACCCACAGCACGCGACGATCGGCGATGAGAAACAGGTTGTCACCTGGCTTCACGGCCTGACCATCGATCACCATCTTTTCGACGATCTCACCGCCTCGAGGGGCACGCAGCAACAGCGTCCGCGTTGCCGTGCCACGTGCTTCTAGACTGTCGATCTGATCAGCCCCGATATCCCACAGCTCGAGTCGTCGTCTCGCGCCGGCAGCGAGTGTGTCATCCTTCAGCCGCCGAGCCAGGAGGTACTCCTCTTGAGCGCTGACGAGATCTGGGGAGTACAGGGCGAGCAGCGGTTCTCCGCGTTCGACGCGTTTGCCGACGTAATCCGCATATAGATGCTCGACCCACCCGCCCACCCGCGCGTTGACGTAGGCGCGATTCGGCTCGGCGTAGTTAAGGACGCCCACCGCACGAACCGAGGACTGCACCGGTCGCTCACTCGCGCGGGCGAATGTGATGCCGAGTCGCTGGGCTTCCGTGCGATTCACGGGGACGCCGGATGTGTCAGTGCCCGCGGCCGCCATGCCGGGCATGCCCGCCATATCGTTGATGCCTGTCGTCTTGCTAACCGCCGGGGCCTTCTTCCGGCATCCGCTCACTGTTACGGCGACCAGGAGCAGAGCTATCGCAATGCGTTTCATGGCTGGCCCTCCCCCGCGGTCAATTGCCGCAGCATGACAAGTTGGGTCAGGTAGTCGGCCGCCACGTCGGCCGCCTCGAGCTCCGCGCGGAAGCGCGCGTCTTCGACCGACAGCAAGGTGAGAAACTCGGCGCGACCGACCTGATAGCTACGCATTACCGATTCGACAGTCCCCTGAGCCGTGGGCAAGACGCCGTCGACCAGGAGCGCAAGGCGCTGCTGTGACGCTTGGACTCGGGCGGCGGTTTCGGTGACCTCGCGACTGAGCTGCAGCTCCGCGTCCCGCAGACTGGCGGCCGCCCCGCTGGAATCCGCGCGCGCGGCGTCGGCCAGCCGGTTCTGTTTGCGCCACGCCCACACCGGAAGTCGCAGTCCGACAAACACCGAGAAGAAATCCGGCTGGCTGTAGATCCCGCCGAACGCGGGTCGGAGACCGTAGCGCACGCCGAGGGTGAAGTCGGGCCGGGCGCCGAGGCGTTCCACCTGAATCGTGCGTGTGGCCGCATCGACTGCTGCCCGCCTAATGGCGAGCCGGGGATGGGTTGCAAGAGCCAGGGCCAGGACCGAGTCGGCCGGGGGCCCCGACGCTACCCTAGCACGCACCGCGGCAGGGTCGATCGGCGTGACCGTGACGGTGTCCTCCGGCGCTCGGTTCCGCAGTGCATTCACTGCGGCGAGCGCGGCGACTCGCGCGCTCTCCAGTGCCAACTCTTCGGATCGCAAGCGATCGCGGGCCAGCTTTGCCTGGAGGGGATCGCTCTGAGGTGCGGCCCCCGTCGCATAGCGCGTGGTGCTGAGCTGGACGGCGGCTTCGAGAAGCTCGCGCTGGTGCCGCAGAGTCTCCAACGCCGTCACCGTGTATTCGAGACGGTAGTAGGCCACTGCCATCGCGGTGGCAAGCTCCCGGCGGGCGGCGCCTTCTTCCGCCCGCGCGCCGGCACCAGCGGCACGCATGACGCCAGACCGGGCGCCGAGTGTTCCCGGCCAGGGGATCTCCTGGCTCAGCTCGGCGTCTACCTCGGTGAAGTCGCTCTGGTTGAAGTCGAAGTGCGGCATCTGCAGGTCCATCACACCGAGTGACAACCTTGGGTCGGGCAATGTGCCGGCCGGCCGGATTCGCAGTGTCGCCGCGCGAACCGCCGCCTGCCGCTGGGCCAGAGTTGGGTTGCGCGCCAGTGCTTCGCCAATCAGCGATTGCAAGAGCGAGTCCTGCGCACCCGCAGGAGACACGCACGCCATCGTGAGCGCAAGTGCTGTCAACATCAGTTGTCGGAATTGCATACCTCTCCTCGCCGAACACTTTTCCGGCTGAATGCGCCGGAGCCCGCGCCGCCGTTCGCGGCGCGTTAGGGCACACTACTCCTGGGCGAGGCTAGGCTTGGGGCGGCGGAGGGAGCGGCGGGTTCGGATCGGCCGGAACGAACGTCGGGAGGCCGAATGCTACGAGATGAGACTCTCTGGCGGAAACGGAAACTGCTTCGCCAAGCGGGACTACCGCGGATGACGTCGTCGCGCAGAGTGCTGAATTAGCGCACGGGGTAGCGTGGGTCGTCGCATCGACAACCGGCCCAGACGGGTGGGACGCCATCTGTTGGTCGCAGTTCGCCGGCGTTGCTCGTTGGGCTTCGTCACACAACAGCGGCAAGCCAACCGGCAAGATCTGACCGGTTAGGAGCAGCGTGGCGACGAGTCTGAAGAGTGAGAGTCTCATACGTTGGGGAATATACCACGATGCCGTCATGGTAGTCATGACCACTCAGCCTGGCGAAGGCGGTGAGGGATTCGTCTGTCTGGATCGACGACCGTCAGCTCGCGCACCTACGGCACGCGACTCGTTACAAGGGCACCGAAACCGTCTTGACCTCCTGACCCTTTGCGAGCGTCACATCGGCGGCGGCGTGACCATCCTTCAACGAGGGTGTGACGCTGACTGCGCGAAAGCCGGCGTTGGCTCGGAGGGCGTTCTGCACCGCTGCCCGCAGCGAGACCTTCGCCTTGGCCATCGCCGCGCTCTGGCTCTGTGCAGCGGTGTAGTCTTCACCTTCCCCAATGGGCTCGGTCTTGACGACCGCACCGCTGTTGGGATCGACGCTCACCTCGAAGAACTTGCCGCCCTTCATCGTGTAAATGGAAAGCTGCAACTTGCCCTCGTCCATCTCGAACTTGGCGGAAATCGGCCGCCCGTGACTCGCGCTCGCTGACAGACCACGCTCGAGGGAGACCCGAGCGCTCAGAACCGCCTTTGCCACCGCGTCTTTGTCCTGAGCCGCGAGCGTGGTCCCACAACACAACGCTGCGACGGCGAGAACCGGAACAAGCCATGCCTGCATCGTCATCTTCATACAATGCCCCCGATCTCGGTGTCGTGCAGTGATGTCTAGCCCCCTCGAACGATCAATGATACACTTGTTATAGTCATGCGTTCATGCAGCGCCGAGGCTTCTATGCGTCCCCGCCCCATCTGATGTCCAAGGGCATCGCGACCGGACGTTGGCTCCTGCTGTTCCACCAGATTCCGCCGAAGCCCGACTACTTCCGGGTGAAGGTGTGGCGCAGGCTGCAGCGCATCGGCGCGGTGCCGGTCAAGAACTCGGTGTGGGTGCTCCCGTACAACGATCAGGCGGTCGAAGATTTTCGCTGGCTGTTGCAGGAGATCGAGGCGCGTGGGGGCGACGCGTCCGTGTTCCGAGGGGATTTCGTGGACGGCTTGAGCGACCGCGACATCGAAGGGTTATTCCGCAAGGCCGGGGAACGACGGGCTGTTGGCAGGGCTCGTGCCGCCCGTCGAACGGGGCGAATGCGCGGGCGGACGTGGGTCACGCGCCGGGGCGTGTTCGTGGATCGCATCGCGAGCGCGTGGCTGATCAAGCGCTTCATCGATCAGGCGGCCCGGTTCAAATTCGTCGCTCCCGAGGGTTACTCGCCTCACAGGAGCGAGCTGCGCTTCGACATGTTCGAGGCCGAGTACACGCACGAAGGCGACCGCTGCACCTTCGAGACGTTGCTCCGGCGGTTTCGACTGCGCGACCCCGCGCTCCGCGCGATCGGCGAGATCGTGCACGACATCGACTGCAAGGACGAGAAGTTCGGCCGCGCCGAGGCTACGGGTGTCGAGCGCCTGCTCGCTGGCATCGCCCGCAAGCACGCTACCGATGCCACCCGCCTCCGTCTCGGAGCGGCCGTGTTCGACAACCTCTATCAGTCGTCGCGATGAAACCCGCACCGACGCGCCCCACGCTACGAGAGTTCGTCGTCTACTTCCTCAAGCTCGGCACGTTGGGGTTCGGCGGACCGATCGCGCTCGCGGGCTACATGCAGCGCGATCTCGTGGACGAGCGTGGGTGGATCGCGCCGGACGACTACAAGCAGGGGCTCGCTCTCGCGCAACTTGCCCCCGGCCCGCTCGCGGCCCAACTCGCCATCTACCTCGGCTGGGTGCGTGGCCGCGTCCTGGGCGCGACACTCGTAGGAATCGCGTTCGTGGCGCCGTCGTTCCTCATGGTGCTCATCCTCTCGGCGCTGTACCTCAAGTTCGGTGGGCTCGCCTGGATGCAGGCGCTGTTCTACGGCATTGGCGCCGCGGTCATCGCGATTATCGCGTGGAGCGCCGCGAGACTTGCGCGCACCACTCTGGGGCGGGACCGATTGCTCTGGGGACTTTTCGCCGTGAGTCTCATCGTCACGGCCTGGACGGCGAGGGAGATCATTTGGGTTTTCGTGGCTTCGGGGTTGATCCCCCTGCTCGCTCGCGCACGCCCGGCGATGCCGACCAAGACGCTGCTGGTCGCGGCGTGGCCAGCTTGGCTTACGTCGGGTCTGACTGGGGCGGCATCCGTGGGGGGGCTCTGGAAACTATTCGCGTACTTCGCCGCCGCAGGACTGTTCGTGTTCGGCAGCGGCCTCGCCATCGTGCCGTTCCTCCACGGGGGCGTCGTCGAACAATTCCGTTGGCTCACGGAGCGCCAGTTCCTGGATGCGGTCGCCGTTTCGATGATCACGCCGGGGCCGGTCGTGATCACCGTGGCATTCATCGGGTACCTTGTTGCGGGGCCACTGGGGGCGACCGTGGCGGCCATCGGTGTATTCGCTCCCGTGTATTTCGTGACTGTCCTTGCTGCACCGCACTTTCGCCGCTTTGCCGAGAGCCCGCGCATCAAGGCATTCGTCGACGGAGTCACGGCAGCCGCTACCGGTGCGATTGCCGGGGCGGTGCTCGTGCTGGGCCGGCGTGCCCTCGTCGATTTGCCGACCGTCCTGATCTGCGCAGCCACGCTCGCTGTCATTGTGAAGATGAAGCGCGTTCCCGAACCCGCGCTTATCGCGGCGTCCGGCGTCGTTGGCTTGCTCCTGAAGCATGCGTTGTAGGCGCGCCACCATCACGAAACGGAGGAGTTCATCCATGAAGAAGCTCCTGAAGGCAACTCTATTCCTTGGCGTCGTCACCGCTGGAGCCAGGCCGGTGCTCGCGCAACAGCCGTCGACCGCTGCCTGGGATTCCGTCGGCCGTATTCTCGGAACGACTCCCGCAAGTGCAGCCGGTTACATCCGCTATAACCTTCCCCGCCGCGACCTTACCGTCCGGATCGGGGACGTCACGGTCGCACCGGCGCTCGCGCTAGGAGCCTGGGCCGGTTTCAGCGGAGAGCCCAACGACGCGACCATGATGGGGGATCTCGTACTCACAGCGGCAGAACTGGGCCCGGTACTCGCCGAGCTGGCGCACCAACGCATCGGGGTGACCGCGATCCACAATCACATCGTCGGCGAACAGCCGGAAATCATTTACGTCCACATCCTCGGCCAGGGAAACGCGCTCGACCTGGCAACTCGGTTGGATCGGGCTCTGACCAAGACCGGGACGCCGCGACCTGTCGCGGCGGCACCGCCGGTTCCTCTGACGATCGACACCGGCGCCGTATTCGCAGCGCTGGGACGTCACGGCACAGCGCGCGGCAACGTCGCCCAAGTGGGGTTCGTTCTGGTCTCGGGGACGGTCACCATGGGCGGCCGCCCAATGACTCCCGCGCTCGCCTACGGTTCGCCCGTTAACGTCCAGGTGGTGAGCCCCACGCGCGCCGTCGCTACCGGCGACTTCGCCGTGCGAGATTCCAGCGTCGCCGGTGTGCTGGATGCGCTCACCGCGCACGGGATCACGGCGACCGCCATGCACAGCCATATGATCGGGGATTCCCCCCATCTGGACTACATCCATTTCTGGGCCGACGGCCCGCTGCCGGACGTGCTGCGCGGACTCCGGGCGGCAGTCGATGCCGGGCATTGAGAGGACATATGACGTCATTTCGGAAAGTAGGGCTCGTGACCCTCAGCCTCGTTTTGATCGGGACGATAGGATGCAGCAAGAGTCGCAGTCACGACCAAGATGATGATGATGATGACGACCCGGCTCCGGTAGTGAATCCCTCGCCGGGCACGGCACAAGCCGCCACTATGTGGACATTTGACAGCTCAAGCATCGGGCAGGCTCCCGCCGGCTTCTCCTTCGGCCGGACCGGGTCAGGGCGCCCCGGACGTTGGGTGGTCCGCGCCGCCGCCGACGCGCCAAGCGGGCCCAACGTACTCGCGCAGGAAGACAGTGATCGGACAGACTACCGGTTCCCGCTCGCCGTGGCGGACGGCCCCACCTTCGGGGACGTGAGCGTAACTGTCCGGTGCAAACCGGTGAGCGGTCGGGTGGATCGCGCGTGCGGTATCGTGTGGCGCTACCAGGACGAGAACAACTATTACCTGACGCGGGCGAACGCGCTCGAGGACAACGTCTGCTGGTACTACGTGCAGAATGGCCGCCGCGTCGAGGTGAAGCGCGTGCATGTGCCCGTCGCATCGGGTGCTTGGCATTCGCTGCGCGCCGACATGCGCGGCGATCACGTCGAGGTCTACTTCAACGGCAAGAAACTGATCGACGTTCACGACTCACGGTTCACCGCGCCGGGTAAGGTGGGCGTGTGGACAAAGGCCGATTCGCACACCCTGTTCGACGACCTCACTGCAACCGCGCTCGCGCCCTGATGCGGGCCTTTCTCGCGCTGGCACTGCTGCTGCCCGTCCGAATCGCGGCACAGCTTGCCTTCTGGCTTACAGCCATCCTCATCGCCACCCCACAAACGCCGCCAGCTGCCTGCACGCTCGCCGGTCCATCGGTCGAGGCTCATTGGTCGGGCGCTATTCCGCCGGCGTCGACGGCCGAGGCGCCCCTGCGCGTGATCACCGATGTGCGGCTGCCGGGAAGCGCGTCTCGCTTCGACTACCAGAGCCTAGAGTCGGCATCCGGTCGACTGTTCATCTCACACATGGGCGCCGGGCAGCTCTTGGTCTTCGATGTGCGCGCCGGTAAAGTCATCGGCAATCTGGACGGATTTCCTACGGTGACCGGAGTCCTCGCCGTGCCGGCCGAGCACCGGGCATATGCTTCAGCGGCGGGCGACCCCGCAGTCGTGGTCGTGGACGATTCGACGCTTCGGATCGTGGCGCGAGTTCCTGGGCCGCGCTTTCCGGACGGGATCGCGTACGCTCCGGCGGAGCGGCGAGTGTTCGTCTCGGACGAATCGGGGGGGCGCGACTTTGTAATCGATGCAAGGACCAACACTGTGGTCGCGCAGATCGAGCTCGGTGGCGAGGCGGGAAACACGCAGTACGACGCAGGTTCGCACTGTGTAATCGTGGCGGTCCAGACCGCGAACCAATTGGCCTTCATCGACCCAGCGACCTCTGCCATCGTTCGTCGGATCACACTCGACAAAGCGGTTCGCCATCCGCACGGGGTGTACATCGACGCCACGAACCGTCTGGCCTTCATCGCGGGTGAGGAGAGCGGGACACTGGGCGTTCTAGATCTGCGGAGCCTGCGGCTGCGTCAGGTGCTGCCAATCGGGACCGATCCGGACGTCCTCGCGTTCGACCCAGCGCTCGGCCGTCTGTGTGTGGCCGCGGAGTCCGGGGTCGTGGCGGTGTTCGAGGAGCGAGAGGGCTCTCTCGTGCAGCTCGGCTGGTATCGCGCCCCGAAGGCGCACTCGGTCGCGGTAGATCCCGCCACGCACCGCGTCTACCTGCCGCTCGCGAACGTGAACGGTCGCCCTGTCCTTCGGATATTGATGCCGAATCCACTCTAAGCGTGCCGGAGTCTGCGTCTTGTCGCCGCCGTGTGGGCAGGTCAGGTCGTCGCTAGGACGGTCATAAGCGGTTCGATTCGGTACTCCATCATGCAACCAATCCATCGTGAGGAGCGTTACCCCACTTAGTGAACACCTTTTCCACAGCGCTTGCAGAAGTGGCGCGCCGTGATCGGGTCATGGCGAAACTCATCGCCCGAAATGCGCCCTTCCGACTGCCGAGACCCAACACCCGGCACTTTGCCGCCCTCGCTGAGAGCATCCTCTATCAACAGCTTGCCGGAGCCGCGGCGGCCGCCATCCACCGACGATTTGTCGCCCTGTTCGACGGAGATCTCTCGCCCGACGCCGTCCTCGCACTCTCCGCCAGAAAGCTTCGCGCCGTGGGACTCTCGTGGAGCAAGGTCGCCGCCATCAGAGATCTCGCGGCGAAGGTGGTGGATGGAACCGTTCGGCTGCATCGCATCGGCAGGCTCCGCGATGAGGACATCGTCACGTCGTTGTCGGTCGTCCGTGGCATCGGACAGTGGACCGCGGAGATGTTCCTGATCTTTCAGTTGCGCCGGCTCGACGTGTGGCCGGTTGGGGACTACGGCATTCGCAAAGGTTACGCACTGGCCTACGGCTTGAAGCGGCTACCGACGCCGAAGGAGCTGCACGCCCTGGGCGAACGCTTCCGGCCCTACCGCACCGTGGCCGCATGGTATTGCTGGAGAGCAGTCAGCGAACAGCGAAAACAGCGCAAATGACTCAGTCCTTCCGCCGCGGCGCCTCCAGACGCCGCGGGCGGTTGCCGATCACGTTGTCGGGCAGATACTGCGGAATGCCGCGCGGTAGTTCACTACGATCTCCCCCTTCGCCTGAGCGAGCGTGCTGTCGAGTACCGCGCGCCGGCGCTCGGGTGTCCGATCGAGCTCAGGGTCCTTCAGCAGCGCTGATTAGTCGAGCGTCTCGCCGCAAGCTGCGATACCGCGAGCCCTCCGAAATTGCTAATCCTTCGGTTTAGGTCCGATTCCACCGAAGGATTAATTGTTTTGACCTCGACCGTCTGTTCCTTTTCACCGTTCGCGCGATGCCGCTCGGCGATAGCGACCCCATCGGGAGCATTCACGATGCCGACCCACGAGCAATTCTCGCTGTCAACACTGTCGGACGTCATGGAGGTTGCGCTCGAGGGGGTGGGTCCGGATCTCGCGCGACGTGGACACAGGATGATCGTGCATCTGGTTGACTCGGCCACCGACACTGGACGCGACCTGTCCCCAGTCGCGGACGTTATCGCCGACGTCCTTGAGTGCGCCTCCCTCTATTCGCTGACGAAACGCAACCTCGTGCACGTGGTGTTTGAGGACGATCACGTCGTCATGACTGTGCGCGACCCGGTCCCTGACTGCGGCGGGCCCCTGGCACGTCAGCTCACTGAGACGCAGGGCGACAGAATCAGCTGCTGCAGCGCGGTAACCGAACGGGGCGCGGAAGTGGTTGTGCGGCTCCAGGTGCCCGTGTCCAAGCTCGAATCCGACGATTCGTGGGCCAGGAATGGCGTTCCGGCTTGCGTTCCTGACTGGCGTCAAGAATCCCGCCATCGAGCGACGGTGGCGCGTCCGTTACTCAGGGAACGCGCAGCTCAATAGACCCTCGACGCAGCATGGCTGTCACCTGCCTGATTGCCTCGCGCAGCGCCTCGTTTACGAGTGTGCCTCATCGAACGGTGCGACGGGACCCGCGCCACGCCCCGGGAGCAAGCCCGGTCTCCTTCTTGAACGCACGGCTGAACGCCGCCTCGGAGTCATAACCCACTTCTGAGCCGATGGTGGAGACTTTGGCGCCACTCTGGGCCAGCAGGTTGGCCGCGACCTGGATTCGCCAGCGCGCGAGATACTGCATGGGCGGCTGACCGACGAGTTCTCCGAACCGTTTGGCGAGATTGGAGCGGGATGAGGCCGCCTTGCGAGCCAATTCCTCGAGAGTCCAAGGATGACCGGGCTGCCCGTGGAGTAGTGTCAACGCACGACCCACCACCTCGTCACGGAGACCAGCAAGCCAGCCGGTCCGTCCTGCCGGCAGGTGTTCGAGGTAGCGACGCAGCACCTCGATGAACATCAACTCGGCCAACTTGGTCAGGACGGACTCCGCGCCGGCCCGGCCGAGCCGTGACTCCTCAGTCAGCTGCCTGATGAAACCGCCAAGCCAGCCCTCCGACATCCCACGCACGTGCATCAGGCGCGGGAGCGCCGCGAGTAGCGGGTTGAACGGACGGCGATCGCAGCCGAGAAACCCGCAGACGAACGACGTGACCCGGGGTTCCTGCTCACCGAGGAAGACTGTCTCGGGATACCGGGCGGGAGCACTGGTGTTGACGCCCGGACCGATCCGGACCCCGCGGCCGCTCGACATCAGATTGGCGTCACCGTGCGGAAAGACGATCACGTCCCCCGGGGCGAGCTCGACCTGTTCCTCGCCGATCACACCGCCGTAGCAGCGGCCTCTGGTCAGAATATGGTAGGAGATGAGGTGCTCGGCGCCCGGCAGGATCCGCGGCGCGAGTTCCGGGGCAGCCACCGATTCGACGCCCCAAGGCTCCGCAGCCTCGACCGTATAGAAGAACGCCCCATCGAGACGAACGACCCGCAGCAGGTCCGAGAGTGCATCCATCCCAGCGAAATACTACTCGCGGACTCCGAGGCAACAAGTCGAGACGATCAGTCATTGGTGTAGCGGTTCGCGCCCATGATAATCGAGCCTGCGCGCGACTAGCGCTGCTCGGACATACCTCGACCAATGGAGACAGCAATGGGCACGATCAGATGGATAGGGTTGGCGGCGGTGGGAGTCATGATGGCCTGCAGCGATAATCCGGTCACCACTCCGAATCCGGGGCCGGTGGGGGCGGTTTTCGTGGCCACAGGCGACATCGCGGTCACCGTGGACTCGTTCAGGACCGCGCTGGGCCCGTCGAACGGCGGGACGGCCGGCGAGCAACCCACTGGTCGCCGCGAGATCAACTGGGATGGTGCCGGAGCCAACCCGTTCAACAACCGCAACGACTTCCCCGCCGACTTCTTCAACACCACTGTGAAGGCGGGCGCGGTGTTCACCACGCCGGGCACGGGATTTCGGAATGACTCCACGTTGTTCCGCGAGATCAACCCGGCCTACGCGACGGAATTCAATTTCTTCAGCCCCACCAAGATTTTCGCGCCGATCGGCAGCAACCGCCTCGACCAGCTGTTCCAGGTCGCCGGCCAGCCGACGCCGGCGGTCGTCCGCGGGTTTGGCATCGTGTTGAGCGATGTGGACCTGGCCGACAAGACCACCATTCAGCTGTTCGCCCAGGACGGCTCGCTGTTGGGCACCTACGCCGCCCCAGTCCGGTCCAATGCCGGGGGGTTGTCGTTCGTCGGCGTGACCTACACCGACGCGATCATCGCCCGGGTCCGCATTACGCTCGGCACCGGCGCGCTCGGCGCCACCGTCAACGATGTCACGGCAGGCGGCACCGTCGACGTCGTGGTGCTCGACAACGTGATCTACGGCGAGCCCAAGCATGCGTTCTAGGGCCGCGACCTTCACCCGGAGAACTCAGATGCGGTACTCGTCCTGGATGGTGACAGCAGCAGTCCTCTCCCTGGTAGGGTGCGGCAGCTCGACCTCTCCCTACGGAGGCGGAGGTGGTGGTGGTGGTGGTGGTGGTGGCAGCAGCGCGACCATCACCGTCGGCAACGATTTCTTCAACCCGACGCCCAATACCGTGTCGGCGGGAGCGGTGACGTTCCGCTGGGCCACACCTTCGAACGGGCACACACTGACGTGGGACAGTGGGCCGGGGACGTTGCCGGCGAACACGGGCACGATCACCTCGGGGACGCAAGTGGTGATCCTGCAGCCCGGGACCTATCAGTACCACTGTTCGATTCATGGCGGCCCCGGCACGGGGATGCACGGCACGATCGTCGTGCAGTGAGAGAACGGCGGTCCCGGAGTGATCCTCGCTCCGGGACCGACGCGCCACGACCACGTGGAGATCGCAAACACTACTAAACGGCGGGAGACCGAACCCATGCGGACCATGCACTCAATGACACAGGGGCTACGGATGGGCTCGCTCGTCGTGGCGCTCGCGCTCCTGCGGGCCAGCGCCGCCGCGGCGCAGTCCACCCTCGACACGCCAGCGAACCTGGCCGGCGCGTGGGTGGCGACGCCCGGGATCGTACAGTTCAATCTGGTCCATCGCTTCGACGTGAGCCCAGCGCCGGTGCGCAAACTGAACAACACACCCACGCTCCTCGTCGCGCTCAGCGTGACGCCGTGGGCCTCGGCGGGCTTCGCCTACGGCTCTAACTCCGATCTCGTGAGCGCGTTCCCGAACGAGTGGGAGCTCTTCGGCCGGGTCGCGCCACTGCGCGAGGCCGCCGGTGCGCCCCTCGACGCCACGCTCCAGGGGGGCTACAACGTGGCGGCGCGCAGCGCGGATTTCGGCCTCACCGTGGCGCGCCGGATCGGGCGACTCCGGTTGCTCGCAACCGGGGCCCTGCTTTCGAGCGCGTTCGATTCCGGGCGCACCCGCTGGATCGCCGGCGGCGGGGCGACCTTCCGCCTCAGGCCCAGTCTGGCTCTCGCCGCCGACGTCGCCGGTCTCACCGATCGGCGGGCCGCCGAGGACCTCACGTGGAGCGCCGGCCTTCAGGTGGGCGTCCCGGCCTCGCCCCACAGCCTGTCGCTGCACGTGACGAACGTCGGCACCCGGACCCTGCAGGGACTCGCGCGCGGCAGCAATCGCACGCGCGTCGGCTTCGAGTACACGATCCCCATCCCGCTGCGCCGCCACGCGCGGCGCGGCTCGGAGCGGGGCGCCATGGAGAGCGTGGAGCCGGGGCCAGACCGCGTCGTGCGCATCGATATACGGCAGCTCGCATTCGAGCACGCGCGGATCGAAGTGCCGGCCGGCACGACCATCGAGTGGATCAATCGTGATCCGCTCGCGCATACGGTAACGGCCGATGACGGGACCTTCGACTCGGGGTTCGTCCAGCCGGGCGCCGCATGGAAGCACGGCTTCGAGCAACCCGGCACCTACACCTATTACTGCACGCCTCATCCCTTCATGAAGGGCGTGATCGTCGTTCGCTGAACCGGACGGCGGGGAGACCATGGATGCAACGCCTCTTGATCTTGACCACGGCCCTGACGGCGCTCGCAGCCTGCAGCGAACACAGCACCCCGAGTGGGGTGGGTGGGACGACCGTCGCCGTCGAGGACAATCGCTTCACTCCGCAGCAGCTCCCGATTGCCTCCGGCAGTACTGTCACGTGGCAGTGGCGGGGCGGCAGCCTGCACAACGTGACCTTCGATGACGGTCCAACCTCGACCACACAAGAGGACGGCCAGTTTCAGCGCCAGTTCACCGCGGCGGGGACCTACCCGTACCACTGCACGATCCACGGGCTCGCGATGTCGGGGTCGGTGGTGGTGCAGTGAGGGCTGCCCGGACTCGTGAGGAGGGAGCATGAACGGGCAGGTCGATGCTCGCGCGCCCGCGCCCTACAGGGGGTTCGCCACAGCGATTGTCTCGCTGGTGGTGGTGTCAGCGATCGTGGTGGCTGGTTGCGATGATACGGTCCTCCGGCCCAACGGCCCCGCCACCCGACTGGCCTTCACGGTTCAGCCGGTCAACGTCTCGGCGAATCACCCGATGACGCCGGCAATCGAGGTCCTGGTACAGGACGATGCCGGCAATCCGGCGCAGGACTTTGTCGGCCGTGTGACGGTCTCCATCGGCGACAACGCCGCCGGCGGGATTCTCTCGGGCACGACGACGCAGACCTTGTTTCACGGGATTGGGACCTTCTCAGACTTGACCATCGATCGCGTAGGCAGCGGATACACGTTGGTCGCGGTGGCGCCATGGCTCACCACGGCGACGAGTGCGGCGTTCAATGTCGCGTGCAATACCAACTGCTGGACGGCCAGGGCCCCAATGCCGACTCCGCTGACGGCCTCAGCAAGTGCCGCAGTCGACGGCATCCTATACGCGATCGGGGGACTGACGAGTGCTGGCGGGTCCACCGCGACGGTGGAAGCCTACGATCCCCGGACGAACACCTGGAGCAGGAGGGCACCGCTGTCGATGCCCCGTTTCAGTCTGGCGGTGGGAGTCGTGAACGGGATCCTCTACGCGGTGGGCGGGGCTGAATCCGGCGTCGCGGCCACGGGAATCGTGGAAGCTTACGACCCCATCACGAACACATGGACCACGAAGGCATCGATGCCGACCAGCCGCTTTGGGCTGGGTATCGGAGTGGCCAACGGGCGTCTCTACGCCATCGGGGGAACCGACAAGAACGGGCTGGACACCACGGTGGTCGAGGCCTATGACCCCAGCACCGATACGTGGAGCACGCAGGCACCGCTGCCCGTGGCGCGCACCTCCTTCGGCACTGCCGTCGCGGATGGCGTCATCTACATCATCGGTGGCGACGTCCAGGGAAGTCCGGTCGGGGCGATGGAGGCGTACGACCCCGCGTCGAACACGTGGACCACGAGAGCGCCAATGCCCACACCCCGGAGCGGCTTGGGTGCTGCGACGGTGGACGGGTTCATTTATGCCGTGGGAGGAAGCTTGAACGGCGTCCGGTCAACGGTTGAAGTGTACGACCCGATGCGGAACACCTGGGCCACGAGAGCCCCGTTACCCACAGCACGCGTCCTGCTCTCCGTCGACGTTCTCGACGGTATCCTCTACGCGGTAGGTGGGAGCTCCGCCGGCGCTCCATTCCCGGGCACGAACGAAGCGTATCTGCCATGAAGCTTTCGATTCTCGATGACTATTTCGACACGCTCCGTACTCTCCCGTGCTTTCGCAAGCTCGACGGACACGAGGTAACGATCTGGCACGACCACACGCAGGATATCGAAGCGCTCGCCGCGCGCCTCAAGGACACGCAGGTCCTCGTGTTGATTCGCGAGCGTACGCAGATCCATGAGCCGTTGCTCGAACGCCTCGACGCGCTACGGCTCATCAGTCAGCGCAGCGTCTACCCTCATATCGACATCGACGCCTGTACGCGCTGCGGGGTCATCGTATCGTCCGATCAGCACGCCGGCAGTCCGTCCTATGCCGCTGCGGAACTGACGTGGGGTTTGATCATCGCTGCAATGCGGCAGCTTCCCCAGCAGATGTACGCGCTTCGCGCCGGAACCTGGCAGATCGGGGTCGGCAACAGCCTGCGCGGCAAGACGCTCGGAATCTATGGCTACGGAAGGATTGGTGCGACGGTGGCAGGCTATGGGAGAGCCTTCGGGATGAATGTTCTGGTATGGGCACGCGAGACATCGCTGCAACGCGCACGCAGTGATGGCTACGCGGTGGCGCAGAGCAAGCGCGCGTTCTTTGAAGCAAGCGACGTGATCTCCTTGCACGTGCGGCTGGTAAAGGACACGCGGGGCATCGTCACCAGAAATGATCTGTCGTGCATGAAGCCCACTGCCTTGCTGGTCAACACGAGCCGGGCGCTCCTGATCGAGCCGGGCGCCCTTGTCGATGCTTTGCGCGCAGGGCGGCCAGGCATGGCCGCCATCGACGTTCACGACGAGGAGCCATTGCACGACCCCGACCATCCCCTGCTCAAAATGGACAACGTTGTTTGCACGCCGCACATCGGATACGTGACGCGGGAAGAGTACGAGATCCAGTTTTCCGATGTCTTCGATCAGATCACCGCTTACGCGGCGGGTAACCCCATCAACGTGGTGAACCCGAAAGTGTTCGACGTCTTGAAGGGGGTGAACACCGCCGTGGGAGCGCGTTAGATCGTGCGAAGGGAGACTTCCCGCATGGTCGAGGGCACGGCCAGCCGGAAGCCGCTCTGTTTACGCGTGCCCCGCCCACGTCGTCTCACCCGGCGTGTACGGCACACACGGATCGAACCGCCCGGGCGTCTCCCGATAGCGCATCGCCTGCGTGCAGCCGATCTCGGACGTGAAGTAGCCGAACAGCGTGAGCTCCTTCATCTGCCTGAAGTAATGCACCGGCGCGCCCTGAGCGCGGGTATCCATGTACGCCTTCTGCTCGCGATCGAGCTGCTCGAGGAACGCGAGCCGCTCCGCCGGCGACTTCGCCATGAACCCGGCCTCGTTTAGTTTCTGCATTCCGTCCCGGAAGATCGCCTGCTGCCGATCGTCGTAGGTGTCCGTGACCATGACCGCCATGAACGAACCGACTTTGGCGGCCTTGGCTCCGGGCGTTTTCGTTTCGGGGAGGATCGTGTCGGCGACTTCATCGAGCAATGCGACGTCCTGCGCGGTGAAGGCTCCGATCTGCGCGCGCGACGCCGTGACACGGGCGTGGGCGTGCTCCACGGCGGTGAGGAGATCGCCGCTCCCGACGAACACCACGCCGCCCAGCATGGCTGTCACCTGCCTGATTGCCTCGCGTCGATTCATCATGAGAGCCTCTAAAGGTTATTGCGCTTGAGCTCGCTGACGGCGAAGTCCGCCG
>Ga0209056_10002482_pt1 | contig 19875 bp, 18 predicted proteins | sample GraSoiAngelo_114_FD_185876 | JGI IMG/M metagenome (GOLD analysis project Ga0209056, IMG submission 185876) | Grasslands soil microbial communities from the Angelo Coastal Reserve, California, USA - 14_0903_13_40cm (SPAdes) (version 2) | ecosystem: Environmental > Terrestrial > Soil > Grasslands...
CGTCTGTCGCGCCGGCTTTCGCCGGCCGCGACATGCGGCGCGCGCGGGTCACCGAGCGTTCCACTCTCGCGTCCGGTCCCGACCCGAGATGTATCTCGGGTCGCGCTCCTAGCGGGGCAGCGCGGCGGCGGCGAGCAACGGGGCGACGCTCGACGCGTCGCTGAAGTCGCCTATGGCACTCGCGAGGGCAGCCACCCGATCGACGGGCAGCGCCCGCCGCGCGAGCGTCTCGAACTTGGCGTCGAGCTCGGCGCGCGCCGGAAAATTCTCCGGGTCGCCGCGCGGGTGGGCGACGGCGCTCTCGCGGACGGTCCCGTCCCGCAGGATGACGCGTACCCACGACGGCCACTGCCGCGGAAAGACCGCGTCGAGCCGGGCGTCTCGGACGGCGGTCACGCGGTCCGCCAGCTCGAGCACGGCCGGCTCCGTGAGCCACCCCCCGGTGAACTCCGACGGTGACGCGGCGCCGCACACGAGCGCAACGGCGACGCCGAACGGCAGGCTGAACTGCGCGTCGACCACGGACCGCGGACGGCGCTTTGCCTCGACCGGCTCGCAGACGATCGGGTGGCCGGCGGCGAGCATGCCGATCTCGATGCGGGCGACGTTCGACGGATCGAGACGATGGGCGGAGCGCAACGCGAGCGCCGCGTCGATCGGTCCCTGCATGTAGCGGCAGCAGGCGTGGGGCTTGATGCTCGTCCGCAAGAGCTCGTAGCCGCCGCTCGGGCGCAGCAGCGCCGCATCGGCGCCGTCGGTGTAGGCGTGCAGGAACCCGGACCGGCCCTCGATGATGGTCGCGGGCGCGCGGAATCCCGCGCGGGCGAGCGCGGCGGCGTGGAGACCCGCGAGCGCGGCCCATCCCGGATGCAGGCGCTTCGTCCACGCGCCGTTCGCCAGGAACTCCATCGAGCCGGCGGCCTGGCTGCCGGCGATCCCGAGTGCCGCCGCTATCCCGTCGCGATCGAGGCCGAAGACGAGCGCGGTGGCTGCCGCGGCGCCGAACACACCGCACGTCCCGGTCGGGTGAAAGCCGCGGCCGTAGTGCGCGGCAGGGCGGAGCGCCATCGCGAGCCGCGCGGCCACCTCGTAGCCCCCGACCGCCGCGCGGAGGACCGTGTCGCCGCGGGCGTCGGCCAGCTCGGCGGCGGCGAGCGCCGCCGAGAAAACCGTCGCGCCGAGATGGATCGAGCCGCCCTGGTGCGTGTCGTCCATCTCGAGGGCGTGCGCCGCGGCGCCGTTGGCGAGCGCGGCGTGCGGCGCCGACAGCCGGTCGGCGGCGCCGAGCACGGTCGCGCGTCCGCCGGCGTGCAGCGTGGCGAGGCCGTTCCGCAGCGCGACGGTCGATTCCTCTGCCGCGCCACCGAGCGCCACGCCGAGATAGTCGCGCAAGAGGTCGAGGGCGCGCTCGAGCACGGGCGCCGGGAGGTCGTCGCGAGCGATCGCCGCCACCTCTTCGGCGAGGCGCACGGCGACGGGCTGCTCGCTCACCGCCGGTTCCGCGCGCCGATCGTCCGCGCCGCGAACGCCTCGATCGCGGCGCGCGTCTCGGGCGTCCGCCACGTCGCCCAGACGGGATCCTCGCCGCCGGCGCGCGCGGCGGCCATGCGCGCGAGGCTCTCCGCGCGGAGCGCGCGCTTGCTCGTGGCGAAGGCAACGGGCGGATGCGCCGCGAGCTCTCGCGCCAGCGCGACCGCTTCCCGCATGAGATCGCCCGCGGGCACGACCGTGTCGGCCAGCCGACGCGCGCAGGCCTCCGCCGGGGAGTACACCCGGCCCTGGTAGAGGAGCTCGGGCAGAGCGGGACCCGCGCACGAGAAGCGGATCGGCTCGAGCGCCGAGGCCGGAAACGGCACGCCGACCTGGATCTCCGTGACGCCGATGCGGCCCTCGCCCTCGGCCGCGAGCCGGAAGTCCGCCGTCGCCGCCAGCACCGCACCCCCCGCGATCGCGTGGCCGTTCACCGCCGCCACGACGGGCTTCTCGAGCGCGAAGAGACCGGTGAACCCGTCGTCGAAGCGGGCCATGAACGCGCTCGCCTCGGCGCCCCGGTAGGAGAGGATCTCCGGCAGATCGAGGCCGGCGGAGAAGAAGCGTCCGGTCCCGGTCACCACGACCGCGCGCACGTCCGCCGCGGCGAGCGACGGGAGGACGGCGCACAGCTCGACGAAGAAATCGCGGTTGAGCGCGTTGGCCGGCGGACGATCGAGCGTGAGGATGGCGAGCGGCGCCTGCCGCTCGAGCCGGAGCATTCCCGCCATGGGCGGCACCTTACTCGATCCTGCGCGGCGACGGAAAGACGGTCACGGCTCGCGCGCGGCGGCGACGTGACGCTGCCACGCCGCGAAGCGCGTCTCCCGCTCGTCGGCTCCGACGGCCGGCTCGAAGAGACGCTCGCGCCGCCAGACGTCGCGCAGCTCGTCGGTGGTCGCCCACACGCCGGTCGCGAGACCCGCCAGGTAGCCCGCGCCGAGCGCCCCGGCCTGCAGGACGGCGGGCCGCTCGACAGGCAGGCCGAGCGCGTCGGCCTGGAGCTGGAGCAGCAGGTCGTTGCACGCCGCTCCCCCGTCGACCCGTAGCGCCACGGGCGGCGCGAACGGGCAATCCGCACGGAGCGCGTCGTACACCTCGCGGCAGCGCCATGCGATGCCTTCGAGCATCGCGCGGACGACGTGCGCGCGCGTGGTCGCGCGCGACAGGCCGCCGACGACGGCCCGCGCTGCGGCGTCCATGTACGGCGTACCGAGACCCTGGAAGGCGGGGATCGCCCACACCCCGCCCGCATCCGTCACCGACGCCGCCAGCGTCCCGCTCTCCGTCGGCGTGCGGATGACGCCGAGCCCGTCCCGGAGCCAGGTGATCGCGGCGCCCGCGGTGATCGCGGTGCCCTCGAGACAGAACGCCACGTGCCCGGCGCGCCGCCAGAGCACGAGCGGGTAGGCGCCTTGCATCGACCAGAGCGGCTCGGGTCCGGCGTTGAGGTCGAGCATCGCCGAGGTGCCGTAGGTGATCTTCACCTCGCCCGCCGCGAGTCGCAGCTGGCCCATCATCGCCGCCTGCTGATCGCCGATGACGGCGGCGATCGGGATCGCCGGGAGCCCGAGCGAAGCGTCGACGTGGCCGAGCACGCCCTCCGAATCGACGATCTCGGGCAACGCCGCCGCGGGCACGCGGAGCGCGGCGAGGATCGCGTCGTTCCAGCCCCGGCCGACGAGGTCGAACAATCCGCTGCACGAGGCGTTGGAGGCGTCGGTCGCCGACACCCGACCGCCCGACAGCCGCCACGCGAGCCAGGCGTCGAGCGTGCCGCAGCGGAGGCGTCCGGCGCGGATCCGGTCGCGATCCGGATCGACGCGGTCGAGGATCCACTCGATCTTCGTGGCGGCCGCGAGCGGGCTCACGAACACGCCCTCGGTGAGCAGGTCCGCGCAGCGGCGAATGGTGCGACCGTCCTGCCACGAGATGGCCGGATGGACCGCGCGCCCGGAATCCGCTTCCCATACGACGGCGGTTCCCCGTTGCGTGGCGATCCCGAGCCCGCGCACGCCGCCGGGTACCGCCGCGAGCGCCTCCGAGAGGACGTCGAGGGTCGCGCGGAAGAGGGTCTCGGGGTCGTGCTCCACCAGGCCCGGCGCCGGGCAGGCCGGCAGGACCTCGCGATACACCTCGGCCCGCGGCGCGCCCCCGCCGTCCACGAGGAGCGCGCGCACGCCGGTGGTCCCCGCGTCGAGCGCCACCACGAAGGACGTCGCCGCCTCTTGACGCATGGGCCCGCCTTCTATTGCAATGGGGCGCCGCCGACAAAGGCCGCGAAGGAGAACGACATGCTCGTCAAGATGCGGCCCGACGCGACCAAGGACGAGGTCGCGGCAGTAGAGAAGAAGCTCCACGGTCTCGGCTACAAGACGGGCAAGCTCGTCGGCACCGAGATCACCCTGATCGGCGTGTACGGCGACATCTCGCGCCTTCCCGTGGGCGAGATCGAGGAGCTCGCCGGCGTCGAGCAGCTGATCCCGATCTCCAAGGCGTACAAACGCGCGGCGCAGAAGGGGGCGCCGGACCGGCCGATCTACCAGGCGGTCCCCATCGGCGGCGTCGTGTGCGGCGGCGAGGACCTGGTGGTCATCGCCGGTCCGTGCTCGGTCGAGAGCGAGGCGCAGATCATGGAGGCGGCGCGCCTCGTGAAGGAGGCGGGCGCGCAGTGTCTCCGAGGCGGCGTCGTCAAGTATCGCTCGAGCCCCTACAGCGGGTGGGAAGGTCTCGGCTCGAGCGACACCGAGTCGCTGAAACGCGGCCTTGCGCTGATCGTGAAGGCGGGGCGCGCGTTCGGTCTCCCGACCGTCGTCGAGATCCTCGATCCGGGCGACGTGCCCATCTACGAGGACGCCGGCATCGACTGCTTCCAGGTGGGCGAGCCGAACAGCAAGAACCAGGCGTTGCTGAACCGGCTCCGCACGACGGCGTTGCCCGTGATCCACAAACGCGGCAACTCGCTCGACACCGAGGCGTATCTCCTCTGGGTCGAACGGATCATGACCGGCGGCAAGGAGAACGTGATCCTCTGCGAGCGGGGCATCGCGAGCGCCACGCGCTACACGCGGAACACGCTCGACATCGGCTCTGTCGCGGCGTTTCACTACCAGCTCTCGGGCCTGCCGGTCGCCGTCGACGCGTCGCACGGCACCGGCATCCGCGATCTCGTGCACCCGGCGACGCTCGCCGGCATCATGGCCGGCGCGTCGATCGTCCTCGTCGAAGCGCACCCGAACCCGCTGATCGCCAAGTCCGACGGCTTCCAGGGACTCTTCCCCGAGCAGCTCCGGACGCTCGTCCGTGCCGCCCGCGAGACCTGGACGCTACGCCGCCGGCTCGACCGCGAGTACCAGCCCTCGGCCGTGCTCGAGCGGGACTACATGGGCCGGATGCAGGCGGACCGGGAACGGCTCTTCAAGTCGTAGCGCACCGTCGCGCTCATCGTTGCGCGCCATCCCTCCGCGCGCCATAAGCGTTCCGGCATGTGGGACGGAGGCCGGAGCGTGCGCGTCGTCCTCGCGGTGCTCGCGGCTGCGTGCAGCCACACCGTCGCGGCCCATCACAGCGGGAGCGGCGCGAAGGACGTCGCCGTCGTCACGACCCGTACCTGGCGACACGCGGTGAGTCCCGTCGTCTCGGCGCGCGGCTGGTTCACGGGCGTCGACGGACATCCATGCCACGCCGACACCGTCGAGGTGCTTCCGGGGATGCACACCTTCATCGTCGAGCGTGACCGCGAGCGCCCCCGCCGCAGCAGCGGCCCGGCGCCCTGTGCCGTCACCTTCGACGTGCGGCCGGGGCACCACTATCGCATGCACTACGCCGTGATCGCGGGCACGCCGCGCGCGACGATCGACGACGGCCGCGCGGGCCCGCTGCCCTTCCCCTGCACGGTGCTGCGCCCGCCGCCCCGTCTCACCGGACCGGAGCTCAAATGAGCGTGGGCCGCGTCAGGGGATCAGCGCGCCAGGGTTCATCAGGCCCGCCGGGTCGAGCGCGCGTTTGAGCGCGAGCAGTACCGGGTACGCGCTGCCGAGCTCCTCCGCGAGCCACGACGCCCGCAGCCGTCCGATCCCGTGGTGATGCGAGATCGTGCCGCCGTTCGCGAGCGTCGCGCGTAACGCGCGCGACCACGCCTCCACGTACAGCTTCTCGGCCGCGGCGAATTCCGCCGGTTTCAGCACGAAGCTGAAGTAGATGTTCGCGCCCTGCGGGTAGCAGTGGGAGCTGTGCCCGCTCGCGATGAGCATCCCGTCGACGCTGGACAGCGCCGTCGTCACCGCGGTGTAGAGCGCGCCGAGCCGGTCCCACGTGACCGCGACCTCGATCGTGTCGGCGACCATCTCGCGCTCGAGGAAGAAGTCCCACGACGGTACGACGTTGCGATGCTCGAGCCAGTGCGCCACGGGTGCCGGCCCGGCCGGTAAGCCGCCGCCCGCCGTCGCCATCGCTTCGCACGCCGCGAGCTCGGCGCCGACGAGCGTGGCGGGGCCCTCCGAGACGACCAGCAGAAGGCATGCGTCGGCCGGGGCGTGCGCCGAGAAGTTCCGCGCCGCTTCGGCGGCGTCGTAGAGGCGGAGGACGGCGGGCCGCCAGCCGACGCGGACGATACGGCGCATCGCCTCGAGGGCGTCGGCGAAGCTCGCGAAGGCGAAGCTCGCGAGCTCGCGGCGCTCGGGAAGCGGGTGCAGGCGGAGCGTCACCTCGGTGATCACGCCGAGCGTGCCCTCGCTGCCGAGAAAGACCTCGCGGATGTTCGGGCCGGCGGCCGCGCGTGGGACCAACGCCGTGCGCACGATCTCGCCGCTCGGCAGCACCGCCTCGAGCGCGAGGCAGAGATCCTCGATGTTGCCGTACCGGGTGGAGAACTGCCCGGCCGCGCGCGTCGCCACCCAACCGCCGACGGTCGAGCGGTCGATCGACTGCGGGTAGTGCCCGCTCGTGTAGCCGCGCGCCTGCACCGCCGCCTCGTACGCGCCGCCGAGGAGGCCGGCCTGCGCCCGAGCGTACAACGCGATGTCGTGCACCTCGAGGAGCGCGTTCATGGCCGACAGGTCGATGACGAGCGCCCGGTCGGGGGGTGTCGCGCCGCCGACAACGCCCGATCCTGCGCCGTACGGCACGACGGCCACCCCGAGCCGCTGCGCGGTGCGCACCACCGTCGCCACCTCCGCGGCGCTCCGCGGCCGGACGACGCACGCAGGGCCGCCCGCGAGCCGGCCCTGTCGCGCGCGCAGATGGGCGAGGATCCAGTAGTCCGTGCGATGCGCCGCGAGCGTCGCGGCATCCTCGGCGACCCGGTCGGCGCCGAGCTCGCGGGCGAGCGCCTGGCCGATCTCGGTCATGGTTCTCCTCCAGCCCGCGCCAAGCGCAGGCTCGCCGCGAGCGCACGATACGCCTCGACCTCGGCGGCCGTGCGCTCGCGCGTCCAGCCGAGCCGCGCCGCGGCCGTCTCCGCTATCGCCCCGAGGCCCTCGAGACCCTGACGGGGATCGAACAGCAGCAGGCGGGTGCGGCGCTCGAGGAGGTCTTCGAGCGTGAGCGCCATCTCCGTGTCGAGCACGTGCGCGATCTCGGCACGGAGCACACCCGGGAGCCCCGGGACGTTGTCGACGCCACGCGCGACGATAGTTTCCGCGTCCGCGCCGTGGAGGCGCACGAGCCGCTCGGCCGTCCCTGCGGGCAAGGCCGGAAGACGGCGCGCGACGTCCTCCGGGGACCGCTCCCCGCCCGGAAGCGGCACCTCCTCGCTTCGGCAGGCCGCGCGGTGGCCGAGGCGTTTGCACACGAGGTCCACGACCCGCTCGGCCATCCGCCGGTAGGTCGTGAGCTTGCCGCCGGCGATCGAGATGAGGCCCGTGCCCGCGTCGACCATGATCTCGTCCTTGCGCGAGATCTCCGACGGCCGCTTGCCGTCCTCGTGCAACAACGGACGAAGGCCCGCCCACGTGCCGGTCACGTCGGACACGGTGACCGGTGAGCCGGCGAAGCAGCGGTTGGCGGCGTCGAGCAGGTACTCCGCGTCGTCCGCGGTCACGGCGGGATGATCGACGGGCGGTCCGTGGTCGGTGTCCGTCGTGCCGACGTAGCTCGCGCCGTCGCGCGGTACGGCGAAGGCCGAGCGGCGGTCGCGGGTCTGCATCACGACCGCGTGACGGATCGGTAGCCGGGCGTGCGGCACGACGAGGTGAATGCCCTTGGTGAGATGGAGCCGCCGGCCACCCGCCGCACCCGCGAGCGCCCGGACCGCGTCCACCCACGGTCCGGCGGCGTTCACGACGACGCGCGCGGAGACGCGACAGCTGGCGCCGGCGAGCGCGTCGCGGAGGTGGACGACGGTCGTGGTGCCGCCCGGGTCGAGCCCCGTGACCGCGACGTGGTTCACGCAGTGCGCGCCCGCAGCGTGCGCGCCCTTCACCGTGGCGAGGACCAGCCGGGCGTCGTCGGTCAGGTACTCCGTGAACGTGGCGGCGCCGAAGAGGCGCTCGCCGTCGAGGGCCGGCTCGTTCCGGAGCGTCTCCTCGCGGGTCCACATCGCATGCCGCTCGTCCGCCGGCACGGTGGCGATCTTCTCGAAGGTCCAGAGACCGACCGCGAGCTTCGTGTGCATCGTGCGGCCGTAGGTCGGCATCACCATGAGCAAGGGCGCCGTCAGGTGCGGCGCGAGCCGTCGCAGGACCTGGCGTTCGTCCGCGGACTCGCGCACCAGCGCCACGTCGCCCTGCTCGAGATAGCGGACGCCGCCGTGAATCAGCTTGGAGCTGCGGCTGCTCGTGCCGGCGGCGAAGTCGTTGCGCTCGACGAGCGCGACGGCGAGCCCGCGGAGAGCCGCATCGCGCGCGATACCGGCGCCGGTGATCCCGCCGCCGACGACGAGCAGGTCGAGCCGCTCGGCCGGCAGCCGCGCGAGCATGGCCTCGCGCGCCTCCGGTGAGAGCGGCGGGGCCATCGTGGCGCTCGATCAGCGGGCGGGGTGGAGCTCGGCCAGGGTGGCCTGGGCTTCGGCCACCTTGTCGGCCCGGCCCTGCTCGCGCGCGATCTGCAGCGCGCGGCTGGCGAACGCGACGGCCTCGTCCCGGTCGCCGCGCGAGTCGCACGTCTTGGCGAGCATCAACCGCGACTCGACCGCGTTCGGGTCCTTCTGCAGGACCCGCCGTAGCAACGTCTCACCCCTCTCCGCGTCGCCACCGAGCAGCCGCGGCAGGCGGATCAGCAGGATGCCCTTGGCCGCCATCGCCTCGGTGTATTCGGGGTTCAGCTCGAGCGTCCGGTCGATCTCGGCGTTCAGGCGGCGGAGCTGGAAGACCGACGACAGCGTCTCCCCGTCGAGGCGCATGAGCTCGCCCATGTTGCAGAAGACGGCGAAGTGCGCCTCGGCTGACTGGCCGTCGAGCGTGACGGCCTGGTCGCCGAAAGCCCGGCCACGCTCGAAGTGCGCCTGGCGCTCGTCCCGTACGCTCGAGCGGCGTCCTGCCTCGCACTCCATGAGCCCTCGCCTGGCGAGCTCGAGCGCCGTCGGTTCCGCGGCCCGCGCGCCGCGCGGAGCGAGTCCGAAGAGCAGCGCCGCGGCGCCGATCGCGATGGATCGAGGAGCAGGCACGCGAAAAAGGAATCATGCCGGACGATGTCCGGACTGTCAATTCTCAATAGCCTAGGCGTCGGATATGCGCATCGTCGAGGCCGAAAAAGTGGGCAATCTCGTGGATGACCGTGGTCTGGACCTGGCGCCGGAGCTCGGCCGGCGTCCGGTACCGGCGGAGGAGAGGGCCGGCGAAGATCGTGATGTGGTCCGGCAGGTGTCCGGCGAAGTCGTGCGGCCGGCTGTGGAGGGGCACGCCCTGGTAGACGCCGTAGAGCGTGTGCCGCTGCGCGTCGAGCCCGAGGTCGCGCAGCAGGCCCGGCGCCGGCTCGTCCTCGATCACCACGGCGACGTTGTGCAGGTAGGGCGCGAACTCGGCGGGGATCCCGTCGAGGGCGTCGGCGACGAGACTCTCGAACTCCGCGCGCTCCATCGATCGCTCGACCATCCCGCCGCGGCGAAGCCCCGTCAAGCTTCAGAGGCGATTCAGGCCGTTCAGCGCGGCCACCTTGTAGGCCTCCGAGAGCGTCGGGTAGTTGAAGACGTTGTCGACGAAGTAGTCGACGGGCCCGCCGAAGGCGAGGACCGCCTGGCCGATATGCACGAGCTCCGCGGCCTTCTCGCCGATGATGTGGACGCCACGGAGCCGGTGCGAGGCGCGCTCGAAGAGCAGCTTCAGCATGCCGGCGCGGTCGCCGACGATCTCGCCGCGCGCGATCTCGCGAAAGAACGCCTGTCCCACCTCGTACGGCACGCAGGCGCGCGTCAGCTGCTCTTCGGTCTCGCCCACCATCGAGATCTCGGGGATGGTGAAGATGCCGTAGGGGAGCCGCGTGCCCTCGCCGTTCACCGGCACGCCGAAGGCATGCGCCATGGCGAGGCGTCCCTGGTGCATCGACGTGGCGGCGAGGCTCGGGAAGCCGATCACGTCGCCGACCGCATACACGTGCGGCACGGCGGTCTGGAAGTGGCCGTTCACCTCGAGCAGCCCCCGACGCCCCGCCCGGAGACCGGCGCTCTCGAGGGCGAGCCCGCCGGTGTTGCCCTCACGCCCCACGGCGTAGAGGAGCTTCTCGCCGACGACCGCTTTGCCGCTCCGGGTCTCTGCGACGATGCGGTCCGCCGTCTCGCACCGGACCTCCGCCACCGCCTCGCCGAGACGCAGCGTGATGCCCAGGTCGCGCATGCGCGCGACCAGCAGCTCGGCGATCTCCGCGTCGACGAAGTCGAGGACGCGGGGGCGCGCGTCGATCAACGTCACCTTGGTGCCGAGCATCGCGAACATGCACGCATACTCGCAGCCGATCACGCCCGCGCCGACGATGGTGAGCGTACGCGGGACGCGGTCGAGGCGCAGGATCGAGTCGCTGTCGTAGATGCGCTCGTCGTCGAACGGGATCGACGGGTCGCGCGCCGGCCGCGAGCCTGTGGCGATGACGATGAAGCGGGCGCCGAGCTCGCGCCGTCCACCCTCGCCGTCGAGCACCTCGATCCGGTTCGGGTCGAGAAAGCGCGCCGTGCCGAAGACGGCCGTGACGGCGTTGCGATCGAGCTTGTGCTCGAGCACCTCGAGCTGTCCCGCGATGACGGCTTCCTTGCGCCGCATGAGGTCGTCGACGGTGACGTCCTTCCGGAATGTCGTCTGGATCCCGTACAGCGACCGCTGTTTGACGCCGGCGACGTAGAGGATCGTCTCGCGGAGCGTCTTGCTCGGGATGGTGGCCGTGTGGAGGCAGTTCCCGCCGAGCGCGCCCGGCCGGTCGACCACCGCGACGCGCTGGCGGACCTTCGCCGCTTGCATGGCGGCCTTCTCGCCGGCCGGCCCCGAACCGATCACCACGACGTCGAAATCGGAGGACATGGATCCCGGGGAGTATCGGCCACGAGCGCGGCGCGCTTGAGGCGCGCGACGAGCCGGGGTGACACGCGGTTGCCGCCGGCGTCAATTTCTGGACGGTCGACCCGCGGCGCTGCCGCGACGGGCCACGGCACGCGGGCCGGTGGGCGGCACACCGGTTGCACCCCGGCTCCCGAGGTCCAGACCATGCCGATGTTCCGCAAGCGTCGAGCGCGGCCGGGCGCTGTGACCGCCGAGACGCCGAGGGCCGTCCGCGCGCGGCCCCCGGGCCTCGCGGAGCGTCTGGCGCAGATCGCGGCCGAGGCGGCGCCGGAGGAGGCGCTCGAGCCGGCGCTGCGCGCGCTGCTCGAGGAGAGCGGTGCGCACGCCGGCGCGCTCTGTCTCTACGACCCCCGGCAGAACGTCCTCCGCCTGGCAGCGGAGATCGGCCTCTCGGACGAAGGATGTCGGCGGCTCCGAACGGTCCGCCGCGGCGACCCCGCGGCGTGGGACATGCCGCTCCACGGGCTCATGAACGGCCGCGCGTATCTGATCGAGAGCGCCGCGCGCAATCGATACGTGCCGCGGCTGGTGGAAGCGGCGGCGTCGGTGCGCACGATCGCCTGCGTGCCGCTGAACGCCGGGCCGGCACCGGTCGGCAGCCTGATCCTCGTTGCGACCGCGCCGCGCTCGTTTGGAGAGCGCGACGTCCGTGCGCTGGAGCCCGTGCTCGGCGATCTGGCCGCGATGATCGAGTCGACGCGCCGGCACCGGCGCCGCACCGAGATGGCGGAAGCCGCTGCCGTCGTCCCGACCGCCGGCATGGCCGCGGCTCGCGACCAGCTCCTGGCCGACCACGAGCGGCTCGCAGCCGAGATCGCGGCGCGGACGGCCGAGGTCGAGCGCCTCGGAAGCGCCCTCGATGCGGCGGCCGCCGACCGCGCCCGGCTCGCGGCGGACCTCACCGGGGTGCGGCGCATGGCCGAGCAGGTGACGCCGCTCACGGCCGCGCTCGCCGAGGCAGAGCGTGCGCGGGCGCGGCTCGCCGAGGCGCTCGGCAGCGCGGCGACCGAGCGCAGCGAGCAGGCGCGCGGGCTCGCCGCGATCGAGGCCGGCGCGGCCGAGGCGCGCCAGCTCGCGGACGCGGCGCGCGCCGAGCTCGCGTCGGCCCGCCAGACGGGGGCGGAGGCGGCGGCGGCCGCCGCCGCGCGCCACACCGAGCAGCAACGGCAGGTCGAGGCGTTGGCGGCACGGCTGGCCGACGCGGAGGAGGCGGCGGCGCGACGGGTCGCGGCGGCGCGTGAGCGCGAGCGGACGCACGAGCAGGCCGCGGAGGAGCTCCGCACGACGCTCGCGCAGGAGCGCCGCCTGCGCGAGGAGCGGGAGGCGGCTGCACGCGGCGCGAGCGCCGGGCAGACGGTGGCCGCGGACGACGCCGCGCGTGCGCTTGCCGCGGCCACCAGCGACGCCGCGGCGGTGCGCGCCGAGCTCGCGGGAAGCGCGCACGTCATCGAAGCGCTCGAGGACGAAGCGGCGCGCGCGCAGGCGGAGATCCTGAAGCTCGAAGCCGCGCTCACGACTGCCACCGACGAGCGCGCACGGTTCGAGGATGCGCTCGGGGAGACGGCCGCCCGGCTCGACGAGGCGCGGCAGCGCCACGACCGGCTCGACGGCGAGGTCGGCCGCCTGCGCCGCGAGCTCACCAACACGACCGCCGCCGGTCGCGAGCGGCACGCCGACGCGGCCCGCGTGGCCGCGCAGCTCGAGGGCCTCGCGGCCGAGCGCGACCGGTTTCGCGAGTCCGTCGCCGCGCTCGAGGCCGAGCGCGACCGTCTGGCGGCCGAGGCGACGGCGCGCGCCGGCCTCGACGAGGCGCTGGGGCGCGAGCGCGCCGAGCGGTCGCGTCTCGCCGCGGCGCTCGCCGAGGCCGAGGGCACGCGCGCTGCGCTCGAGGCAGCCCACGCGCGGCAGGCGGCCGACGCCGCAGCCCGCGTCGCGACGCTCGAGCGCGAGATCGAGCGCCTCGCGGAGGCGCGGACCACCGGGGACACGCCAGTCGCCGAGCCGGCGCATGATGCCAGCGCGCCCCCGATGCGGGTCGTCACGGTGGGCTCCAGCCGGGCGCGGGCCGGGACCGGCGAGCTGCGCATCGTCGTGCTCGATGCGGACGCCGCATGGGAGTCGGCCGGCAAAGGAGGCGAGGACATCGTCGTCCTCGCGCCCGGCGAGAACCTGGCGGCGCGCGTAACCGAGATCGCGCCGTCCCGCGTGGTGGCGAATCTCGCGGCTCCGGGCGCGCTGACCGCCCTCTACGGCTTGCGGGCCAGTGGCTGCACCGCGAGCTTCTGGGGTTGCGTCGTGAGGGGCGGCGAAGAGCGCGGTCTTGCGCTCGGCACGATCGAGGCGTCGCGGTGTCCGCTCGATCCCGACGCGATCATCGCGTCGCTGGGCACGCACGTCGGGCGCGGGACACGCGTTCTCACCGCCGGCACCGACGTGGACGCGCTCATGAGCCTTCGCCAGGCGCTCGCACGACTGGGCGCCGCCGTGTCGATGGCGTGGGACGGCAAGCAGGCGGCGGACCTCCTCACCGTCGTCCAGCCCGAGGTAGTGGTCGTCGACCTCGGGCTCACGCGTCGCGACGGCTACCTCATCACGACGAAGCTCGGCGAGCTCGAGACGATCCCCCACGCGGTGCTCGTCGAATGTGCCGGTGACACGGCGGAATCGTTCGCGGCGATGCTCGCCGACCCGGGGACGGTGGCACGCACGAAGCCGCTCGACCGTTTGCTGACGGATATCCTGATGCGCGAAGAGCCCGAGCCGGCGCACCAGCGGCGCCCGAAGATGCGCGCCGTCGGCCTGACCCGGAAGTAGCTCCTCAGCTCGCCGCCGCCGGCGCGTGAATCGCGGCGATCAGTGCCTCGGGGTCGATCGGCTTCTCGAACACCAGGTCGGCGCCGCGCGCCTGCGCCTCGCCCGCGCTCAGCTGCGCGCCCCAGCCCGAGACCAGGACGACGAGCGTGTCCGGCGATTGGTCCTTGACGGCGCGTGTGATGTCCCACCCGGGCCGATCGGGCAGCCCGACGTCGGTCACGACGAGTGCGAACCGCTCGGTCGCGAGCGCCGCGAGCGCCTCGCTCACCGTACTCGCACGCGCGACGTCGTAGCCCTCCTGCGCGAGCAGATCGGCCGTCGCCTCGCGCACCGTGAGGTGGTCGTCGACGACGAGCGCGCGACCGAGCGCACGCCCGGCGCGGTTGCCGCGGGCGCGCCACGCGAGCACGGGCGGCTCGGCCGTGGGAAGGGAGAGGCAGACGGCGGTGCCGCGGCCGGGCTCCGACTCGATGAAGACGGAGCCGCCGTGGGTGCGGACGATGCCGTACACGGTGCTGAGCCCGAGGCCGGAGCTCGCCGGGTGCGTGGTGAAGAACGGGTCGAACGCCCGGTGGCACTCCTCGGGGGTCATGCCGCGGCCGGTGTCGCGGATCGCGACGCGCACCTCGCCGCCGCTCTCGACGGCCGACACCTCGATCGCGCCGCCCTCCGGCATGGCCTCGAGTGCGTTCAGGAGGACGTTCAGGAAGGCCTCGCTCAGCTTGCTGCGGTTGCCGGCGACCTCCGGCAACGGGTCGATCGACACCTGCAGCCGAACGGGGCGCCCTTCGTGCAGGATGCGCGACTCGAGCAGCTGGACGACGTCGCGCAGGACCGGGGCGATGTCGAGGCGCTCCATGCGCCCACCGTCGTCGCGCGCGAACGTGACGAGCCGGCGTGTGTAGCCGTGACCCGTGTCGACCGCCTGCTTGATGGCCCCGAGCGACCGACCGACGGCCTCGGGAAGGCCGGGTTGGCGGCGCAGCGCCGCGACGTGCAGGCCGATCGCTTGGAGGATGTTGCCGAACTCGTGTGCCACCTCGCCGGCAAGCTCACCGAGCGCCGTCAGGTGCTGCGTCTGGCTGAGGCCGGTGGACGCGTCGCCGACCGTCCGGTCCCGCTCGTCGGGCGGCCGCGCCTGCTCGGGCGACTCCCAGGTCTCGTGCGAGGCGACGACGAGGAGGCAGCCCGCGGCACCGCTGCCCAGCGCCAACGCGCGGACGGCTGACGGCCGCGCCTCCCTGGCGCTCCGGAGCGTCGCGGCAACCGGTCCGGCGGCGCCATTCCCCGCCGCCGCTTCGAGCAGTGGACCGAGGACGTGACCGTCCGCGATCAGATCCCTCAGCGGACGGCCCGTCATGTCGCGCCGCGCCATGCCGAGCGCGCCTTCTGCGGCATCGCTGCACGAGATGACCCGCATCTCCGCGTCGACGACCCACGCGGGATCGCGGAACGGCAGGGAAGCGTCGGATGGTGGAACAGTCATCACGTCACCAAGTGGGCTGATATCACGTCTTTACGCCATGGCTTCTCGGTAGGTCAATCCCTTTGACAGGGGTAAAACAACGATTTGACAGATTCGCGTACGACCCGTAGGGTGCGACCGGATGCTGCGTCACGAGGCCGATGATCAGGCTGCCGAGATCATCGGTCTGCTCGACGAGTTCCAGGCGGCGGAACGGGCGGGGGCGGAGGCGGTGGATCACTGGGTGACCGTCTGTCGCGACGCGCGGCTGCGCGGTGGACTCAAGGTGATCCGCACGCGCGACCGCGGCCACGCATGCCTCGCCGAGGAACGGCTCCGCGCGCTCGGCGGCACGCCGTCTGCCAGCGTTGGCCGGCAGCTCGCCTCGCTCCTCGCGATGCTCGGGTCCGACGACGTGTCGGACCGCACCAAGCTCGTCGCCTTGCTCGACCGCTTCCCCGGTGAGCTCGAGGATCCGTTGGCCGAGGTGGTCCGACGCATCGACCACGACGACGAGACCCGGTCGCTGCTCGCGACGATCGCCGACGACGAGCGCGCGGGCGTCGCGTGGCTCCGCCGCATGCGCGAGACGCTGGAGCAAGAGCGCGAGTGATCGGCGCGCTCGCGGCTCGTGTTGCGTTTCCTCGACTCGCTGCGCGCCGCCGAAGCCGCGGGCGCCGCGGTGGTCGATGCCTGGGTGGCCGTCTGTCCGTTGCCAAGCTTGCGCGGCGGCCTCCGCACCATCGCCGAGCGCGAGGCGGGCCACGCGGCACTGCTCGAGGAGCGCCTCCGCGAGCTCGGCGGCACCTGCGACGCCGTCGTGCCGGACGCGATGCGCGGCGCCGCCGTCGGGCGCTTCGGGTCGCCCGCGGTGGCGGACGAGGAGAAGCTCGCGCTCGTTCTCGCGCGCTATCCGGAGGAAACCACCGTGCGACGGCCGATCGTCCACGTGCTCGACCAGCTGGACCCCGACCTCGAGACCCGCGAGCTGCTGCGCCTCGTGGCCGAGGGCGAGGGGGCAACGGTCGCGTGGCTGCGCGCCTACCACGCCTCCCTCGGCGGCTGAGGACCTCATCCGCCGAGCCCGGGTAGCCAGCGGACGACGGCGCCGACGACCTCGGACCACACCGCCTCCTCCGGCTTGCCCTCCCGGCGCGGCAAGCGGAAGGAGTGGTCGCCGCCCTCGACCACGTGGAGCGCCGCGCGCGGGAGGCGGCCGAGGACCGGGCGGAGGCGATCGAACTCGCAGAGCGCGTCCCGCGTGCCCTGTATGAACAGCATGGGGACGGCCACGGCGGGCAGGTGATCGACGCGGAGGACGTCCGGCTTGCCGGCAGGGTGCAGCGGGTAGCCGAGGAAGAATAGGCCACGCACCGGGGCGCCGGCGGCGCCGAGGTAGGACGCGATCCGCCCGCCGAGCGACTTGCCGCCGATGGCGATCCACGGTGGCAGCAGCGCGCGATCGGCCGCGACCGCATCGAGCACGGCGCGATAGCACCGCTCGAGCACGGGCCGCGGGTCGGGGGCCCGGCGGCGCACCTCGGTGTAGGGGAAATTGAACTTGACGGCGACGTAGCCCGCCCCGGCGAGCGCGGCATGGACGAAGGACACGAACGGGCTCGACATGCCGGCGCCCGCGCCGTGCGCGATCAGGACTGCCGGGGTGCGGCCGACGCGGAATCGCTGCGGCAGCGCGACGACCGCCGACACGGCGCCGCCGCCGGGAAGCCTGATGCGCCGGCGGCGGGCGGCGAGCTTCACGGCCGCTTCGCTCCGGCGGTGATCTTCCCCGTCGCCTCGAGCGTGGCGAAGCGCGCCTGCGCGACCTCGAACAGGCCCGCCTCGCGGAGTGCCGCGTGCAGCTCGGCGCGGGTGACGAGCTCGTGGCGCATCGCCGCCTCGTCCACGTGCCCGTCGTGCACGAGCTGCGTCGGCGTGCCGTCGATCAGGCGCTCGAGGCGGCGGCTGAAATACGTCAGCCGGGCGACCACGGCGTTGGCGGCGAAGATCGTGCCGGCACCGAGGAACCCGCCCAGCACGGAGTTGTCGGGACCGATCATCGCATTTTGTAGCACGTTGCTGACGATCAGGAGGACGATCAGGTCGAACGGGGTGAGCGCTCCGACCTGCCGTTTGCCGGTCAAGCGGAACACGCCGAGGAGGAAGACGTAGACGACGAACGAGCGGATCACCTTCTCCACCACCCCGACTTCCGGCAGCCACATCGGCTCGCCCTCCCCACGCGTTTATAGCCGGCCGTCGCCGGACGGGCGAGCGTGCGCGGCTCGACTTGCCGAGTCCGTTGCGATAGCGGGCGCGAGATGACGTCGCCCGTGATCGGGCTCACCGGCGGGATCGGCTCGGGCAAGAGTACCGTCGCGCGCATTCTTGCGGACCTCGGGGCGCACGTGATCGACGCCGACCGTATCGGCCACGAGGTCTACCGGCCGGGTACCGAGGGGCACGCGAGCGTCGTCGCCACGTTCGGCCCCGGCGTCGTCGCGGCCGACGGCTCGATCGACCGCCGCGCGCTCGGCGCGATCGTCTTCCGCGATCCCGCGGCGCTCGTGCGCCTGAACGCGCTCGTCCACCCGTTGATCGCGGCGGAGATCCAGCGCCGGGTCGCGGCCGCGCGCGCCGAGCCGGGTGCGCCCCCGATCGTCATCGAGGCGGCGATCCTCATCGAGGCCGGGTGGCGATTCTTCGACCGCATCTGGGCCGTGATGGCCCCACGGGACGTCGCCATCGCGCGCGTGATGGCCGAGCGAGGTCTCTCGCGCGAGGAGGTCGAGCGGCGGATGGCCGCGCAGGCGAGCGACGCCGAGCGGCGGCGCGTGGCCGACCTGGTGATCGAGAACGACGGCAGCCGCGCCGAGCTCGGTGCGCGCGTGGAGGCGGCATGGCGAACACTCGGCCGATGAGGGTCGCGGTCGCGCTGGCGGCGGTGCTCGCCGCCGTGCCGGCGTGGGCCGCGAATCCCTGCGAGGAGGGGCGCGAGCAGACAGGGCTGGCGCTCGCCGCGCGCGAGGGCGGCCTCGAGATCGCGGCGGTCGATCCGGACTCGGCAGCCGCCGAGTCCGGCATCCGGACCGGCGACGCGCTCGTGCAGGTGAATGCCATGCTGCCGCGGAGCTGTGCCGACTACGCGCGCGCGGTGCGCGACGCCCGGGATGGGCGAAAGGCGCTGCTCGTCCTCGTGCGCCGCGGCGAAGGGACGGTGCCGCTCGCGCTCGCCGCGACGACGTGGCAGCGCGCGGTGGCCACGGCTCCACCGCCGCCGCCTCTGGAGGCACCGAGCGTGCGCGCGCTCACCGCGACGCCGGCTCCGGTCCCCGTCGAGGCGCGGGCGTCGCTCGACGACCTCGTCCGCGAGCTCCGGGCGCTCATGCCCGGCGACCGGCCGCCGGGCCAGCTCGCCGACTACAGCCACCGGCTGCTGCGTCTCCACCGTCAGCTCGAAGCGCTCGCCGCGCGTCACACGGCACCGCCTGCCGTCGTCGACGGTCTCCGCACCGTGCTCCGCTACTTCGATGCCGCCGAGGTCGCGTGGGCTGCGGACGAATCCGTGCGCGAGCACGAACGCCGGCCGCGCCACCTGCCGTCGAGCGAGGGGCAGGCGGCGCCGTTCTTCGCCGACTCGGATGCCGCGGCGACGATCGAGGAGTTCCCCTTCCTGCGCGCGACGGTGTCGCGCGACCCGCGCCCGGGGCTCGTCGGGGAGTCGAGCGGCCTCTGGCGCCCCGTGCAGGCACGCGGACTCCTCTGGTCGCGCGGCGGGGAAGAGCTCGAGCGCCTGACCGAGTGGCTCGGCGGCGCGGGCCGCTAGGACGCCGACCCGAGATACATCTCGGGTCGGGACCGGACAGGGAAATTGTACCGTTCGATGGCCTGCGCGAGCATCGACCTCTCGCGCGTACTGCGCATGCCGCGCTGGCTTCGCCAGCCGCGGCACGCCGGTCGCGCGTGGTACTACCCCCTCACGCTCGCGTCTGGCTCCGACCCGAGACATGAGTCTCGGGTCGTGTTCCTAGCTAGCCGACTTCGCGCGCTGGCGGCGGCGTTCGCGCGCCTGCTCGCGCCGCCGCTGCTTCAGCCGCTCGCGGCGACGCTTGCGCCGCCGCCGGAGCTCGCGCTGCCGTTCGGACCCCATCGGCGGCATCCATGTATAATGTGGCGGCGGTCGCGGCAAGACGCGGCGTCGTCGATGGAAGCCTCCCGTGCAGAGGCCGGCGCGCCGGCCGCCGATGACCGCCTGCTGACGCCGCGCTTCGTGCGCGTCACGGCGGCCAACTTCTTTTTCTTTCTGAACTTCGCCTCGTTCTTCCTTCTGCCGCTGCACATCCGCGCGCTCGGCGGCTCCGAGCGGACCATCGGGCTCGTGATGGGCACGAGCGGCGTCGCGGGGCTCGCGGCGGTCCTTGTCATCGCCGCCGTGCTCGACCGCGTCGGCTGCCGGCGCTTCCTGCTCGCCGGCATCGCGACCATGGGGGCCGCCTCGGCGGCCTTCCTGTTCGTGCACGCGATCGGTCCGGCGATGTACCTGCTGCGCATCGTGCAGGGCCTGGCCTTCGCGTCGGCGTTCAA
>Ga0209056_10002485_pt1 | contig 19865 bp, 15 predicted proteins | sample GraSoiAngelo_114_FD_185876 | JGI IMG/M metagenome (GOLD analysis project Ga0209056, IMG submission 185876) | Grasslands soil microbial communities from the Angelo Coastal Reserve, California, USA - 14_0903_13_40cm (SPAdes) (version 2) | ecosystem: Environmental > Terrestrial > Soil > Grasslands...
CAAGCATCGTTTCGAGTGTTCCTGTGGTCTCCGGGCGCACGCTGACTTGAATGCCAGTCGGAATCTTGCCCGGATTGGCGAGACCGCTGTTTCGCCAAGGGCGGTTGTAAATACGCCTGATGTGGGTCGCGTGGCTTGCCATGCTTCACCATAAAGCCTGCGACTTCAGTCGCGGGTTATTTACTGGGCGGATTCTGACACACCCGCACACTCGTGCCCCCGGCCGGGCCCGCCGCGAGGCAGCGCTGCAGCTCCGGGAGCCACACCTGCATGCGCTCGAGCGTGAGATAGGGCGGGTTCGCGATGAGGAGGCCCGAGCCGTTGAGCCCAACGCGCGAGTCGCGCGGGTACAGCCACAGCTCGCTCACGAGCGCCGGCGCCGGGAGAGCACGCGACAGGTGCGCGAGCCAGGCGGCGGTGCTGCGCTCCTCCTTGATCGGATACCAGGCCGCGAAGACTCCGGTGGGGAAGCGCCGCAGGCCTTCCGCAAGGGCCAGGCTCACGCGTCCGAAGTCGTCGCGCGTCTCCTCGTAGGGCGGGTCGATGAAGATGAGCGCACGGCGCTCGGGAGGCGGCAGGAAGGCGCGCATTCGCTCGAAGCCGTCGCCGCGCTCGATGTGCACGCGGCGAGCGCCAGAGTGCCCGGAACTCGAGTCCGCCGGCGCGAGGTCCGCGTCCACGTGCGCGGAGAGCGCTTCAACCGACGCCTTGAGCGGCTGCGCCTCGGCCGCAGCGAGCTCGATGAGCACGGCCCGATCCTGCGGCCGCAGCTCGAGCGCGGCGATCAGGGGCGATCCCGGATAGAAATGCCGGTGCCCGGGTCGGGCGCGGAAGCGTGCGAGGAGCGAGGCGTACTCGCGCAGCTCAGGCGCAGTGTGCTCCACGGCCACGAAGCGCCCGATGCCGGCGGCGGCCTCGGGCGAGGGGCTCGAAAGGTCGTAGCTGCCGCGGCCGGCGTGAGTGTCGAGGTAGAGGAACCCCTTGTCCTTGCGCTCGAGCGCCGCGAGCAGCGCGAGCTGCGTCACGTGCTTGTGCACATCCGCGAAGTTGCCGGCGTGGAAGCCGTGGCGGTATTTCATTGCGCGCGAAACAGCCGACTGCTGGAATGTACACCAGCGCCGCGCCGGGCGCGGCGGCAGCGAGAAGGAGTGCAGCGCGGTGGCCGAGTACTGGTACGACAGCCACGATGGCCTCCGGCTCTTCAGCCGGGTGTACTCGGGTCCCGCGGCGGACGCGCCGGTGGTGCTCCTCCTGCACGGCCTGATGCGCAACAGCCGCGATTTCGGCGACCTGGCGACGCACCTGGCGGCGCGCTACCGGGTCATCGCGCCGGATATCCGTGGCCGGGGCTTCTCGGACCGCGACCGGAACTTCAACAACTACACGATTCCGGTGTACCTGCAGGATGTTGGGGCGCTGCTCGCAGGGCTCGGCGTCACGAGCGTCTCGATCGTCGGCACCTCCATGGGCGGGCTCATGGCGATGGTGCTCGCGGCCACGGAGCCGCCGCTCGTGGCGCGCATCGTGCTCAACGACGTGGGCCCCGAGGTCGACCCTGCGGGCCTCGCGCGGATCCGCGGCTATGCGGGCAAGACGGCACCCGTGAAGAGCTGGGCGGAGGCCACCGCGCAGGTGCGCGCCCTCTACGGCGCGGCGTGGCCGGGGCTCCCCGACTCCCGCTGGGAAGAGATCGTGCGCCTGAGCTACCGCGCCAACGCCGCGGGGCTCCTCGAGGTCGACGCCGATCCTCTGATCAGCGAGCCGCTGAAGGACTGGAAGGCCGTGGCGCCGGATCTGTGGCCGCTGTGGAAGAGCCTCGGGGCACCGATCCTCGCCATCCGCGGCGCCACCTCCGACATCCTGAGCGTCTCGACCCTCGAGCGCATGAAGCGCGAGAAGCCGGACCTCCGGACGCTCACCGCGGCCAACCGCGGTCACACCCCGCTCCTCGATGAGCCGGAGTGTCTCGCGGCGATCGACGAGTTCCTCGCTGCGGGAGCTTAGTTCGAGGGCTACTTCAGTCCGCGCACCCGAGCGGGCGCGGCGCCCGCCGTTTTCGCGCGCGCCTTTCTCGGTGCGCTCTTTCTTACGGGTGCTTTCGCCGCGGCGCGCTTGCGGCCCGCGTGGGCCGGGGGCTTCGGTTTTGCGTGCGGGTCCGCGTGAGCCCGCTCGGCTTCGGCCTTCGCGGCTGGTGCGGCCGCCGCGCCCTTGCGGGACTTCGCGGCTGCGGAGGCGCCCTCGGCAGCCGCGGGCGCGCCGGCAGGGCGCTTGCCCCTGCCGAAGCGACCGAACCTCGAGCCGCGCTCCGGCGCCGCCGCGAGCAGCACGCGGCACTCCTCGAGCGTCAGCATCTTCGGGTCGCGGTCCTTCGGGATCTTGGCGTTCTTTTTCTTATCCGTGATGTACGGACCGTAGCGGCCGTTCAATACCTGGATCCCTGCCTCCGCGAAGTCCTGGATGATGCGGTTGGCGTCGGCCTCTTTCTTGAGGCGGATGACCTCGAGCGCCCGCTCGAGCGTCACCGTGTACGGATCGTCCTCCTTCAGCGAGGCGTACTTGCTCCCGTACTTCACGTACGGGCCGAAGCGGCCGACGTTGGCGACGATGGTCTCGCCTTCCGGGGTCTCGCCGAGCGTACGCGGCAGCTTGAACAGCTCCATCGCGTCGGCGAGCGTGATCGAATCCATCTTCTGTCCGGGACGCAGCCCCGCGAAGCGCGGCTTCTCCTCGTCGTCCTTGGTGCCGATCTGCACGAACGGTCCGAAGCGGCCCATGCGCACGGCGATGGGCTTGCCGGTGGCGGGGTCCTTGCCGAGCTCGCGCGCCTGCGCCACCTGCTCGCGCGTGACGGTCCGCTCGATCTTCTCCACCTGTTGGATGAAGGGCTTCCAGAACTTGTCGAGCGGCGTGGTCCACTCCTCCTCGCCGCGCGACACCGCATCCAGCTCATCCTCCATGGCGGCCGTGAAGCCGTACTCGACGTAGCGATGGAAGTGTTGGGTGAGGAAGCGACCGACGATCTTGCCGATGTCGGTCGGCACGAAGCGCTTGCTGTCCATCTCGACGTACTCGCGGTCCTGCAGCGTCGAGATGATGGACGCGTAGGTCGAGGGCCGGCCGATGCCGTGCTCCTCGAGCGCCTTGACGAGCGAGGCCTCCGTATAGCGCGGCGGCGGCTCGGTGAAGTGCTGCTCGGCGGCGAGGGCGGTGAGGCGCACTCCATCGCCGACCTCCATCGGCGGCAGCACGTGATCGGCATCGTCGGCCTTCATGTCGTCGGTGCCTTCCTGGTACACCGCGATGTAGCCCGGCTTCACGAGCGTCGAGCCGTTGGCGCGCAGCAGATGTCGCTGCTCCCCGTCGGGTCCGGCGAGCGCGTCCACGGCGACCGTGTCGAACAGCGCGTGACTCATCTGCGAGGCGACCGCGCGCTTCCAGATGAGCGAATAGAGGCGGTAGAGGTCCTCCTCGATCTTGCCCTCGACGTCGGCGGGCGTGATGGCGGCGGAGGTCGGGCGGATGGCCTCGTGAGCCTCCTGTGCATTCTTCGACTTGGTCTTGTAGACGCGCGGCTCCTCGGCGACCTCGGCCGCGCCGTAGAGCCGCGCGGCCACCTCGCGGATCTCGTGCACCGCTTCCGCCGCGAGCGACACCGAGTCGGTGCGCATGTAGGTGATGAGACCGACGCTCCCCTCGCCGATGTCCTGTCCCTCGTAGAGCTGCTGCGCGAGACGCATGGTGCGGCGGGCGTTGAAGCCGAGCTTGCGGGCCGCCTCCTGCTGGAGCGTCGAGGTGGTGAAGGGCGGGGCCGGGTTGCGCCGGCGCTGCTTGCGGTCGATCGCAATGACCCGCAGCTCACCGCTCCCGTCGCTCCCCGCGCCGGCCGCTGCGCGCAGCGTCCGCTCGACCTCGCGCGCCTCACCCTCGCTCGTGAAGCTGAACTGCTCGACCTTCTGGCCGCCATACTCGATCAGCTTGAGCGGGAAGCTCTGCGAGCTGTGCGAGCCCTCCCCCTCGAGGGTCCAGTACTCCCGCGCCACGAACGCGGCGATCTCCTCCTCGCGCTCGCAGATCATGCGCAGCGCCGGGCTCTGTACCCGGCCCGCGGACAGTCCCCGTCGCACTTTCTTCCACAGCAGCGGCGAGAGATTGAAGCCGACCAGGTAGTCCAGCGCGCGGCGCGCCTGCTGCGCGTTCACGAGCTCGAGCGACAGGCCGCGCGGCTGCCCGACCGCCTCGCGGATGGCGTTGCGCGTGATCTCGTAGAACACCACGCGGTGCACGTCCTTGCCGTCGAGGTCGCCGCGCTCGGCCAGGATCTCCTTCAGGTGCCAGGCGATGGCCTCCCCTTCGCGATCGGGGTCCGTGGCCAGATACAGCGCTTTCGCCTTGCGCAGATTTTTCGCGATGCTCTCGACGTGGCGCTCGTTCTTGTCGAGCACCTGGTACTTCATCGCGAAGCCATTGTCCGGGTCGACCGCGCCCTCCTTGGGCACGAGATCGCGCACGTGCCCGTAGGAGGCGAGCACCTCGAAGTCGCGGCCCAGATATTTCTTGATGGTCTTGGCCTTGGCGGGCGACTCGACTATGACCAGGTTGTCTGCCATGACGTTGAGAAGGACGCCCGAGCCTTATAAACGAAAAACCGCGGACGAGCCGCGGAGCTGAGGGTGAGGCATCACAGGCGCGACGCCCTCAATGCGGAGCATGGCTGCGCAGCTCCGCGATCAGCCCGCCGAGCCGCTCCACCGCCAGCTCTCCTTCCGCCTCGCTCGAGAGCACCATGACCACCACCCATTTCAGCTGCTCGGTGTCGGGCTCGTCGGCCTCGAGCGCGAGCAGCCGCTCGATCACGAGCTCGCGCTGTTGCGGTGTGATCACACGCGCGCGCTCGAGCCGCAGCAGCAGTCCCCGGCACTCGCTCGAGAGCCGCGCGAGCTCGCTGTCGGTGAAGATGCGCAGCGCGCCTTCGCTGCCGGGCCCGCGCGCATCCTCGGGCCGGGCGCGCTCCTGCCCGAAGGCGAGATCGGTGAGCCAGTCGAGCGCCCGCTCGACGTTGGCGCGGCCGAAGCCGGCCTGCTCGAGGTCGCGAGCCAGGTGCTCGCGGTGCGGCACGGTCGAGGTCTCCTCGAGCATATAGCGGTCGAAGACGTAGATCAGAATGTCCAGAACGCTGCCAGTCGTCATGATACTCAAGGTATTCGGCCGTAACGGCCGCCCGGGAGAGCCGCCACACGCCCCTTGAGCTCGAGTATCAGCAGCATCGAGGCAACTGATTCGACCCCCAGGCGCGTGCGTGCGACGAGAACATCGATGGTCGCAGGCTCAAAGCCGAGGGCATCTAACAGCATTTCATACTCCTTGTCCAATTCGCCGTCCCCGAGCGGCAAGCTGCGCTGCGCCGTAAGTGTCTCTTTGGGAAGCGAAATCCGCAGCTCCGTCAACACGTCGGCGGCCTCCTCGACGAGCTTGGCGCCCTCGCGGATGAGTTGGTGACAGCCTCGGGAGACCGGACTGTGGATGGAGCCGGGGATCGCGAACACCTCGCGGCCCTGCTCGACCGCCAGGCGTGCGGTGATGAGCGAGCCGCTCTTGCGCGCGGCCTCGACAACGAGCGTGCCGAGCGAGAGGCCGCTGATGATGCGGTTGCGGCGCGGGAAGTGCTGGGCGAGCGGCGCGCTGCGCGGCGGGAATTCCGACACCAGCGCGCCGTGCTCGCGGATGCGCGCGGCGAGCGGCGCGTGCTCGGCCGGATAGACGCGATCGAGGCCGGTACCGAAGACCGCCACCGTGAGGCCGCCTGCGGCGAGCGCTCCTTCGTGGCTCGCCGCATCGATGCCGAGGGCGAGCCCGCTGGTTACGGTAAGTCCGCACCTGGCGAAGTACGCGGCGAACTCGCGCGCCGTGGCGCGGCCGGCTTCGGTCGGACTTCGCGAACCGACCATGGCCAGCTGCGGCGAGGCGAGCGCCGGGACGGAGCCCAGCACGTAGAGCGAGGCGGGCGCGCCCGAGCTCTCCGCGAGGAGCGGCGGATACTCCGGGTCGGTGGAGAGGAGGATCCGCGCGCCGCTCAGCCGAAGCCAGGCGAGATCCGCATCGAGCGCTGTCTCATCGGGCGAGGCGAGGAAGGCGCGCGCGGCGGGAGGCAGATCAGGCGCATCCAGTGCGCGCCGGGTGAGGATGGCGGCCGGCTCGCCGCCGGCCGCCGCGATCAGCGGGCGCAGCTGCTCGGCGGTGAGCCCGGGGAGCCGCGCGATGAGGGCGCGCGCACGGATCTCGTCCATGCGCGCGAGGATAAAGGAACGCTCAAGGGTTGCGGACTACGTCGGCGACGTGGATGGTGTTTGAGGCGCCGACGATCAGCCCGTAGCTGAGCCGATCGAACACCTTGAACACCAGGAGCGTCCCGCTGCGCTCGTCGGGCAGTCTCACCTTCGGGGCGAAGGCGATGCCGACCGTCGAGCCGATGTTGCGGCCGCCGCGGTACAGATCGTGCACCACGTCTCCCGCCTGATCGACGGCGAGCACGTTGCCGGCCTCGAGCCCGTGGCGCTTGCCGCGGTTGATGACCACGACCTGGTACTGGCCGACCAGCTCGATGCCGCCGACCACGTCGATGATGCGGCCGTGCACCGGGGCCGCCGGGGCATGCAGCGCGAAGTTGATCGGGGTCTCGCTCGCGTCGGTCGACAGCAGCCGGTCCCCGCGCAGCGTCTCGCGCGCCGGATCGATCAGCAGCGCCTTGGCGGGATCCCCGGGGCGCTGCACCAGCGCGGTGGCGGTGTAGATCCCCTCGTAGCCGACCACCTTGCCGTCATCCGGATCGCGCAGCGGAGTCGCCACGTGCACGACCGCGAAACGGGCGTTCTCCCCGGCCGAGAGGTTGCGCACGTAGACCTCGTTCCCCGAGCCGGCGACCTCGTGGCGGTCGCGGAAGGCGAGCACGTACGGGGCATGACTGATCTGCTCGCTGCTCATGACGCTCGGCCGCGAGAGGAACGCGGCGATCACCGAGTAGGGAATGGTCGGAATCGCGTTATCGAGCGCCGTGCTGCGCAGGCGCGGCTCGAGACGCGCAGCTCCGGACTGCTCGACGCTGATCTGCGGCCGGCCGTCGGCGCCGAAGGCGAGCGCCAGCGTGTCGCCGGGATAGATAAGGTGAGGATTCGGGATCTGTGGATTGATGATCCACACCTCGGGCCAGAGCCACGGGTCCTTCAGGTACATCGTGGCGATGCCCCAGAGCGTGTCGCCGCGCTTGACCGTGTAGTGCATCGGCGCGCCGGGCTTGAGCAGGCTCGTGTCGGGGGCCGGGGCGGGCTCGACCACCGTGCGAGTGCCCGCGGCGTTGGCGGCCGCCTCGGTCGCCGTCACCTCGGGCTCTGCCGGAGCGCCACTCGACGGGCTCCCGGAGACCGGGACCGGGGCTGCTGACTCCGTGCTCGCCGGCTGGTGTGACCGGAAATGCGAGCAGCCGGAGAGCGTGAAGCCGAGGGTCAGCAAGCCCACCGCGAGGCGAGCTACAAGTACTTGATTCGAGACCATCCTCCACTCCTCATTGCGCGGGCGGACCTGAGCACCTGCGGCCGAGATTTTAGTAGTTATACTGGCATGGCACCCGGCCGGCATACGATTTAATGTCAAGTTTGTGCGCTGGATCACGGGCGCCGCCGCCCCCATATTGCACGCGCGACCCATGGCCCTCAGAACCATACTGGAGTACCCCGACCCCCGGCTGCGCACGCGCGCGCAGCCGGTGACGCGCTTCGATGCCGCCCTCGGCACGCTGATCGACGACATGTTCGAGACCATGTACGGCGCGCCCGGGATCGGGCTCGCGGCCACCCAGGTCGACGTGCACCAGCGCCTCATCGTCATCGACATCTCCCCGGAGCGCAATCAGCCCCTCACGATCATCAACCCGCAGATCCTCACGCGCGAGGGCGAAGCGAGCACCGAGGAGGGGTGCCTGTCGGTGCCGGGGATCTTCGACGAGGTCAAGCGCGCGGCGAAGATCCGGCTGCGCGCCCAGGACCGCGACGGCAACCTCTTCGAGCGCGACTTCGAGGACATCCTCGCGGTGTGCGTCCAGCACGAGATGGATCATCTCGAGGGCAAGCTCTTCGTCGACTACCTGTCGGACCTCAAGCGCGAGCGCATTCGCAAGAAGCTCGAGAAGGAGCGCAAGGAGCGCGCCACGGGCGCGACTGCGACGGGCGCGGGCCCCGCCGGCGCGCGCCGCGCGTACTGACATTGCGCGTCGCCTTTGCCGGCACGCCGGAATTCGCGCTGCCCGCCCTCGAGGCGCTGCTCGAGCGGCATCGCGTCATCGGGGTGCTGACGCAGCCCGATCGGCCGAGCGGTCGCGGCCGCAGGATCGAGCCGGGTCCCGTAAAGCGTGCCGCGCTCGCCCACGGCCTGCCGGTCGTCCAGCCCGAGACGCTCGCGAGCGAGGAAGCCCGTGCGCCGCTTGAAGCCTGGGATCCGGAAGCTCTCGTCGTTGTGGCCTACGGCCTCCTCCTTCCGCGAGAGGTGCTGGCGCTCCCACGCCTCGGGTGCGTCAACATTCACGCGTCGATCCTGCCGCGCTGGCGCGGCGCCGCCCCCATCGAGCGGGCGATCCTTGCAGGGGATACCGAAACCGGCGTCTCGATCATGCAGATGGACGCAGGTCTCGACACCGGCCCCGTGCTGCTCCAGCGCCGCCTGGCCGTCTCCCGGAGCCACACCGCGGGGTCGCTTGGGGCTGAGCTCTCGAGACTCGGCGCCGCGGCGCTCCTCGAGGCGCTCGAGGGACTCGAGGCCGGGACGCTGAAGGCTACCCCCCAGCCGGCGGGGGGGGTCACTCATGCCGCCAAGGTCATGAAGGCCGAGGCCAGGCTCGACTGGCGGCGTGGTGCGCCCGACATCGAGCGCCAGATCCGGGCGTTCAATCCCTGGCCGGTGGCCGAAACCGTCCTCGACGGGGAGCCCCTTCGCATCCTCGACGGGCATGCCGAGGATCCCCATGAGGCACTGCATCATTCCTCTAACGTGCTTCAACTGGAGTCTAAAAGAGACGAACCAGGCGCGATCATCGCCATATTGGATGATTTCGTGCTCGTACAGTGCGGCGAGGGGCGACTCCGGGTGCTCGAGGTGCAGAGGCCGGGCCGGCGGCGCGTGAGCGCCCGGGAGTATGCCCACAGCACGAGCCTCCTGGGGCGGCGCCTTGGCTAGCAAGACGCACGATTTCGCGGGGACGCCGGTCAACCCCCCCGAAAAATCCCCCCCTGTCAGGACGCCGTGGGCGCCGGGCGCCCCGGCACTGGCTGCGGCCGCCCGGGCGGTCGATGAGGTGGTCTCGAGCGGCCGATCCGCGGAAACCGCGCTCGCTGCACACGAGGGCGACGCTCACCGTGCGGCGGTTCGGGCGATCGCGCTCGGCACGATCCGCTGGTACCTGCGTCTCGCGCCCGCACTCGATCTGTTGCTGAAACACCCCGCAGGCGTTACGGGCACGGTCCGCTGCCTTCTCACGGTCGCGGCCCACCAGATCGAGTATTCGCGCAACAGCCCGGAGGCGACCGTTCACGCGGCGGTCGACGCCGCGCGGCTCCTCGGCGCCGAGCGTGCCACGGGTCTCGCCAATGCGGTGCTGCGCAGGTTCGTCGCCGAGCGCGGCGCTCTGCTCGCGCGGGTGGACACGGAGCTGCCGCCGCGCACCGCGCACCCCGCATGGATCGTCGAGCGGATCGCGGCCGCGTGGCCGGAGGCTTATCCCGCGATACTCGCCGCCAACAACGGCCATCCGCCCATGACGCTGCGGCTCGACCTTTCGAGGACCGACCGGACGGCCTATCTGATCGAGCTCTCCCGCGCCTCCATTGATGCGCACGAGGTGCCATGGGCGCCCGCGGCCGTCACGCTCGCTCACCCGGTGGCCGTCAGCCGGCTGCCGGGCTTCGGCGAGGGCCTGGTCTCGGTACAGGATGCCGGCGCGCAGCTCGCCGCGCCCCTCCTCGACGCGCGCCCCGGCATGCGTGTGCTCGATGCGTGCGCGGCGCCCGGGGGCAAAACGGCTCACGTGCTCGAGAAAGCAGGCGAAAGGGTCGAGGTCGTCGCCGTGGACATCGACGCCGGGCGGGCCGCGCTCATCCGCGAGAACTTGAACCGCCTGAGGCGTAGCGCGCACGTGGTGGTGGCGGATGTCCGCGACACTGGCGCCTTCTGGGACGGGCGGCCGTTCGAGCGGATTCTGGTCGATGCGCCCTGCTCCTCGAGCGGGGTGATCCGGCGCCATCCCGACATCAAGCTCCTGCGCCGCGCCGAGGACATCCCGGCGCTCGCCGCCCTGCAGCTCGCCATCCTCAGGGCTGCCGCCGGCATGCTGACCCCCGGGGGCCGGCTCCTGTACTCGACCTGCTCGGTGCTCCCCGAGGAGAACGAAGAGGTGATCGCACGGCTGCTGGCCGCGGAGCCGCAACTGGCGCTCGCGCGCATGCCGGCCGGGGGCGAGCTCGCGCCGGGCGCGGTCGATCGCCGCGCCGGAGCGCAGCTCCTGCCGGGAGCAGAGGCGGGGACGGACGGCTTCTATTATGCTTGTCTCGAAAAGACAACGGCCGGAATCTGAGCGCCACACGCCGGTCGCAGGTCCATCGCAGGACGGTCGTTGCATCCATGCTGCGCGGCGATCCAACAAGGGAGGGTTTGACCCGGGGCGGGTGGCTCGCGACGGCCTGCGCGATCGCCTCGGCGAGCTGGAGCCTCGGCTATGCCGACGCGCTCGACGGGGTTCTCGAGGTCCGGGCCGCCTACGTGAACATCGACAAGGGGGTGTTTCTGCTGCACGCGCGCATCGAGTACCCGAACGGCCCGGCCATCCGCAGCGCGCTCCGCGACGGGCAGACGCTCACCTTCGACCTCGATGCGCGAGTCGATCGCGAGCGGCGATTCTGGTTCAGCGCAGGCATCGTCGCCGTCACGCTGCGCCGCGAGCTGAGCTATCACGCGGTGAGCCAGCGCTTCGTGGTGCGCGACGCGCGCAGCGGCGACCAGGAGAGCTTCGCCACGCTCGATGAGGCGCTCGCCTACCTCGGCAAGGTCGAGGCCTGGCCGATCGTTGTGGAACCCCAGCTCGACAACGGCAACTACACTATCAGCGTACGCGCGGCCGTCCGCCGGGGGCACCTCCCGGCGTCGCTCCGCGCGATCCTGTTCTGGACCAACGACTGGGTCCGCGTGAGCGAGTGGTACTCATGGGTTCTGCCGGTGTGAATGGGCGTCGGCCGCGCGTGCGGTGGCAGGCCATCGCGCAGGTGCTGCTGTGGAGCGCGATCGGGCTCGGGGCGTTCGTGCTGCTCGCCGAGAGCATGCAGAACTCCGCGGCGTTCGACCGCCTGCGGCTGTGGATCCTTGCGGTCGACGCCTGCGGCGTCATCGCGCTCAGCGTGTTGCTCGCGCGCAAGCTCTATCGGCTCGTGCGCGACTATCGCAGGCACGTTCCGGGCTCGCGCCTCACCGCGCGCACGGTGGGCATCTTCGGGTCGCTCGTCATCGCGCCGCTCCTCATCGTGTACCTGTCGTCGCTGGAATTCATCAACCGCGGCATCGACAGCTGGTTCAGGGTCGAGGTCAAGGAGGCGCTGAACGATGCGCTGGGACTCTCGCGCGCCGCGCTCGAGCTGCGCATGCGGGAGCACTCCGCGCGGACCGTAGCGCTCGCGGAAGGGCTCTCGGGAGCCCCGCCCGCCGAGATGCAGGCGAGGCTCGATGCCGAGCGGCGCGCGACCGAGGCGATCGAGATCGCGCTCTTCGGAGCGCACGGGCAGATCCTCGCCGCGAGCCTCGAGAGCCCGCTCGAGAGCCTGCCCTCGCAGCCCTCTCCCGACCTCGTGCGCCAGGTCGGAGAGCGGCGGCCGTACGTCAGCCTCGAGCCGCGCTCGGGCGGTCGCTACCTCATCCGCGCCGCCGCGGCGCTCGGCGATCCGGGCGCGGCACACGACGCGCGCTTCGTGGTGGCGATCTACCCGGTGCCGCCGCAGCTCGGGGCGCTCACGGACGCGGTACAGAACGCCTACCACCAGTACGGGGATCTCGCTGCGTGGCGCGAGCCGCTCAAGAACAGCTTCAGCCTCACGCTCACGCTCGTGCTGCTGCTCGCGATGCTCGCGGCCATCTACGGCGCGATCTTCTCCGCGCAGCGCCTGGTGCGCCCCGTCCAGGACCTCATCGAGGGCACCCGCGCGGTCGGCAAGGGCGATTTCGGCACCCGCCTGCCGCTGCCCTCGCGCGATGAGATGGGATTTCTGGTGCACTCCTTCAACGACATGACCAAGCGGCTGCGGCGCGCGCGGGCCGAGGCGACCGAGAGTCAGCAGGCGGTCGAGCGCGAGCGTGAGCGGCTCGCCATCATCCTGGCGCGGCTCTCGACGGGGGTGCTCGCCATCGATCGCAACATGACGCTGCGCACCGCGAACGAGGCCGCCGGCGCGATTCTCGGCGCCGACTTCTCGGCGGCCGGCGGGCGCTCGCTCCCGCAGCTCGCCTCGGGCAACGAGCGGCTCGGGCAGTTCGTCGCCGCGCTCGCCGTGCGCTTCGCCGCGGGGCGCCAGGAATGGCGCGAGCAGCTCGACCTCGACGGCGCCGCCGGGCGGCGCACGCTCATGTGCGCCTGCACGCCGCTCCCGGGCGAGGATTCCGGCATGGGCTTCGTCATCGTGTTCGACGACATCACGGCTCTGCTGCAGGCGCAGCGCGACGCCGCCTGGGGCGAGGTGGCGCGCCGCCTCGCGCACGAGATCAAGAACCCGCTGACGCCCATCCAGCTCTCGGCCGAGCGGCTGCGGCGGCGCCTCCTCAGCGGCATGAACGCCCGCGACGCCGAGATCCTCGAGCGCGGCACCCGAACCATCGTGCAGCAGGTCGAGAGCATGCAGCAGATGGTGAACGCCTTCAGCGAGTACGCGCGTGCGCCGGAGATGCAGGTCACGCGCTTCAGCCTGAACCAGCTCGTCACGGAGGTCGCCGACCTCTACCGCTCGCAGGATCCGCGCGCGCGCATCGGGCTCGATCTCGATGAGCGGCTCGAGGGCATCGAGGGCGACCGGCTCCGGGTGCGTCAGGTCCTCAATAACCTCCTGACCAACGCGCTGGAAGCGCTCGACGGGGTGGCCGCACCCAAGCTCGAGATCGCCACCCGCCTCGAGGCCGGCACCGATGCCGAGTACGCCGTGCTCACCGTATGTGACAATGGCCCTGGGTTCCAGCGTGAGCTCCTCGGCAAGGTGTTCGACCCCTACGTCACCACCAAGCCGAAGGGAACCGGACTCGGACTCGCCATCGTGAAGAAGATCATCGAGGAGCACGGTGGGAGAATCGACGCAGACAATCGGCCCGAGGGCGGGGCACGCGTGCGCGTCGTGCTGCCGGTGAAGGACAGCACCCGCACGGCCGCGGGAGGCGCGCGCGAGCGGCGGGATCAGTTGCGGAGGGAAAGAGCGTGAGCAGTCCACACATTCTGGTGGTCGACGACGAGGCGGATATTCGCGGCCTGCTGAAGGAGATCCTCTCCGAAGAGGGCTACGAGGTTGACGTCGCCGCCAACGCGGCGCAGGCGCGCGCCTCGCGCGCCCGGCAGATCCCGGATCTGGTGCTGCTCGATATCTGGATGCCGGACGTGGACGGGATCACGCTGCTGCGCGAATGGTCGACGGCCGCCACCGACGGCTGCCCGGTGGTGATGATGTCCGGCCACAGCACGGTCGAGACCGCGGTGGAGGCCACCAGGCTCGGCGCCTTCGACTTCGTGGAGAAGCCGCTGTCGCTCGCGAAGCTGCTGCGAACCGTGGAGCGCGCCCTCGATGCCGGCCGGCGCCACCGCCAGTCGGGGAGGCTCCTCGGCTCGCCGCACGCGGTGCCGATCGGCAAGAGCCGCCTCATGCAGCAGCTGCGGGCAGAGCTGCAGCAAATGGCGGCCAACGCTTCCCCCGTGCTGCTGGTGGGGGAGCCCGGAGCCGGGCGCGAGGCTTTTGCGCGCTACATCCACGAGCAGGGCCCGCGCGCCGGCGCCCCGTTCGTGTCCCTGATCGCCTCGAGCCTGCGCGAGGCCGACGCCGAGAGCCGCCTCTTCGGGCGCGAGGAGGCGGGCGGCGAGAAGGTGACGGGGGTGCTCGAGGAAGCGGGCGGCGGGACGCTCTTCATACACGAGCTCGAGGACCTGCCTCCGGCCGCACAGCGGCTGCTCGTCGGGGTGTTCGAGGCCGGGCAGTTCACGCGTCTCGGGGGCCGCGAGCCCCTCGGCCTGCGCGCGCGTCTCCTCGCCTCGGCGCAGCCCGGCGTCGAGCAGCGCGCCGGGAGCGAGAGCCTGCGGCGCGACCTGCTCGCGCACCTCAACGCGCTGATCATGCGTGTGCCGCCGCTGCGCGAGTACGCCGAGGACGTGCCGGAGCTGCTGCGGCATCAGGTCGATCGGCTGGTCGACGCCGAGGGGCTGCCGTTCCGGCGCTTCTCGGTCGCGGCGCAGAACCGGCTGCGCAACTATCCGTGGCCCGACAACGTGCGCGAGCTCCGCCACCTGGTGCATCGGCTGCTGATGCACGGCGGACCCGAGGAGATCCGGCTCGATGAGATCGAGCGCGAGCTCGCGGTGCAGGCGCCTGCCGATGAGCCGCTGGTGAAGCAGGATCTTCTGGCGCTGCCGCTGCGCGAGGCGCGCGAGCAGTTCGAGCGGGCCTATCTGCAGCAGCAGCTGCTGCTGTGCAACGGCAAGGTGGGGCAGCTCGCCAAGCGCGTCGGCATGGAGCGCACCCACCTGTACCGCAAGCTCCGCTCGCTCGGCGTAGATTTCAGGAACATCAGCGAGGACTGAGGAGCAGCGGGGACCTAAGGGCCGGCCCCGAGGATTCACGGACGGGCGAGGCCTGTCCACAGGCTTGCCATCAGGGGGGCTCTTGCCGGTCAGCAGCGACTATCTCGCCTACGTGCTCGAGCAGCTCGCGGGCCTCGCGGGGTTGAGCGCGCGGCGCATGTTCGGCGGCGTGGGGCTCTATTGCGAGGAGCTGTTCTTCGGCCTGATCGACAACGACACGCTGTATCTGCGCGTCAACGACGACAACCGCGCGGATTACACCGCCCGCGGAATGAGTCAGTTCCGGCCCTACGCCGATCGGCCCGAGCTCAGCATGAGCTACTACGAAGCTCCTGCGGATGTGTTGGAGGATCCGGCACAGCTCGTCAGCTGGGCGCGGCGTTCGGTGGCGGTGGCGATGGCTGCGGCGGCTGCGGGGAAGCTCGCCGGCAAGCCGGCCGCCAGCCGGCCGGGGCGCGCGGGTGCGCCGAAGACGCGCCCGCAGAGATGATCGAGGCTGCCCCAGAGATGATCGAGGCCGCGATCGGCCGACGTTTCGCCCTATTTCTCCAACACGATCACGTTCGAAACCCAGTCCGGATCGCCTATCGAGGAATCCTCAATTACTTCCCTGATCCTGCAGTCAGCCTCGTGTGCGATTGCGAACACGGCGGATTGCGGCAGGCAATGCATCTCGAACGCACCTGGAGTCGGCGCGCTTTCGAGATAGGAATCGATCTCGAAGCGGTACTGCCGCGCGTAGGTTGGAATCTGGAACACCGCGAGCCCGCGCGGCACCAGGGACTTCAGCGCGCGACGCAGGATTGCAGCCATGATCGGCGGCGGATTGTGCTGCAGGACGATCACCGAGAACCAGAGATCAAACGGCTCGGCCATATCGAAGTCCGGCGGAATGGCGTGGCCGTAGTCGATATTCGTCAAGCCGGCGTTAGCCGACCGGGCTCGCGCATGTGCGAGATGCGCCCGGGAAATGTCGCGTGCCATGACTCGGGTGAAGCACCCGGCCAGGTGGTTGGTAACGCGCCCGAGGCCGCAGCCATATTCGAGCACCGTCGTGAAGTCACCGGGTTTGCGGCCTGCACGAGCCAGTGTCGCGACCAACCAGTCACGATCAACGTGCCCGGAGGCGAAGAATTGTTCCTCCGTGCTCGCGATCCGGGAAGGCAAATATTCATCATGACTCAGGACCGACCAATGTGGTTTCGCTTCGCCCAGCTCCGCCCAGCTTGCCGCGACCCGGGACGACAGACGCTCGAGTGTCGCTTCGGTGCACTGCCACTCAACCTGAAGAGGCGGCGCCGCGCGGTCGAACCTGCCGCTGCTCGCCGGCATATGGGAGGTCGCTGCCTGCTCAGACGGCGTGGAGACCTGAAGGTCAGTGCCGGGCGGGCGCCCATAAAGCTCCCATTCGACCGCCGGCACTAACCCAAGCGCTGCCCAGGGCTGAGTTTCCGAATTGGTCTCGCCAGACCGAGCCGAGGTGAGTACCTCCATTGCGTCACCTTCGCGGCGCAGCGCCGCGAACAAGCCTCGACGCGCAACCTCGGCCAGCTCGTTCATATACGCCAGGATCTTGCCATCGAGTGGCAGCAGGCCGGCTGCGTGTACCTGCCGGATCGCGTTGAAGGCACGAAGAGCGACGCCTAACTTGAACACCCAGAATCCGCCGTCCTGCGGCGGGATACCCGCGCGACTCCTGATCCATAGGGATTCAAAGCTCAGACTCGGGTGCCCGTATTGTTCGGCGGAGGCGACGAGGATGAGCGTGCCCTGGAGCGCGCGCTGAATCGCCTGCGATATGCAATCTCCCGGATCGCCGTGCGCAGCAGCGCGGGCCAGCGCCAGAAGCGCGGAACAATGACAGTCAAGTTCCGGGGGCTGCGGCACCGAGAACACCGTCTCGCCCCGTCCCCCTTCAACCGCACATTCGAGCCGGAGCAGGAGCGCCACGGATGAAGAAAGAAGAGCTCCATACTGCTCCGAGCCGAAGGCTCGGATCATGCAATCCAACGACAGGATGACAAAGCTCAGTCCGCGAATAAAGACCGGTGCGCCGGCGCCGGGCTCCGCAGGGCGGTGCGCTTCAACATAGATAGCGAGGTGCCGGTCGTACCATTCCTTGAGCGCCTCAAGTCTTTCCGGAGCCGGCGCAGACCTGTAGCGGCCCTGCTTGGAGAACAGCAGGGTGACGGCAACGGCATTCAGCTCCGCGCCGATGTCATACGACATGCTCGGATCGATGTTGCCGTTCTGGCTTGCACCCTCCAGAACGCGTCGATAGATATCGGGCTCGCGGTAATAGCCCCCGCCAGTGATGAGTCGGTCCTCGGAAATCGAGCGCGTCTCCTGCGGGGCGAGCCGACCCAGGGAATAACGCGGGTAGATCCAGTGAAAACGCCCGGAGCGCGAACCCTCAGCTACGATGTCGCCGAGCTCGCTTCCGTTGTGAAAGCGCACATGAAATCCATGCGCGAAGCCAGGTACTGCCCTCGTCTCATTGATACCCAGATAATCGGCGCTTCCAATGTGCAACTTCGTGGCCGGTTCGCCTATCGGAGCACGCCGCTCATACCGTCCCTCAACCCCGACAACAGCGCTGTCGAAATTCCCGCCGCTGGTTAACTGGTCAAATGCCGTGGAGAGCTGCACGTCCTGCAAAGTGACGCCCGGGAGCGTGGTGATCTCAGCCTCCACCTCGATCGCCGGCCGCGCCTTCCACAAGCTGTAGCGGTAAGTCAGGTTGCAGACATGCCGGCGCCGGCCGATGAGTGGGCGTGCCCCGATCGCACTGGTGTGGCTGAAAACGATGCGTTCGGGCTGTTCATCGATCGAGCAGTGTGTGATCGCATCTTCGACGTCCACAACCTGCCGTCGTCCGCCATAGCGGAAGCGCAGCGCGTTCCCGTTGTACTCGCCGAGGAAGCGGGTCCGGTCATCATTGAATCGGATCGACGGACAGACTCGACCCGTCTTCAGATTGCCGGTCAAATTGAAGAAACTGTTGTATGCCTTGAAAGACTCCGGACGCCCATCGAGGAGACGAAGTTCCGGGACTGCGGACCGGCGTTGGATAATGCGCTCGGGAGACAGGCGCAGGACATAGTCGAGCGCCGCGTCGGCCAGGTCCGGATATGTGTCACGCAATCGCGGTACTGCGAAAAGCTCGGCGGTCTTCCCGGAGTCATCAGCCCAGAACCAGGCAGTGTCATTGATGCGCTCGGCGGTCTCCGCAATCGCGATAGAAGAGCCCGGTCGAGTCGGGTCCAGGGGCTTCGCCAGGTTCTGAACGATAAACTCGGCCATGCCGGCGAGCGCCGCGTCGGCGGAGAGACGCAGCTCGACCCCCTCGGTACCAGTCTGACGTGCTGCCCACTGCGCAATGTCTCGCAGGGCCCCGAGGTGGATATTGCGCAATTTGAGCGGCGGGCCGTCCGTGCGCAGCACGATGAACACTTCGTTGGCGAACGTCGGCTCCGCGCGTGAGAGAAATTCGTGGAGAAAAAACGGCTCGATCTGTTCGTAAAGGCCCTTGTGGATAACCAGCCCATGGAAGAATTCAGGCTCATGGGAACCGATCTCCCCATAGGGTACGACGGAGGGGAGTATCGCCTTGAAATCTTCGTGCGCCGCAACACCCAGGCCCCGGGGAGACACTGTTTGCAGATGTTCGATTACGTCCAGCCAATGTTTATCCATTTCGTTTTTCCGCTCCCGACTCGTGCGCCCGACCGATGGCTCTAGTGCCGGCCGGCACCGAACGCCTGGAGGGCCGTTCGAGCGGCGGCTACTGCGAGAGTGTTATCGCACGATCGATCGGATAGATCGTCGACACCAGCAGCGTCATGAACTTCTGCAGCTCTGCAGCCGGCGCGTTCGCTACATAAAGAACGTCCCGGTTGCGCACCGGAAAGGTTTGCGCCAAGAAGAACGAGCGCGGGTCTTTCAGATCGATGCGATACACGACCGGCACCTTGCCATCGGGCGTAGTGACCGGCGCCTTGCTCCACTGCAGAGCATCCCCCGATTCGAAGCGGAAGATGAAGACGCCCCGCGCATTCGCGCGAGAGTCGACTACGCCTCCGACGCGCGCCAATGCTTGCGCGAGGGAAATCCCCTGCGCCTCGAACTTCACCTCGTCGCTCTTGCCGGTCGCCCCCAGCGCCGTGAAGCTAAGGGGCTGGAAGAGCGCTGTGACGACATCACCGGGCTGCAAGGGGATGTTTTGCCGCGGATCGCGGATGACCGTACCGAGTGGCAGCGAATGCACGCTCGTTCCGCGCGTGACCTGCAGGGTTACTTTTTCGACGTCTTGCTTTGTTCCACCCGCGGCAGCGAGCGCGTCCAGGAGGCGTTCGCCACGAGGAGTGAGGGCCATGCGTACACTGTTTGCGACTTCGCCAACCACGCTTACGTAGCTGGTGTTGTTGACCACAAGACGTACGAGGACCTGTGGCTGATTCGCCTTGCCATGCAACTGGCGTGCGATATCCGTCTCGATGTCCTCGAGCTTCTTTCCGGCAGCGCGGATCTGGCCGGCGAACGGAACGTAGATAGTGCCCCCGGCACTCACCATCTGGGTGGGGAAGGTCGTCATGTTCGAGACCGCCGGGAGTGCTGAATCCCGGACAGCTGACGAGAACAGTGCCGCGGGGGGCGCTTCCCAAATAGACACCTCCAGAATGTCTCCAGGTCCGACAGTCTCATTGCTGCCGGGTGTGGCCTGGAATAGCTCCGAAAAGAGCCCCTGCTTACGCGATTCAACGAGTGCCCTGGCGACGGAATCGGTGACCTGAACTACTTGAATGTCCATGGCCGCTGCCAGTTGCACCTGGTGGCGCGATGGGCCGCTGCTCGGCAACTCTGTGCACGCGCATACAGCCACCGCGAGCACTAGAACTGGGATCGCCTTGGCAGGGTTGCTCATGACTGCCCGGGGCTGGCGTGCCCTGGCGGCTCCAGGGCCAGTGCTTGCGGTGGTGCGTTTGGGTGGCACGCAAGGAGGCTAACGCCCGACAAG
>Ga0209056_10002486_pt1 | contig 19863 bp, 17 predicted proteins | sample GraSoiAngelo_114_FD_185876 | JGI IMG/M metagenome (GOLD analysis project Ga0209056, IMG submission 185876) | Grasslands soil microbial communities from the Angelo Coastal Reserve, California, USA - 14_0903_13_40cm (SPAdes) (version 2) | ecosystem: Environmental > Terrestrial > Soil > Grasslands...
CGCAGCGCGAGCAGCTCGGCGAGCGCTTCGCGCGGCTCACCCCGCGGGAGCGCCAGGTGATGGAGCTCGTCGTGGCGGGGCGGACGAACCGGTCCATCGCGAGCGAGTTCGGAGTCTCCGAGAAGACCGTCGAGATTCACCGCGGCCAGGTCATGACCAAGATGAAGGCCGGGGGCCTCGCCGAGCTCGTGCGTATCGCCGCGCTGCTGGAGCGTGGGGAGGATTGAACGTCGCCGCGCCGCTTCGCTTGACTGCGGTGACCCTTTGCGATTTCCTCGCGCGGTGTCGCCACCCGGCTTCCAGCGCTCGCCGCTCGTCGTCCTCTTCCTGACCGTTTTCATCGATCTGATGGGCTTCGGGATCGTGATCCCGCTGCTGCCGGCCTACGCCGAGCGGCTGCATGCGACGCCCTTCGTCGCGGGATCATTGGTCGGCATCTACTCCTTGATGCAGCTGCTCTTCGCCCCGGTCTGGGGCGCTCTTTCCGATCGCCTCGGGCGCCGTATCGTCATCCTCGTGGGCCTCGCGGGCTCCGCCGTCAGCTACCTCCTGCTCGGCGTCGCCTGGTCGATCGCCATGCTGTTCGTGGCCCGCGTGCTCGCCGGCGTGGCGTGCGCCAACATCGCTGTCGCGCAAGCGTACATCGCCGACGTGACGCCGCCGACCGAGCGGGCACGGGGCATGGGGCTCATCGGCGCCGCCTTTGGACTCGGCATGGTCATCGGCCCCGGGCTCGGAGCCGGTCTGGCGCTGTTCGGCCCGCGCGTGCCGGAGCTGTTCGCGGCCGGGCTCTGCCTCGCGAACTTCGCCCTCGCCGCCGCCTGGCTGCCCGAGTCGCTTCCCGAGGGCAGCGGCCGGCCGCGGCAGTTTCAGCACCCGCTGTCACCCGATTCGTTGCGGGCCGCCGCCGCGCCGCCCGGAGCGCCCGTCCTGTTCGGCATCTTCTTTCTGGTGACGCTCGGCTTCGCGGTCCTCGAAGGCACCTTCCCGCTCGCCGCCGAACGGCTCTTCGGCTACGGCGAGTCGCGCATCTACGGACTCTTCGTCTACATGGGGCTCGTCGCGGTCGTGGTGCAGGGCTGGCTCGTCGGCCGTCTGGCGCGACGGGTGTCCGAGCCGGCCCTCGTCCTTGCTGGCGCGGCGGGTCTGGCGGTCGGCCTCGCCTGGATTCCGTTCAGCGGCGGCCTGGCGCAGCTGCTCGTGGCGCTCGGTCTCGTCGTCACCGGGCAAGGGCTCGCGGGTCCGCCCCTCTCGAGCCTCATCTCGAAGACCGCGCCAGGCCAGACGCACGGCGAGGTGCTGGGCGTCTCCCAGTCGCTGTCCGCGGGGGCGCGTGCGCTTGGTCCGCACGGCGGCGGGCTCGCCCTCGAGCGGCTCGGTGCACCCGCGCCGTACGTCGCCGCGGCGTTCTGCGCGATGGTCGCGCTCGGCCTCGCGCTTCCGCTTGCCCGCCGGGCCGAGCGTCAGGCGAGCACCCCGGGGCTACGGCTGCGGCGGTGGGGCTGACCGGAGCGCCGCTTGGGCCATCAGATCCTCCGCTTCGTGCACCTCCTCGGAGTGGTGCTGTGGATGGGAAGCCTGCTCGTCGTCTCGCGCCTGCTCGCCGAGCATGCTGTCGAACCAGCCGCCGGCGAGCGGCTCGGGCCCCTTGAGCGACGCCTGTTCGGCTCGCTCGTCCATGGTGGCGCGGCGCTCGTCATCGCGAGCGGAATCCTCCTGATCCTCGACCAGCCCTCCGTGCTGCGCCAGGGCTGGCTGCACGCGAAGCTCCTCGTCGTGCTCGGCCTCGTTGCCGCCGACGTGCAGCTCTACCGGCGCATGCTGGCCCTGCAGACGACGCCAGGGTCGCTGACACGCACCGGGTTCCTCCGGCTCCATGGCTGGATCGCGGCAGGCATGGTGGCCGTGCTCGCCTTGGCGGTGCTGCGACCGTTCTGACCGGTGGGGCGGTTTTCTCTTGCTTTCCGGACCGTATTCGGCTAAGGGCAGCTAAAATCCGGGCTAAGGCTTCTCATCCCGGGACCGTTCTTTTGCAACGGCGTGGTGTGTTACGCCTTTGGCGGGGAGGGGAGACGGTGATGGTTGCAAAAGGTAAACGCGGGTTTTCAGCAGGACATGAGCGCCTGGCTGGCCTCTTCGAGCCGGACGTCCTGCTGCCCGCCCAGTTCTTCGCGGCGTTTCGCCGTACGGGCGGGCTCGAGCGTGAGCGCCTCCTCATGCTCGCCGTCCTCGAGGATGCCGTCGACTGCTACCAGAAGTATGCCCACGCGCGCGACCTGCGCGGCCGGCAGCTCTTCGATGAATCGCGGGACTGGGTCCAGTCCCCGGACCGCACCTGGCTGTTCTCCTTCGAGAACATCTGCGACACCCTCGAGATCAGCGCCGAGTACGTCCGGCGCGGCCTGCGGGAGTGGCGCGCCAGAGGCGGCCGCCGAGGCAAGGTCGTCGCGCTCCCCACCACGGATGGCGCCGACCTGAGCAAGGCCACCGCGTAGGCGGACGCCCGCGTTACCTGGCTAACAAGAACGCTCGACGAGCCGCGGGAGCGGCCCGACGGGTGTCGGCGCGCGAGACGCCGCGCAAGGCGGGAAGGGGCGCCGGCTCGGCGACCTCCGCAGCTCCCGCGCGCGCCCGCAGCTGCGGGGGGACGCTGCAATTACGAGTCGCGCGTGGAGCGAGGACGCGGGAGCCGAGCCGGCGCCCCTTCCCGCCTCCCCGCCGCGCTCACCGCACCGTCACCACGACCCGCCGCTCCCGCGGCCCGTCGAGCTCGACCAGCATCACCGCCTGCCATGTGCCGAGGAGCAGCTTTCCGTCCTGCACGGGGATGGTCTCGCCCGGCCCGAGAATCGCCGACTGGATGTGCGCGGCGGCGTTCGCGTCCACCCGGTCGTGCCGCCAGACGCCGGCCGGGATCAGCCGGTCGAGGCAGTCGAGCACGTCGACGCAGACGTTCGGGTCGTCGTTCTCGTTGATGACGATCGCCGCGGTGGCGTGCGGCGTGTAGACCGAGCAGAGTCCCTCGGCCAGGCCCGCGTGGGCGACGACCTCCGCCACGCGCGGCGTGAGGTCAATCATCTCCCGTTTGGACTTGGTCCGGATGCGGAGCTCCGTCATGCGAGACCTCCGTCGGCGCGATGGGGACGGGCTCGGCGGCCGCCGGGGCCAGCTCCCCCGGCTCGGGCGAGATGCGCATCGGGATCCCGCTCGAGTCCTCGAGCACCGCGAGCAGCCGCTCCCGTTCGACCCGTGGGGCCAGGCCCGCTCGCTCCAGGGCGACGCTGGCCTCGCGATAGAGGGCGGGCGCGTATCCGTAGATGTCGCGGTGCACCTCGACGTAGACCGTCCCGCCCCGCGTCCCGACCTTCACCGGCTGGTAGGTGAACTCCCCGGGCGTGCCCACCGGCACCAGCGGGAACAGCCGCTCGATGTCCTCCGGGTAGAGCCGCACGCAGCCGTGGCTCACCTGCATGCCGACGCCCCACGGGATGTCGGTGCCGTGGATGCCGTAGAGCGGCAGCGTGAGCTCCATCCGATACTTCCCGAGCGGGTTCTCCGGGTCGCCGCCCGGGATGAACTTCCGCGGGTCGCCACGCTCCTTGATGTGCTCCTGCCGGATGGACTCGGGGATGTTCCACTGCGGGTTCACCGTCTTGCCGCGGATCCTGAACTTGCCGCTCGGCGTGCGCCAGTCGTCGCGTCCCAGCCCCACGGGATAGGTGTACACGATCGTCGTGTGCGGATCCCCGGGGCTGCGGCGATAGAAGAAGAGCCGCATCTCGGGAATGTTCACGACGATCCCATCGTAGGTGCAGCACGGGAGCACCCACGCGGTCGGAAGCAGGATGGTTGCCCCGACGGGCGGCACCCAGGGGTCGATGCCGGGGTTCGCGTCCGCGATCTCGTTGTAGCCGAGGTCGTAGTAGCGGGCGAGGTCGATCAGCGTATCGCCCTTGCGGATGCGGTACGGGCGCACCTGTCCGATGACGGTGTCCACCGGCGGGGCCCCACGCGCCGGGGTGGGGATGGCGTATGCCGGGATCGATTTGTGGGTGAACGTCTCCTCGTCGTAGGCGGCGCGTGCGCCCCCCCCGGCGACGAGCAGCACCACACCCGCAAGCAGCGGTGCGACCAGCCTCATCCTCCGAACCCTCCTCCCCTCCGGCGCATCCCGCCAACACGCTATCGAGAGGCGCCCTGTGACACAAGGTCGCGTCAGAGCGGCACGCCGAGCGCGGCGAGCCGGGCGCGCACGCCGCCCACGTCCACGTCGGCAAGGGCCGCGCCACGCGGGCTCGCGGTCGCGACGGCCGCCGCCGCGGCCTGTCCCTCGCTCATGCAGGGCCCGATCACGCGCACCGACGCGAACCCCTCGCGCGTGGCGGAGAGACAGCGGCCGACGACGAGCAGGTTTCTCACCCTCTCCGGGACCAGGGAGCGGTATGGCACCGTGTACCAGAGGCCGTCCTCGAGGAAGCGCCACTCCGTGAGCCCGTTCGCGACGTGCAGCTCGATGGGCCAGGCCGCCCGGCAGATGCCGTCCTCGAACTTCCGTCCCCCGAGCACGTCGTCCCCGGTGAGCGCGTAGCGGCCTCTGACGCGCCGGGTCTCGCGGATGCCGAGACGCGGCGCCGTGTCCGAGATGAAGCCGTCGCCAAACCCGGGCATGTGCTCGCGCAGGAACGCGGCGCAGCGTTCGGCCTGCTCGCGGCCGAGCATCTCGCCGAGCGTCAGCTCGGCGGCGTCGCTGCCGTCGACCGGCCGCCCCTCTATTGCCACCCGGCTCATCGCCACGAGCACCTCACCGGGCCTGCCCGTGGGGATCAGGTTCCCGGAGCGGCGGGGCAGCCCGGCCGTCGAGAAGTGGCGCTCGAGCAGGTCGTTCAGCTCGAAGAGGTGTGGGAGGGCACGCTCGAGATCCACGTGCTGCATGTAGAACATCATCGATGGGTACTGGAGCACCTCGCCCTTCTCGGTAGCCACCCCCGCGGCACCGGCCAGCGCGGCGTCGCCGCTCGCGTCGATGAAGTATGCCGCCCGGAGCGCGACCGGCCCGGAGCGGGTGTCCACCGTGACCGCGTCGATACGATCGTCGCGCACGAGCGCGCGCAGGAAGCGCGCGTGCAGGTAGACGGTGAGCGACGGCTCCGCGCGCACCATGGCGTCGTAGAGCGTCTTCAGGCCCCACGGCACGTACGGCACGGCGGCGGTCGTCTTGAACGGCACCGGCCCGTAGCACTGGGAGCGCGCGGCGAGCCGATCCATGACCTCGGCGGGAAAGCCTCCCACGAGGCGGACGAGGTCGCCGTTGTGCTCGCGGTAGTAGAAGCCGCAGAACGTCCCGACGCAGCCGCCCGTCGACATGCCGCCGAGGAACGAGTACTCCTCGACCAGCACCGTGCGGAGACCCGCGCGCGCCGCAGTCACCGCCGCCGCGGTCCCTGCCGAGCCCGCGCCGACGACCACCAGGTCGGCTTCCGCAGCCACCAGCACCCGCTCCTCCGGGACGAGGACGCTCGGCTTGGGCACGGCGGCATGATAGCACGGCCCGCGAGCGCTGGGGGGGCGGGTCTGCGCTTGACGGCCCGGCTTCCGCAGACGAAAAGGCGAGCGGGTGTTCGAACGCTACGAGACCTTCACCGCGCAGGTCGGCCAGCTGCTCGCCGTGCTGTTCGTGGCGTTCTTCTGCGGGGCGGCGCTCGGTCTCGAGCGCGAGCTGCGGAGGAAACACGCCGGCTTGAAGACGATCGTGCTCATCTGCATGGGATCGGCGATCTATGCCGCGCTCGCCCGCCTGATGCTGGCGGACGCGGGTGCCGCCGGGCAGGATCCCACCCGCGTCGCCGGGCAGGTGATCACCGGCGTAGGTTTCATCGGCGGCGGTGCGATCCTCCAGGCCGGGGGGACGGTCATGGGGCTCACGTCGGCGGCCGTGATATGGACCGCGGCCGGCATCGGCCTCTTCGTCGGGTCCGGCTATCCGTTGCTCGCGCTCGTGATCACCATCACCGTGGTGAGCATGCTGGTGGCGCTCCGGATCGCGGAAGAGCGGTTCCTCCGGCGCGTCGTCGGGCGGTCCAGCTGAGCCGGCGTCAGATTCCTAGGATGGCGGCAGGGTGGCCGCAGACGCCGCGGTCGCGCGCAGGCGCTCGGCCACCGCGGGCACCGCCTTCATGAGCATGTCGAGCCGCGCCACCACCGGACCTGCCGCCTCCGCGAGCGCCTCCCGATAGGCGGTGAGCGCGCGGTCGAGGTCCGCCTCCCTGCCCGGCACGATCGTCTCGTCGGCGGCGAGGCAGGCGTTCACCTCGTCGGCCAGCACCTCGAGGCGCTTCTCGCCCGCCTCCCCGAGGCGCGCTCCCACGAGCTCCTGCCAGAGCGAGGTGAAGGCGAGGGTGGCGGCCACCTGACGCCTGAGCCCGCCGGAGAGCGCGAAGAGCCGATCGGCGATGGCAGCGGCGTTGTTGAGCCCGCGCCGTGACGTGAAGGCGTTCAAGCGCGCGAGCCGCTCGCGCAACCGCTCCACCCCGTGGTGTTCGGCCAGCACGCCGATCGCGGCGCCGAACTCCTCGGGCGTGAGGAAGGCCATGCGAGCGGCTTTGATGGCCCCTCGCCCGCGGGCTGTCAATGGCCGGCAGCCCGTGCTAACGAGGCCGCCGGCTCCCGACGGAGGTCCTCGACATGGCACAGGATGTTGCCCTGGTCACCGGCGCCTCGAGCGGTATCGGCGAGGCGCTCGCCCGCCGGCTCGCGCGCGACGGCCGACCGCTCGTCCTCGTCGCCCGGCGGGCCGATCGGCTGGAGTCGCTGGCGCGGGCGCTCCGCGGAGCGCACGGTGTCGAGGCGCATGTCTTCGCACAGGACCTCCTCCAGCCGGGGGCGGTACAGACGGTCCTCGCCGAGGTGGACCGGCGGGGCCTCACCATCGACTGGCTGGTGAACAACGCCGGCTTCGGCACCGGCGGCCGCTTCGACCAGCTCCCGGTCGAGCGCGAGCTCGAGGAGATCAGGCTGAACGTCGAGGTCCTCGTCGAGTTCACCAGCCGCTGCCTTCCCGGCATGGTCGCGCGGCGGCGCGGCGCGGTGATGAACGTCGCCTCCATGGCCGCCTTCGGCCCGATGGCCTACAGCGCCACCTACGGCGCCACCAAGGCATTCGTGCTGAGCTTCAGCGAGGCGATCGCGGCCGAGCTGCGCAGCACGGGTGTGCAGGTGCTCTGCGTCTGTCCCGGCTTCACGCGGACCGAGTTCCAGGAGAAGGCGCAGATCGATGCCAGCGGGGTCCCCGGGTTCTTCTGGATGACCGCCGAGGAAGTGGCAGACCAGGCCGTCCGGGCCGTGGGGCGCGACACCGTGCTGGTGAACGGGTTCATGAACAGCCTCGCCACCAGGGCGATGGGGTTCGTGCCGCGCAGCCTGGTGGCCCGCGCCACCGCGGCCTTCATGAGGGGTGGCGCGACGTGACGCGCTGGCTCGCGGCCGTCGTGCTGGTCACCTCGGCCGCGCTCGTCACCGCCGACGAGCCGCCGCTGCCCGAGGTCGCGGCGGCCCTCGCCCGCGTCAAGGACCGCGGCTCGATCGAGCTCACCACCACCGGCCGGCACACGGGTAAGCCCCACACCCGTCCCGTCTGGTTCGTCGTGTCCGACGCCAAGGTCTTCCTGCAGGCGGGACACGACGGCAAGACCGACTGGTACCGCAACCTCGCGAAGAACCCGTCCGTCAGCCTCCGTTCCGACAGCTACACCTTCCGGGCCCGCGCCGTGGCGGTGACCGATCCCGCCCGGGTCGAGGAGATCCATCGTCTCTTCCTCCGGAAGTACACGACGGCGTGGCTGCTGTCGTTCGTGGGCTCGTCGATCGGGCGCGGCCGCCCCGTCGAGGTCACTCCCTGGTCGGTGTCGGAGGCTCGCCCGTGACGCGCAGCACATAGAGCGTGCCGCGCTCGCTCGTCTGCCCCGCGCGTTCCTCGGCCTCCGGTCCGGCACCGAGAAAGACGTCGGCGCGCGCGCCGACGATCGCCGTCCCGGAGTCCTGGCTCACGACGAAACGGGTGAACGAGGGCGTGCGGAGGTAGGCGACCGTCCCGGGGGGTACGAGACGCGGGTCGGCGGCGATCGAGCGCCCCGGCGTGAGCGCGACGCCGAGGCTCCCCACGGGCTCTCCCCCGTCCAGGCGAAAGAACGTGTAGCGCTCGTTCTCGGCCAGGAGCGCCTCCCGCTCGGCAGGATGGGCCGCGAGGTAGCGGCGGATCTCGGGAAGCGTCGCCCGTCCGGCCGGCACGAGCCCGCGCGCGACGAGCGCCTGCGCGAGGCTCCGGTAGGCGCGCCCGTTGGTCCCCGCGTAGCGCACGCCGACGAGACGGCCATCGGCGAGCCGGAGCCGCCCCGAGCCCTGCACGTGAAGCAGGAAGAGCCCCAGCGGGTCGTCGGTCCAGGCGATCTCGAGGCCGCGGCCCGCGAGCGCGCCGCCCTCGATCTCGGCACGCGACGGATAGGGGACGAGCCGCCCACCCTGGAGACGGCCGGCGAGCATCGCGCAGCGGCATCCGGCATCGAGCGCACCCGGGTCGACATCGACCAGGTCCGGCGGCCGGCCGTAGATCGGATGGCGGAAGGTGGCGTCGGGCCGCATGCGGGCGGCGAGCTCGGGTTCGTAATAGGCGGTCACGAGGAGCGGCTCGCGCACGCGCAGCGGACGAAAGAGCCGGCCGACGGCCGCGCGGCGCGCCCGCGGGTCGGGCTCGCGGGCGAGCGTCTTGAGGAGCGCACGCGCGGCTGCCACCGACCCGACGTCCCCCGCGCGCTGCCAGACGGGCACCGTCCGCTCGACGGCGGTCTCGAGCGAGGCGAGGTCGAGGTCGTCGAGCAGCGGCGGAAGCTCGCGCGTGCGGACGGGGACGAGGGGACCGGGAGCACGCAGCGCGCAGCCGGCGGTCGAGAGGACGAGCGTCGAGAGCGCGAGAGCGCGAACCGTCACGCGGCGTAGACGGCCTGCGCGGCGGCGACCGCCGCACCGGAGGAGACGGAACGACCTTCGGCGCGCAGCGCGTCCTCGAGCGCGGAGAGCAGGAGCAGGACGTGTGCGCGCCGGCTCGACTCGCCCATGAGACCGATCCGCCACACGCGTCCCTTCATCGGCCCGAGCCCGCCGCCGATCTCGATGCCGTGCGCCTCGAGGAGCCGCCGGCGCACGCGCGCCTCGTCAACGCCCTCCGGCACCGTGACGGCATTCAGCATCGGCAGGCGGTGCCCCTCCTCGGCTGCGAAGGCCAGGCCGAGGCTCCCGAGGCCGGCGGCCAGCGCCTCGTGGTTCAGCCGGTGGCGGGCGAAGCGGGCCGCGAGACCCTCCTCGGCGACCAGCCGCAGCGCCTCGCGCAGTGCATAGTTCATGGAGATGGGCGCGGTGTGATGGTAGACGCGCTCCTCGCCCCAGTAGCGCTCGAGGAGCGTCAGGTCGAGATACCAGCTCTGGACCGGGGTCTTCCGCCGCCGGAGCGCCTCGACGGCGCGCGCGCCGAACGTCAACGGCGCGAGGCCGGGCGGGCACGACAGGCACTTCTGCGTACCGCTGTAGGCCGCGTCGACGCCCCAGCCGTCGATCTCCACCGGCACGCCGCCGAGCGAGGTCACGCAGTCGGCGAGGAAGAGCGCGCCGTGGTCGTGCGCCAGCCGCACCGCGTCCTCGAGGGGCTGCCACGCCCCGGTCGACGTCTCGGCATGGATGAGCGCGACGAGCTTCGGCCGCCGGCAGCTCTTGAGCGCCGCCTCCACCTGCTCGGCACGCACCACGCGGCCCCACGGCGCCTCGACGCGCACCACCACGCCGCCGCCCCGCGCCGCCACCTCGGCGAGGCGCGTGCCGAACACGCCGTTGACGCCCACCACCACCTCGTCGCCCGGCTCGATGAGGTTCACGATGCACGCTTCCATGCCGGCGCTGCCGGTACCCGAGATCGGGATGGTGAGCGGGTTCTCGGTGGCGAAGACGAAGCGCAACAGCGCTTTCACCTCCTCCATCATGGCGACGAACGCCGGGTCCAGGTGCCCCACGAGCGGCGCCGCCATCGCAGCCAGCACGCGCGGGTGGACGTCCGAGGGACCGGGGCCGAGCAGAATGCGCGCGGGCGGCGCGAAGGCGCCAGGGACCGTCGTCACGGCGGCGCACTGTACACGAGGGTGGACCGCGGCTACAAATCGCTGCGGTGCTGCCGGCCGCGCTCGTCGCTCGCCTGCGCGCCGTCGTCGGCGCGGACGGCGTCATCGACCGGCCCGAGGCGCTCCTGGTCTACGAGTGCGACGGCTACACGCTCGAGCGAGCGACTCCCGAGGCGGTCGTGCTGCCGCGCACGCCGGCGCAGGTCGGCGCCGTGCTCGGCTTGCTCGCCGCCGAGAAGATCGCCTTCGTGCCGCGCGGTGCGGGCACGGGGCTCTCGGGCGGCACCCTGCCCGTCGCCGCGCCGGTGATGATCTGCACGAGCCGGCTGGACCGCATCGAGGCGGTCGACCTACGGAACCGCCGCGTCGTCGCCCAGGCCGGCGTCGTGAACCAGTGGGTCACGAACGCCGTGCGGGCGCACGGCCTCGGCTACGCGCCCGACCCGTCGAGCCAGCCGGCATGCACCATCGGCGGCAACATCGCCGAGAACTCGGGCGGACCCCACACGCTCAAGTACGGCGTCACGACCAACCACGTGCTCGGCGTCGAGCTGGCGCTGCCGTCGGGCGAGCTGGTGGCGCTCGGCGGTCCGGTCGAGGACCGGCCGGGCTACGACCTGGTGGGGCTCGTGGTCGGCGCCGAGGGCACGTTCGGCGTCGTCACCCGCGCGACGCTCAGGCTCGTGCGCTCGCCCGAGGCGCACCGCACGCTGCTCGCGGTGTTCGACTCGGTCGACGCGGCCAGCGAGGCGGTCTCCGGCATCATCGGTGCCGGCATCGTGCCGGCGGCGCTCGAGATGATGGACCGCCTGATCATCCAGGCGGTCGAAGCGGCCTTCAAGATCGGGCTGCCGACCGATGCGGGGGCTGTCCTCCTGATCGAGATCGACGGTCCCGCCGCCGGGCTCGACGCGCACGCCGCGCGCGCCACGGCCGTTTGCCGGGCAGCCGGCGTGCGCGAGATCCGCGTCGCGCGCGACGAGGCCGAGCGGGCGGCCCTCTGGAAGTGTCGCAAGCGCGCCTTCGGCGCGGTCGGGCGGCTGGCGCCCAACTACTGCACGCAGGACGGCGTGGTGCCGCGCACGCGCGTGCCCGAGATCGTGCGCTCGATCGCGGCGGTCGCCCAGCGACACCGGCTGCGCATCGCCAACGTCTTCCACGCCGGCGACGGCAACATCCACCCGATTCTCCTCTACGACGAGCGCGATCGGGACGAGGTCGCCCGCGTGCGGGCCGCGGGGCGCGAGATCCTGGAGACCTGCGTCGCCCTCGGAGGCAGTCTCACCGGCGAGCACGGCATCGGCGTCGAGAAGGTCGCCGAGATGCCGCTCCTCTTCGGCCCCGACGACCTGCTGGCGATGACCCGGCTGCGCGCCGTCTTCGACCCGGAGGGTCGCGCCAATCCGCACAAGATCTTCCCCGACGCCAAGGTCTGCGTCGAGACGCGCGTGCCGCGCCGACAGGCGGCGGTGTGATCGACTGGGGAGGGCTTGTCGGAGCCGCCTGGGCGGCGCCCGGTCGTGCCGACGACGCCGTCGACGGCGTCGTCCCCGCGGCCGTCGTCCGCCCGGGTGGGGTCGAGGAGGTGCAGGCCGTCGTCCGCGCCGCCGCCGAGGGCCGCCAGGCGCTGGTGGCGAGCGGGCGGGGTGCGCACCTCGACGTGGGAGCCCCGCCGGCGCGCCTCGACGCCCTCGTCCGCCTCGACCGGCTGGCGCGTCTGATCGACCACCAGGCGGCCGACATGACGGTCACGGTCGAGACGGGCTGCTCGCTCGCCTGCCTGGCGGCAGCGCTCGCGGCCGCCGGCCAGTGGCTGCCGGTCGATCCACCCCGACCGGAAGACACGACAGTGGGAGGGTTGATCGCCGCCGACCTCTCCGGGCCGCTGCGCGCGTCACAGGGGACGGTGCGGGACCTGCTGATCGGCCTCCGCGTCGTCGGCGCCGACGGCGCGCTCATCACGGGTGGAGGCCGTGTGGTCAAGAACGTCGCCGGCTACGATCTCCCGAAGCTGCACGTCGGCGCCCTCGGGACGGTCGGCGTGATCGTCGAGGCCACTTTCAAGGTCCGCCCGCGGCCGGCGGCGGAGGAGGCAATGGTGGTGGCGTGCCGGAGCGCGCGCGAGGCCGCGGACGCGGCGCTCGCCGTCCGCGACTCCGACGCCGCCCCGCTCTGGCTGGAGGTGGCGGGCGCGGGCGGGCTTCCCGAGGGTCCCGGCGAGGGGGCCGCGGCCGTCGTCGGGCTCGCCGGCATCGGCGAAGAGATCGCCGAGGCGCGTGCCTGCGTCCAGCGGATCGCGGCATCCCTCGGCCTGCGCGCCGTCCCGGTGGCCAGCGGGGCGGCGCTGCGCGCCCGCCTCGGCGCCTTCCCGGTCGAGCCGGCCGCGGCTGTGCTGAAGGCCGCGACGCTGCCCGCCGCGGTCGGGGACGTGATGGAGCGTATCGCCGCCGCGGCGCGCGAGCGAGGGACGGCGGCGCGCTGCCTGGCGCACGCCCCGAGCGGCGTCGTGCGAGCGGCGGTTGCGGAGTCGCACGCGGTGGCGCCGCTCGTCCAGGCGCTGCGGCCCGAGCTCGAGCGGCACGGCGGGTCGCTGGTGATCGAGCGGGCGGCGCCGGCCGTGAAGGCGGGCCTCGACGTCTGGGGCGATCCCGGCCCGGGGCTGCCGCTCATGCGGCGGGTGAAGGCGGCCTTCGATCCCGCCGGGGTCTTCGCGCCCGGACGATACGTCGGCGCGTTGTAGCCTACCTTTCTCTGCAGGGCTGCCGCCGCCGCGACGGCCTACCCGCCGCTCGCATCCCGCATAGCTCCTCGGGAATCCTCCGAAGACTTCCGCCATCGAATCTTTTCGGTTCTTTGGTGGCTTCACTCGCAACGTGCTGCGAGTTCAAGGGGAAAGCCCGGGCCGCGGTACAGGGAATTCCCAATTTACGATCCCTCCGGCGCATTCTATTAGCGCCTGCCGATGAAAACCGCCCGGCTTGCTCTCGAGCATCGAAACACAGCCGCCGGCAGGAAAGGTGACTCCATGAGGATCAGCACGCTGAAGGGATTCGTTCGCCTGTCTCTTGCATCGCTCGCTGTCGTCGCCCTGCTCCGGGCGAGCACGGCGGTTGCGCAGCTCCCGCCCGGCGCCCTCAGCACCGTGCCCGTCCCGAAGCCCGACCTCACCGGCTTCGTGCGCGACGAGGCGACGGCCATCGCGCTCGGCAAGGCGCTCTTCTGGGACATGCAGCTCGGCAGCGACGGCATCCAGTCCTGCGGTGCCTGCCACTTCCACGGCGGCGCCGACAGCCGGCTGAAGAACCAAGTCAACCCCGGCACCCTCCATGCCGCGACGACGTTCGAGGTCGCCAAGCCGAACGCGACGCTGACGGCGGCCAACTTCCCGCTGCACAAGCTGGCAAACCCCGACGACCGGCTCTCCGCGGTCCTCTTCGACGCCGACGACGTGATCTCCTCGCAGAGCGTCACCCTGGCGAAGTTCAACGACATCATCCCCGGCCAGGCCGTGGAGAACTGCACGGTCACGCCCGATCCAATCTTCAACGTCGGCGGCGTCAACGTCCGCCGCGTGCAGCCGCGCAACGTGCCGACGATGATCAACGCGATCTTCACCTTCCGCAACTTCTGGGATGGGCGCGGCAATGCCATCTTCAACGGCGTCGACGGCACCGGGCCGAGGAACCCGAACGCCCGCGTGCTCCAGGTGCAGGCGGATGGCAGCGTCGTGCCGGTCGCGATCGCGATCTCGCCCGCGAGCCTCGCCTCGCAGGCGGTCCCCGTGCTCGGGAGCAACTTCGCGCTGGCTTGCACCGGCCGGACGGTCAACAAGGTCGGCAAGAAGATGCTCAGCCTCACGCCGCTCGCCAAGCAGTGGGTCGATCCCACCGACAGCGTGCTCGGTCCGCTCGCCCGGAGCCGCACGACGCCCGGCGCGCGCGGCCTGACGTCGTCGTACGTGACACTGGTCCAGACGGCCTTCGACCCCAAGTGGTGGAACTCGGACAAGGTCGTGACGTTCCCGGGGGGCGTCCGCACCATCTCCGCTCCCACCGGCGCGCCGCTCACCACCAGCCAGTTCACGGTGATGGAGCAGAACTTCTCGCTCTTCTTCGGCCTCGCGATCCAGGCTTACGAGGGCACCCTCGTCTCCGACGCCAGCCTCTTCGACCGGGCCCAGCTGGGGCTCGCCACCTTCACCCCGGAGCAGCTGGACGGGCTCGGCACCTTCACGGGGAGCTGTGCCGGCACCCAGTGCCACTCGGGTCCGACCTTCACCGCCGCGAGCACGGACAACTTCGGCGCGGGCGTCGAGCCGATCGAGCAGCGGCAGACGGCGGCCGGGGCGAACGCCTTCCACGACGGCGGCTTCTTCAACATCGGCGTGCGGCCGATCGCCGAGGACCTCGGCGTGGGCGGCTCCAACCCCGCCGGTGTCCCCCTCTCGTTCGCCCGGCGTGATTTCCTCGGGCTCGCCATTCCGGAGATCGCGGCCATCCAGAATCCCCTGCCGCCGATCGGCGCGGCCGACGTGCTCGCCGTCGACGGCTCGTTCAAGGCGCCAACGCTCCGTAACGTCGAGCTGACCGGCCCCTACATGCACAACGGCGGCATGCTCACTCTCGACCAGGTGGTGGAGTTCTACACCCGGGGCGGCGACTTCCATGACGCCAACGCCGCCAACCTCGACGCCAAGATCGCCGGCGTCGGACGCCTCGTCGGATCGCCAGCTCGCAAGGCGAACCTCGTCGCCTTCTTGAAGACCCTCACCGACGACCGGGTGCGCTTCGAGAGCGCCCCCTTCGATCACCCGCAGCTCTTCATCCCGAACGGTCACCCCGGTGACGCCGCAGCCGTCACCAACGACGGGACGGGCAAGGCCACCGACGCGCTGGTGGAAGTCCCCGCGTCGGGCGCCGCCGGCTCCTGCGTCGGCGTCGACGGGACGGCGCACTTCGCCTGCCCCGTGTGCGGCGACAACAAGGTGAACCAGGCGAGCGAGCAGTGCGACGGGACCGACAGCGCGCTCTGCCCCGGGGCGTGCCGGGCCAATTGCACCTGCCCGCCAGCGCCCGTCTGCGGCGACAACGTCGTGAATCAGGCCAGTGAGCAGTGCGACGGGACGGCCGATGCCGCGTGCCCCGGCCGCTGCCGGGCCGACTGCACCTGCGCCCCGGCGCCGGTCTGCGGCGACAACGCCATCAACCAGCCGACCGAGCAGTGTGACGGGACCGACAGCGCCCTGTGCCCCGGCGCCTGCCGCGTGGACTGCACCTGCCCGCCGCCCCCGGGGGCTCCTGTCGGGACCGTCGAGGCCGATACTTTCGTGAACAAGGCGACGCCCGCTCGGAACTTCGGGACGACCACCCGGCTCGAGGTCGATGCCAGCCCGGTGAAGCAGACGCTCCTCCGCGTCCGGGTGAGCGGCGTCGGCGCGCGGCAGGTCACGTCCGCCCGTCTGCGTATGCAGGTGTCGACGGTGCTGAACTCCCAGAGCGTCGCGGGTGGGCGCATCCACGCGATCACGAACTGCGCCTGGGACGAGCGGACCGTCACCTGGAACACGCGGCCCGTGATCGACGGGCCGGTGCTCTCCGGAGCGGGAGCGGTGGCCCTCGGCCAGGTCGTCGACTTCGACGTGACGAGCGCCATTCAAGGTGACGGCGTGTACTGCTTCGCGGTCGAGAGCCCCTCGGCCGACGGGGTGCGGTACAACTCCCGCGAGGCGGCGGCCGGTAAGCCGCAGCTCCTCATCGGCGTGGGCAGTCAGACGACGACCCCCACGACCCCCACGACCACGACCACCACCCTGCCGCCTGCCGCGGCGCCGGTCGGCACGGTCGTGGCCGACACCTCCGTCCAGAACGACCTGTCGACGACCAACTTCGGGACCAAGGCGCTGCTCTCGGTGGATGGCGGGGTGGCGACGGGCACGGGAGGCGTGCAGCACACCCTCCTCCGCGTCAGCGTGAGCGGCGTCGGCGCGCACCTCGTCACCGGTGCTCACCTGAAGCTCCAGGTGGCGAACGTGACGAATGCGGGGAGCGTGACGGGTGGCAGCATCCACGCGATCACGAGCTGCGCGTGGGACGAGAAGACCGTCACCTGGGCCACGCAGCCGGCGATCGACGGGCCGGCGCTGGCGACGCTCGGGGCGGTGGCCGCGGGTCAGGTCGCGGACTTCGATGTCACCTCGGCCATCCACGGCGACGGCGTCTACTGCTTCGCCATCGACACGACCTCCACCGACGGCGTCGACTACAACTCCCGCGAGGGGACCGGGCAGCATCCCGCCCTCGTGGTCCAGGTCGCGCCGTAAATTGCAACGGCGAAAAGAGACGATGAGCGAAAGAGGAGAAGGTTTGATGCGTTTCTCACTGATCTTGGCGCTCGGGCTCGCGCTCGGCGCCGGTGCAACTGCCAGCGCGGACACCGTGGACCTCGCGCCCGCCGGCGACACGTTCGTCCAGGCGGGCACGGAGGCGGGGTGGGATCATGGCGCCGCCGACGAGCTCCAGGTGGAGCAGTCCCCGGCCCACATCGCGTATCTCAAATTCGACCTGTCGGCGGTGGCGGCCCCGGTCCTGCGCGCCACGTTGACGCTGTTCAGCACCGACGGGTCCACCGACGGCGGCACGGTCTACGCGGTATCCGATTCGAGCTGGGTCGAGGGAAATCAAACCGGCAAGGACAGCACGAGCGCGAACGGCCCCGGGCTCAAGTGGACGGACCTCGACACCAATGCTGACGGCAAGGTGGACGCGCGTGACACCTCGCCCTTCGTGCCGGACTTCACGCGGCCGCTGGCGGCGCTCGGGAGCGTGATTTTGGGCCAGACCGTCACCGCGGACGTGACGGCCGCCGTGCAGGCCGGAGCCGGGCTCTATACGCTCGCCATCAGGAACGGCAGCACGAATCGCGCGAAATATTCCTCGCGGGAGAGCCAGATATCGGCCCAGCGTCCGCGTCTGCGTCTGGAGCTCGGCGCGCTATCGACCACCACGACGACGAGCCCGCCGTCGACGTCGACCACGGAGACGACGCTGCCGAGCAGCGCCACCACGACGACCACCACGCTGCCGACGGTGACGCCCGCTGGCCCCCTGCACCTCCTCGCCGGGCCAAGCGCCGGATGCCGGCTGGTGGCGGCGGTCACGGGCTGGAGCGGGAAGGGCCCGGCGGCCCGGTGTACCGATGGTGATACCTGCGACGCCGACGGGGCTGCAGACGGCAGCTGCACGGCGCCGGTGACCTTGTGCCTCGAGAGCAGCGCCGCGCCGGGATGCGGGCCGGACGTGCTGGCCACGTTGAAGCTCTCGTCCGATCCGCGGCTCCAGGCGCTTTCCACCGCGTTCGAGGACATGAAGGCCCACATGCCTGCGGGAGCCTCGGAGGTGTGCATGCCGGTCGTGAATCAGCCGGTCGGCAAGGGCCGCCTCCCGCTCAAGCTCCAGCGGTTGGGCAAGGGCCGTCGCAAGACGCTGGCGCTGGTCTGCCGCCCGCCTCGTCCCACGCATGGGCATCCCAAGGGGACGACGTTCGCCACCATCCAGAAGAAGATCCTCGACGCCAGCTGCGCCACTCCCACCTGTCACGGCGCCGCGGCAGTGTCGGGCGGTCTCAACTTGGCCGCGGGTGCGTCCTACGGAAACCTGGTCGGCGTGCTCGCCACCAACCCCAGCGCGCAGGCGGGCGGCGTGCTGCGCGTTGCGCCCGGGAACCCCGACTCGAGCTTCCTCCTCCAGAAGGTTCTGGGGACCATCACCCCGGCCGAGGGTGTGAAAATGCCGCTCGTCGGGCGGCCGCTCTCGCCCGCGGAGCTCGACCTGATCCGCCGCTGGATCGCGGCCGGCGCTCCGGAGACGGCGTCCTTCTAGCGGGGACGCGACGATGCGCCCGCAGTTCAGCCTTCGCGCGATCCGCCGCCCGCTGCTGCATACTCGCGGCGTCCCGCAGGCGTGGACGGCACGCAGCGTCATCGCGTGGGCCGCCGTGGTCATGGCGCTGGCGGAGGGCGCGTGGCTGCTCTACCCCGCCGCGCGTGCCCGCGTGCTCTCGCTCGAGGAGACGCCCGCGGTGCGCGGCTATCGGCTGGCGGCCGGGCTCGGCTGCTTCTCCTGCCACGGGCCCGGCGGCAACGGTGGGACGAAGAACCCGGGGAGCGAGGAGGGCGAGGTGCCCGCCTTCGGCGAGCAGACGCAGATGATGTACGTGAAGGGCGAGCAGGACCTGCGCGAGTTCATCCAGGACGGGGCGCCGCGCCGCAAGCGTGAGGATGCCGACTACCGGGCGAAGGTGGAGGCCGCTACCCTCCGCATGCCCGCGTACCGCGCCTTTCTCAGCACCTCCCAGGTGGACGACCTCGTCGCCTTTCTGCGCGCGACCTCGGGGCAGATCCTTCCCGACGAGGCGCTCGCGGCGCGGGGCGCCGAGCGCGCCGCGGAGCTCGGCTGCTTTGCGTGCCACGGGCCGCTCGGCGCGGGCGGCCTGTCGAACCCCGGCTCTTTCAAAGGTTACATCCCCGGCTTCTGGGGCGCCGACTTCGACGAGCTGGTGCGCGACGACGGGGAGCTGCGGCAGTGGATCGCCGAGGGCGGCATCCCGCGCATCTCCGAGCATCCGATCGGCCGCATCTTCGTCCGCCGCCAGGTGATCAAGATGCCGGCCTTCGCCCACGGCCACGTCCAGTCGGCGGAGGACATCGACGCCCTCATGGCGTACGTCCGCTGGATACGGGCCGGCAGCTGGCGAAGTCTCACTCGCGTCGCCACAGACGGCTGATTCTCGTCCCCGGCGGCGACGTTGTCCCGGCCCGTGCCCGGGAATAGACTTCCGCGCGCGGGCCGTTGACGGTGCGCTTCGTCGAGCACGAGAAGCTCAACACCTGCGTGCACTGCGGGCTCTGCCTCGCGGCGTGCCCGACCTATCTCGACCTCGGCACGGAGACGGACTCGCCGCGCGGGCGCATCCATCTCATGCGTGCGCTCGAGGAGGGCGCGCTCCGGCCGACGCCGGAGGTCGTGCGGCACCTCGATCTCTGCCTCGGCTGCCGGGCCTGCGAGACGGCCTGCCCCTCGGGCGTGCCGTATGGCTCGCTGATCGAGGCGGCGCGCCCGTTCGTCGAGAGGCACCGCTCGTGGCCCCGTCGCGTCGGCCGGCGCGCGCTCGTCGCCTTGCTCACCACGCGGGCCGGCCGCAAGGTCGCGTTCGGCCCGCTCAGACTCGTCGCGGGCCGCCGGGCGCTGGGCGGCCTCGCGTCCCGCCTGCCGAGCCGCTGGCTCGCCCTCGCGGCGGCCGTTTCGCAGACGGCGAACGGCACCCGCCTCCCGGCGGCGCTCGATCCCCCCGGCCGCCCGCGCGGCACGGCCGCGCTGCTGACCGGCTGCGTCGCGGAGAGCGTCTTCCCCGCGACGAACGTGGCGACCGCTCGCCTTCTCGTGCACGCCGGGGTGCGCGTGCTCGTCCCGCCACGTCAGGGCTGCTGCGGGGCGATCGCGCTACACCTCGGGGCCGCGGCGCGCGCGCGTGCGCTTGCGAGGCAGGCGGCCTACGCACTGGCCGCGACGGGCGCGGACTGGGTGGTGTCGAACGCCGCGGGCTGCGGCGCTGCGCTCCGCGACTACGACCACCTGCTGCCCGAGGATCCGCACGCCGTGAGCGTCGCCCGGCGCGCGCGCGACGCGCTCGAGCTGCTGGCCGAGCTCGG
>Ga0209056_10002489_pt1 | contig 19806 bp, 19 predicted proteins | sample GraSoiAngelo_114_FD_185876 | JGI IMG/M metagenome (GOLD analysis project Ga0209056, IMG submission 185876) | Grasslands soil microbial communities from the Angelo Coastal Reserve, California, USA - 14_0903_13_40cm (SPAdes) (version 2) | ecosystem: Environmental > Terrestrial > Soil > Grasslands...
CGCCATCAGATAGCCGACCGAGCCGACGATCAGGACCGCGCCGAGGGCGAACTTCGTGCCAGCCGTCATACCTGAATTATACCACTCCGTGTTAAGGCCGTTCTAGCACCCACACGTAAGATGCCGATCGTCGTGCTGCGGTTGTGTGTCCGGGCTTCATCCTGCCCAGTGCAACGCCGTCTCGACCGCGCGATGCCACTCGGCGGCGCGTGCCTGCACGCCGCGCCGGGCCGCACTCGGTGTGAACTTCGTGAAGAGCCGACCTGCGAGGAAGTCGTCGGCCGATTTCCACAGGCCGGCACCGAGGCCGGCGAGTCCCGCGGCGCCGAGCGCCGTCGTCTCGACGAGATCGGGCCGAGCGACCGTCACGCCAAGCACGTCGGCCTGAAATTGCATGAGCCAATCGTTGGCGGCCGCACCGCCGTCGACCAGCAGGCTCGACAGTTTGAGATTTGCGTCGGCCGTCATGGCGTCGAGGACATCCTTGGTGCTGAACGCCATCGCTTCGAGCGCCGCGCGGACGAGATGCGCGCGACTGCTGCCGCGGGTGAGGCCGACGATCGTGCCGCGGGCATTGGGCTCCCAATGCGGCGCGCCGAGCCCGACGAAGGCGGGAACGAAGTACACGCCACCGGTATCATCGACGCTCCGCGCCATTGGCTCCGACTCGGCGGCTTTGGCGATGATGCCCAGTCCATCGCGCAGCCATTGCATCGCCGCACCGGCGATGAAGACGCTGCCCTCGAGCGCGTACACCGGCTCGCCACGCGGACCACAGGCCAACGTCGTCAGCAAGCCGCGCTTGGAGTTGGCGCGACGCTTTCCGGTGTTGAGCAACAGAAACGCCCCGGTTCCGTACGTGTTCTTCGCCTGGCCGGGCTGCCAGCAGCCCTGACCGAACAGCGCTGCCTGCTGGTCACCCGCGACGCCGCTGATCGGCAGCTCGGCACCGAAATGCTCGGCCGCCGCCGTGCCGAAGTCGCCGCTCGAATTCCGCACGTCGGGCAGCGCGTCGCGCGGCACACCGAACAGTTTCATCAGGTCGCGATCCCACGCGCGCTTGCCGATGTCGTACAGCATCGTGCGCGACGCGTTGGTGTGATCGGTCGCGAACGTCTTGCCGTTGGTGAGCCGGTAGATCAGCCAGGTGTCGATCGTGCCGAACACGACGTCGCCGTCCTTCGCGCGCTTGCGGAGTCCTTTCACGTGATCGAGCAACCACTCGACCTTGGTCGCGGAGAAGTACGGATCGAGCACGAGCCCGGTGCGCGCGCGGACGAGCGGTTCCTTCTTTTGCTTTTTGAGCTGCGCGCAGCGTTCCGACGTACGCCGATCCTGCCACACGATGGCGCGATGCACCGGTCGGCCAGTCTCGCGCTCCCACGCGCACACCGTCTCGCGCTGATTCGTGATGCCGATGGCGTCGGGCGTCACATGCGCCTGGCGGATCGCTTCGCGCGCCGCCTCGATGGTGACGCGCAGGATCTCCTCGGCGTCGTGCTCGACCTCGCCGGGCGAGGGGAAGTGCTGGGTGAACTCGCGATAGCCGCGGCCGAGCACGCGACCTGCGTCGCTGAGGACGAGCGCGGTGCTGCCGGTGGTTCCCTGATCGAGCGCGAGGACAGCGGTCATGGTTACGACTCCCCCGAGAACGGTGGTTGAACGATCCCGCGATCGGTGACGAATCCCGTCACGTACCGCGCCGGCGTGACATCGAAGGCAGGGTTCAGCGCGGTGGCCTGATCGGGTGCAATCGGCCGGCCCGCGATCATCGTAACCTCGGCGGGCGAGCGTTGCTCGATCGGGATCAGGTCGCCGTCGGCCAACGCCACGTCCACGGTTGACCAGGGCGCCGCACAATAGAACGGCACGCCGTGATGCCGCGCCAGGACCGCCAGGCCATAAGTGCCGATTTTATTGGCAAAATCGCCGTTCGCGCAGATCCGGTCGGCGCCGACGAGGACGACGTCGATCTTGGCCTGCCGCATCAGGGTGGCCGCCGTGGCGTCGGTGATCAGCGTGCACGAGATCCCCGCGTGCACCAGCTCCCACATCGTGAGTCGCGAGCCCTGGAGCAGCGGTCGAGTCTCGTCCACGTAGACGTGCACCTTGCGCCCCTGTTCATGCGCGAGGTAGATCGGCGCGAGGGCGGTACCGATGCCGCCCGTCGCCAATGCGCCGGTGTTGCAGTGGGTCAGCACGTTCGCGCCATCGGCAAGCAGCGTGAGCCCATGTTCGCCGATGCGGCGACACATGGCGCGGTCCTCTTCCCAGATCGCCGTCGCTTCGGCACGGAGCCGTTCCCACAGGTCACTTCCCTCGCCCGGCGTCTCCTCGGCGACCCGCAGCATGCGCGCGAGCGCCCAACGCAGGTTCACCGCGGTCGGGCGGGAGGCGCCCAGCAGCGCCGCCACGTCCTGTGCACGCGCGACGAAGTCGGCGCGCGACGCGGAGCGCTGGTGGCGCGTGGCAGCGACGAGGCCCATCGCGGCCGCAATGCCGATCAGCGGCGCGCCGCGCACCTGCAGCTGGCGGATCGCATCCGCGACCGACTCCGCACTCTCGAGATCCCGTGTCAGCTCGGCATCAGGAAGCGCACGCTGATCGATGATGCGCACCGCACCCGAAGGGGACCATGAGATTGCTTGGATAGGCACGTGGCAGAAACTAAAGCGCGGACATGCAAATACTAGGCAACAGACGCGCCGCGGTGCGTCTGTGCACCTAGCTTTTGCATGTCCCCGCTTTAGGATATGTCGCCATGACCTACCAGACTCTCGTATTCGAAGTCCGGGATGGAATCGCTTTCGTAACAGTGAACCGTCCAGACAAACTGAACGCGCTCAACGATCAGGTAATGTTGGAGCTCAGTGATGCGGGCGAGCGGATCGCTACCGATTCCGTGATCAAGGGCGCGATCCTCACCGGCGCGGGCCCGAAATCGTTCGTCGCCGGCGCCGACATCGGCGATCTGTCGCGGCAGGGGCCGTTCGATGGCAAGGCGCGCGCGCAGCGCGGCCAGGGCGTGCTTCGGCGACTCGAGACCTGCGGCAAGCCGGTCATCGCGGCGATCAACGGATTCGCGCTCGGCGGCGGCTGCGAGCTCGCCATGGCGTGTCACATCCGCATCGCCAGCGAGAACGCGAAGTTCGGCCAGCCGGAGGTCAAGCTCGGGATCGCGCCCGGCTACGGCGGCACGCAGCGTCTGCCGCGCCTCGTGGGCAAGGGCGTGGCGATGCAATTGATTCTGACCGGCGAAATGATCGACGCGCAGGAGGCCTACCGGATCGGGCTGGTCAACAAGGTCGTCCCGGCCGCGGACCTCCTCGCCGAATCCGAGAAGATGATGCGGGGTATCCTCGCGATGGGGCCGCTGGCCATACGGCTGGCCATGGAAGCCGTCGATCAGGGCCTGGAGATGACGCTCGATGAAGGCCTGTTGCTCGAGGCGAATCACTTCGGCCTGCTGGCCGCGACCCAGGACATGAAAGAGGGGACGACCGCATTTCTCGAAAAGCGCGCGGCAAAATTCCAGGGGCGCTAGCCCTGCTGTTCGCCGCGGCCTGCCTCGGCGAACGGGAGCGCCCCGGGCCCCCGCAGGTCTCGTTCACGATCGATGATACGACGGTCGTCGCCAGCCGCGCCGACACCATTGGCGGGACGGTGCGCGCCCAGGACGCTGACGGCATCGATTCGCTGTGGATCACGGCCGGAGCGCAGCAGTGGGTCGATGACGGCGGCTTCAACCAGGTCATCAGCACCCGTTATCGCCTGATCATCCCCTCGGGCACCCAGCCCGGAACCCACATTCCGATGTCCTTGGTGGCGCGGGACGCGGCCGGTTTTGCGGCCCAGCGGGACACCTACGTCGTGGCTGTACCGTAACTTCCGCCACACCCTTAACTGTTGACAGGACAATGACTTCCGTGTATTTTATGGGCTGTGACTGACCGTTCCAATCGCCCCCCAAAAAGCCGTCCTGTTGCAGTCGCCGAGGCACTCGAAGGCTACCTGAAACGGGCCGGTTTGGCGCGCCGGGTGGGGCAGGCGCAGATGATTCCCGATTGGCCGCGGCTGGTGGGTCCCCAGATCGCCGCCGTGGCCACGCCCGAGAGCATCACGCCCGATGGCGTGCTGTTCGTGCGGGTGGCGACGAGCTCGTGGATGAATGAGCTGCAGCTGATGACGCCCGACATCATGGCCCGCGTCAACGCGGGGCGCGGTGCAGGCCGTATCACGACAATACGTTGGCTTCTTTCACGCTAGGAATCTGATGCCAAAGAAGAAACCCGCCGCCCCAAAGAAAGAAAAAGGCAACGGCGGCTATCAGGCCGACTCGATCCAGGTTCTCAAGGGTCTGGAAGCGGTGCGGCGCCGGCCGGCGATGTACATCGGCTCGGTGTCGTCGCGCGGGCTGCACCATCTCGTCTACGAAGTGGTGGACAACTCGGTGGACGAGGCGCTGGCAGGCTTCGCGACCGACATCTCCGTTACGATTCATGCCGACAACGCCATCACGGTCGTCGACAACGGCCGCGGTATTCCCGTCGACATTCACAAGACGGAGAAGAAGCCCGGCGTCGAGGTCGCGCTCACAGTGCTCCATGCCGGCGGCAAGTTCGACAAGAGCAGCTACAAGGTGTCGGGCGGATTGCACGGCGTCGGCGTCTCGGTCGTGAACGCACTGTCCGAGAAGCTCGAGGTGTGGGTGGACCGCGACGGCAAGCGGCATCACATGTCGTTCGAGCGCGGTGACACCAAGAAAAAGCTCGAGATCGTCGGCAAGGCGAAGGGCACCGGCACCACGGTCTGGTTCAAGCCCGACACGGAGATCTTCACCGAGACACGGTTCGACTACGCCACGATCGCCAACCGCCTCCGCGAGCTGGCGTTCTTGAACAAGGCGCTCACGATCGTGCTCAAGGACGAGCGCAAGGGCAGCACGAAGGAAGAGACCTTCTACTATAAGGGCGGTCTGTCCGAATTCGTGAAGTGGATCGTCGGCAACCGCCGTCCCCTGCATCCCAAGCCAATCACGTTCGAAGCGTCACGCGAAGACGTCGAGGTCGAGGGCGCGGTTCAGTACGACGACCAGTACAGCGAAAACACGTTCACCTTCGTGAACAACATCAACACGCACGAAGGCGGCACGCATCTCACCGGCTTCAAGTCGGCCCTGACGCGCACCATCAACGAGTGGGCGAAGCAGGACGGCGCCCTGAAGAAGGAAGATTTCACGCTCTCCGGCGACGACGTCCGCGAGGGGCTGAACTGCGTCCTCAGCGTCAAAGTCAAAAACCCGCAGTTCGAGGGTCAGACCAAGACCAAGCTCGGCAACTCGGAAGTCGAAGGCATTGTCAAGACGGTCGTCAACGAAGCCCTCGGCGCATTCTTCGACAAGAACCCGAGCGTCGCGCGAGCGATCATCGCGAAGGCGGTGAGCGCGGCCCGGGCCCGCGAGGCGGCCCGCAAGGCGCGCGAGCTGGTGCGCAAAAAGAGCGGTCTCGACGCGGGCCTCCTGCCCGGCAAGCTCGCCGACTGCTCGCTCACCGATCCCAAGCTCTGCGAGATCTATCTCGTCGAGGGCGACTCGGCGGGCGGGTCAGCCAAAATGGGCCGGGACCGCAGCTACCAGGCGATCCTGCCGCTGCGCGGCAAGATCCTGAACGTGCAGAAAGCACGCATCGACAAGATTCTGTCCAACGAAGAAATCCGCACGATGATCACGGCCATCGGCACGGGCGTCGGGGAGGACTTCAAGGTGGACGAAGCGCGCTATCACAAGATCATCATCATGACCGACGCCGACGTGGACGGCGCGCACATCCGCACGCTGCTGCTCACCTTCTTCTATAAGGAGATGAAGCAGCTCATCGACGTGGGCTACATCTATATCGCGCAGCCGCCGCTCTTTCGCGTGTCGAAGGGCAAAGAGGAGTTCTACGCCTACGACGAGAAGGAGCGCGACACGTACGTGAAGCGTCTGACCAATGGAGCGGAGAGCAAGTCGTCGGTCAACGTGAGCCGCTACAAGGGTCTGGGCGAAATGAACCCGGACCAGCTCCGCGACACAACGATGGACCCGTCGAAACGCACGCTGCTCAAGGTGACGATGGAAGACGCGCTCGAGGCGTCGCAGCTGTTCGAGACGCTGATGGGCGATGAAGTCGAGCCGCGCCGCAGGTTCATCGAAGAAAACGCGAAGTTCGTGAAGAACCTCGATGTCTGATGGGCCTCGTCGCGGGGGTCGTGGTGCTGCTGATCATTCTGGGGTGGTTCTTCTGGCCCAGTAAAGACGCTGCTGCAGCGCGGCGCGAGCGGCCGGACGTGGACGAATCGGAGCTGGAAGCCGCCGAGCGGGATGTGCAGGAAGCGGCCGACGAAGAGAGCGTGCGCGACTGGGGGCCGGGCACCGGCCAGAAACCGCTCCCCTAGGCAAGCTCCTCGACGCCCGCGCGGGTGACGCGGTGCGACACGAGCCGTAGCGGTTTCTGCGTCAGCTTGTCGCCAATCACAATCGCCTGATTCAGCGCGTCAAAGCCCGTGCGGATGCCGTCCGCATCCTTGGCGAACACGGACGCAATCGGCTCACCCTCCAGCACCTTGTCCCCCGGCTTCACGGTGATGACGAAGCCGACCGTCGGGTCGATGGTATCGTCGACTGTGCGGCGGCCGCCGCCGAGCGCGATGATCGCGCGACCGATGGTGCGCGGCTCGACGCGCTGCACGACTCCCGTGCGCTGGGCGGCGTAGACCTCGACCGCCAGCGCCTGTGGGAGCACCGACGGATCTTCGACGGCCTTGGGATTCCCACCCTGTGCCTCGATGATCTGCTCGAACTTCTCGGCGGCGAGACCCGACTCGATCGCGGTTTCGAGTTTCTTGCGCGCCTTCTTCGTGTTCTTCTCGATGCCGCCCTGCAACAGCATCTCCACACCCAGCGCGTACGTCACTTCGAGCAGATCCGGCGGTCCTTCACCGCGCAACGCCAGAATCGCTTCCTCGGTCTCGAGCACATTGCCGCAGGCGCGCCCCAGCGGCCGGTCCATCGCGGTAATCAGCGCCACCGTCGGGCAGCCGCGATCCTCGCCCAGCGCGATCATCGTCTTTGCCAGCTCGAGGCCGCGCGCGACCTCCGGCAGAAACGCGCCACTGCCGTTTTTCACGTCGAGCACGAGGCCGTTCAGTCCTTCGGCGAGCTTCTTGGACATGATGCTCGCAGAGATCAGCGGAATCGATTCGACCGTCGCGGTGACGTCACGCAGCGCGTACAGCTTGCGGTCGGCGGGCGCGATCTCGGCGGTCTGGCCGATCAGCGCGCAGCCGAGTTTCTGCACCTGCGCCTTCGCCTCGGCGAGCGACAGGTTGGTGCGAAATCCGGGGATCGCTTCGAGTTTGTCGAGCGTGCCGCCGGTGTGCCCGAGTCCTCGACCCGACATCATCGGTACCGCGACGCCGCAGGCCGCGACCAATGGTCCCAGCACGAGCGAGACCTTGTCGCCCACGCCGCCGGTGGAGTGCTTGTCGATGCGCGGCGTCGCCCAGCCGTCGAACGACAGGCGGTCGCCCGACGCGAGCATCGCGTCGGTGAGCGCGGCGAGCTCCTGCCGGTCCAAGCCGCGCATGAACACCGCCATGAGCATCGCCGCGATCTGATAGTCGGGGATCCGCCCGGCTGTGTATTCGGCGACGAGGGCTGACCACTCTTCGGGACTCAGCGTGCCGCCGTCGCGCTTGCGCTCGATCAGGGGTGGGACGATCATTGTTTCATGCGCCTCTCCTTGTGTCTGCTCGCTCCGCTCTTCGGCGCGACTCTCGCCGCCCAGACGGCGGCCCAGCATGTCGCGCTCGGAGACAGCGCGGGCCTGATGCATCCGGACGTGCAACTCCGCCACTATCAGGCCGCCCTTGCCGTCGACTCGCTGAGCTATGCAGCGAACTGGAAGGCGGCGCGGGCGATCGCCGACGTCGCCAAACAAATACAGGGCAATGCCGATTCCCTCAAGCGGCGCCGAGATAGCCTTTATTCCGTGGGCCGGGGCTATGCCGAGCGCGCGATTCGCGCGGATTCGACGCGGCCCGACGGGCACTACGCGCTCTCGATGGTGCTGGGCCGCCTGTCACGCACCAAAGGCAGCAAGGAACGGGTGCGGTACGCCAAAATCATTTACGACGAAGCGACGCGCGCTGTCCAAATCGACTCCACCTACGACAACGCCCACCACGTCCTGGGCGCGTGGAATGCCGAGGTGAAGCGGCTGTCGGGGATTCAGCGCTTCTTTGCGAAGGCGCTGTTCGGCGGCGGCTTCATGGACAAGGCGAACTGGGACGACGCCGTGAAGCACCTCGAGATCGCGGTACGGCTCGCGCCGAACCACATCTACCACCGACTCGAGCTGGCGGAGGTTTACACCGACCTGGGCCGCTACTCGAAGGCGCGCGAGCAGCTACAGGTGGTCGCGACGCTGCCCGAGGTGGACGTGCTCGATGGGCAATACAAGAAAGACGCTGCCGCCCTGCTCGCCGACATCAAGAACGAAAAGGACGAAACGTAGGGGCCGGGTACAGCAGCCCAATAATTGAGAATGTAGGGGCGCAGCATGCTGCGCCCCTACTACTATCGACCTGCCCCGTTCATTAACCGCTCAATCGCATCGGTCGTACGCGGTGCCCCCGCCGACAACCATTCCGCGCCCTTGGCGGTGACCAGCACGTCGTCCTCGATCCGCACGCCCAGGTTTTCGGCCTGCAGATAGATCCCCGGCTCGAGCGTGATCACCATGCCGGGCTCGAGCGGGCGGCTGATCCCGACGTCGTGCACATCCATCCCGATCGGGTGGCCGAGACCGTGATTGAAGTACTCGCGGTCGTCGCACGTCCGCTCGCCACACAGGTTCCCGGAGTGCTCGTGCATGTATTTCCGTGCGATGCCGTCCAGCTCGCGCATCGTAATTCCGGGGCGCACCGCATCGAATGCGGCCTGCTGGGCGCCGAGCACCAGATCGTAAATCGCCTTCTGGCGCGGTGTGAACTTCCCGTTCACCGGAAACGTGCGCGTGACGTCGGCGGTGTACTGGCCCCACTCCGCCGCCGCGTCGATCACGACGAGGTCACCGTTTTCCGTGCGGCGCCGGTTCACGTCGTAATGCAGCGTCGTGGTATTGGGACCGCTGCCGACGATCGACGGATAGCCGAGACGGTCAGCGCCGTTGCGGCGGAAACCGGCTTCGAGCGCAGCTTCCAGCTCGTACTCGTACATCCCCGGCCGCGCGGCCCGCATCGCGGCGACATGGCCGGCGACGCTGATGTCCACGGCGCGACGCAGCCGGGCGATCTCGTCGGCGTCCTTGACGGCGCGCATCGAGTCGACAATCGGCGTGACGTTCAAGGTGGCGGATGCCGCGTCGGCGGCGCGCTGTCCCCGCCCGTGGCCTTGCGGCGTGTAGAGCGGCTGTCGCGCTGCATGGACCCGACTGTCGAGCGAATCGAGCGGCAGCACGGTGGCAATGCCGGAGAGCCGCACGGCCACACTGTCGGGCCCGAGCCGCAACCCCGTCCACCGCTCCTGCGAAGGGGTCCGCGGTGGCAGAAACAGCACCGTCTCGAGTGAATCCGGACCGCGGGCCGTCAGGAGGAGGAGGGCGTCCTGCGTCTCGAGCTCGGTGAAGTAGTAGAACGTGTTGTCCTGGCGGAAATCATTGTCCTGCACGTAGTCCTGCTCGATGTCCCGCTCGTGCCCAGCCGGAATCAGGACCGTGCCGCTGCCGATGCGTTTGAGCAGCGCGCGCCGGCGGGCCGCGACGGCGGCGGTGTCCACCGGACGTCCCATGCCCGGCAGCTGCGGGACGACCGGGTAGGCGCCAATGGGGGCCACAGATCCCGCGGCCACAGATCCCGCTGCTTGTGACGCAGATTGTCGGCAGAGTGTGATCGTGATGACGGTGGCGAGAAGAATGGTTTTCATGCCGTGCAAATCTACACGCGCTTGACGGACTCCGAGTTCCCGAGCGAAACTATGGCACCCATGACCATCAACTCGGCCCTCACACACGCGGAAGCGGAACGGCTCGCCGCGCGGATCGCCGAGCTCGAGCATGAGCGTAAGCATCTGCTCGCCGTCATCGAGATTCTGAAGGAAGCGTCCAGTTCCTTACACTTTATTGACATTCTGCAATCAATCGCCCGCAAGCTGGGCGAGTCGTTCGGGCTGGATCGCTGCTCGATCTTCCTCGGCGAGAAAGGCGGCAAGCAGGTCCGCCTCGTGGCGTCATACGAAGACCCCACGATCCGCAACTACGTCGTCGATCTCGACCGCTATCCCGAGCTCAAGCGCGCGATGGTCAGTGGCGAGACGGTATTCATCCCCGACGCGGCCAACGATCCGTCGCTGCGGCACGTGAAGAGCGAGCTGATCAATCGCCGTGTGAAGTCGATCACGGTCGTACCGATCACATGGCGGACCGTGGCGATCGGCGCGATTTTCCTGCGCACCTACCGCGACGGCCCGACCTTCTCGGACGCGGATGTGCGCTTCGTGCAGGTCGTCGCCGCGCTCACCGCACAGAGCCTGCGCAACGCCCATCGCTATGAGCGGCTCGCCCAGCGGACGCACGAGACGGGCGATCTCCTCCGGCACATGGAGCTCGAGCGCGTCGCGTTGCTCTCCTTCTTCCGGCGCCTGCTCGATGCGTTCGGCGGGCGCGAGGGCGCCTGGGGCGAAGGCCTCCTTCCCAAGGCCAGCGCCGAGGAGCTCGATCGCCTGGTGAGCGTCGCCATGGCGGTCATCCAGGAAGAAGCCAAGGGGCGGTGAAGCCGGCAGCACGCGCCGCTGAGCTGCGGCGGATTCTGGAACGGGCGAATCACGCGTACTACCTCCTCGACAAGCCGGAGATGTCGGACGCGGAGTACGACCGGCTGTTCCGCGAGTTACAGGAACTCGAATCCAAAAACCCCGGGCTCCAGACTCCCGACTCCCCGACCCTCCGTGTGGGCGGCGAGCCGGCGAGCGCCTTCCGCAAACACCGCCACGTCGTGCCGATGCTGTCGCTCGCCAATGCGTTCACCGAGGCGGAGCTGCGCGAGTGGGAGGAGCGCAATGCCCGGCTCGTCCCGGAGGTCACGACGGCGGGCTACACGCTCGAGGTGAAGATCGACGGCGCGGCCGTGAGCCTCACGTACGAGGATGGCGTGTTCGTCACCGGCGTCACGCGCGGCAACGGCATCGAAGGTGAAGACGTGACGCCAAACCTGCGGACGGTCCTGGACCTGCCGCTGCGGCTGCACGGAAAGGGCTGGCCGAAAAAGATGGAGATCCGCGGCGAGGTGTATCTGCCGATCAGCCAGTTCGCGGAAACGAATAAGCAGCGCGTGAAAGCGGGGGAGCCCCCCTATGCCAACCCGCGCAACACCGCGGCTGGCGCGCTGCGACAGCTCGATCCAAAAAAAACTCGCGCTCGCGGCCTCCGGGTTTTCACTTTCCAGATCGAAGCGCCGGGCACGAAGCTCGGCATCGAGTCGCAGCACGAGCTGCTCGAGACCCTGCACAAATGGGGCCTGCCGGTCGAGCCGCATCACACGCGCGCGAAGGACCTCGACGAAGCGCACAAGGAGATCACGAGACTCGAGGCGCTGCTCCCCACGCTCGACTACGGCGCCGACGGCGTCGCCGTCAAAGTCGACAAGCGATCGCTTTACGCCGAGCTGGGCACGATCGGCAACCGCGAGCCGCGGTGGGCGGTGGCGCGCAAGTTCGCACCCGAAGTGCAGATCACGAGGCTGCTCGAGATTCGGATCAACGTCGGCCGCACGGGCGCGCTCAATCCTTACGCCGTGCTCGAGCCGGTGGAAATCGGCGGCGTCACCGTCTCGAACGCGACGCTGCACAACGCCGACCTGATCGCCGCGAAGGATATCCGCGAGGGCGACTGGGTCGAGGTGACGCGCGCGGGCGAGGTCATTCCGCAGATCCTGGGTCCCCTGAAGGACCGGCGGACCGGGGGGGGGGCCGAGAAGCCGTACAAGATGCCGGAGCGCTGCCCCAGCTGCGGCTCGCCGGTCGAGCACCCGCAAGACGAGGTGATGACCTACTGCCCCAACATCTCGTGCCCGTCACGCATCCTCGAATCGATCGTCCATTTCGCGAGCCGGAGTGCGATGGACATCCGCGGGCTCGGGTACGAGCGCGTGCGGGCTCTGCTGGATGCGAAGTTGATCGCCAACGTGGCTGACCTGTACAAGCTGACGCCGCCGCAGCTCCTGACCCTGGAGGGGTTCGCCGAGAAGTCCGCCCAGCAGCTCGTGGACAGTATTGCCGCCTCGAAGGAGCAACCGCTCTCGGCCCTGCTGTTTGCCCTCGGCATTCGCCACGTGGGCCAACAAGGCGCGAAGCTCCTGGCGCGCCATTTCGGGACGATGGAGGCCCTGGCGCGGGCGGCGGTGGAGGAAGTCGGCGAGGTGCGTGGGATCGGACCCGCCATCGGCGAGGCGGTCGTGGGGTTCTTCAAGGACTCCCGCAACAAGGAGCTGCTCAAGAGCCTGGCGAAGTCCGGGCTGACGTTGAAGGAAACGGCGACCGCCACGGGCCCGCGGCCGCTCGCCGATCAGACCTACGTCGTGACCGGCACCCTGCCGACGCTCTCGCGGCAGCAGGCGCGCGACCTGATCGAAGGCGCGGGCGGCCACGTGTCCGACAGCCTGTCCAAGAAGACGACCGCGTTGGTCGTCGGCGCCGATCCAGGGTCCAAGCTCGAGAAGGCGAGGTCGCTCGGCGTCGAGCAAATCGACGAAGCCGAACTCTTGCGCCGCGCGAACCGGAAACCCTAAGTTGCCTTCCCATATGACGGCTCCGAGTATCGTTCGCCAACTGCATGCGAGCCTCGCCTCGCGTGCTCCTGATCAGCTCATCGCCGTCCTGCAGGAAGCCGGCTACGCCGCCGGCGAAGGCCTCTTCAAGGCCTTCACCGCCGTGAACAGTGCGACCGATCTCGATGCCGACCTGCTGGGCGAGACGCTCTCCGAGTTCTTCACGAACGGCGGCTGGGGCGCCGTGACCCTGACTCCCGTCGGGACCGGCGCACTCGCGCTGGACTCCACCGATTGGGCCGAAGCGGAGCCCGGCACGGCGCAGGCGCCGATGTGCTTCTTCTCGGCCGGCATGCTGGCCGATTTCCTGGGACGATTGTCGGACGAGACGGTGGCGGTGATGGAGGTCGAATGCCGCAGCCGCGGGGACGACCGCTGCCGGTTCCTGTCGGCAACGCCTCATGTTCTGGAGAAGGTGTATAGCGAGATGACGGCGGGACGGAGCTACGCGGAGGCATTGGGCGCCGCGTAGGGGCGCAGCATGCTGCGCGCTTACCTACGGGCCACGCTGACGCCTTCCAGCAACAGCGACGGCGACCACCGCGCACCGAGCCACCGTCCGTCTGTACCGAATCCCCCAATCTTCTTGAGGAGATCGTAGGCGTTCCCGGCGACCGCGGCGTCCTTCACACGACCCGTGATCTCGCCGTTCTGCACGCGATAGGCGAGTCCCACCGGGTGGCTGAACGCGCCGCTGATCACGTTGCCCTGCCCCACACCGATCAGGTCATCGACGATCAATCCATCCTGAATATCATCGATGAGGCCGCCGCCCAACGTAGGGAGGGGCGCAGCATGCTGCGCCCCTCCCTGCGGGCCATCCGCCATCCGAAACAGCACGTTCGTGTAACCGATGTGCGGTTTCCCGAACACTCCGCGCCGGCCGTTGCCCGTGCTCTGCGTCTTGGCGCGTGCGGCGGTTTCGAGATCGTAGACGAATTGCCCCACGACCCCTCGCTCGACGAGTCCGTTGCAGCGCGACGGGACGCATTCGTCGTCGACCGGGCGTGACAACGGCCGGCCCGGTGTCAGCGGATCGTCGCGAATGGAAAGGCGCACATCGAACAACGCCTCCCCGACCTTGCCCGCCAGCGGCGAACTGCCCTGGAGCACGGTTTTCCCGGAGAGCGCCTGTTCGAGCGGCAGGACCACCGCGGCCAGTCCGGCGGGAGTAAACACGACGGGGAGCGCGCCGTCCGGCGGCGTAACGATCTTCAGCGCCGCGGTGAGCCGCGTGTCCACAGACCGCACGAGCGCCTCGAGATCGGCGTCGCTCGGCATGTCGGCCCCGACGTACTGATCGTAGACCATCAGTACGTCGTCGCCCGCAATGCGCGTGATGTCCGCCGTCACCGCGATGCCCGTAGCGCGGTACTCGCCGCGCGCGCCCGCGGTGTTGCCGACGGCGGTGTCCGCGACCTCCCGCTGCACGGCGACGTTGACCTGGCAATCCGGCCGCGCCAACCGTTCGACCAGCAGCCGACCCATCCGGATCAATTCACTGAGCGATGCGTTGGCGGTGCGGTCGAAGAAGGTGGGAATCGGCGGTAGGGACTGGGGGCTCGCGTTTGGAAACGCCAGCTCTACCGCCTCTCCGAGTTCCGCGGACGCACGGGCGCGAGCGACCAGCTCTTTCGGATCCGGTTTCGCCGCAGTCGTGCCCGCCACGCCCATGCGGCCCTGCGCCACCACACGCAGGTTGAGTCCGGCCTCCTCGGAGATGCCGGCGGCCTTGAGCCGGCCCGATTCGAACGAAACCGCGGTCTGCTCCTCCCGCCGCCACAGCGCGTCGGCGCCATCGACCTTGCCGCGAGCGGCGTCGAGCAGGCGATCGATCATATGTCCCCGCCGATCAGTGCTTCCTCGATGCGCACGTGCGGCGCCCCTTCAGTAACCGGCAGCGGGAACTGGCCGCCCTTGCCGCAGCCGCCGCCCATCTGATTCCAGGTGAAGTCGCCGGCGATGTGATCGATGCGATCGAGCGTCTGGAACAGATTGCCCGCCAGCACGACGTCCTTCACGAGCTCGGCGACCTTGCCGTCGCGAATCATGTAGCCCCAGCCCGCCGTGAACGAAAAGTTCTCGAGCATCGTCTGGCCGCCGAACGCGCCGCAGGCGTAGACGCCGAGCTTGATGTCGGTGATGAGGTCGTCGAATCCGACACCCTCCTTGCCGGGGGCGATGTAGGTGTTGGTCATGCGCACGATCGGCGGGTGACGGAATGAGATCGCGCGGGCGTTGCCGGTCGGCTGCTCGCCGAGCTTCGCGGCGGTCTCGCGCGAGTGTAACCGGCCGACGAGGATCCCTTCCTTGATGAGCGGCGTGTCCTGCGTGGGCGTGCCTTCATCATCGTACGGCAACGTGCCGCGCAGTCCCTGCGCGGCGCCATTGTCGCCGACGTTCAAAACCCGTTTCCCGAAACGCCTCCCCAGCGTCATCATCTCGCGCGCCTGCGGGTTTTCGTACACAAAGTCCGCTTCGGACAGATGCCCGAACGCTTCGTGGATGAAGACGCCCGCGAGCTCGTTGTCCAGAATCACAGGATACGCGCCGCCGCGCACGCGCGGCGCCGCGAGCAGGTCTACGGCCCGCTGCGCCACGACGCGGAACTGCTCCTCGAAGGTCTGGACGCTGTTCCACCCTTTGCGCAGGCCGATCGACTCGAGCCCCTTCTCGATATTGCCGTTGCGCCGTGCGATCGCCGTGCCGGACACGACGACCTCGGGCCGCAGCTGGTACAGCGACGTCCCTTCGGAGTTGACGAACCAGACTTCCGAGACCTCGTCGCGGTAGCTCGACTGCGTGTCCACGATCTTGTCCGACACCGCGAGCATCGCGCCGTTGTAGCGGTCGAGCAGCTGCTTCTTTTCCGCGAGCGGCACGCCGCGCACGTCACCGTCGAGCTCGAGGATGGCATCGCCGGTCTGCGGGCGCGTCTCCGCGAGCCTGATCGGCTCATCCACGCGCACGGCGCGCGACAGCTCGTTCGCGCGCGTGACCATGGCGGGCAACTCATCGAGCGAGGTGAACGAGGCGATGCCCCAGCCGCACCCCGTGTTCAGCACGCGCACGAACCCCCCCTGGTCCTCGCTGACGGTCGCGGTTTCCAGCCGGCGGCCTCGGAAGGCGACGGCGGAGCTCCAGGTGCGTTCGACGCGGATTTCGGTGTAATCGGCGCGAGACAGTTTGACTGCGGCGGCGAGACGATCTTTCAACGGGGCGGGGTCTCTTTCAGTTTGGCGCGGTAGTCGGGGCGGACGACGATCTCGCCGTCGACGATGACTTCGAGGTCCCACGGCAGGATAATAAAGTTCTCGTTCTCGAGCGCGTGGAAGTCGGGCTTGTACGTGCCGGTCTTGAACGACACCGCCGTCTTCACCGCAGCGGGTTTGAGGTCGCGCACGGCCGCGAGCGCGAGCTTCATCGTGTTCCCCGATTCGCAGGTCTCGTCGACCAGCAGCACGCGCTTGCCGGTCACGAGGCGCGGCGGACCGGCGATCACGGACCCTTCCTTCGTGATGGCGATCGACGCGAAGTCGCGTTGCAGGATGCTCGCGACGACTGCGCCGGGAATGACGCCGGCTTTCGCGATCCCGATGACGACTTCGGGGTCGTACTCGCGAAAGACCTTGAGCGCCAGCACCCGGCACAACTCCCCGAAGAACGCCCAGTCCACCTGGAGCACGCCCCGGGGGGGCTTGCTGCGAACTTGAGCCATGGTGGGGGATTCTACATTGCCAGCGTCAGCAGCCGCAAGCTATTTTCGCCCCATGGGTTTTTGGCGTCGCTTGTTCGGCGGGGGCTCGTCGGGAGGAAGCGACGATCTCAGACCACAACGTCTCGATTATCTCAATGAGGCGTTAGCCCTCGAGCGTCAGGGGGATTATGACGCCGCGTTGACGTCGTATCGGTTGGCGCTGCGCGACCTCCCCAACGACGCGCGCATTCTGCAAAACATGGCCATCGCGTTCACCAAGACGCGCCGCTTCGACGAAGCGATTCGCCACTACCGGCGCGCGCTCGAGCTCGACAGCTCGCTCGCCGGCGCGCATTACGGACTGGCGTTTCTCCTGCTGCAACGGGGCGATCCCGACGGCGCCGCCCAGCATCTGAAAACCTTCCTGGCGCACCCGCCCCGGGGACCCGACGCGCAGAAATGGATCGAGCACGCGACGCAGGCGCTTCACGATCTTGGTGCTTCCCCCATTGCCTCGCGCGCGCCCGAAGAGAGGACTGGCAGCCACTGATTCGGAGACTCGCGCTGCTGGCGCTCGCGACGGGGGCGGCGGGGGGGGCGGGGGGGGCGGCGCTCGCTTGCAAGATCAACACCGATCCAAACCAGGCCGTGGCGATCGAAATCGTGTTGCCCGACAGCGGCCGGGTCGAGGTCACCAACACCTTCCGGCCTCGGGGCCGCGCGCTGAACGGCCTGGGCGATTCGGTCCAGGCACAGCTCTTGTGGAGCTCCCTCGACAGCACGCTCGACGTGATAGACAGTACGACCGGCGTTTCGCTCGCGACGCTGGTGGGAACGGCCCGGCTGCAGGCGCGCACCGGAAACCTGTTTTCGAATCCGCAAACGGTGCAGGTGCTGGCACGGCTGGATTCGATGGCGGCCGCCGTCAGCACGCGTGACACGCTGGATGTGACGCCGACCGACAGCACGGTGGATTCGCTCTCCACTCCTCTGCAAATCGCGACGGTCGCGCTCGGAGGGGCCGCCGCAACCCGGCGCGTCGTGTACGCCGCTACCACCTATCCGGACAGCGTTCCCGCGGTCACATTATTGCCGAGAGACACCGTGTTCACCGCCACGGACGGTACCGCGCAGGTGCAGGTGCGATTGCACGCCGGACCTCTGCCCGACTCTGTAGTCGTCACCGCCACGATGCGGAAATTTCATGGAGATTCTCTGCCCGGCAGTCCCGTGATTTTTGTCGTGGAGATCAAGCCGTGAACCGAGGCACCCTCACTCAGCTGTTTTTCACCACCGTGGATCGGCACGCCAGTTTGCCGGCGGCGTTCCGGTCGAAGGTGGGCGGCGCCTGGGTGTCCGTCACCCATCGCCAGGCGCTCGAGCGCGTACAGGCGATCTCCCTCGGCCTGCGCGAGCTGGGTATCAAACCGGGCGACAAAGTCGCGATCGTCTCGGAAAACCGTCCGGAGTGGGCGCTGAGCGATTACGCCTGCCTGACCTCGCGCACGACCGATGTCCCGATTTACCCGACGCTCACCGCGAAGCAGACCGAATACATCCTGCGCGATTCCGAATCGGTCGCCGCCTTCGTGTCTACGGCCGCGCAGCTGGACAAGGTGCTCGAGGCGAAGGGTAATCTTTCCGGCCTCAAGCATGTCATCGTGTTCGACGCCCCCGCGGCAGCCCAGCGGCGCACCGAAGGCGTCGTGGCGCTCGAGTCCGTCGAGGCCAAGGGCCGAGCCGCCGCGCCGCAGCATCCCAAGTGGAGAGAGGAAGCGCTGCAGGCGCAGCCCGATGCCCTGGCGACGCTGATCTATACGTCGGGCACGACCGGTGATCCGAAAGGCGTGATGCTGTCGCACCACAACATCTGGTCGAATGTGCAGGCGGTGTTGCAGATGATCCCGATCGGCGGCGGCGACGAGTGTCTGTCGATGCTGCCGCTGTCGCACAGCTACGAGCGGATGGTGGATTACACGCTGTTCCAGGCCGGCGTGATCATCAACTACGCCGAATCCTTCGACACCGTTGCGACAAACCTGGGCGAAGTGAAGCCGACGGTGGTCTTATCGGTGCCGCGGCTCTACGAAAAGGTGTACGCGCGGGTGCTCGAGAACGCGCTGTCGGGCAGCGCGATCAAACGCAACATCTTTTTCTGGGCGAAGCGCGCCGGCGAGCAGTGGGCGACAATGTCGCTGGCGGGGCTGCTCATTCCCGCTGGACTCCGGCTCAAGAAAAAACTCGCAGACCGGCTGGTCTTCTCGAAGCTCCGGGCGCGCACCGGCGGGAAGATCCGGTTCTTCGTCTCCGGCGCCGCGCCGCTGTCGGCGGACATCGCCAAGTTCTTCTATAGCGCCGGGCTCCCGGTCATCGAGGGATACGGGCTGACCGAAACGTCGCCCGTGCTGACGCTCAATCCGCTCGACCGCATCAAGCTCGGAACGGTCGGCCGCGCGATTCCCGGCGTCGAGCTCAGGATCGCGCAGGATGGCGAGATTCTCGCCCGCGGCCCGAACATCATGAAAGGCTACTACAAGCTGCCCGAGGCGACAGCCGAAACGGTCGACTCGGAGGGCTGGCTCCACACCGGCGACATCGGCGAGCTCGACTCGGACGGGTACCTGAAGATCACCGACCGCAAGAAGGAGCTGCTCAAGACGGCCGGCGGGAAGTACATCGCGCCGCAGCCGATCGAGATGATGGTCAAGCGCAACAAATTCGTCGCCAACGCCATGATGTACGGCGACCGCCGCAAGTTCCCCATCATTCTGATTGTGCCGAATTTTGACAACCTCGAGCGCTGGGCGCAGGAGCGGGGCCTGCACTACGCGTCGCGCGCCGAGCTGCTGCAGCTGCCCGATGTACAGGCGAAGGTGGAGCGCGAGGTGATGGGCATGTTGCGCGAGCTCGCGAAGTTCGAGACGCCCAAGAAGGTGCTGCTGCTCGAGAACGACTTTACGATCGAGAGCGGCGAGCTGACGCCGACGCTCAAGGTGAAGCGCCGGGAGGTCGAGAAGCGGTACAAGGATCTGATCGATGCGACGTATGCGTCGGGCGATGCGATTGCGGCGTCGATCGAGTCAACGGGGTAGGGGCGCAGCATGCTGCGCCCCTACAGCACCGCTCACCGTTTCTCTCCCACCCACAGCCCGTGTTCCGCCGCCAGCTTGAGGAGCCCGATCGGAAGTTCGGGCTCTTCGTTTTCCACCACGAAGCGGCGGCCGCGCAGCAGCACGCGATGGGCTTCG